>OLGI01000254.1_pt1 | contig 57559 bp, 43 predicted proteins | sample 1605221 | NCBI WGS metagenome assembly OLGI01 (sample SAMEA3888915, study PRJEB22519) | human gut metagenome | biome: human gut; feature: human-associated habitat; material: faeces | place: Denmark | collected 2010 | reverse complement strand
AAGGCGCTGCCTTGGGCTATGTGCTTATTGGGCTTTCAGCCCGTATAATTGAGTTTTGACACGCCCTCCTTTTTTGTTTAAAATCCGAAAGTTCCCCTAGAAAAGTGTAGTGTTAGCACAAAAGTTCCCCTAGAAAAGTGTGGTGTTAGCACAAAAGTTCCCCTAGAAAAGTGTAGTTATCGTTTGCAAGTTCCCCGAGAAAAGTGTATCTTTGCAGCGTAAGCATCTATTAATCAAAACAATAGCGATAATGGAACGATATATTTATAAAAGTCTGAAGTCATGGAAGGATTCTCCAAATCGTAAACCGCTAATTCTACAAGGTGCACGTCAGGTTGGAAAAACCTATATACTTAAGGAATTCGGGAAAAGAGAGTATGATAATGTAGTATATATCAACTGCGACGACAATGACGACATGAAGGATATGTTTGTTGATTATGATATAAAACGCATAATCCGTAGCATCAGTGCTATATCCGGAGTATCAATCACACCATCGTCAACGCTGATTATACTTGATGAGATTCAGGAAATAAACCGCGGTCTTTCATCATTGAAATATTTCTGCGAGAAAGCTCCAGAATACCATGTTGCCGTTGCAGGGTCGCTACTCGGCATAACATTGCATGAGGGAACATCGTTCCCCGTAGGCAAAGTGGACATGCTTTATATGTATCCTATGGACTTTGAGGAATTTCTGTTAGCTATGGGGAAACCACAACTTGTGGAACTATTACACGACAGAGAATGGTCAAGCCTGTCGTCGTTACAACAAATGCTTACTGAACTGTTACGCCAATACTATTTTGTGGGTGGTATGCCAGAGGCTGTAAAGACATACATTGAGCGTGGAGACGTGTGGGAAGTACGCTCTATACATACAAAAATAATTGAGGCTTATCGCAATGACATGTCCAAACACGCTCCGCTACAACAAGTACAGCGCATAAACATGGTGTGGAATTCAATTCCGTCACAATTGGCACGCGACAACAAGAAGTTTGTATATGGCGCTCTGAAAAAAGGAGCACGAGCCAACGATTTCGAAATCGCAATACAGTGGCTCGTCGACTCAGGTCTGGTACATAAAGTATATCGCATAAATAAACCTGCAATGCCGCTTAAATTCTATGAGGATATGTCTGCTTTCAAACTTTTCCTGCTTGACTGCGGATTGCTCGGAGCGTTGTCGGAGACTCCTCCACAACAAATACTTATTGGCAATAATATATTTGAGGAATACAAAGGGGCATTCACCGAAAACTATGTTTTGCAGCAACTAAAGTCGCAGCCCCACACCTTCATATACTATTACAGCAATGAAAATTCGACTATGGAAATTGACTTTGTAGTGCAGCACGACAATGATATAATACCCATAGAAGTGAAAGCAGAAGAAAACCTTAGAGCAAAATCCTTGCGACAATTCACCACCGACAATCCTGACTTGCATGGCATACGTTTCTCAATGTCGGGACATAGAGAACAAGAATGGATGACAAATGTGCCACTATGGGCGGTAAAGTGGGCGTTTGACTAAATAACTTACCCCTCCCTACGAGGGGAGGGGCAGGGCGTAGGACTTTTAATACGAGAACGAGCTGCCGCCGAGGAACTCGCGCAACAGTGAGGTTGGGGGCAGAACGCCGTGGTCGATGGGCAGGAAGTAGCTGAGGAACTTGCGCAGACGGTAAGCCTCGGCATACTCTTCGCAGTTCTCGGGCACCTGTTCGAGCAGCGGTTCGGCTTGGGTCTTGATGGCAGCCAGTTCGTATATCATGGCAGTATTGAACATTTCGTCGGCGTTTTCCTGATAGGGAAATATCCATTTGTTCTCACCCCGGCGCACGCTCGGCCAACGGCGTATGGTGTCGCGTGCTGAGCATCCGCGCTGCTTGTAGTCGCGTATGATGCGGCGCAGCAAGCGGTTGTCGGTGGTGGGGATGTAGTTGTGGTCGTCGAGGAGAATGGTGGTGAGTGCCGATGCGTACACCCGATACTTATATTCTTCGGGAATCTGCGACGTCAGTTCGGGGTTGAGGGCGTGAATGCCTTCTATCACGAGCACATCGCCAGCACGCATGCGCATCTTCTGACCGCTTGGCACGCTGCGACCTTTAATGAAGTCGTACTTGGGCAGCTCCACTTCCTCGCCGTTGAAGAGCTGCATGAGCTGCTTGTTGAGCAGAGGCAGGTTGAGGGCGTGCAGCGATTCGAAGTCGTAATCGCCGTTCTCGTCCTTCGGAGTCAGTTCGCGGTCGACGAAGTAGTCGTCGAGCGACACGGGCACGGGGCGTATGCCGTTGCAAAGGAGCTGGATGCTCAGTCGCTTGCACGATGTGGTCTTGCCCGAACTTGAGGGTCCGGCTATGAGCACCATCTTAACTGTCTTCTTGTTGGCTATGTTCTCGGCAATGTTTGCTATCTTCTTTTCCTGCAGCGCCTCCGACACATTGATTATCTCGGTGGCGTACCCTTCGCGCACAGCCTCATTGAACGTGCCCACGGTAGACATGCCGAGCAGGTTCTGCCAACGGTGGTGTTCCTGGAAGATTTCAAACATCTTGTCCTGGCGTATGAGTGCGCCAAGCTCCGAAGGGTTGCTCATCGAGGGTATGCGCAGAAGCAGTCCGTCGTAGTATTTTTCAAGTCCGAAGAGCGTGAGCTGTGCCGTATTGGTGAGCATCGAACCGTAATAGTAGTCGATGAAGCCGTTTATATCATAATATAATGTATAGAGCCGGCCCGTGGTGCGCAGCAGCAGCGCCTTGTCGTGATAGCCCATCTCCTCGAAGCGTGCTATCGCCTCGTCGGTGGGAACTTCGTGTCGGCGTATGGGTATGGCTCGGTCGATGATAGCCTGCATCTCGTTGCGCACAGCCGTAGCATCGGCTTCGGTGACGGGACGGCCTATGTTGAGGTCGCAATAGAAACCATTGGATACCGGAATGTCAATACGCACCGTTGTGCCGGGATACAAATCCTGCACCGCCTTGCAAAGCACGAAGAATAGGGTGCGTGTATAGGCTCGCAATCCGGATGGCGACGAGATGTCGAGATACTCTATGTCCTTGGCGTTATATACGCGATAATGCAAACCTTCTACCTTGTTATTCACCTTGGCGCATACGGGCGGATAGGGCAAAGTTAAATTTAATTGCTTGAAAATGTCAGAAAGTGTGGTTCCGGCTTCAACTTTCAGACTTTTTTTATTATTTTTGCAACGGATTTGTATCAACTGTTTCATTTCGGTTACATGTTTAATGGTTAATACTTGATGTGCAACAAAGATACTCCGTTTTCGACACAATGCGCAACACCGCCACATAAATTATATTAAAATATATGTCGATTTGGATTTTTTTTAAGATTATCGGATCATTAGCCCTGCTCATCTACGGTATGAAAGTGATGAGTGAGGCTCTCCAGAAGATGGCTGGCTCGCAGCTGCGCCATATCCTTGGAGCAATGACTACCAACCGCTTTACCGGTCTGCTGACTGGTATGTTCGTAACAGCCTCGGTGCAGTCGTCTACTGCCACGACGGTGATGACAGTATCGTTCGTAAACGCCGGACTGCTCACACTGGCACAGGCCATCTCCGTTATCATGGGAGCCAACATCGGCACCACGTTCACGGCATGGATCATGACGCTTGGCTTCTCGTTCAACATGGCCAACATCGTGTTCCCGGTGTTCTTTATCGCGTTGCTGCTTATCTATCGCAAGAAGCACCGTTACATCGGCGATTTCCTCTTCGGTGTCGCATTTATGTTCTTCGCCATCTCCACTCTGGGCGCTACCGGCAAGGAAATGGACCTCAGTCATAACCAGATGGTTATCGACTTTTTCTCATCTTTCGACAAAGACAGTTATTTCACAATATTCTCGTTCCTGCTCATTGGCACGGTGCTGACTTTCTGTATGCAGTCGTCGGCGGCTCTTATGGCCATCACCATGGTGCTGTGTTCGAGCGGCGTGCTGCCTATTTATATGGGTATTGCGCTTGTGCTGGGTGAGAATATAGGCACTACCATCACTTCGAACATCGCCGCTATGGGTGCCAATACGCAGGCCCGCCGTGCTGCCTTGGCTCACCTGACATTCAACGTATTTGGTGTGATTTGGGTGCTTTTCATCTTCTATCCGTTCATCGACATGGTTTGCGGATTTGTAGGAGTCGACCCGCATGCCGACCACATCGACGCCACACGCCTCTCGGTGGTGCTTGCCGCTTTCCATACTACCTTCAACGTGTGCAACACGACGGTTCTGATATGGCTCATTCCGCAAATGGAACGCTTCGTTTGCTACGTCATCAAGCCGTCGATGAAGAAGGACGAGGACGATTTCCGCCTGCGCTACATCGGTGGCACAGCTATCATGAAGACTCCGGAACTCTCGGTGCTCGAGGCACAGAAGGAGATTCAGTCGTTCGCAGAGCGCATCCAGCGCATGTTCGGAATGGTACGCGAACTGCTTGGCGTTAAGGACGATGCCAAGTTCAACAAGATTTTCACCCGTATCGAGAAGTATGAGAGCATCTCGGACAATATGGAGATTGAGATAGCCAACTATCTCGACAACGTCAGCGACGCTCATCTGTCGGACGATACGAAGGCTAAGATACGCGCCATGTTGCGCGAGATTTCGGAGATTGAGTCTATCGGCGACTCGTGCTACAACATCGCCCGCACTATAAGCCGCAAGCTGAAAGGCAAGGAGGACTTTACTGAGCAGCAGTATGAGCACCTGCACCAGATGTTTGAGCTTACCGACGACTCGCTGACACAGATGAACGTGATGCTGACCGGACGTCGCGACTCGCTCGACGTCAACCGCTCATTCAACGTTGAGAACGAAATCAACAACTATCGCAACCAGTTGCGCTCGCAGAACATCAACGATGTCAATGACCATAAGTACACATATGCCATCGGTACTATGTACATGGACATCGTGAGCGAATGCGAGAAGCTCGGCGACTATGTCATCAACGTCGTTGAAGCACGCATGGGCACTCGCCAGCGCGAAGCGTAAGCATAGTCCAGTGGAGAATTGAAAATTGAGAGTTGAGAGTTATGATATGCTTTTTATATGTAAAGCCTTTAGCTACATATAATTATATAAGGTTATCATAACTCTCAACTCTCAATTTTCAACTCTCAACTTTAAAGTGGTATATCAACACACTTCCTTATAACGTCCATATCAAATCCGCGTCCCATGGCAAACCTTATTAGTTTGCAGTTGAGTTCATAGTCGCTGTCGGCCTTCAATGTGCGACGCTTGGCAGCGAGTAGCGGGCGCAGAATTTCAACGTAGTCGTCGGCAGGAACGGCATCGAGCACACGATGGCTGATATCGGACGGCACCCCTTTCTTGTATAAAGCCTGCTCTATCTTGCGTCGTCCCCAACGGTCGAAGCGTATCTTGTCACGCACGAAGAAGCGGGCAAAGCGCTCGTCGTCGACAAAACGCTCGTCAATGAGGCGGTCGAGTATGCGCTCGGCTACGTCGGCAGGCAACATACAGCGGCGCATCTTGTCCATCATCTCGCCCGACGAATGCTCGGCTTGCGAGCACAGAGCCGAAAGCTTGAGCAGAGCTTCCTGCTCGGTAATCTGTTTCTTTGGCTTTGCAAACATATCGTTATTGTTAGCTTTATTGTTCCTCTGATTTTACTCTTTCTTCTCGCCTACGGCAAAGCGTGGCTTGTCAAAGCAGTCGTCATGCACCTCAGTTGCATTCATGCCTTCGTCAGACATCATACGGGCTGTATCGGCAGCATATAGCGTGTTGCACTCAAACAGCAGTCTGCCGCCACTACGCAACGAGCCTACTGCATAGCGTGTGATGGCACGATAGAACAGCAAAGGGTCGGTATCGGGCACAAAAAGGGCTGTAGACGGCTCATGATTGAGCACATTGGGCGACATATCGGCACGCTCACGCTGACAGATGTAGGGAGGATTGCTCACTATCACGTCCCAGACATCGGATTCGGGTGTGAGATTAAGTGCATCTTGCTGGCGGAATGCCACATCAAGATCAAGGCTGCGAGCGTTGTCGGCTGCTATGGCAAGCGCCTCTGGCGAAATGTCCCACGCCTCTACGTATGCCTCAGGCAGGCGTTGCTTGATGCTGAGGGCAATGCATCCGCTGCCCGTACCAATGTCGAGCACACGCAACTTACGGGCGTTCTGGGCTGAAGAATCGGCACACACGGTGTCGACAAGCCACTCGGTTTCGGGACGGGGAATGAGCACGCCTGGCTTAACGCCAAAACGCAGACCGCAAAACCACGCCCAACCAAGCACATACTGTATAGGTTCGCCCTGCTCCAAACGCTCTACGGCTGCCTCAAGCCACTGTGTGCCAGCATCGGAGAGAGCCTCAACGCCACCGCAAATGATGTCGGCAAACGAAAGACCGAACTTCTCCTCAATGAGCATGCGTGCCACGGCTCGCGCCTCACGCTGGTCGTACGCACCGGCAAGCCGGCGCCAAATGTCGTCGTATGTCATACGTTATGTATAATGTGAAGTGTATTTTAGTGTGAAAGTATATATAAGTAAAAAAGGTGAACATCCGTTTGGAATGTCCACCTTTATATCGTTGTTAGTAAATTCTATGTTTGTGCCGCGAGCGGGACTCGAACCCGCACAGCCATTACTGGCCAAGGGATTTTAAGTCCCTCGTGTCTACCAATTCCACCATTGCGGCGACCTGTGTGTCCCTTTATTGAGCGGCAAACGAGACTTGAACTCGCGACCCCAACCTTGGCAAGGTTGTGCTCTACCAACTGAGCTATTGCCGCATATCGCTCTTTAGCGAGTGCAAAGATATAAAAAATATTCAGAATATAAAGTATCAAAAACAGAAAAAGTTGTCTTTAAGCCTCAAAAAACTGTTTTTTGAGGCTTTTGACTAACTACTTTTCTATTTTATCAAGCTCATTCATAAGGTTTGACATCGTCAACGAGCGTTTCTTGATACGTCCGTTCTCTATCAGAATGTTGTCGGGCAGACCCACCATTTCCATCTGATTGTAGGCAGTACCGTCGACCATACGTCCATCGCAGATGATTGTAGCGGTGGTGATGTCGTTGCTCTTGAGTGCGGTACGGCACTGCTTGAGTGAAGGATTAAGACATATGCCCACCACTGCTATGCGTCCATTTGAAGCCTTGGCACGCTGATCAAGCTGACGAAGCATGCTCACCGAGGTATAGTTCCATGTTGACCATGCCAACACTACCGTAGTGCGCGCCTTCTTGAGTGTGGCTGTTGTCACTGAACTGCCATTGATGTCGCGAGCGTTGAGCTTCGGAAGTGCTCCTTCGGGGGTAGACTCGCGTCCTGCCACCATTGATTTCAACATGTCGACATATCCGTTGTCGGGCTGCTTGGCAGCTATATCCTTAAGCAGACGCTTGGCTGTAGCAAAATCAGGCGTCGACGTATCGATGAAGTATCGGCGCACGAGATAAGTAGCCACGATGCTCTCGGGGTGGTCGGCAGCAAACTGGCGTGCAGCCTTAAGTACCTCTGGGGGCGAGGCAGAGTGTATCTGTTCGCGAAACTTATTCATCAACTCGTTGTCCTTGGTGCCCTTGACGGTGAGCTCCTTCAGATGCGAAGCGTCGCCCTTGATGTCCACGCTCTTTCCGGGCTGTGCAAAGACGGGCTGCTCAGTGTAGTTAGGAAATACGACGACAAGTGTCTTAGGGGCATCGCACTCGGTGGTGTACGTGAATCGTCCAGCCTGCACCTTAATGGTGTCAAGTCCGCGCATGGCTCCATCGGGGCAGTACACGTAGAACTCACCCTGATTGATGTTGAGCAATCTGCCTTCGAGCTTGAAGTGGCGACTGTCGGTGCCGCACGATGCGAGCGTCAGAACAGCGAGAATAAGGATATATAATTGTTTCATTCTGTATATAAAAGGAATAAGCCCCACCCCCGACCCCTCCCCCGTAGGGAGGGGAGTAGTATGCAATTACTGCCAAAGCTTCCTATAACGGAAGGCTATATCTGGCAAAATACAAGTAATAAGGCATATCACTCCCCTCCCTGCTGGGGAGGGGTCGGGGGTGGGGCTTTGTTTTATTGTATGATTACTTCAGAAGCTTCAGCTCGAGGTCGTTGTCAGCATACTGCTTGAGCGACGGATCCTTCTGGAGAGCCTCCTTGAGGTAAGAAGCTGCAGCGAACTTGTTGCCACGACGAGCTGCAACGATAGCGTGCAGATAGTCGGTCATTGCGTTGTGGTTCTCTACCTTGTCAAGAGTCTTGGCAGCGGCATCATAGTTCTTGTTGAGGAGCTGTGCCAGAGCAGCAGTGTTGCTCAATGTGTTGCCGAAGTCGCGCTCAGCCTGAGCGTAGTTGCCCTTAGCGATGTTCAGAGCACCGATAGCAGCCTTTACGTTCTCAGAGTTAGCACCCTTAGAGATGGCGCGCTCAGCATCCTGTACGTTGCCGTTGATGAGCGATACGAGGCCGAGGTTAGCCTGTGCCTCAGGAGTCTCGCTACCGAGCTGTGCAGCCTTGGCAGCATATTTCTGAGCAGCCTCCTTGTCACCCTTGGCAAGAGCAAGAGCAGCGAGGTTGTTGAATGCACGGTAGTCGTTAGGATGAACCTCAGCGGTCTTCTTGTAGATTTCCTCCTGCTTAGCCGGAGTCTCGTTGAGAGTAGCAGAGTAGAGCAACTCGTCAACGCTCAGCTGAGTAGCGTCGTTCTTGTACTGATCCTTGATCTGCTCGTCTGAACGGCCGATTGTCTCGTAGTTGATGATGAGACGTGAACGACGGAGCTCAGGAAGGATACCGTCAGCAAGCTCCTTGAAACCAGCTGACATGTTGCGGATCTGCTGCTCGCGCTCCTGCGGATCCTTGTACATTGAGAGCACGCGAAGGATGAGGTCCTTGTCCTGGAGGTTGCTGGCAGCAACGAGCTCCTGGAAGCCTTCCCAGTCCTGAGCTGTGTAGTGAGCGTCGAGATCGGCGTTAACCTTGGTCTTCTTCAGAGTGTTCTTAACGTACTTCTCTGACTGGTTCTTACGCTGGCCAGCCAACTTGTCGTTGAACTTAACACCACCCTCAGGTGAAGCGTAAGCCTGGATTTCTACGTTCTGGATGTTCAAGCCCTCACGATCGGCGTTGATCTTCTTAAGCATCTCGATGAACTCCTTGACAGAGTTGTTCTTGAGCTCGCTCTTGCGGATGTTGGCCTGGTTGATGAGGAACTTGATGTTAGCCTCCTGCTTCTTCTCGTTAATGCGCTGGAAAGCATCCGGAGCGATAACACCGTTCTCAGAAGCCAGTGTGCGGCGATAGAGCTCAGATGTAGCTACAATGCCGTCGGCTACCTTAACAGCAGGAACGTTGTATACCTTCTTGCCCTTACGAGCGTCGAATGTAAGGTACATGTCGCTCTTCTGCATCTCAGGAACATAGTCGAAAGATGTCTTCATTGTGTAGCGGCCACCTACCTTGTATGATATAGTCTGGTCGTTGCCCATTACCTTCTCGCCCTGGAATGTGGCGCTCTGGCCCTTGGCTACCTGACCGTTAGCGTAGCGCAACTCGGGAGTTACGGTCACTACGGCCTTCTTCTTCATGTATTTTTCGGGGAATGTGCCGTTAACGGTAGCGGCTACCTTGCCGCCCTGTGATTCAAGCGGGTTTGGTGTAACGGTGAAGTTGTCGGCCGAAAGCGGTCCCATCTTCGAGCATGATGTCATAAACAGCACTGAAGCTGCTGACAGGAGTAGAAAGTTTCTCTTCATGTTTGTAAAAAAATATTGATATTGTTATTATTTGTTGTTGCGAACCACTGTCTTAAGGTGATACAAAGATAATCATCTATTTTTAAAGCAATGGTATACACATCATTAATTTAGGTTTAATTAACCCCACAGAGCTATTTTATTACCTTTATCCAGTCTTCCTTGCGCGGCTTTGCCTCTCTCGGTTCGCGCGACGGATAGCCCAACGATAATGCGCCAATGCCGATACGGTCGGGCGCAATGCCCATTTCTTCCATCAGCTGACGACCCTCTTCGGTCTGAAACATCTGATACTCACGGTTTATCCAGCATGTGGCGAGTCCTATGGCATGAGCAGCAAGCATCATATTCTCAAGTACGCACGAGCCGTCCTGGAAGGCGTTGGGATTGTCTTTCGACGCAAACACAAGCAGATAGGTAGGAGCGTCGTAATAGGGATTGCTGTCGACTCCCATTATCTTGGCATTGAGAGCTGCCAAACGCTGCTTCAGAGCTGGATTCTGCACAGCCACAATCTGCGGGTCCTGTGTTCCATGACCAGTTGGAGCATATGTTCCTGCCTCAAGAACGGTGCTGAGGAGCTGGTCGTCTACCTGCTCGTCACGATAGTGGCGGCATGAGCGGCGTGTCTTGATGATTTGCATGAAATTGTTTTCCATAATTCTATTTTGTTTTTATTTGTCGTAATTGTCGGTGTTGATACTGATTTCGAGAGTGCGGCGATTGAGCGTCACGTCGGGGCGACCTATGTAGCGTTCGATGGCTCCGCTGGCAGCCAACTCCTGAGGTGTGCCTTGTGTCAGCGCCCCATCGGTGAGAAGCCACAGACGGTCGGCAGTGCGCAATGCCGCCTCAAGGTCGTGTGTAGACATGAGTATGGTCTTGCCCTGCTCGTGGGCGAGGCGGCGCAACAACAGCATCAGCTCCACCTTGCCGGGGAAATCGAGAAATGCCGTAGGCTCGTCGAGTAATATATAAGGTGTCTGCTGAGCCAATGTCTTGGCTATCATCGTCTTCTGACACTCGCCGTCGCTCAGACTGCACACGCGCCGTCGGCTCATTTGCTCAATGCCTACGCTGCGCATAGCCTCGTTGACAATATCATGGTCGGACTGACTGAGTCTGCCCCAAAAGCCGGTATACGGCGCACGTCCCAATGCCACCACCTCGCCTACTGTAATGTTGGAAGCATCGGGGCGCGACGTGAGCACTACACCCAACGTACGTGCAAACTGCGAGGCTGTGAAAAATTCGGCATCCTGACCGCCAAGCTCTACCCTACCGCCGAGTTTGGGCTGCAACCGAGCCACAGTGCGCAGCAGAGTGGACTTGCCCGAACCGTTGCGCCCTATCAGACAAGTTAGCGTGCCGCCCGGTGCACGTGCCTCCAACTCTTCTGCCACAACATGACGCTTATGGTGCGTGGCGTAGCCTATGCCGAGTCCCTGAATATTAACATATTGGGTATCGGACGACGTAGACGGAGTATTTATTTGCATATTCATACAGATTTATTACCATTTTGACAGCAACGGAATAAATATTTATACATTTTGTTTGAATATACGCATATTTATACGACATTATGTGTATCTTTGCCGTCGGTTTTATGCTGCAAAATTACAAAAGCAACTCCAAAGCACAAAAAATACGCACATCATTTTATATATAAATTAAGATAACATATAATTATTCTAATTATCAGGATATGGCATACAGAAAGATTACTGCTGCCGAAGGGGCAGCTATGATAAACGACGGTGACAACATCGGATTCAGCGGATTTACACCCAACGGCGTACCCAAGGCTGTGATACGCGAACTGTCGCAGCGTGCCGTGCGCGAGCATGAAGCAGGAAGACCGTTCAAGGTGGGCATCATCACCGGTGCATCGTCGTGCCAGAGTCTGGAGGGCGACTTCGCCAACGCTCAGGCCATCAAGTTCCGTGCCCCCTTCTCTACCAACGCCGACTTCCGTCGTCACGCCAACTTGGGCGAAATCGACTACGAGGACATGCACCTCGGACATATGGCTGAGCGTCTGCGTCGCGGATTCTACGGCAATATCGACTGGGCCATCATCGAGGTGTCGGCAATAGAAGAAGTGGGCGGACGTATGCGCATATTCCTGACATCAGCCGACGGCATCGTTCCTACCATTGTACGTATTGCAAAACGTGTGATACTGGAGCTCAACACATTCCACGACCCACGCGTGCGCCATCTGCACGACGAGTATGAATGTGCCGAATATCCTAACCGTCAGCCTATTCCGCTCGTTTCGGTGGGCGGACGCATAGGCAAGGAATATCTGGAACTCGACCCGCAGAAACTTGTAGGCGTAGTGGAGTGCTGCATTCCAGAGGAGGCACGCTCGTTCAAGGCACTTACGCCTGAGACCGAAGCCATAGGCAACCACGTTGTAGACTTCTTCCTGAGCGACATCCGCAAGGGACACATTCCCCCCACCATGTTCCCCATACAGAGCGGCGTAGGAGTGACGGGCAACGCCGTAATGCAGGCCATAGGCAAGAACGCACAGCTGCCCCGACTGGAAGTGTTCTCGGAGGTGGTGCAGGATGCCATTATCGACATGATGCTTGAGGACAAGATTGCTCACGCCTCGGTGGCTGCACTGACCGTAAGCAACGAGTGTCTGCGCCGCGTGTACGACAATATGGACTATTTCCGCTCTCGCATCACGCTGCGCCCCAGCGAACTGAGCAACTCTGCCGAACTGATTCACCGCTTCGGTGTGATTGCCATGAACACCGCCCTGGAGTGTGACATCTACGGCAACGAGAACTCATCGCACGTGTGCGGTTCGAAACTGATGAACGGCATTGGCGGTTCGTGCGACTACGAGCGCAACGGCTCTATCAGCATCTTCTACACCCCGTCTACTGCCAAGAACGGATGCATCAGCGCCATCGTGCCACAATGCTGCCACATCGACTCGACAGAGCACGACGTGGACATCATCATCACCGAACAGGGCATTGCCGACCTGCGCGGTAAGGGTCCGGCACGTCGTGCCGAAGAGATAATAAACAACTGCGCCCATCCCGACTATCGTCCGCTGCTGCGCGAATATCAGCGCATCGCATCGCAAGGACACGAACCGTGCGCACTGCGCGCCGCCTTCGCATTCCACGACACTCTTACAAAGAAGGGCGATATGCGACTCACCGATTTCGGCGAGTATATGTAGGGGCTATCGAAATGTAGTCCTTTTAAGGTACTAAAACGAGTCCTTTTGCAAGCCAAAAGGACTCCTTTTTTTTGAGGGAAGGGCAAAGAACACTACATCAGCCTACACAAAGCACCATACCAGCCTACACAAAACACCCCTCCACGGCACCCCAATTCCATAAATATTCAAATATTCTTGGATTCAATTCCACAAATATTCAAAGATTTAAGGAATCAATTCCATAAATCTTCAAAGATATTTGGATTAGGCAAATATTATTCGTATATTTGCACAAACCTCAAAAACATGTAAGCATATGATTACAAGAACATTAGATACACTGACGCGTGAGCGGATGGGCAAAGGCAAAGCCATAATCGTTTTCGGTGCACGTCAGGTTGGCAAGACAACGCTGCTTCGACAGATAACCGACAGCAACGAAACGCTGTGGCTCAACGGCGACGAGCCAGACGTGAGAGCACTGTTCGACAACGCATCGTCTACACGCCTGAAAGCAATAATCGGGCCCAAGCGAACAGTCGTTATCGACGAGGCACAACGCATTCCCGACATAGGCATAGCGCTGAAACTCATAATCGACAACAACCCCGATGTGCAGGTAATAGCCACCGGCAGCTCGTCGTTCGACCTCGCCAACGTGATAAACGAACCGCTCACCGGACGCAAATACGAATTGCAGATGTATCCGCTGTCATTCGCCGAGCTGTCGACACACAACGGACTGCTCGACGAGAAGCGCATGCTGCCACAACGACTCGTCTACGGAAGCTATCCCGACGTTGTGAACCACAGCGGAGAGGAGCGCGAAGTGCTGCAAGAACTTGCCGACAGCTATCTGTATAAGGACATTCTGATGTTCGACAGAGTGAAGAAAAGCGAGAAAATCGTAAAACTATTGCAAGCCATTGCCTTTCAGATAGGCTCGGAAGTGTCGTACAACGAGCTGGCACAACTGTGCGGACTAGACCCCAAGACCGTCGACTCGTACATACAACTGCTTGAGAAGTCGTTCATAATATTCCGACTGCCATCGTTCAGCCGCAACCTGCGCAACGAACTGAAGTTCGCCAAGAAGATATACTTCTGGGACTGTGGCATACGCAACGCAGTAATCGGAAACTTCCAGCAAGCCGAAACTCGACTTGACATAGGCGCATTGTTCGAAAACTACGTTATAGCCGAGCGGATGAAGCAGCAGTCATACGCACGCAGCTTTGTCAAAAGCTACTTCTGGCGTACCTCAGCCAAGCAGGAAGTGGACTACGTAGAAGAGGACAACGGACAGCTGACAGCCTACGAGTTCAAGTGGAACCCACGCAAGAAGGCTTCGGTGCCGCCATCATTCGCACGCAGCTATCCCGACGCCAGATTCACGACAATAACCCGCGACAACTATTATGAAATTCTTTTATAAAAAATAAATAATGTTTAGCAGCGGAAAAACTTTTGTCAAATCGTCATTTTTCAGTACTTTTGCACCGTCGTAACACCGATGTAACATTACAAAGCGTCACGCAAAACGGCTGCGACACCATAACAGACATAAACATCAACCAAAGAAACAACATACAAATGAAAGATATTTGTTGCGTAGGCCACATAACAAAAGACAAGATTATCACACCGCGACAGACCGTATACATGGCAGGCGGCACTTCGTTCTATTTCTCGTACGCACTTAACCATCTGCCTAAGGACGTGTCGTTCCAACTCGTTACGAAGTTGGGCGAGACCGAGATGCAGTCGGCTGAAGATATGCGCACAGCAGGCATCGACGTGCTGACATTCCCCAGCCGCCACACGGTATACTTCGAGAATAAATATGGCGAAGACATGAACGACCGCACACAGCGCGTGCTCGAACGTGCCGACCCATTCACCATCGACGAAATGAGCAATGTGGAGGCACGCGTGTTCCACCTCGGTTCACTACTGAGCGACGACTTCTCGCCCGAAGTGGTGGAATATCTGTCTACCAAGGGCCGCATATCTATCGACGCACAAGGCTATCTGCGTGAGGTGCGTGGCGAGAAAGTATTCGCCATCGACTGGGCCGACAAGCGCAACATACTCGCTCACACCGACATAATAAAGGTGAACGAACACGAAATGGAGGTAATAACCGGACTCACCGACCCACGCCAAGCCGCCATGCAACTGGCAGAATGGGGCGTGAAAGAGGTGTGCGTGACATTGGGCAGCGAGGGCAGCATTATTCTCGCCGAAGGCAAGTTCTACGACATTCCAGCATACAAGCCCAAAGAGATTGTCGACGCTACTGGATGTGGCGACACCTACTCGGCAGGATATCTGTGGTGCAAAGCACAAGGCATGGGCTACGAAGAGTCGGGATGCTTCGCTGCTGCGATGTGCACACTGAAACTTGAGCACACCGGACCGTTCGACCGCACTATTGACGACGTTAAACGTGTAATGAAGTGAAAAAAAAGCGAATTCTTTTCACAATCCGAAAAAAGTAAGTAAATTTGCACGTTCACATACTATGCAAAATGCATAAGAACGGAGGATGCTCCTATAGTTCAATGGATAGAACGGAGGTTTCCTAAACCTTTAATCCGGGTTCGATTCCCGGTGGGAGTACCTAATTGCAAAGCCCAAACAATCTTGTGAGATGCTTAAAATCCAATAAATACCCATTTTTTTGAACAAATCCAATGCACACAATGAAAAAATTGATGTCAGTTGTCATGCTGCTTTTTGTGGCAATCCTGTGCAATGCACAGATGGCAAATCCAGTGAAGTTCACAGTACAACTAAAAACTAACGGCACGGCCGAGGCTGAAATCGTGTTCTCCGGTAAAATCGAAAGCGGATGGCACGTGTACTCAACAAACCTTGGCGGTGATGGTCCTACAGAGGCTGCTGTACACTTCGACAAGAAGGACGGTATTGAACTGGTAGGCAAATTGACTCCTCGCGGACACGAGATTTCGAAGATGGACGACATGTTCGGAATGGTGCTGCGCTACTTTGAGAATTCCGCTCAGTTTGTACAGAAGATCAAGTTCACCAAGCCCGAACACGACATCAAGTGCTATCTGGAGTATGGAGCCTGCAACGACGAATCGTGCATGCCTCCTTCTACAGCCGAATTCGCTCATAAGGGAAAGTCGCCCGCCGTTGACGCTGCCGCAGCTAAGGATGCTGCAAAGACTGAGGCTAAAGACGCCAACGTTGCTGACGTAGCCGACCCTACTACAACCGCAGAAGCAGTAACAGACACTGTCGCTACCGACACTGCTGCCGTTGCTGCTGTTGCCAATATGGACAAGTCGGAGCTTCAGAAGCTTTGGACTCCGGTGGTAAAGCAGCTTGAGAAGTTTGACAAGCCAATAAACAACTCATTGCTCTATATCTTCTTCGCCGGACTGCTCGGCGGTCTGCTCGCACTCTTCACTCCGTGCGTATGGCCAATCATCCCTATGACCGTGAGCTTCTTCCTCAAGCGCAACAAGGAGCGCCGCAAGGCAATCCGTGAGGCTATCACTTACGGTGTAAGTATCGTGGTTATTTACGTTGCTCTTGGCCTTATCGTTTCGCTGCTGTTTGGCGCAAGCGCTCTCAACGCGCTGTCTACCAACGCTATATTCAACATCTTGTTCTGCCTCTTGCTGGTAGTGTTCGCAGCTTCGTTCTTCGGAGCATTCGAAATCACCCTGCCTTCATCATGGAGCAACAAGATCGACCAGAAGTCGGACGAGACAAGCGGCTTCATCAGCATCTTCCTCATGGCGTTCACACTGTCGCTCGTGAGCTTCTCGTGCACCGGACCAATCATCGGATTCCTCCTTGTAGCCGTTTCTTCATCGGGCGACATCGTAGCCCCGACAATCGGAATGCTTGGCTTTGCTGTAGCTCTGGCTGTACCGTTCGCGCTGTTCGCAATGTTCCCGACACTGCTCAAGTCGGCTCCTAAATCAGGTGGCTGGATGAACGTATTGAAGGTTGTGCTCGGCTTCATCGAGCTGGCTTTCGCCTTGAAGTTCCTCTCGGTAGCCGACTTGGCTTACGGATGGCATATTCTCGACCGTGAGGCATTCCTCGCATTGTGGATCATCATCTTCGGCCTGCTCGGTCTGTACCTGCTCGGCATGTTCAACTTCCCGCACGACGACGAAGGCCGCCGCACAAACGTGCCGCAGTTCTTCCTGGCTCTGCTGTCATTGTCGTTTGCCATGTACATGGTTCCCGGCTTGTGGGGCGCTCCGCTTAAGGCTGTCAGCGCTTTCGCTCCGCCAATGAACACTCAGGACTTCAACCTCTACAAGAACGAGGTACACCCACGCTTCAAGGACTTTGAAGCAGGTATGGCTGCCGCTCGCCTGGAGGGCAAACCCGTAATGGTAGACTTCACCGGATTCGGCTGCGTAAACTGCCGTAAGATGGAGGCAGCTGTATGGACAGATTCGAAGGTAGCCGACATGCTCAACCAGAAATACGTGCTCATCTCGCTCTACGTAGACGACAAGACTCCGTTGCCAGAGCCAATGGTAGTAACCGACACCGACGGCACACAGCGCACCCTGCGCACCATCGGCGACAAGTGGAGCTATCTGCAGCGCTACAAGTTCGGTTCGAACACACAGCCTATGTACGTATTGATCGACAACGAAGGTATGCCGCTCACCGGCAGCCGCTCGTACGATGAGGACATCAACGAATACATGAAGTTCTTGCAGACTGGATTGGATAATTACAATAACAAGAAATAATAAATAGAAGCCCTTCCCCCAACCCCTCACCAATAGGGACTGAGGGTAGGGCTTTAAATCTATACTACTATGCTCGAAAAACAAATACGCGAACAGATAATATCGCTCATTAACCGCGAAGTGGTGCCGGCTGTAGGCTGCACCGAGCCGATGTGTGTATCATTGTGTGTGGCTAAGGCCACCGAAACATTGGGCTGCCGCCCCGAAAAGATTACAGCGCTGCTGTCGGCCAACATCCTCAAGAACGCTATGGGCGTGGGAATACCGGGAACTGGTATGATTGGATTGCCTATAGCTATTGCATTGGGAGCGCTTGTGGGCAAGTCGGAATATCAGCTTGAGGTAATCAAGGATTTGACACGTGAAACTCTCGAAGAGGGCAAGCAATACGTCAGCGAAGACCATATCGACATAAAACTGAAGCAGGGCATCACCGAGAAACTCTATGTGGAGATACGCTGCGAGGCGCAGGGACATGAGGCAACAGCCATCATCGCACATTCACATACTAATATAGTATATGTAGAACGCGACGGAAACGCCATTCTTGACCGCCGCACTCCGCAGGCTGGAGCAGCCGAACAGAAGGACATACAGCTCAACATGCGCATGGTGTACGACTTCGCCATGACCACTCCCGAGGAGGAGATAAACTTCATTCTGAAGACACGCGACTACAACATACGCGCTGCCGAGGAGTCGAAGAAGGCAAACTACGGCCACTGTCTAGGCAAGACAATCGACCGCCCATTGAGCCACGGCATTTTCGGCAACTCTATCTTCTCGCACATCATATCGAAGACAGCATCGGCTTGCGACGCTCGTATGGGCGGTGCAATGATTCCGGTGATGAGCAATTCGGGTTCGGGCAACCAGGGCATATGCGCTACCAACCCTGTAGCTGTATATGCCGTTGAGAACGAAAACACTGAGGAGGAGCTGATACGCGCACTCACACTGAGCCACCTCACTGCTATCTATATCAAGCAGAACCTCGGCAAGCTGTCGGCTCTGTGCGGCTGTGTAGTGGCAAGTATCGGCTCAAGCTGCGGCATCACATATCTCATGGGAGGCGACTACACCCGCATCTGCCACTCGGTGAAGAACATGATTGCCAATATAACGGGCATGATTTGCGACGGTGCTAAGCCAAGCTGCTCACTGAAGATTTCGTCGGGTGTGTCTACAGCTCTGCTGTCGGCTCTGCTTTCAATGGAAGGCAAGTGCGTAAGCTCGGTTGAGGGCATCATCGATGACGACGTAGACCGCTCAATACGCAACCTTACAAGCATCGGTGCCGAGGCTATGAACCAGACAGACGCCATGGTTCTCGACATCATGACTCATAAGAGTTGCTAAGAAAGAACAACGGAAAAATAAGAATGAACTGGCAACAACTCATATCCAACAAACGTCTGGGGCAGGAAATAAGGCATCCTGAACGCCATGACGACCGGTCGGAGTTCAAACGCGACTACGACCGCCTCATCTTCTCGGCCCCATTCAGACGCATGCAGAACAAGACGCAGGTGTTCCCGCTCCCGGGCAGCATCTTCGTACACAACCGCCTCACGCACTCGCTGGAGGTGGCAAGTGTGGGCATGTCGCTGGGCAATGACGTGGCACGTGAGTTGAAGCTAAGACATCCCGAACTGACGGGAACTCTGTTTGAAGAAATAGGCACTATCGTGAGCACAGCTTGTCTGGCTCACGATATGGGCAACCCTCCATTCGGACACTCTGGCGAGAAGGCTATCCAGGCTTTCTTCCGTGAAGGCAAGGGAATGGAGTTACAGCATAAGGTGCGCCCGGAATTCTGGGACAACCTCATACACTTCGAAGGCAACGCCAACGCCTTCCGACTGCTGGCACACCGCTTTCACGGACGACGTGAGGGCGGATTTGTAATGACATACTCTACACTGGCATCTATAGTGAAGTATCCATACTCCAGTCTTGCTGCTGGCAAGAAGGGAAAATTCGGATTCTTCTGCTTTGAGGAGCATTATTATCGCCGCATAGCCGACGAACTGGGCATACGCCGACTTTCGGCAGACGACGAACCGCTACGCTATGCACGCCACCCACTGGTGTACCTCGTAGAGGCTGCCGACGACATCTGCTATGAGATAATGGACATCGAGGATGCGCACAAACTGCGAATCCTGTCGTTTGACGAGACCATGCAACTGCTGCTGGGATTCTTTGACAATTGCCAAAGAGAGAAAATACTGAAACGCATTGACGAAGAGGGCATCACCGACAACAACGAGAAGGTGGTATATCTGCGTGCATGTGCAATAGGAAAGCTTGAAAGCGAGTGTGCACGCGCATTCGTTGAACACGAGAGCGAGATACTCAACGGAACGCTCAAAGGCTGCCTTATCGACCATATAACGCCCTTAGTGAGCGATGCCTACCGCCATTGCTCCGAACTCAGCGTACAACGCATATACAACTCCAAGCCCGTTCTGGACGTGGAACTGTCGGGTTATAAGATTATGGAGACGCTTATGGACGCCCTCATTGAGGCTGCCGTAAGCCCGGAAAAGTTTCACTCGGAACAGCTGCGCAAGCGATTCAGCAACCAATATGACATCAACAGTCCCGACTTCGAGACCCGTGTCATGGCTGTAATCGACTTCATTTCGGGCATGACCGATGTGTTTGCACTCGATATATACCAAAAAATACAAGGCATATCGCTGCCTATTGTATAATAAAAAAATTGAGAGTTGAGAGTTAGAGAATTGAGAGTTGAGAGTTGAGAGTTGAGAGTTATGATTACCTTTTATAATCATACAAATTTATGATATCTGTTATTGACAAAAACATATCATAACTCTCAACTCTCAATTCTCAACTCTCAACTTCCTACCTCTCAACTCTCAATTTAAAATCCACCTTACTTTTCGCGGTAGATTATATTGTTGGCTCCGCTTGTTATTTCAAGAGCCTCGGGGTGCTCTTTGATATACGAGTCGATATGACGGACGCGCTTGTTCTCGAGAATTTCATCAACGGCAATGAGAATGCCTGTCTCCTCCACGTCGCCGAAGCCGTAGTTGATGGCCGTTCCGAAGAGTTTCATAGTAGGCGACAGCGACATATAGGCGTTGACAAGTGGCGGAATGTTGTAGCCAAGGGCACGTATCTCGCGGTTGAGGATGAGATAATCCTTCTTGAAATCGTCCTCGCAGAAGAGCTTTGCAAGTTCTTCTTCAGGAGTCTCAATCTTCAATGGCTTGAGAGGAATGATAAGATTGTCCTTGTCGTCAAAATGCTTCTTGAGGAAATAGAGTATCATGTCGCGTCCACGACGGATGTACGACGGATACATTGTCATTTTGCCGAAGAAGTACTTCACATTGGGCTTGATAACTGTAAGAGCGCCCAATCCATCCCAAAGATTGTCGAGGGCGAACAGACTCTTGGCTCCACGACGTGTGCTCTGATACTCAAGAGTGACGAACGAGCGTCCGAGCTCTACCGTGTACGGCATATAGTCCTTGAGAAACTTGTCAGAGAAGTGGAACATATGACTTGTAGCGAGCAGCGGCTGACCGTCGGGACCAATTTCCCAATCAGAACCGAGCAGATAGCGGTAGCCACCGATTATCTCCTCAGCTTCGGGATTCCACACGATGAGCTGCTTATAGCAGTTGTCGCACGTATCAAACTCGTCGATATCCAACGGCTTGCCGGTACCACCTCCCGCCTCGCGGAACGCTATCTCACGCAAACGACCTATCTCACGCATAACGTTAGGGGCGTTGTGCGCTGTTACGACATATATCTCGTTGTGGCTCTTGTTAGTCATACGAAGCTGACGCTCAGGAGTGAGTTCGCTCTTGAGCAGTTCCTTGCTTACTGGTGCTATTATTGGCTCTTCCTTCATTGTCTTATCTACGAAAATATCTTATAGACCGTATAGGTCGTATTTATCCTTTTTACGTTTTTTACTTTTTTATTCTTTTACTTTTTACCTTTTCCCGGCAGTTCGTATACTATATCCTCAACATAGCGTGCCCATTCGGCTGGCTTGCGCGAGCGATCGAAAGTCTGCCATGGTATAGGCTTGCCAATGTGTATGGTGAAATGCTTGCCAACATTGCGGTACATCTCGTCGACCAGGAATATCATGGCGAGATTGAACGGCAGGAAGCGGTCGCTGAAGTTGGCTATGCGATAGAAACGATTGGAGTTCTGTCCGCTGAAATGTATTGGAACAATGTCGCGCTGGCACTCCACGCTCTTCACTATGAATGTCTTCTTCCAATCGATGTCGTGTATCGTTCCGTCCTTCTGTCGGCGGCTGTTAAGTCCGGCAGGGAACATAAGCATATGGCTGTCGCTCTTGAATCCGGCTTCCACCATGCGCGGGAAGTCGCGTCCGTTGCGCCCTGTCTTGTTGATGCCTATACATACTGGAGCCAGTCCAGGCAGATTCATGAGCAAGTCGTTGACAAGATAGCGGAACCGCCCGTCGTAGTGGCGTCCTATAATGGAGCCGAGCGCTACGCCATCCTGTCCTCCGAGAGGATGATTTGACACGAACGTATACAGCCTACCGTCATCTTTCGGCGGTAGGTTCTCCTTGCCAACTATCTCAATATCCATCTTGAGATAGCGAACGCATTCCTCAAGCCACTCCACGCCCTGCATGTCGCGGGTCTTCCAAATGAATGCGTTGACCTGATCCTGGTGAATAATACGTTTCAGCCAGTTGGTAAGCAGCGACGGAACAAAGCGTGCTTTGCTGCCCATCTTGCTGCTGAGAATTCTGTCAATGTCGATTGTATGTTCCGAAATCTCGTTCATTTTGTCATAAAATACTAATCAGCTGCAAAAATAACATATCTTTTTCAGATACGCTCATTTTAATATAAGAAATGTGGTCATTTAATAAAAATGACACCCAAATGTAGACTCATTCGGGGATTTTTGTGTAACTTTACACCCCAAATACGCATATGATAATGTACACAGATACTTCCAAAGATATACAACCCATAACAACTGCGCAGGGCTACCACGTACCTGTTCTGCTCGACGAGAGTGTGAGCGGGCTCGACATCAAGCCCGGTGGCATATACGTAGACGTGACATTCGGCGGCGGCGGACACTCGCGCGAGATACTGCGCCGGCTGCCCGGAGGCGCTCATCTGTACAGCTTCGACCAGGATGCCGATGCCGAACGCAACATCGGAGCCCCCGACAAAAAGTTCACCTTTGTGCGCAGCAACTTCCGCTATCTGAAAAACTGGATGCGCTACTACGGCGTCGACCACATCGACGGACTGCTGGCCGACCTCGGGGTGTCGTCGCACCACTTCGACGATGCCGAACGCGGATTCTCATTCAGATTTGACGCTCCGCTCGACATGCGCATGAACAAGCGCGCCGGACAGACGGCTGCCGACATACTCAACAATTACGACGAGGCACGGCTTGCCGATATATTCTACATATACGGCGAAATGAAGAACTCGCGACGTATTGCCGCAGCTGTAGCCAAAGCCCGACAAACAGCACCCATCAACACCACAAGCGATTTTCTGGCCGTAGTGGAACCGATGTTCAAACGCGAACGCGAGAAGAAGGACATGGCACGACTGTTTCAGGCGCTGCGCATAGAGGTGAACCACGAAATGGATGCACTGCGCGAGATGCTGGCTGCTGCCACCCAACTGCTCGCACCGGGCGGACGCCTGTCGGTGATAACCTACCACTCGCTCGAAGACCGCATCGTGAAGAACGTGATGAAGGCGGGCAATCCTGAAGGAAAAGTGGAGCAGGACTTCTTCGGACGCATTAACACACCATACCGCATGGTGGAGAAACTTATAATACCCTCGGAAGAGGAACAACAATCCAACCCTCGCAGCCGCAGCGCCAAACTGCGCGTAGCCGAACGCAAGGGCGAATAGCTACAAAGGACTATGAATAAGGATGACACCAACACTAAAACCAACCCAGACAACACTATAGAACAGGACAAGCAGCAAGACGCGCCCATGTCGCTCAGAGCCATCATACGTGAGCAGGCCACTGAGGACGACATGCCGCTGACCAAGAATATCACACTGCGCAAAATCCTCGGCGGCGACATTCTGAGCACCGACATCATACGCAAGCAGATATGGCTGATACTGATCGTAGTGCTGTTTATTGTAGTGTATATATCCAACCGATACAAGTGTCAGCAGGATCTCATTCTCATCGACAACCTCACAGAGCAACTCAAGGATGCCAAGTACAGAGCACTGTCAAGCAGCAGCGACCTTACACAAAAGACACGAGAGAGTAAGGTGCTCGAACAACTGAGAGCCAGCAGCGACAGCACGCTGCACATAGCAACGCAGCCACCATACATAATAAACGTGTCTAATACAGAACAGAAATGAGCAAGTTTGACAGCAAAAAAATGATGCCACGATACAGCTTCATCGCCATATTGCTGAGCTTTTTGGCTGCAATGGTTATGACGAAGATGGTGTATACAATGACTGCAAAGCGCGACTTCTGGATGCAGGTGGCCGACCGTGTGAAGATAGACAGCCTTGAGACGCCGCCAGTGAGAGGCAATATACTCAGTAGCGACGGACAACTCATGGCTTCATCATTGCCACAGTATAAACTGTACCTCGACTTCAGGGCCATGCGCGCAGCAGGCAAGGACACGCTGTTCGTGCAGAAACTCGACTCCATCTGCATGGGACTCAATTACATATTCCCCGAACAGTCGGCCGACGAGTTCCGCCAGCATCTCATGGAAGGTCTGGAGAAGAACAAGGCCCACTGGCCCATATGGAAGCGACGCGTCAACTACAGCACTTACTCGGAGGTGAAGAAACTGCCAGTATTCCGACTCAGAAAGAACAGCAGCGGTTTTCATGTAGAGGAGTTCAACGCACGCAAGCTGGCATACGGATCACTCGCACAGCGCACCATCGGCAAGATGTACGGCGAGATTGACTCGGCACAATGCGGACTCGAACTGCACTTCGACTCGCTGCTGCGAGGCGACAAGGGCATACGCCATCGCCGCAAGATCCTTAACAGATATCTTTATCTGACAGACACCCCGCCTGAAGACGGAGCCGACATAGTGACTACTATCGACGTGTCGATGCAAGACCTCGCAGAGCGATCGGTGCTTAAGGAATTGTACAAGATTGACGGCAATGTGGGCGTAGCCATCGTCATGGAAGTAGCGACGGGCGACGTAAAAGCCATCGTCAACCTGACGAAGTGTGCCGACGGTTCGTATCAGGAAATACAGAACCACGCCGTGAGCGACTTGCTTGAGCCAGGCTCAGTGTTCAAGACTGCATCTATCATGGTGGCACTTGACGACGGCGTAGTAGACACTACATACAACGTGGACACCGGATGCGGTGTATGGCCCATGTATGGCCGCGAGATGAAAGACCACAACTGGCGACGCGGCGGATATGGCATGATGACACTGCCAAAGACATTGTGGGTAAGCTCGAACATTGGCGTGAGCCGTATCATCGACGACCACTATCACAACTGCCCCGAAAAATATGTTCAGGGCATTCACCGTCTTGGACTGGCCGACGACTTGCATCTGCCACTTGCAGGTTCATCGCCTGCAAGAATACGATACCCTAAAAAAGACAAGCGTGGCAAACAGTACATCAATTGGAGCAAGACCACACTGCCATGGATGAGTATAGGCTATGAGACTCAGGTGCCGCCTATATCCACCCTGACGTTCTACAACGCCATTGCCAACGGAGGCAAGATGATGCGTCCGAGGTTTGTAAAGGAAGTGCGCAAGGACGGCGAGACGGTGATGACATTCCCGCCAGTAGTAATGCGCGAGCATATTGCAAAGGAATCTACGATAAAGAAGATAACACGCATACTTGAACAGGTGGTAAGCGTGGGACTCGGCAAGAAAGCCGGCTCGCCTTCATTCCTTGTTGCCGGCAAAACCGGAACGGCACAGATATCGAAGGGTGCAGCCGGATACAAGAGCGGACAGATGAACTACCTGCTATCGTTTGCAGGATTCTTCCCCGCCTACGAGCCACGCTACAGTTGCATAGTATGCCTACAGAAGTCGGGACTCCCGGCATCGGGCGGCGGTATGAGTGGCGTTGTATTCCACGATATCGCAGAAGGCATTATGGCACAAAGCCTGAAACTTGAAGCTTCCGACGCACGCGACTCGCTGTCGGTGATGATGCCCGACGTGAAGAGCGGTAATATCCTGGCAGCCGATTACGTTCTGTCGCACCTCGGATTCAAGACACGCGCCGACTGGGACGGCTCGTATGCTGACGGCAACCCGATATGGGGACACGCCAGCGAGTCGGGCAACACCGTATCATTGCAACGCGAACCGCTCGGCGATAGCACTCTGATGCCCGACGTACACGGTATGGGAGCACGCGACGCTGTATTTCTTATTGAAAGCCGTGGCGTCAAAGTGAAACTGGTGGGACGAGGCCGAGTGGTAGAACAGAGCATCGGCGCTGGTGAGAAGATAAAAAAGAACATGACGTGCATAATAAAGCTGTCATAGTCATACATAACGCGTAAATTCGCATATTAAACAAAAAACAGATATATGAAACTCAAGGAATTGCTCAAGGAAATCCCCGTCGTCGACATCATCGGCAGCGACGAGGTGGAAATAACCGGAGTGAACATTGATTCGCGCCGCATAAAAGAGGGACATATCTTCGTGGCAATGAAAGGCACGCAGGTAGACGGACACAAGTTCATACCGAAAGCTATAGAACTGGGGGCTAAGGCAGTGCTCTGCGAGGACATGCCTGCCGACAAGGCAGAAGGCGTGACATACGTTCAGGTGGCATCGACAGAGGACGCTGTAGGCAAGGTAGCCACCACATTCCACGGCAATCCGTCGACCAAGCTGAAACTCGTCGGCGTGACAGGAACAAACGGAAAGACTACAATAGCCACCTTATTATATAATATGTTCACCAAGATGGGACACAAGTGCGGACTCCTGTCGACCGTGTGCAACTATATCGTGGACGAGGCAGTACCTGCCGACCATACCACCCCCGACCCTATCGCACTCAACGAACTGCTCGACCGTATGGTAAAAGCCGGTTGCGAATATGCCTTTATGGAGTGCTCGTCGCACGCCATAGCCCAGAAGCGCATCGGCGGTCTGACCTTTGCTGGTGGCATATTCACCAACCTCACACGCGACCATCTCGACTATCACAAGACATTCGAGAACTATCGCAATGCCAAGAAGGCATTCTTCGACGGTCTGCCCAAGACTGCATTCGCCATAACAAATGCCGACGACAAGAACGGTATGATAATGGTGCAGAACACCAAAGCCACAGTAAAGACATATTCCATACGTTCGGTGGCCGACTTCAAGGCACGCATCATAGAGTGTCATTTCGAGGGAATGTATCTCGAAATGGACGGTCACGAGGTAGGCGTACAATTTATCGGCAAGTTCAACGTGAGCAACCTGCTCGCAGTATATGGCACTGCCGTAATGCTCGGCAAGAATCCGGAGGATGTGCTCGTAGTGATGAGCACGCTGCACAGCGTAAATGGTCGTCTGGACCCGATACAATCACCCGAAGGCTATACAGCCGTGGTAGACTATGCCCACACACCCGACGCACTGGAGAACGTGCTCAACGCCATCCATGAGGTGCTTGACGGCAAGGGACATGTCATCACCGTATGTGGTGCCGGCGGCAACCGCGACAAGGGCAAACGACCACTCATGGCTCAGGAGGCAGTAAAACAGAGCGACCGCGTTATCATAACCAGCGACAACCCTCGCTTTGAAGAACCGCAGGCCATCATCAACGACATGCTGGCAGGTCTCGACAAGCAACAGATGAAAAAGGTTATCAGCATCGTCGACCGCCGCGAGGCTATACGCACAGCCTGCATGATGGCCGAAAAGGGCGACGTCGTTCTCATCGCCGGCAAGGGACACGAAAACTATCAGGACGTGCAGGGTGTGAAACACCACTTTGACGACCATGAGGTAGTAAGAGAGTGCTTTTGAATTGTTGCGGCAACACCGCAATAATTCGAAACTCAAAATTCAAAACTCAAAATTCATAAAATGTTATACTATCTTTTCAGATTTCTCGAACAATATGGCATCAGTGGTGCACATATGTGGGGATACATATCATTCCGCTCACTGCTGGCACTCATCCTGTCGCTTGTAATATCGGCTTGGTTCGGCGAGAAATTCATCAAGTATCTCAAGAGAAAACAAATAACCGAGACTCAGCGCGACGCATCCATCGACCCGTTCGGCGTAAAGAAAATCGGTGTACCGTCGATGGGTGGCATCATCATCATCGTGTCGATACTTGTTCCGGTACTGTTGCTCGGACGTCTGCGCAACATATATCTTATCCTGATGATTGTCACCACCATATGGCTCGGATTCCTTGGTGGCATGGACGACTTCATCAAGATATTCCGCCATAACAAGGAAGGACTGAAAGGCCGCTACAAGATTGTTGGCCAGATAGGCATCGGACTCATCGTAGGACTCGTGCTATGGGCGTCGCCCGACGTGAAGATGAACGAGAACCTGATGTACGAGAAGCAAGGACAGGAAGTGGTAGTAAAACACAGGGCTGAAGCACGCAAGTCGCTCAAGACCACCATACCTTTCGTCAAGGGTCATAATCTCGACTACTCGCGCATCACAAGCGTGTTTGGCGAGCATCGCGTGGCAGCCGGATGGATATTGTTCGTCATTATGACCATCATCGTAGTGACAGCCGTGAGCAACGGTGCCAACCTTAACGACGGCATGGACGGCATGTGTGCCGGAAACTCCGCAATAATAGGTGTGGCACTGGGTATACTGGCATACGTCAGTTCGCACATAGAATACGCCAGCTACCTCAACATAATGTACATACCCGACTCGCAAGAGCTTGTGGTGTTCCTGTGTGCATTCGTAGGCGCTCTCATCGGATTTCTGTGGTACAACGCCTATCCGGCACAGGTATTCATGGGCGATACGGGCTCGCTCACAATCGGAGGAATCATAGCAGTAACAGCAATCATCATACACAAGGAGCTGATGCTGCCCATACTCTGCGGCATATTCTTCGTAGAGAGCCTCAGCGTGATTCTGCAGGTGTACTACTACAAGCTCGGCAAGCGTCGCGGCGTAAAGCAGCGTATATTCAAGCGCACGCCGATACACGACAACTTCCGCACACAGCAGTCGCAACTCGACCCTGAGTGCCGATATCTCATAACAAAACCCAAGGGAGCCATACACGAGTCGAAGATAACCATCCGATTCTGGATTACAACAATCATACTCGCAGCTCTCACCATCATAACATTAAAAATTAGATAAGTCGATTCAGATGAAAAGAATAGTAATTCTTGGTGCCGGCGAAAGTGGAGCCGGTGCCGCAGTATTGGCCAAGAAGGAAGGTTTCGACGTGTTCGTAAGCGACATGTCGGCCATAAAGGATAAATACAAGAAACTGCTCGACGACCACGCCATCGACTGGGAAGAAAAGCAGCATACAGAAGAGAAGATTCTCTCGGCCGACGAGATTATCAAAAGCCCAGGCATACCCAACGAGGCTCCTATGGTGAAGAAAGCCATAGACAAAGGCATACACATCATCAGCGAGATTGAGTTTGCAGGACGATACACCAACTCGAAGATGATATGCATCACCGGTTCAAACGGCAAGACGACAACCACATCGCTCATCTACCACATATTCAAGATGGCTGGCTACGATGCCGGACTGGCTGGCAACATAGGACGCTCACTGGCACTGCAAGTGGCTGAGGAACCGCACGAGTACTACATAATCGAGCTCAGTTCGTTCCAGCTCGACAACATGTACGACTTCCATGCCAACATCGCCATTCTGCTCAACATCACGCCCGACCATCTCGACCGCTACGACTTCTGCATGCAGAACTATGTCGACGCCAAGATGCGCATCATTCAGAACCAGACATCCGACGACTCGTTCATCTACTGGAACGACGACCCTGTCATCAAGCGCGAACTCGAGAAGTACGACATCAAGGCCATACAGTATCCCTTCTCTGAGCTCAAGGAGAAAGGCTCTATAGGATATATCGAGGACGGCACATACACCATCGAGAAGCCAACTCCGTTCAACATGGAACAGGAGGAGCTCTCGCTCACAGGCAAGCACAACGTCTACAACTCACTTGCGGCAGGAATTGCCAGCAACATCAGCGGTATCAAGAAGGACATTATACGTCAGAGCCTCGGCGACTTCCCTGGCGTTGAACACCGCCTGGAGAAAGTGTGCAAGGTGGGAGGCGTGCAGTATGTCAACGACTCGAAGGCCACCAACGTCGACGCATGCTGGTATGCGCTCGAAAGCATGAAGACCCCTACCGTGCTCATCATCGGTGGCAAGGACAAGGGCAACGACTACAACGAGATAAAGGAACTCGTACAGAAGAAGTGTCGCGCACTCGTATTCCTCGGTGCCGACAACACCAAGTTGCACAAATTCTTCGGCGAGATGGGCATAACCATACGCGACACTCACTCAATGAAGGACTGTGTCGAAGCTTGCTACGAACTGGCACAACCAGGCGACACCGTACTGCTCAGCCCGTGCTGCGCCAGCTTCGACCTGTTCAAGAACATGGAGGACCGCGGCGAACAGTTCAAGACATTAGTTAGAAGTCTGTAATAACAGCATATGAACAAGATATTAGGCAACATATTCAAAGGTGACAAGGTGATATGGATGGTTTTCTTCTTCCTTTGCATCGTCAGTGTCATCGAAGTATACTCGGCATCGGCACAGCTTACATACAAGACAGCCGACTATGTAACGCCTATGATCAAGCACATCGGACTGCTAGCAGTAGGCATCGGTTGCACGATTGTAACGCTCAATATCAACTGCCGATACTTCAAGGGACTCATCAAGCTATTACTGGCAGCGTCGTTTGTGTTGCTTATCGTAGTTTACTTCATAGGAGCATCAACCAATGGAGCGCAGCGATGGATACCTATTTTCGGAATACAATTCCAGCCATCCGAGTTAGCCAAAGGCTCACTGGTGCTTGCCACTGCACAGATACTAAGCGTAATGCAGACCGACAAGGGTGCCGATCCTAAAGCTTTCAGCTTCATACTCAGTGTTTGCGCTCTGATCGTGCCGCTCATCATGCTTGAGAATCTCTCGACAGCAATACTGCTATGCATAGTCATATTCATGATGATGCTTATCGGACGCGTGCCCATACGACAGTTGGGCAAACTGATGGGAGTTGTACTCCTGGCAGTGGCATTGCTCGTGGGCATGATCATGACATTCGGCAAGGACAATTCAGAAGAACAACCTGGCAAGCAACTCACCGAGCAAATGACAGCCAAGAACGAGCCTGACGACAAGTCGGTGGTCGAAAAGGTATTCCACCGATTCGACACGTGGAAGGCACGTATCGACAAGTTCATGAGCCATAAGCAGATAACACCCAAAGAGGTCGATCTCGACAAGGACGCGCAGGTGGCACACGCCAATATTGCCATAGCCTCATCAAACATTGTAGGCAAAGGACCTGGCAACTCCGAGGAATGCAACTTCATACCACAGGCCTACTCCGACTTCATCTATGCCATCATCATCGAAGAAATGGGCGTAGAAGGAGCTTTCTTCGTGGTGATGCTGTATATTATCCTGCTGTTCCGAACAGGCCGAATAGCCAGCAAATGCGAGAACAACTTCCCAGCACTGCTCGCTATGGGACTCGCCCTGCTGCTCGTCACACAGGCACTGTTCAACATGTGCGTGGCAGTGGGACTGGCACCAGTTACGGGACAGCCCCTGCCACTCATAAGCAAAGGAGGAACGTCGACACTTATCAACTGTGTCTACATAGGCGTCATACTAAGCATCAGCCGTTCGGCACGCCGAAAGATGGAGATAGTCAATGTGACCGATACACAAGAGGAAGATAAAACCGATACAGAAGAATAAAAAAAGCACAATAATCGGCTTTATCAGAAAAAATGATTAATTTTGTGATTTGAAAAAAACACAATACAAATGGAAAAAGAATTAAGAGTCATCGTAAGCGGAGGCGGCACTGGCGGACATATATTCCCAGCCGTGTCAATAGCCAACGCAATAAAGGCGAAACGTCCCGATGCAAAGATACTTTTTGTCGGAGCGCTCGGAAGAATGGAGATGCAGCGCGTGCCTGCAGCCGGATACGAGATTATCGGACTGCCCGTACGTGGGTTCAAGCGACCATTGTGGTCGCCGTCGAATATAGGGGTGGCTCTCGATTTCCTCAAGGCCAAGCGCCTGGTAAAGAAGACAATTCGTGAATTCGCACCCGATGTTGCTGTGGGAGTAGGCGGATATGCCAGCGCTGCAACACTCGACGCAGCCAGCCAGATGGGCATACCAACACTCATTCAGGAGCAGAACTCATACGCCGGTGTCACAAACAAGCACCTTGCCAACAAGGCAGCAAAGATATGCGTGGCATACGAAGGTATGGAGCGATTCTTCCCAGCCGATAGAATCATCAACACGGGCAACCCTGTCAGACAGTCGCTCATAGAGACAACAATGACACACGAAGAAGCCGTACGCAGCTTCGGGCTCGACCCCAAGAAGAAGACCGTACTGCTTGTAGGCGGAAGCCTTGGAGCACGCACCGTCAATGAGAGTGTAATGATGCACCTCGACCTCGTGGAGAAGAGCGGAGTACAATTCATCTGGCAGACAGGTAAGTTCTATAGCGCTGCCGTGGCAGAACGTCTTAAGGACCACCGCGCGCTGCCTATGCTCAAGGTAATGGACTTCATCAGCGACATGGGAGCTGCATATAAAGCCGCCGACCTCGTGATAAGCCGTGCCGGTGCAAGCTCGATAAGCGAATTCTGCCTCATAGGCAAGCCGGTAATACTCGTGCCGTCGCCCAACGTGGCTGAAGACCATCAGACCAAGAACGCAATGGCACTCGTCAATCGTAACGCAGCAATACTTGTAAGAGATGCTGACGCGCCAGAGTCGCTGCTACAGCTTGCGGTCAGCACTGTGACCGACGACGAGCAACTGGCACAACTCTCCGAAAACATAAAGAAACTGGGCAAGCCGAACTCTGCCGACGTTATAGCCGACGAAGTTCTGCGTCTTGCCGGAAAATAAAACGACAAAATGGAAATCAAAGATATAAAAGCCGTATATTTCGTAGGCGCCGGTGGCATTGGCATGAGTGCCATAGCGCGTTATTTCATACGTAAGGGCCTTGTTGTGGCAGGCTACGACAAGACACCCTCTGCCCTCACACACCAGCTGGAGCGCGAGGGCATGCTTATACACTATGAAGAAAACGTTGACGAAATACCGCACGCTTGCCGCGACCCAAAGTCGTGTCTCGTCGTGTATACACCGGCCATACCTGCCGAACACAAAGAGCTGATATACTTCCGCAATGGAGGATTCACCATAGAAAAGCGTGCCCAGGTGCTCGGGACACTCACACGTACACACAAGGGACTCTGTGTGGCAGGCACACACGGCAAGACCTCAACGTCTACCATGTGCGCACATATCATGCACCAGAGCCATCTTGACTGCAACGCATTCCTGGGAGGAATTTCAAAAAACTACAGCACAAACTACATTCTTTCCGACCAAAGTGACTATGTAGTGATAGAAGCAGATGAGTTTGACCGCTCTTTCCATTGGCTTCGCCCTTGGATGAGCGTCATTACATCAACCGACCCCGACCATCTTGACATCTACGGCACCAAAGAGGCATATCTTGAGAGCTTCCGCCACTATACCACACTCATCCAGCCGGGCGGTGCACTCATCATCCACAAGAATCTGGAGATGAAGCAGGACGTTCAGCCTGGAGTAAAGGTGTATGAGTATAGCCTCGACGAGGGCGACTTTCACGCCGAAAACATCGTCATTGACAACGGTGAGATAAAGTTCGACTTCATATCACCCATCGAGAATGTGAAAAATGTGGAACTCGGACAGCCCGTTCCCATCAACATCGAGAACGGTGTGGCAGCAATGGCAATGGCACAGCTCAACGGATGCAACGCCGAAGAACTGAAGTACGGCATGAAGACATACCACGGAGTAGACCGACGTTTCGACTTCAAAATCAAGAACGACCGCCACGTACTTCTCTCCGACTATGCCCACCATCCAAAGGAGATATACCAGAGCGCCAAGAGCATACGCCAGCTGTACAAGAACCGTAAGATTACGGCAATCTTCCAGCCGCATCTTTATACACGCACACGCGATTTCTATCGCGATTTTGCCGATGCGCTGAGCCAGCTCGACGAGGTGATTCTCACCGAGATATACCCCGCACGCGAGCAGCCTATCGAAGGCGTAACATCACAGCTGATATACGACAACCTCAAGCCTGGCGTGGAGAAGAGTATAATAAACAAGGACAGTGTACTCGACCTCGTGAAGAGCCGTGACTTCGACGTGCTTGTCATTCTCGGAGCAGGCGACCTCGACAACTACGTGCCACAGATAGCCAAGATCATTGAGGCACGCGATGCAGCCAAGGCATAATCCACCAAAGAGTGAACAAACACTAAATACGGACAAAGCAACTATCATACAAGTGAAACCATCATGGAGTAAAAGACTGTTTATAGCGAGCGACATACTGCTTGCCATATACCTCGTGTTCGTCTTTACGTCATTCGACCGTAAAAACGAGTCCAAGACAATGTGCTCCAAGGTGAACATAGAGATTGCCGACGATGCCACAAGCGGATTTATAGACACCAAGGTGATAAAGCAACGGTTGCAGAAAGCCGGTGTCTATCCTATCGGCAAGCGCATGAACACCATAAATGCAAGAGCCATCGAGGATATGTTGCGCACCAGTCCGTTTGTCAAGACCGCTGAGTGTCATAAGACAGAAGGCGGAACGGTATATATATCAGTCACACAGCGTATGCCCGTCATACGCATCAAAGCCGACAACGGCGATGACTACTATGTCGACGACAACGACTGCATCATGCCGCGCAGCAACTACACAAGCGATCTCATCATCGCCACCGGAAGCATAAGCCGACGCTATGCCACCACATGCCTGTCGCCACTGGGCAAGACAATCATGCAGAACGACCTGTGGAAGAATCAGGTAGAACAAATCAACATACTGCCCGACCAAAGCGTGGAGATAGTACCGAGAATAGGCAACCACATTGTACTTCTCGGCAAAATGCCCGATGACATCGACCGCAAGAAACGCGAAAAGGCCATCGCTGAGTTCTTCAACTATAAGATGGAACGTCTTGAGAAGTTCTACCGCTTTGGACTCTCTGAAGTAGGCTGGAACAAATATTCGTATATCAACATCGAATTTGACAACCAGATCATATGCCGCAAATGTAAATCGGAACGAGTAGATCGTACAGCAGAACCGACACCAGCACCGGTGCCAGCCAACAGCCAAGAAGCAGCAACACCAGCTGTACCTTCTGAAGGCACAGCCACAGCTAACGTACCGGCAACAACAGAGAATAGCAACGCTACAAATACCGAAAAGAAGGCAAAAAGCGACGCTACGCATAACGACGTATCGGCTAACAAAACAGCAAAGACTGAAAAGACAGCTGAAAAGACGACTGAAAAGAAAAAGTCAGCCGACAACAAAAAGAAAAAGTCAAGTAATTAATTGTAATAATAAATATAACGTATGGCAAAGGATTTTATAGTAGCTATTGAGCTCGGGTCATCCAAAATGACCGGCATTGCAGGGCGGAAAAACCCCGATGGCAGCATTACTGTTCTTGCTGTTGCTTCAGAAGACTCCACCTCGTACATACGCAAAGGTGTTGTCTACAACATCGACAAGACAGCACAAGGATTGAGCAATATCATCTCGAAACTCAAGAATACACTTCAAACAGATATAACCCAGGTATATGTAGGTATAGGCGGACAAAGCATACGCAGCGTCAAGAACGTCATAATCAAGGACCTTCCCCTCGACGCCATCGTATCGCAGGATATGGTCAACGAACTCATGGATGCCAACCGCAACATGACATATCCCGACTACGAAATTCAGGACGCTATAACCGAGGAATACAAGGTTGATGCGCAATACCAGAACGACCCCGTCGGCATCCAGGCCATCCGACTTGAGGGCAACTTCCTCAACATACTGTGGCGCCGTTCATTCTATCGCAGCCTCAGCAAGAGCTTCGACAACGCAGGCATAGCCATTGCCGAGACCTACCTGGCTCCTGTAGCTATGGGCGAGTGCGTTCTGACCGAAGCCGAGAAGCGAGCAGGATGCGTACTGGTCGACCTTGGAGCCGAAACCACAACAGTGTCGGTATACTATCGTGACAAGCTACGCAACATCGCCGTCATACCTCTTGGCAACAACAACATCACCAAAGACCTTGAGTCGTTGCAGATGGATGAGGTAGAGGCTGAGACAATGAAGCGCAAGTACGGTTCGGCATATACAGAGGTGCAGGACATCGACCCCAACATGACATGGCCGATAGACAACAGCCGCTCTGTAAGCACCCGCAAGTTTATTGAAGTGGTAGAGGCACGTATGCTCGAAATCATCGAGAACGTACGCAATCTCATCCCTGCAGAATATATGGACAAGCTGCTCGGCGGCATCGTGCTCACTGGTGGTGGCTCTAACATGCGCAATATCGAGAAGGCGTTCCGTAAGGCCATCAACATTGAGAAGGTGCGCGTAGCCAAGTTTGTCAACATCAACATCAACACCAAGGACTCTAAGCCCACACTTGCCACCAACGGCACTATGAACACCATACTGAGTCTGTTGGCAAAGGGCGACATGAACTGTGCCGGACACGCTTTCAACGACTCGCTGTTCAACGAAGAGCAGCTTGCTGCCACAAGCCAGACTGCTACAGCTACTACAGCTCAGCCTACTGCCGAGCAGATTAAAGCTGCCGAGGAAGAACGAATCGCTGCCGAGAAGAAGGCAGAAGAGGAGCGTCTCGCTGCCGAGGCAAAAGCCGAGGAAGAGCGCAAGGCTGCCGAAAAGAAGGAGAAGTCAATAATGCAACGATTCTTCGGATCGCTCAAGCAGTTCGGACGTTCACTCGTTGAACCAGAACCAGGATCTAATGATTAAATCTTAAATAACTGATAACTCACATGCCAGACAACAATATCAATCCGATGGTGGACTTCTGTACACCAGACAAAGAGACAAAGAATACTATCATCAAGGTGATAGGTGTAGGTGGCGGCGGCGGCAATGCCGTCAACCACATGTATCGTGAGGGCATACACGACGTATCGTTTGTGCTCTGCAACACCGACAATCAGGCACTCAACGATTCGCCTGTACCTGTACTCTTGCAGCTCGGTACCGAAGGTCTTGGAGCCGGCAACAAGCCAGCCAAGGCACGCCAGGCAGCCGAGGAGAGTCTCGACTCAATCAAGCAGATGCTGAGCGACGGCACCAAGATGACATTCATCACTGCCGGAATGGGTGGCGGAACTGGTACTGGTGCCGCTCCAGTCATTGCTCGTGTCAGCAAGGAGCTGGGCATACTCACCGTAGGTATCGTGACCATTCCGTTCCGTTTTGAAGGCAAGCGCAAGATCGACCAGGCTCTCGACGGTGTCGAGGAGATGGCAAAGCACGTCGACGCATTGCTCGTAATCAACAACGAGCGCCTTCGCGAGATATACCCCGAACTTACCGTACTCGACGCTTTCGGCAAAGCCGACGACACACTGAGCGTCGCAGCCAAGTCAATTGCCGAGATCATCACCAACCACGGACTCATCAACCTTGACTTCAACGATGTCAAGACCGTTCTCAAGGACGGTGGCGTAGCTATCATGTCAACAGGCTACGGCGAGGGCGAGGGCCGTGTCAAGCAGGCTATCGAGGATGCACTCAATTCGCCGTTGCTCAACGACAACGACGTATTCAACGCCAAGAAGATTCTTCTCAGCATCAACTTCTGCAAGGACAGCACAACAAGCGACAACGGCAACAACGGTCTTATGATGGAGGAGATGAACGAAGTGAACGATTTCATGGAGCGCTTCGGTTCCGACTTCGAGATAAAGTGGGGTATCGGACTCGACCCCGACCTTGGCAAGAAGGTGAAGGTAACAATCCTTGCTACCGGTTTCGGCATCGAGAACGTCGACGGAATGAACATCCACATCAGAAAGCAGACACAGGACGACCTCGACCGTCAGGCCCGCGAGCAGGAACATGCCGACGATCTGGCCATACGCCGTGGCAAGTACTATCCCGAGGACAAGAACCAGCTTCTCACCAAGCGCCGTCCGCAGGTGTTCATCTTCCGTCCCGAAGACCTCGACAATGAGGAAGTAATCCTTGCTGTAGAGAACACACCTACCTACAAGCGCACACAGCAGATGGTCAAGGAACTGCGCCGTCGCATCGTCGACGAGAACGAATCTGCCAAGCCGAAGGAAGAGGACAATAACGTGAACGGTATAATATCGTTTGCTTAATCAAGCAACATTAAGGCTTACAACCCCTGCACTCAGCAGAACAGCTCTTTCAGCACCGGCAACGATTTCATCTCTGGAAATTCCGGCAGGTGCAATTTATAATAATAAAGTATAACATCCACAATGCGGTTGCGTTCGCTGCGCGTCAGCGATAGCAGCCGCATTGTCGTATAGTTAAGTCGCATGAGCAGCTGAATCATTCCAGCCTCATCGGGTTTCAGAAAGTCGCCGTGTGCCGGAGCATACGGTATGAAGCATCCGCCACGCAAGTCGAAGTAGGGACAATCATGTCGTTCGTCGGTATTGGGGAAGAAACCCACAAAGCGCGTCATGTGTAGCATGAAGACAATATGGAAGTTGGCAAAGCTGCTCACACAGGTGTCAAGCCACATCACACTGTTCTCCACAAACAAGAACAGGTCATGGTTCTGTTGCTCCGAGCGGGTAGCATAAGTCACAAATTCTGCCATGAACAGGGCAATGCCAAGTTTATGGGCATCAAAAGGGATTGAGCTGAACGGCCATGCAATCGATGCATTCTTCAGTCGCTGCAACTTCTGGCTCTGCCTGTGGTCGAATTCCACGTCAAGAATAGTGAGCGGCTGAAACAGCTGCTTGCTGATACCAGAGCGCGACGAGCGCGGAATACGCTGCATAAAAGACACTCGTCCTACACACTCAGTGAGCAGGTCGACGATAATCTGTGACTCACCGTATTTCAGCGAGTTAAGTACTATAGCTTTAGTTTTTACATGCATTTTCCTCTACTTTTTGTAATTTAATGGCAAAATTACTGAAAAAAGAGGCGTTTTGATAAAAAAATCCGAGGAAAATTTGTCCATACTAAAATAAAGTCGTACCTTTGCATCCGCAAAAATAAAGCACTTCGGTCCCTTCGTCTATCGGTTAGGACGAGAGATTTTCATTCTCTAAAGAGGAGTTCGACTCTCCTAGGGACTACAATAAAAATAAAAAAGAAGAAACATAACAAGATGGCAAACCACAAATCATCACTTAAGAGAATCCGTCAGGACAAGGCTAAGGCTTTGCACAACAGATACTACGCCAAGACAATGCGTAACGCTGTTCGTAAGCTTCGCGCTATGACGGACAAGGAAGAAGCTGTCAAGCTCTATCCTACCGTTCAGAAAATGCTGGACAAGTTGGCAAAGACTAACATTATCCACAAGAACAAGGCTGCAAACTTGAAGTCAAGCTTGTGTCTGCATATCAGCAAGCTCGCCTAAGTAGTTTGTTGGCAACCCATACTGAGGTCATATTCCGAAAGGAGTGTGACCTTTTTTTTTGCACTTTTACCACCAAACAACGTCCATATTGCGCTCAATTTTAGACGTTTTTTAATACTCTAAATTTCCCTAACTCACATATTTTTAGTACTTTTGTAATCTAAACATAGAAAAATCAAAATGGCAGAAATACAGAACACCGAGAACAATTACTCGGCCAGTAACATTCAGGTTCTTGAAGGACTTGAAGCCGTGCGCAAGCGTCCGGCAATGTATATCGGAGACATCAGCGAGAAGGGTCTGCACCATCTTGTCAACGAGACCGTCGACAACTCTATCGACGAAGCCATGGCAGGCTACTGTACTCACATCGAGGTGACCATCAACGAGGACGAATCAATCACCGTCCAGGACAACGGTCGTGGTATCCCCGTCGACATGCACGAGAAGCTTCACAAATCAGCCCTTGAGGTCGTGATGACAGTGCTCCATGCCGGAGGTAAGTTCGACAAGGGCTCATACAAGGTCAGCGGCGGTCTGCACGGCGTAGGTGTAAGCTGCGTCAACGCACTGTCTACCCACATGAAGTCGCAGGTGTTCCGCGACGGCAAAATCTACCAGCAGGAGTACGAGAAGGGCAAGCCCCTCTATCCCGTCAAGGTAGTAGGCGAGACCGAACTCCGCGGTACACGCCAGCAGTTCTGGCCCGACCCAACAGTGTTCACCACCACCCACTACCAGTGGGACATCATAGCACGCCGCATGCGTGAGCTCGCATTCCTCAATGCCGGCATCAAGATTACGCTGCGCGACATGCGCCCCGACGAAGAGGGCAAGACACGCGAGGAAGTGTTCCACGCCAAGGACGGACTCAAGGAATTCGTTCGCTACGTCGACCGTCACCGCACCCACCTCTTCGACGACGTCATCTATCTGAAGACCGAGAAGCAGGGCATACCTATCGAAGTGGCTGTGATGTACAACACCGACTATTCGGAGAATATCCACTCATACGTCAACAACATCAATACCATCGAAGGCGGTACACACCTCACTGGTTTCCGTGCCGCACTGACACGTACGTTGAAGGCATATGCCGATGCCGACCCTACAATATCAAAGCAGATTGAGAAAGCCAAGATCGAGATTGCAGGCGAGGACTTCCGCGAAGGACTCACAGCCGTAATCGCCATCAAGGTGGCTGAACCTCAGTTTGAGGGTCAGACCAAGACCAAGCTCGGCAACAGCGAAGTGGCAGGAGCCGTTCAGCAAGCTGTAGGCGAGGCTTTGGCCAACTATCTTGAGGAGAACCCCAAGGAGGCCAAGATGATATGCGACAAGGTGATTCTTGCAGCCACAGCACGTATCGCAGCACGCAAGGCACGTGAAAGCGTACAGCGCAAGAACCCGATGACTGGTGGTGGACTCCCCGGCAAACTTGCCGACTGCTCTAACCGCGACCCAAAGAAGTGTGAGATATTCCTCGTCGAGGGTGACTCGGCCGGCGGTTCTGCCAAGCAGGGACGCGACCGATACACTCAGGCTATCCTGCCTCTGCGCGGTAAGATTCTCAACGTCGAGAAGGTAATGTGGCACAAGGTGTTTGAGTCGGAGTCGGTTATGAACATCATACAGAGTATCGGCGTACGCTTCGGCGTTGACGGCGAGGAGGACAAGGAAGCCAATATCGACAAGCTGCGCTACGACAAGATTATCATCATGACCGATGCCGACGTCGATGGTTCACACATCGACACGCTCATCATGACACTCTTCTATCGCTTCATGCCAAAGGTAATCCAGGAAGGCCATCTCTACATAGCCAACCCGCCGCTCTACCTCTGCACCTACAAGAACAAGGTGAAGGAATATTGCTACACCGAGCAGCAGCGCCAGGCTTTCCTCGACAAGTATGCCGGTGGTGTTGAGGACGGCAAGTCAGTCCACACACAGCGCTATAAAGGTCTTGGTGAGATGAACCCCGAGCAGCTTTGGGAGACAACAATGGACCCGCAGACACGACTGCTCAAGCAGGTTACCATCGAAAATGCAGCCGAAGCCGACGAGATATTCTCTATGCTTATGGGCGACGATGTAGAGCCACGTCGTAAGTTTATCGAAGAACACGCTACCTACGCCAATATCGATGCGTAGTATTTGTATAAGTTGAGAGTTGAAAATTGAGAGTTGAAAGTTATGATATGCATTGACTGTAATGCATTAATATTTGACGTTTATCGTCAGTAATCATAACTCTCAACTCTCAATTTTCAACTCTCATTTTTCTTTCAACTCATAACTCTCAATTTTCAACTCTCAACTCTCCCCTATTCTCCATGCGCCTATTCCATACATTCATTCTTCTTCTGTTATCTCTTACAGCCGCACATGCGCAGCAGTTCGGCACAGAATGGATGACATCGCCGTCGTCTACAGACTCGTCATGTGTATGGTTTCGTCGCACATTCGTTGCCCACAACCCTCCTGAACACGCCTCTGTGTGCGTTGCATCCGACTCACGCTTCATTCTTTATGTCAACGGTCGCAACGTGTCCACAGCGCTTTATATGCCCCGTCACGTCGACGCAGACCATCCTACCGTGTCCTTTACATTCGATGTGACACGCTTTCTTCGTACCGACTCCAACACAATAGCCCTGCTTCTTGCACCCACAGCCACTATGCGTGCGCCAAAACTCTCGGTATGTTTCTTCGGGAAATACAGCAACAATCTTCCGTTTGCTTCGTGCGATGTTGACGGATGGACATACTGCGCAGCCTCAACGCGCCTAACAACCGATGGCGAACTAACAGACAAGAGCCTCCAGTCTGCATCATTTCCATTCTACAGAGATATAATCACGCCAATGTGGCAACCGGTCACAGCAACAGAAACAAGCCGTCACAGCGTAAATAAAGACTATGGAACAACTGCTGAAAGCATATATGGCTACAACCACCTATTATATAATGTATTGAACGATGATGCCGTACGGGTGCGCAGAATTATAAGTCCGCGCTTCTTCGACCGCACCGACCGTTCCATCACCTACGACTTCTCACCCGGTTTCTACGGCTTTGTGCGTGTCACGTTGCGTGGTTGCCAACGTGGCGAGCATATATATATAAATGGTATGGAGTATATATGCAGTGGCGAAATGGACGAACAGGCTTATTGTCGTTTTACCGCCAGCTACATGCGGCGAATTACAATAACCGGCGACCGCCACTTCAATCCCGAACAAGTGCAGGAAGCAGAAGCCGTATGCCAATAAAGTTACGTATCCCCCTTTACAATCGTAACACTAATATCATGGACGTGATATAAAGCAGTGTTGCGTGTCTTGAAACAGTCGTATCATGCCTTGAAACGACCGTATCATGCCTTGAAACGATCGTATCATGGCATGATACGACGCTTTTACTGGATGCTAATATGCCAGATAAACAAAAAGCGTATCCCGACAATCACTGCCCGGATACGCCCAAAAAAAATTTACAATCTTATCTAACTATAAACCTGTGTCATAGTCATACAATCTGCTATAGTGGCATGCAGAAGTAGCCAGTGTGCAGATAGTCGTCCTTCACGCCTGAGATGATGCCCCAAATGCGCGAACCGTCATTCTTAAGAATCTCCACATCCAGGCCATCGTAAGATGTTGTGCCATCCCAACCAGTATTAGAGTAGGCACCCTCTGTCTTCTTGCCTACTGACAAATCACCCTTGAAAGTGAATACCATTGCATAGTAGCTATACCCACCACCTGCGCTACCATAGTGTGAGTAAAGCTTGTAGCCACCGTCGATAGCTTCAACGAAATAAGAACCAGAATACCATTGGAGATATGTAGCAAACAGTCCATCGAATGTCTGAATATTCTTAGTCAGAGCAAGCACCTCAGCCTTTTCATCTTCGGTGAAAGGTATCGTTGTTGGCTCAACCTTGACATTTACGGTCTGTGTGAGTCCCATCATATCCTTAATAGTAACAGTTGTCTCACCCTTCTTTACGCCCTGAATGGTAATCACATTGTCCTTGACACTTGTTTTTGCCACATTCAAATCTGCCGACTCCGCGGTGTAGTTGCCGTTACCTCCAATTACAGTCACCTTGGCTACACCGTCAGTATGACCGAGCTTCATGCCTACGAGTACTTCTGTCTTGTCGAGTGTCATCTGGAAATACATGCTCTTCACTGTTACGTGCTTGTAATTACCTTGAGCATCAGAGATAAGAACACCTGCTATACCCGTCTCTACACCAGACAGAGTAACTGTATTGCCACTGACAGACGCTTCAACATATGCCGGATTCTCAGCAACCACCTTATAATCGCCACCGCCACCTGTGATATTGAATGTGGATGTTTCACCCACACCTACCTGAACTTCTCCTTCGGTATCAATAGTGATTGACGACTTTTCTTGTGCTACCGGGACATTCAGTCCCGGGTCGTACTCGTCGTCATCGTCGCTACACGCTGTCATACCGAACATGAGTGCAGTGGCGAGCATAGCCGTAAAAATATATTTTGCTTTCATAAGTTCTAAAAGATTTAATGTTGTTTTGTATAAATCAGTCTACACTCTATTACCAGTCCTTTTCGTATGAGCCGACCTGTACTGTCTCCTCACCATAGAATGCTTTTGTGATTCTGCTGAAACGGCTTGCATAACCATTTTTCGGGTTGAGCGAGAAGATCATTGTACCACCATAGCCATCGTTAACGATTCGACGTGCTGTAGCCTCAGAGATAATACGTCCCTGTGCAAACTCTGATGAAGCTTGTATCATACCGCTCTTGTCAAGTCCGGGATAGGCACCGCTCATGTCCGAATAGCCACCGTAATCCTGAATAGCAAAGTCTACGCCCTGAACACCGTTGATCTTTTCGGCCGAACCAGTGCCACTGTAGTAGTAAGCCTCAACGAGTTTGTCGGGCATTGCCATCTTGCACTCATATACCAGACGTGAGAAGTTGTTGTAAGTGGTGAATCCTGGGTAGTCGCCACGGTTGCAATACTCGTCGTCGAAGAACACACCGTCAAGTCCGTAAGAATCGAGCTTTGACTTGAGTTCAAGAGCAAACTTCTTTGCGTTCTCATCGTTGAGATGAGTACAGCAGGCACGGTCGTGGTTACACAGAATACCGAGTATCACCTTCATACCCTTTTCCTGAAGCGGCTTGATATACTTGTCGCGGTTCTCGAGTACGTGTGTGATGTTCTCATTGTTGAAGTTATAAACCTCACCAGTCTCAGCATTGTAGTTGATGTTGCCCGAGAAGAGAATCACCTGGTCGATGACATACTTGCCCGACTCCTTCAATCTATAGCACAAGTTGTGCAGAGGGTTGGCATCATTAGTCTCCTGGCAGCTGATAACAATCTGTCCAGTTCCCTTATGACAGTTAGGCATCTTTGTAAGGTCGCGCACCACATAGATAAAGTCGCCCTTCTCTACCGATGTCTCAGCACCAGCTCCCGACTTCACAGTAAGAGGAATAGCATAAATGCCGTTCTTTTCAAGCTCGTCGGCAGTAGAGAAACCTATGTTCACCGGAGCCGACTGCGACTGACCTGCAGCCACAACAGCAGGTCCGCTTATAGTCACCAGATTCTCAGGCAGAGCCTGGAAGTCAGTACCGTTGGCCTTGTTGTAACGCTCAAGCGCAGCCAAGTCGTAGCTTACAGTGTAGCTCTGCTCCGAAGATGCAGGCTTAGTTACGTTGACATAGAAATCGGTAGAACCGTTCTCGTTGAACATCAACGAGTCGATATTGCTGCATCCATACTTATTGGTAAGAAATACTAATGTCTTGTTGTTCTCGGCAGTAGTGTACTGTTTCTCGTCCACATTGCCTATGTTGATATCGTCTGAGCATGAAGCCATAGCTCCAACAGCGAGTACGGCAAGCGCAAGCGATTTGATATTATTTATTTTCATAATATGATTCCTGTTTTTAGTCCATTATAAAACTACTTTGTGCCAGCCTCAGGCAAAGACACATTGCGGAACGAAAGTGTAGTATTAGCTATAGCATCGTTGCCATGACCAGTAGCATCTACTACCTTGCCAGTAGTGGTGTTGTCGTCCATCTTCCAGTAAGCAATGAGACCTTCCGACTGAGGATCTACAGTGTAGAAGTTTGAGTTGATCTGCTCCTGTGTACGCACTACGTTCCATACACGAAGCTCCGACATGTCACCCTCAAACCAACGATTGTCGTCGTACGACTTGCCGATGAGGAAGTCGCGGTCGCCACCATTGCCAAGTATGCTGATGTTGCCAAGCTGCTTGTAGCCTTCGCTCTGCAGTTTGCCATTGTAGTATATCTTCCATGCGCCGTTTGACGAATCGTAGGTAAGAGCCACATGCTGCCATACCTTTGTAGCAAGTCCCTTGTTTGAGTCAGAGTCGGGGAAGTTGCCGCTTGAAGTGGCAATCTGAATCTGGTTGTCAGGGAAACCTGCATCACCGATACGCATCAAGAAGCTTCCCTCAATACCCATTACGGTAGAGATGGTCTTACCGAACTCACGCGGATAGAGCAGTGCCTCAATAGTAATCTGGCTCATGCTGCTTACTACTGAGCGGTAGTCGTTGGCCCACTTCACTGTAAGATACTTCTTGCTCATGTCGGTAACGACGTTGATGAGGGCACCTGCACGGAACACAAAGTAGTAGTTGCTGCCGGAGTTGAGCAGGTCGATATTGCTTGTACGAACCGATACCGGCAGAACGTAAACGATTTCGCGGTCGAGAGAGCCGAGATCCTTAAAGAGGAACTTAGCGTCGTCGCTCTTTACGCTACCCTTATTGATAGTCACCTTGCTGTTGAGCACCTCATAGTTGTCGGCAGGCAGCAACTCTGTCTTATCGCCGTTGGCATAATATGCCTTTACGTATGTATCGAAGAGCGAAGCATTAACATCTATAGTAGCATCGATGTCAGCCTCAGCAGGACGTGCCAGTGTGATGCACAGCGTCTTCTCCTGATTGGCTATAGAGCCCTTAACGATGGTCTCGTTCACCATTGACGAGGCATCAATGAAAGCCTTGTTAGCAAAGTCTTCCTCGTCGTTGCTCTGGCAAGCTGTCATTGCGAAGGCAACAGCCAAAGCCGGTATATATTTTAAAAACTTGTTCATTGCCTATTAATTTTTTACTGGTGTATTCATTAATGAAATAGCAGTGCGTATACGCGGATACACAAACGTAGAGTTAAAATAGTCGTTGTTGATGTTCATGACAGCCAAACCGGCTATGGTATAGTCCGGATAGAAAGCAGCTACAACCTGAGCAGCACCAAGTGATGCAGGAACATTGCCCGACCACCATCCGGTCACCTTATCAGACGTATCCATCGACATTGTCTCAACTACTGGCACGAATCGGTCGGCAGGTACACCCTCGGCACAAGCCTTCTGCACAACAGACAGAACACCATATGCTGACGATGCATCCTGACATGGGGTCAATATGTACTTTGCATGCTCAAATATCGTCTGGTCCAAATAGAACTGCGGTTTGCCCTGAAGCATCAGTTCCTTGCCTGCGTTGCGCTCTGCCCAGTCCTTTGCTATACCGAGGAACAGTGTAGAATTGGCAACATACTCTGCCTTTTCGAGCTCGGTCATTGTAATAGTCTCCTTACCCTTGAACGCCATTATCACGCCGTCGAAGCCGAAGCGGTTGCAGTAAGAGAGGCGCGATGTCACTGAGTCGGCAAGATATGTCTTGAAATCGACAAATTCGGCTGCTTCCTCAGCCTTCTGTGCATCATAGTCGGCCTTCTCGTCGATATACTGCTGTTTGATGTCGTCAAAGCTTACTACATATACGCTCTTAGTACCCTTCTGTTCGCGTATCTCGTTCATCTCCTTTATCTCGCGCTCGTTTATAGCCTCAGGATTTGAGAGGATCACGTAGTCTACCGAGTCGGGCACCGCGTTGATGTGCTGTGCCTGTGTATACGGCAGTTTGTTGCTATTGTCGAAACCGGCAAACATAATCTTGTGTGCCGACTGTTTGTAAGCCTTGAGTTTGCCGAGATACTGCTTGTACAGCTCGGGGTTCTGGCTCTCAATGCTCGGCTGGTTGATGTCTATCGACTCCACGTCGGTATCGCAGCTCGCAAGCATGAGCAACGAAGCGGCACACGCGGCACTGAGTCGTAAGATGTTTATGATTGTTTTCATACTTTCTTTTTTTGAATTGTTAGGTTTACGTTTTATTTAGCCCACCAAACGTCGGTGCCCATATTGTCGGCACCACCGAGCATCTGCACAGCATCGTTGTAGTTGGCCAGGTTGTTCAGGCGCTCCTCCTGCGGATAAGCCAGACGGCGTGCTCCACGTGCGCTGTTCACTGTGCCGCCAGAATTGTTCACTACTACCGGCATGAGCTTCGGATAGCCCGTACGACGATACTCTGCCCAAGCCTCCTGGCCGAGCGGGAAGTTGGCAAGCCACTTCTGTGTGATGATGCGTTCCAGACTCTTCTCGTTGTCTCCGTCTTCCCATGCGATGGTGATGTTTGATGTGGCACCGCTGTAGCTGTTGAGTCCAGCCGGGTCCTTATAGCCTTCAGGTGTGCTTGCGTTGTCAGCCAGATAGTTGTCAGCTCCGCTTACGCCCCACTGGTCGAACGAGAGCTTCACGCCCTGCTCGTACAGCTCCTTGGCTGTAGCGCCGGCGTTCCACCCCTTCAGTGCAGCTTCAGCACGCAGGAATGAAACCTCAGCAGCGTTCATGAGCAACACCTTTGTGTCCTTAGCCACAGCATAGTTGCTGTAGGCATGAGCTGTAGCAGCATCAGGAATGGTGATGCCGGTACGCAGACCGCTATATCCGCCAGTCACATCTGAGTATGACACCTCTGTGAACATAGCTGCACGACGCGGGTCCTTGTAGCCGTTCATATACGATGTGATGTCGGCACTTACGCGTGAGTCGCCACCGTTATACTCGTACATTACTACATAGAAGGGGTTGGTAGCTACCACTGTCAGCATGGCGTTGTCGTCGTTGCTTGTCATCACGCCCACCTCGTGGTTGATGGCTTCTTCTGCTTTCTGCTGTGCCAATGTAGGATTAGCCTTCGAGATACGCATAGCCATACGCAGCTTGAGCGAGTTGGCAAGCTTTATCCATTTCTCTACCTTTCCGCCATAGATACGGTCGGCAAGTGATGAGAAGTCGGCAGTGCGGTTCTCGGTAAGTGTATTGATGGCCTCGTCGAGTTGCTGGAACATGAGTGTGTACACCTCTTCCTGTGTGTCGTACTTGGCAGTGATCTCGCCGTTTACACCCACCTTTGAGTAAGGAATAGGTCCGTAGCAGTCGGTAACGCGCTGTATGCCCATCACCTTGAGCACCTTAGCCACAGCATTGGGCACTGGCTCGTCAGTAGCGTTAGCCACCTCGTTGCTGTAGATGAACATCTTCGGTATAATGTCGTTGAACATTACGCGACTCCATCCGTTCTCCGGGCAGTACTGTCCGAAGTTCTTGCCGTTAAAACCTGAGTTTGAATCGGCAATGTAGCCACCATACGAACCACCGAGCAGCAGTTCGGTAAACTGGCATGCGTTCACGTCGGTAGGAATAATCCATCCCTCAAGGTTGAGCATGGCCGAGCGCATGGCATAGGCATCACGCTGGGTCTCGTCCTTTGTCACGCCGTTGGGGTTGCGGTTGAAGTCCTCGTATCCGTCTGTACAGCTGGCTGTTGCCAGACAGATGCAGGCTGCAGCCGCAGCAAGTATTGTATTTTTTCTTAGTTTCATAGCTTTTACTCTCCTTTTAATTAGAATTTGAGTTTGATGTTAAATCCAAGGGTACGTGTGTTCGGTGTCATGAACTTGTCGATGCCCTGGTAGTAGTTGCCGGTAGAGGCTGTTGATTCAGGATCGAACGGAGCCTTGCAGTAGAAGAAGAAGAGGTTGCGTCCTACGAGCGACACGGTGAGGTCGCCGATGCCGAAGAGCTGGTTCTTCTTGAACGTATAGCCTATGCTTGCCTCCTGCAGGCGTACGTTGGTAGCACTGTATGTGTAGTACTGGCCGATACCGTCCGAACCACCGATTGTAGAGTACCATACCTCAGGATTGACCATGTCGTTGCCGTTGACGAGTACGTAGCCACGGTCGCGTGCTGCTGCCGAAGCTTCAGATACGCCGTACGAGTCGAGAGCTGCCTGTGTGGCTGAGTAGACGATGCCGCCAAGACGTGCTGTCACCTGAAAGCCCAGGTTCAGACCCTTCCATGAGAAGTCGTTGCGCCATGACATGTTGCACTTGGGGAATACCGAGCCGAGCTTGATGTCGCCCACATTGTTGTCTTTGTACACCTTGCCGTTCTCGTCGACATATATCTTGCCGTCGTCGGTGCGTACAAGGTCAGCCATTGAGTAGAGGTCGCCAAGCGAACCGCCGGTCTTCAGGATGAAGTGAGTAGAGCCGAGTCCGCCCACATCGATGCGGTCCATGTTGATGACAGCACCTGTCTCAGGGTGAACATAGTTCTCGACGAGCTCGTTGATCTTGTTCTTGTTGTGCGAGAGTGTGAAGTTAGAAGCCCATGCAAAGTCGCCCCACTTGTTGTTGTAGCCTACTGCCAGCTCTATACCGTTGTTCGATACGCTACCGGTCTGTACATACATCTTGCTATAGCCTGACGATACAGAGATGCCCGGGTTGAAGGTCTGGTTGAAGGTCTTGGTCCAGTAGAGTGTGAGGTCGATGTTGAAGTGTTTGAACAGACGTGCCTGCAAGCCAAACTCCCATGAGTCAGTGGTCTCGGGCTTGAGGTTGTACATAGGATATACCATCTGGTTCTTCCACTGCTTCTTGTCGGCATCCCACTCGTATACGGGGTTGGCATACCAGCGTGGGAAAGGAATACCTACCGATGCGAACGAACCGCGCAGTTTGAGGTAGTCAATCTGCTTGGGCAGGTTGAATGTTTCTGATGCGAGCCATGACAGACCTACTGAGGGATAGAAGAACGACGACTTGTTAGAGTGAGGACCTGCAAGCATTGACGGCCAGTCGTTACGTCCGGTCAAAGACAGATACAGCTGGTTTGCCCATCCTATTTCGGCACTTGCAAAGAGCGACTTGGTCTGGTCGTGATAGCCACTGGCAAGGCGCTTCTCGCGAGTCGGGTCTACCTGATACTCGTTGAATACGTTAGGAATAAGGTCGTCGGCGATGTTGCCGTCTATACCGGTCACGTTCTGACGTATGTCGGAGAGAATGGCACCCACGTTGGCATTAACCGACAGCTTGTCGTCGAAGAATCGCTTGTCGAATGTCATCATCACGTCGCCATATATCTGCTTGTCGTCGGTGTATGACGTACCGTAAGCACCGTTCTTGCCAGAGAAAGTCTGGTTGGTGGTGGCGTAGTACTTCTTCTCCCACTTGTTTGTGGCGTTGTCTACGCGAATACGTCCTGCAATGTTCAGATACTTGGTTATCTTATATGTAGCGCCCACGTTGAGCATGTAGCGGTGCTTGCTGTTGGTGCGCACGTTGCGGTAGTTCACCCAGTAGGGGTTCTGGCCTACAAACTCGCTCACGAGGTCGTTCCAGTTCTGTGTGTATATGCCGCGCGATGTGTCGTAGTGCTCATACATCTTCACTGCCTCCCAGTCGTTGCCACGCGGGAAGAGGTAGGCCGTTACAAGTGGGTTAGAGTATACACCCTGGTTCACCATGTTGCGGTCGTTCTGATATACGTAGCTTGCGCCTGCATCGAGTGTGAGACGGTCGCCGAGCATGCTTGTGGTGTTGCGGAATGTGAAGTTGTAGCGGTTGTACTTGTTGTTGGGCACGATGCCTGCCGAGTTGACTGCGCTTGCCGAGAAGTATGTCTGGTTCTTGTCAGTACCTGTAGACACTGTCACAGCCTCAGTGGTCATCACGCCGGTCTTTAGATAGTCGTCAACGGGATCGTAGCCCATGCGGTTGGCGTCGTTCAGGAGCTTGCCCCATGAGTATGAGTCAGCACCTGCGTCACGCAGCGTTGAGCCGGTGCCGTAGCGGTTCTGGAATTCGGGAGTACGGAAAGCGTTGGAGAATTCGGTCGACTGGCTTACTGTTACGTTAGTCTTGCCAGCCTGTCCCTTCTTGGTGGTGATTACGATGGCACCGTTAGAGGCACGGTTGCCGTAGAGGGCTGCAGCGGCAGCACCTGTAAGCACCGACATTGACTCAACGTCTTCGGGGTTGATATCGGCTACCGCCTCAGTGACGCCGCTTGAGCCGAACTCTGTGTCGCCGTCGCCGCCGAGGTTGAACATTGGCACACCGTCGATAACGTAAAGCACGTTGCTCGACTGCTCAATAGAGCGGGCACCACGCATCACTACCTTCGAAGCAGCACCTGCGCCACCCGACGATGCATTGATGTTCACACCGGCTACCTTACCGTTGAGTGAGTTGATGAAGTTGGCGTCCTTGTTGGCAAGGAGTTCGTCGCCCTTCACCTGCTGTACATTGTACGAAAGGGCCTTCTGTTCGCGCTTGATACCGAGAGCGGTCACCACAACGTCGCCCAGAAGCTTTGAGTCCTCCTGCAATACTACGTTCATGTTCTCGCCAGCCTTCAGTGTCTGGTTCTTGTAGCCGATGTACGACACCACGATATGGCGTCCGGCGGTACCCTCAAACGAGAAGTTACCGTCCATATCGGTCACAGTTCCTTCGTTGCCCGCACCCTCGGTGCGTACACTCACGCCGATAAGAGGCATGCCGTCCTTGTCGAGCACGCGTCCCTGAATGCGCTGTTTCTTGCCGTTTTGCTGTTTTGCTCCGTTGGTGCGCTGCTTTTCGGTGGCACCAGCGGGAACGATGATGATTTGGTCGCCCTTTATCTGGTAGCTGAATCCGCTACCACTAAGCACTCTTTGCAGTGCCTCGTCAACCGTTGCGTTATGCAGGTTGACGTTGATACCTGACTTTTTGTTCAACTGGGTATGGTTGTACTCTGCAAACATACCTGTCTGTTTCTCGATTTGCTTGAGAGCTTCCACAATGGTCGTGTTGCTCTTCTTGATTGTGACACGTGCTCGGCTTTGTGCCATTGCTGCTGTCTGCGAAGCCAGCAGCAGCGCCGAGAAGCACATAGTCCTTAAGACCATGGCCACTGTTCGTTGTCTTTTACTCATTGTTAGTACTATTAGTTTATAATATAGGTTTAATTCTATCGTAAATTTTTAGGCAGGGTAAATATAGGGGTGTAAATTAGTCTTTCATTAAATCAGAGTATGTCTCACGACATTACTTGTTGTAGAAGTAGCAGTTGTCGCCATCTATTCGATAGGCGTGCTTGCCCGTGACGCGTACTATCACGTCCATAACGTCCTTTATCGGAGCGTTGTCGGGGAAGTGCAGGGTGTATCGGTCGTTGCCGATGCGGTGCATACTATAGTGGAACGAGTATGGATATTTGCGCTCAAGTATGGAGAATATCTGTGCCAGCGTCTTCTCCTTAAGCACCACCTCGCCTCGTTGCCATGCCGTGATGTCGGCTATATTGGGTGTCATCACCTCATACTTATGGGTGTCGCGATTGTATGCTATCATCTCGCCCGGCTGTAAGATCACACTGCTGTGCATGTCGTTGCAGTCTACCTTGACAATTCCCTCTATAAGTGTCGATTCCACATTATGGTCGTCGGGATAAGCCGACACGTTAAACTCGGTGCCGAGTGCTGTCACCTGCATGTCGTTGGTCTTGACTATAAAAGGATGCTTCTTGTCGTGAGCCACCTTGAAGCTTGCCTCACCCATCAGGTATACGCTACGTGTGTGGCCGTCGAAGCGGTTGGGATAGAGCAACGCACTGCATGAGTTGAGCTTCACTACGGTGCCGTCGGGCAACACCATCTGTCGGGTCTGGGCTACGGGGGTGTGGCTTTGCAGAAGGTCGGAGCCTTGCGTGTCGGCATTGTAAAGCATATAGCCCAACATTCCTATCACAATGACAAACACTGCTGCTGCCGACTGCCAGAACCGCAACCAGCGTACTGCCTTGATACGGCGACGGTCGATAGCTTCTGCCGGAATGTCCATTCCGTTGTTTTGCTGACCGATACCTACAGTGGCACACAACTGGGCATAAGCATCATTGGTCTGCTTTTGGCTGATATTGGCAGAGGTGAATGCCGTCTCGTCCCAAAGCTGCTCCATTGCAGCATCCTTTTCTTCACGGTGTTTGTCATCAGCCAACCACTTATGGAAATGGTTGGTGGCAGAGCTACCAAAGTCGCCGTGGGCGAAGAGGCGCATTATGCTATTTATATATTTATGTGTACCATTTGTCTCTGTCATACATATATAACACACATGAATGACAAGGACTACTTAAGGAAAAAGTAAAAAAAATGTGTTTTTCTTGATTTTTTATGTTTTTGCCGCTGATTGCTTATATTCCGGCGAGCAAAACGAAGAGCAACATAGTCTTCTTAAGCTCTTTCAATGCGAGATATATCTGATGCTCTACGGTGCGCACCGACAGCTGCAATTGCTCGGCTATCTCAGCATTGGACAATCCATGCATACGACTCATCTCAAATATCTGACGGCGGCGTTCGGGCATACGGTCGAGCGTAAGGCGCATCAACAGCAATGTCTCTTCGTAATACAGCGGATCGTCTGCGCCCAGTTCGGATGGCAGGGTTGCGTCTGCGTTGTCGTCACACTCTACCCCCCCAATTTCGTGTATTTTGCGATAGCGGATTACATTGAGTACATGATTGCGAGTCATCACGAAGACATAGCTGTCCAAATTGTCCTCGCTCCACTTCTCAGGCATCTTCCAAAGCTTAGCGAAGACATTCTGTGCCACATCCTCAGCCTCGTCCTCATGCTTAAGCAGTTGCATGGCGAACAGCTTCACACGCGGATAGAGTCTGTTGAAAAGACGCTCAAAATCATTCATACGCTTCTGATAATTGTTATTTCGACTCGCAAAGTTATAAATAAAAAACGAATAAACAAAAATCCCCGCACTATAGGCACCAAAAAAAAGGTCTGTCTCCCATTGCGGGAAACAGACCTTTTTTATTTAGTCTTTATCTTTGTCTGAAAGATTAGAGCTGGGGACCAGCAGCTACGAGAGCCTTACCAGCCTCGTTGTTTGTGTACTTAGCGAAGTTCTTGATGAAGCGGGCAGCGAGGTCCTTAGCCTTCTCCTCCCACTGAGAAGCCTCAGCGTAAGTGTCGCGCGGATCAAGAATCTCAGTAGCTACACCAGGAAGCTCTGTCGGAACCTTGAAGTCGAACATCGGAATCTGCTTTGTAGGAGCCTTGTCGATGTCACCGCTCAAGATAGCGTCGATGATACCACGTGTGTCGCGGATAGAGATACGCTTGCCAGTACCGTTCCAACCTGTGTTAACGAGGTAAGCCTTAGCGTTGTTCTTCTCCATCTTCTTAACGAGCTCCTGAGCGTACTTTGTCGGGTGCAACTCGAGGAAAGCCTGGCCGAAGCAAGCTGAGAAAGTAGGAGTCGGCTCTGTGATGCCGCGCTCTGTACCTGCCAACTTAGCAGTGAAGCCTGAGAGGAAGTAGTACTGAGTCTGCTCCGGAGTCAGGATAGATACTGGAGGCAGTACACCGAATGCGTCAGCTGAGAGGAAGATAACCTGCTTAGCAGCTGGTGCAGAAGAACCCGGCTTGATGTTGTTGATGTGGTAGATCGGGTAAGAAACACGAGTGTTCTCTGTTACGCTCTTGTCAGCGAAGTCAATCTTGCCATTAGCGTCAACAGTTACGTTCTCGAGGAGAGCGTCGCGACGGATAGCGTTGTAGATATCGGGCTCAGACTCCTTGTCGAGGTTGATAACCTTAGCATAGCAGCCACCCTCGAAGTTGAACACGCCGTTGTCGTCCCATCCGTGCTCGTCGTCACCGATGAGGAGACGCTTCGGGTCGGTAGAAAGAGTGGTCTTACCTGTACCAGAGAGGCCGAAGAAGATAGCTGTGTTCTCACCGTTCTTGTCGCAGTTAGCAGAGCAGTGCATAGAAGCCATGCCCTTGAGCGGGAGGAAGTAGTTCATCATTGAGAACATACCCTTCTTCATCTCACCACCGTACCATGTGTTGATGATAACCTGCTCCTTAGAAGTTACGTTGAAGGCAACGCAAGTCTCTGAGTGCAGACCGAGCTCCTTGTAGTTCTCTACCTTAGCCTTAGATGCGTTGTAAACAACGAAGTCAGGCTCGAAAGACTCAAGCTCCTCAGCTGTAGGACGGATGAACATGTTTGTTACGAAGTGAGCCTGCCAAGCAACCTCAACGATGAAACGAACAGCCATACGTGTATCCTTGTTAGCTCCGCAGAAACCGTCTACTACATAGAGGTTCTTGTTGCAAAGCTCCTTCTTGGCGATATCCTTAACCGTTGCCCAAACCTCTTCAGACATCGGGTGATTGTCATTCTTATATTCCTCTGTTGTCCACCATACAGTGTCCTTAGAGTTCTCGTCCATTACGATGTACTTGTCCTTAGGTGAACGACCGGTGTAGATACCTGTCATTACGTTGACAGCACCGAGTTCAGTCTGCTGACCTACCTCGAAACCTTCGAGACCAGCCTTTGTTTCCTCTTCGAACAACTTCTCATAAGACGGATTGTGAGCGATTACTGTAGAACCAGTAATTCCGTACTGTGTCAAATCTAACTTTGCCATTTTTGAAAAATATTATTTAGATGTGAATATAGAATCAACTTCCATGGCCTGACTCCACTATTGCCTGATCGGGGCCGTTGCTTCTGTGCAGGCGACTTTCATTGTCCTTTATATAAATAGGTGTAAATCGTTGCGGGGGATTTGGCCGCTCTTATATTTACATCGGCAAAGTTATGAAAAAACTATAAGATAACAATATTTATCGGTGACAAAATTTGCGTGTGTTCAATATTTTTTTTGTTAAAATTTCGCAAAACCGAACATGTAGTCATATATTGCCATTTGCAGTTTACAATTTGGTATTATATAGGGTATTAAATGTTTGATTGCTGCTGAGACAGGAGCCTCAGCTACTATTTGTTAAAGAAATAGAAATGTAATATGTTGTGTGCGGTCAGCAATGACTATATTTGCGGAGATACAGGATTTTATTAGTACTTTTGTAAGAATTTAAAAACAAACGAACTATATGAAAATTATCGATTTCAGCAAGAGCAACTCTATTATTAATAAGTATATGGCGGAGATGCGCGACAAGGACTATCAGAAGAATCGTCTGTTGTTCCGCAACAACATCATGCGTGTCGGCGAACTTATTGCCTACGAGCTGAGCAAGACGTTCGACTATGAGGAGCGCGACATCCAGACTCCGCTTGGCGTAGCTAAGGTGAATGTGCCTACCGACAAACTGGTGCTCGGCACTATCTTCCGTGCAGGTCTGCCTTTCCACCAGGGCTTCCTCAACATCTTCGACCACGCAGGCAACGCCTTCGTTTCGGCATTCCGCGAGTATGAGGACGAGGCTCACACCAAGGTTGGAATACACGTAGAATATCTCGCTACTCCCGACCTCAACGATGCCACTCTGCTCATCGTTGACCCTATGCTTGCCACCGGCGGCTCTATGGAGCTGGGCTACAAGGCGCTGCTCACCAAGGGCACTCCTAAGAAGGTGCACGTGGTTTGCGTTATGGCAGCGCCCGAAGGCATTGAGCACATACGCAAGACATTCCCCGAGGACACTACCATTTGGTGTGCTGCCGTAGACGAGGGTCTCAACGAGCACAAGTACATCGTACCGGGCTTCGGCGATGCCGGCGACCTGTGCTACGGAGGAAAGATTTAAAAGACGGACTAAAAACCCGACAAGCACACTGAGCGTGTGCTATAAGCCAAAGTAGTAGTACGCCCCGAAGGGGCATAAGCACATAGCCCAGGGCAGCGCCCTGGGTAAACAGATACAAACAATGCGCCCTGTAAGGTAGGGTGTTCAAAATTTAGATATAAATCTGACATAAAAAGTGCAAGAATTCAGCT
>OLGI01000225.1_pt1 | contig 61180 bp, 47 predicted proteins | sample 1605221 | NCBI WGS metagenome assembly OLGI01 (sample SAMEA3888915, study PRJEB22519) | human gut metagenome | biome: human gut; feature: human-associated habitat; material: faeces | place: Denmark | collected 2010 | reverse complement strand
ACTTGCCTTTGGACTGGAAAGTGGAACGGATTTTACGGCTGGTGTCTCTGGCGTAATACTCGTTCATAATGTTGCGGAAAGGGGTAAAATCATCGTCCCCTCTGGCACTGTCCACGCCGTCATTGATGGCGATAAGGCGAACGCCACGCTGACGCAGGATTTCCATAATCTGACCGACTTTCAGATAGTCACGACCCATGCGGCTCATGTCCTTGATACACAGATACTCCACATTCCCGGCTTCCACTTCTTTCATCATTGCCAAAAATCCGGGACGGTCAAAGCAGGTACCACTAATGCCATCGTCCGTGAAATGGACAATGTTTGTAAAGCCCTGCCGTGCGGCGAACTCCTCCAACATAGCCTTTTGATTGGAAATGGAATTGCTCTCACGCTGTTGGTCATCATCTTTGCCAAAGTCATCACGGCTCAGTCGTTCGTACAGAGCTGTGATTTTCTCATTTTTTCTCATAACTTGCGCTCCTTTCTTCGGTTTTAGGTTGTGTGTTCTAAGAGACTTCCCAACCGCTTGATTAAGAAGTCTTTTAGAGCATACAACACCCGCGGCCAATTTATATTTGGCATATTGCCGCACTGCAAAGTGGTTGGGGTCCCGCTCTTTCAGCTCATCGAACATCAGATCCACGGCGTTTTTGAACTCCTCATCGTCCTCCCGGACCTCCATGCTGTTGATCATCTCAATGAGGGTGGAGAAGTTCTGTTCCTCCACCGGGGCCTCATAGTGGATGTAACCGATCAGCGCGCAGTACAAAAGCGTTTCCGCCTTGACCCAGAAATCGTCCCCGGCCTTGCCCTCGCCCTTGGTGTTGGCAATCAGCGTTGTCACCAGCTTCAAGATGTCCTTTTCGCTACGGATATAGCTGAAAGGGTTATAGTGCATCGACTTCTTGAAGTTGATGGTGTTCAGCACCTTGATCTGGTATGGCTCATACACGATTTTGCCGTTTTTGTCCTTCACCGGCTTGCCGTCCTTGCCCAGCTTGGGCGCGCCACGCTGAAGCATTTTGCCGCACTCCACCAGGATGGTGCCCTTCGGGTCCGTGACCACATAGGAGCTGTGCATCTGCATCAAATTCGGCTTGAGCCAGAAGCGGGTCTTGCCGGAGCCGGAACCGCCAATGACCAGCACGTTCTTGTTGCGGGCATACTTGGGGTTCTTGGGGCGGCTGGACATGGTGAGCCGCTCGGTCTGGGTCAGAATGACGTTATTCTGGAACACCGGGTCGATGTAGGGGGCAATATCCTCATGGGTGCCCCAACGGGCCGAACCATACTCCACGTTGTGGCGGTACTTCTTGGCGTTCTTGCCTTTCAGATACACCGCCAGCCGCAGGCCAGCGCCGCAGCAAATCCCCACGGCCAGGTCCAGCGGGTGCAGGCTGGGCCACCAGCTACCCAGCGCCACCGGCAGGGTGGAGAAGAATGAGAGCATTTTGGCCGAAGCGTCTGCCCCGGTCGCCAGCCGCCAGGCTTCCCCCAGGTTGGTGGCAAACAGGCCCAGCAGGAAATAGGGCAGGTTCAGCAGCACCAGCTTTTTCAAATTCAGCTGCTTCATCGTTCCAGCTCCTTCCGGCGGCTGCGGTCCACCACGGTATTTTTGAGCAGCTCCTTGAACTGGGCCAGCTTCGCCAGCACGGAGGGGCGCTCGGTTTTCTCCGCCTTTTTGACTTTTTTGCCGGTGTACTCGGTAAAAGCAGCGGTCAGGGCGTCGGCGTCGCGGGCCTTGAAGAAAATCAGGTACTTGGGCGGGGAGGCGCTGCGGTCCTTTTTCACCGCATAGTCCACGCCGTACTTGCGGGCGATGCGCTCAAAGTCCTTGATGGACGGGTCGTTGATCTCGATGTTGGAGACGCCCTGGTTCTGCCCGATGAGCTGCTTCACGGTCTGCTTGCCCTTGGGTGTGACGGGGGAATCCCGGCCGCGCTGCTTTTCCAGCTTTTTCTCCCTGCGGTGGGCCATGTACTTGGATATGGCGGCCTTGAACAGCCGCCCGGTGAACTTTGTCCCGCTGACGATCAGCGTCAAAGTCCTGTTTTCCACTTCCTCCTGCATAGGTCATCGCCTCCTTTCCACGGATTTTGCAGGGGTGGCGCTTGATACTAAGGCGGGACCACCAGCCGCCGCAGCAGATACCGGCCTGTCATACCGTCACCAGGATCAGCGATCGCAGTTCCGCAAAGTGCAGCTTGCCCTTGGGCGTCACCAGCGTGTAGGAGCCGGTGTGGCCGTTGCGGCAGAAATCCTTCACACAGAACAACCCCTCGTTGGCGCTCTTGGCGTAGGGCAGCACACAGCCAGAGGGGGTGCGGTAGACGTACCGGCGTTCCAGCAGAAAGCGGACGAAGCGCCGTTCCGGCACCTCCAGCTCCTTGGCGGTGGTGCGCAGGTTGGTGCTGTGCCGCAGGTCGATAAACAGGTCGTAGTAGACGGCCTTGCCTTGCAGCCGGGCGTTGTCCGCTTGCAGCGCCGCGTTTTTCTCACGCTCGGCCAGCAGGTCGGAGCAGAGCTTCAGCAGCGCCTCCGGCGAGGTGGCGACCTCCCACAGCTTTTCTCTGGTGAGGTAAGCTCCGTGCTGGCGGATGCTGGGCAGGACTTCATCGAACACCCAGCGTTCAAATCGCTCCGCCGAGGGCAGCTTGCTGTGGACGATGAGCCGGTAAACGTCGCCTTCGGGGATAAAGAGCATCTCCACCATCTGTACGGCGGGTGAGCCATCTGCCTTCTTGCCGGTCTGGACCCCTATGGAACATTTCGTTCCACAGCGAGTGTGGTCGCGGACGGCCTTACGGGGATTGGCATATCCCAAAGCAGTTGCTACATCCGTTCCGCAGAACAGCACCTTGCCGTCCTGCTCAAAAGTGCGGATGCTTCCAAACTCCGCGTTTTTGAAAATTTCCATCTGGTTCATATCGTGCCTCCTTGGGCGGTGCAGCAGAAAAGCGGCCATTACCAGCCGCCTGCGTGCATATCGTGGTTGACCTGGGCCGTGTAGTGATTGTTCATGGTGGTAGGCGCGTTGAACAGCACGGTCAGCAGGTACTGCTTCATGTTGCGGATTTCGGTGGTGTTGTTGTGCAGGCACTCCATGACGAACTCGATGTGGGAGCTGTCCAGCTTCAGGAACCGGGACCGCACCACCTCGTGGGGGAAGTCCGCCCCGGCGATGCGGGTGGTCTTGCGTCTGGCACAGACCGTTTCCACGATCAGCTCCACGATCTCGTCCAGATCCTCCCGGTAGGTCGAAAACTCCCGGCACAGGTGGTCGTACTCGATGTTCTCCAACACCAAATCCCGATAACTCTGCATTTCTTCCACCGACATCGCATCCCGTCCTTTCCGTTCCGGCGGCCTGGCCGCCGCTTTCTCCCGGAAGGGAATGGAATCGGTACTTGGTACATCCGTTGTTTGTTTTTGAGTCTTTGATTTCTCTATATTTAATTCTGCCGGCTTTTCCGTATCCGGGCCAGCCAGATACGGGTTTTCCGTATCTGGTGAAGCCGTATCCGGCTGGGGCGTATCCGGCGCTTTGGGCTGGGGCTGCTCATAGATGACATACTCGGTGTCGCTGATGCGGCCCTGGCGGTCCCGCATCTGGTGGCGGACGATGTACCCGGCGCTTTCCAGCTCCCGCAGCGCCCCGCCGATGGCGTCCACGCCCTCCTTGCAGATTTTGGCGAGGCCGCGGGTGGTGTAGTTCCAGTCCTCCGGCAAGGACAGCATCATGGAAAGCAGTCCCTTGGATTTCAGTGACAGCGCCTTGTCGCGCAGATGGTGGTTGCTCATCACGGTATAATCACGGGTCCGTTCAATACGAAAAACGGCCATTTCATCACTCCTCTCGGCATTCATGGCATGAAAAAAGCCGCAATCTTCAAAGAGACTGCGGCGGTCAGATGCGGTAGTTCCGGCTGTGCCAGGAATACGGCGGCTTCGGCACAGGGGGCCGGGTAAAAACATCCTGCGCGGTGCCGAAGGGCAGGCGCTGCATCACCCGGTCGATCTCGGTGCTTTCCATGTCATGCTGGGATTGGCAGTGTTCGCGGATGGCTTCTTCAATGTCTCTAACGGTACACATAATTCATTCCTTTCTGGTCGGTGGTGGGTTTACGGGTGGCGGCGCTTTTTCTTCGGCTTGAAGTCGATGATGTGCCCCTCGACAACGTGGGCATGGCGCTTAATTTTGATCTGCTGGCTGCGCTGGGCGTCCAGGGCTTGCCGGTAGCCGTTCTCGGTGAGAAATAGGCGAACCTCGTCGCCGGGGCTGCCGTAGGGGGTGCGGGGCTTGCGGACCGCAAACTCCACCATCCAGCGGGTGCTGTCCTGAAACCGCTCCACAGCCAAAATGTTATGTCCTTTCAGCTCTCTGGCTGAAATATCCCTCATAGGCAACTCCTCTCTCAGCGTTCGTGCTGTTGCTGGCGCTTGCGCTGCCACTGTTCCAGCAGCTTGATGATGGTCTCCTGCATCCGCTGGGGCGTATAGCTCCGGGGAAAATATTTGCGCAGGGTGTCGCTGGTGAAGGTGATCTTGTCCAGGTCGCTTTTCTTTTCTTCCCCCATGATGACCCGCATCATGTCGAGGGTCAGGTGCCCCTCCTGGCTGTACTTTTTCAGCCGCTGGGCCTGGGAAAGCGACGGCGTGGCCTGTTCGCTGTCCATCGCGTCCAGCAAATCCACCTGTTCCTCTTTTTTGAGGAAGGACAGCTCGTAGGCCGGGTTGAAGGCGATTTTCTTCTCGTCCACCATGTCCAGCAGTTCGGGGATCAGCTCGGTGAGGCGGATGTATCGTGAAATCTGGTTGCGGCTCTGCCCAACCTGCTCTGCCAAAATTTCTCTGGATTCCTTGCCATCGAAATTTCGCCCAAGTTGGGCGGAATTTTTAGAAGGACGTCCGGCCTGCCTTTTCATGGCCTCCAGCTTCATCTTATAAGCAAAAGCCCGCTCACTGGGGAGCAGGCTTTCTCGCTGCAAATTGCTGTCAACCATGATAATGGTGGCCTGGTCGTCGTCCAGGTCGCGGACAATGACCGGCATGGTATCCTTGCCAGCCAGCTCACTGGCCCGGTGACGCCGGTGCCCGGCAACCAGTTCATAGCCGCCGTTTGGGTCCGGGCGGGCAATGGCCGGAACCAATACGCCATACTGCCGGATGCTGTCGGCGGTCTCTATCATGGCATCGTCATCCTTGACCTTGAAGGGGTGGTCCTTGAACGGGTGCAGCTCCGACAAGGGGATTTCCAGAACCTTCTCCCGCTGGGCGTCGGCCCGGCTTTCCTCGGTGGAGAACAGGTCATCGACCGATGCCAGCTCTACTTTTTTCGCGCTGCTTTTCAAGTTTTATCACCTCCCGCGTCAGATTTTTATAGGCTTCCGCCACCTTGCCGCCGGGGTCATGTGCGAAGATGCTCTTGCCCTCGGCGCTGATCTCCTTGGCCCGGACCGAATGGGGTATCTCGGTGCCGAACACCTTGATTTTGCTGCCGTAGGTCTCCCGCAGCAGGGCGGCGATCTCCTTGGCAAAGTTGGTGCGGTTGTCCACCATCGTCAGCAGAATACCGTCGATCTGGAGCTTGGGGTTTAACTGCCGCTTGACCTTGCTAATGGTGGACAGCAGCTGTTCCAGCCCCTTGGCGGGCAGGTACTCCGCCTGGACAGGGACTATGATCCTGCCCGCAGCAGCCAAAGCGTTGACCGTGAGCATCCCCAAAGACGGCTGGCAGTCGATGAGGATATGGGAATACTGTCCCTTCACCGTGTCCAGATACTGCCGCAGAATCGTCTCGCGGCTCATGGCATTCACCAGGGATACCTCCATGCCGGAGAGCTGGATGTCGGCAGGCATCAGGTCCACGCCCTCCGGGTGGTGCAGGATGCCCTCGCCGGGTTTGATCGGCTCGTCCATGAGAATACGGCCCATCGCATCGGACAGGGTAAAGGGCAGCTTGTCCGGCTGCGGGTTGCCCAGGCTGATGGTGAGGCTGCCCTGCGGGTCAGCATCCACCAGCAGCACCTTCTTTCCGGCCTGCGCCAGCCCGATGCCTAAGTTGGCGCAGGTAGTCGTTTTGCCGACGCCGCCCTTCTGGTTGGCAACGGCGATGATTTGTGGGTTCAATGACTTCACCTCATTTCTGATTGGGTGTTGTCATGTGCCTGCATAACAGCCCTGGAAACAACAAAAGCCGCCACTTAAAACAAGTGACGGCTTCGCTTAAATCCAATATTCTGTTGTGTTTGGAATCAAAAGGTTTTGAGTTCCTTTCTGCTATTCATTTGTCGTTAATGAAACACCTCCTGCAATTCGACTTCTTTCAGTGTGATTTTTCGGTTTGAAAAAGGATGAAAAAACCAGACTGAAAACCTCAAAACCCTTGATTCTACGGGGCTTTTCCGGTTTGTCGTAATTATACCGTAAGGGCACTCTCATGTTTCGCTTTTGATTGAACTCGGATTTTCGGCAGTAGCAATTGCAGACAGACTCGGTCACGAAAGTATAGAGATAACTTACCGCTATGCACACCTGTTCCCGTCAAAGCAAAATGAAATGGCAAACAAATTAAACCTTGAAAGGAGTACTTAATATGTCAGCGAAGAATTTAGACAAACACAACCGTTGGAGAAGTAAGACAGTAGCGTTTCGTATGTCTCCCGAAGAAGCAAATACCCTTGACGAATTCGTCAGGCTCTCGGGATTAACAAAGCAGGATTATCTGATTGACAGAGCGCTGCAGCGTGATGTTAAAGTGCAGGGTAATCCGAGAGTGTATAAGGCGCTGAGAAATGAGTTGACGAGCCTCTGCGATGAGCTGAAAAGAGTGGAGACCGTTGGTCAGGTTAACGATGATTTCTTAAGCGTGATGAATATGGCGCTAACGATACTGTCTTGTATGAACGAGGTGTCTAAATGAGTTTGAGCTGTCTTCGCCTCGCAGAGCGCAATGCACTTTTGATGCGTATGTGTCAAAAGTGCCATTGCGTTACTCTTGGCAAGAGTAACAGAACCGACGAAGCTCGAAATTATGAAGAAAGATGATATTATGAAAGACAGATGAAGCAATAATGTATTTATCAAGCATCAGCATCGAACTCGGTAAGGGCGTTTTGGATCACAACAATCGTAAATTTATCGCCGAAAATGTTGACCGAGAACGAACGAAAAACAATGTAGAATTCAAAAATATTTCCCTTGAAGAAGCGTATCATATTCTCTTTGATAATGCTCTTCAAAGTTACAATGACCGGCAAAAAAGAGCTGACAGAAAGATAGATAACTATCTTGAACACATACAAAAAAGCAAACAAGAAAAGCCCTTTTATGAGATAATTATTCAGGTTGGCAATCACAACGATATGGGTATTGGTTCTCGAAACGAGTCCATAGCAAAAGCCATTTTAGAGGAATATATGCTCTCCTTTGAAGAACAGAACCCGTACCTGTTTGTGTTCAATGCTACGCTCCATATGGATGAAGCAACGCCTCATCTACACATTGATTTTATTCCCTTTACTACCGACAGCAAACGTGGATTAGATACTCGTGTATCTATGAAAAAGGCGCTTGAACAGCAGGGTTTTAAGGGTACCGGCAGGAGCGATACGGAAACAATGGCGTGGTTACAATCTGAAAAAGAATCACTTGCGAGTATTATGGAACGACACGGAATTGAGTGGGAACAACAGGGTAATGAGCGTGAGCATCTCTCTGTTCTGGAATACAAAAAGGAACAACGGAGCAAGGAAGTTGTGGAGCTTGAAAATGAAATTAAATCATTAATAACGACTGCAGAAGATCTAACAGCAACGGTTGATAGGGTAACAGATATATCTAACAATGAGGCGTTTGAAAAAGAATTCACACTCCCCGAACCTCAACGTATAGAATCTGCAAAGAGTTACAAGAACCGCATTGAGGGTATGTTCAACAAGTTAAAAGCGTTTGTTAAAAACGTATTTATTGATTTAATGAAGGCAAGAAGACTGAACGCAGAATTGTATAGCAAGAATACGAGTTTAGGTTTTGCCAACATTGACTTGCAAAACTCAAACCGTCATTACCAAAAGGAAAACTTGAAGCTACGCAAGCAGTTGACCGACTACCGCTTGTTACGAAATGTACTCGGCAAACAGCAGGTTGATCAAATACTTGAAGCAGCAAAACGGCCAAACAGAAAAGAAAGGATAAAGAATTATGAACAAGACTTTTTCAGATAAGAACAACGGTATTGATTACACACTGGTTGGGGAGGTTTACCTTCCTAACCTGATTTCAACCGAGACAAATTATGAGATTGGAGTATGGGGGAAACGGCATCTTGAATATATCAAAAGCCATCGCAAGGTTTTCTATACCTTATTGTTAACGAACTGCAAACTCAACTCATACTTACACGATGTTGACATTAGAGCAACAGAGATGTATGACCGCCTTATAAAGCAGCTCAAAGACCAGCAAGGCATTACAGAACAGCTCAAATCAGAAGACCTGATGGCTTGGGTACAGGTTATGAATAACATCTCAAATCAGGCAAGAGAGATTCTGAATAACGAGGTTATTTATACAGACTAAAGAGTACGGCAGGTTTTAATCCTGCTGTTTTTTTACATAATGATTTTTTGGAGTATTTGGACTATAATAATTAACTATATACTTATTTGCAACTATATGTTATAATAAAACAGTTAGAAAAATAATTCTCAAGATATATGGTGAAAAAATGAACTATCAAGAGGCGAAACAAGCTTTAACAGCGTTAATCAATCGTTATAATGAAACATTACGAAATCAGCGCCAAGAAAACATTAGCGAAGAAACTATACGTGCGTGGATAAATGAATTCTTGAGTGTTTTTGGTTGGGACGTTCAAGATACACATCAAGTAATGCAAGAAAAAGTTCTTAGGGGCGAAGCTAGAGAACGACTTAATACAATACATTCAAGACACAGAAAGCCAGATTATACTTTAGTTAACCATGGTATTATTAAGAGCTTCTTGGACGCAAAAGATTTAGATGTAAATATCTTTGATAGTTGTGAAACGGCGTTTCAAATTCGCTCTTATGGATGGTCAGCACAAGTTCCTTGTGCTTTTGTAACTAATTTTGAACAGTTTGTTATTTATGATACTCGATTTGTTCCTAATGTTGACCAGACAGCAGATTTCGGTACGATTAAAATTACGGTTGATGAGTATATTGAAAAATTTGATTTGCTCTATGATCATCTTTGCAAAGAGAAAATTTATGCAAATCGCCTTTTTGAAATATATGATGTTGAGCCGATTGAAGGAGAAAATCGTTTAGATAAACGCTTTACGTCTACATTATCGGATTTTCGAATAAAGTTGGCACAAGCAATATTAGAGGATAATGACACTATAGATAATAACGAGATGCTTAATTATTATGTTCAAGTTATTATTGATAGAATCATATTTATTCGAGTTTGTGAGTCAAAGGGAATTGAAGAGCCTGAGAGACTGAAAACTTTTTTAAGTTCTCCAAATGGTTTTTGGAACACTTTCAAAAACTGTTGCTATATGGAATTCTATGAGCACTATGATGGGGCAATGTTCAATAGAGACAACACTTTTAATTCTCTAAATATTGATGATAACATATTCTCTGATTTTATTAATCAGTTTTACTATCCATATCCGTATAAATTTGATGTTATTCCAATTAAAACTATTGCTAATATATATGAAGAATTCTTAGGTAAGCAAATAATCGTTACCGAAAATGAAGCTAAAGAAGAGTTAAAAAGTGAATACATTAAAACGAACGGAGCTATTTGTACACCAGAGTATATTGTTGACATCATTCAAGCCAACACTATTAAACTAGATAGTATAAATACTGTAAATGAATTGTTTAACACAAAAATCCTTGACCCTTGTTGTGGTTCGGGAGTGTTTCTTGTTTCTTGTTATGAAATGTTAGCAAGAAAACTTGTTTCTATATTGGATGAAAGTGATACAGAACAAGTGGAATTTGAAAACTATAGTTTTGTCAGTGATGGACATCGATATTTAACTGTTGAAGCTAGAAGAGATATAGTTATCAATTGTATTTATGGAGTTGACATTGATGGGGCAGCGTGTGAAGTTGCAAAAATGTCTTTAGCGTTGAAAATTGTTGACGGTACAAATCCATTGATATGGGAGGAAACGGGAATATTTGGAGATAGAATCCTAAGAGACATATCAAATAATATTTGCACTGGCAATACACTAGTATCAACAGATATAGACATCGATCCAACGGAAATTTTGGATGTTAAACCTTTAGATATCCAACAAGAATTCTCGTCCGTTTTTGAGAATCGTGGGGGTTTTTCATATATTGTTAGCAATCCTCCTTATGTTGAAACAAAGCATTTTAAAAACGCTAATCCAAACGTTCACGCATATTTATCAAGGAAGTATGAATCGTTTGAAGGTAAGGCTGATTTAGCTATTCTGTTTATTGAAAAGAGCTTATCTTTAATTAATAATACAGGAAAAATTGGATTTGTTATTCAAAAAAGATGGTTTAAAACCAATTATGGAAAGAAAATCCGGAATATTATAAATAGTTCAGGTTTACTGGAATCACTTGTTGATTTTAAGTCAACAAGTATATTCAAGAGAAGGATGACATACGTTGCTGTTATTGTTTTAAGCAATCAGAACAACGAAAATGTTAACTACTATAACGTTTTAGATGAACCTACAACTATTATTAATAAAATTGAAAACATCGGCGCAGTTGGTTATATTGAAGAGAATCAGCCCACAATTGTACCGCACTATTGTGGCTTTAGAAGTTGGACATATGATTATTCCGATATTGAGTTAATAAAGGAAAGATTATCAATCGAGATTGGTACACTTAAAAATTATCCAAACTTGGACATTAAAGACGGTATTCAAGCGCTATGGAAGCGAATTTATCATTTGACTAATGTTGAAATTAATGGAGATGTTGCCATAGGCACAAACTTAATTGGTGAACGGGTTGAGATTGAATCTTGCTTGCTACGAAAAGTGATATACAATAGAGAATTCTATCCGTTTAAACCAATTGCAGAAGATGCTTACTGTATATTTCCTTATTATGGAAATACAACTAACCCCATCTTGTATTCAACAATAAGAGCATCGTACCCGTTACTTTACGACTATTTAGAAAGTCACAAACAGCTTATAACTTTTAATGTTAGATGTAGAAATGGCGAGTACTGGCATACATTTACACGTGAGCATAACCACACATTGTATGACTGTCCAAAAATTATTATTCCTATGACTGCGAGAGATGCTATTGCAACAGTTGTTGAGAATGAAGGTTTCTATATGGATAATTCAAATGTATGGTTTATTAAAGTAGATAATGTCAATTTTGAAACTTTAATAGCTATTGCGTGTATTATAAATTCAACGCCATTTACTGTAATGGCAAAAGCTGGCGCTAATCCTCAATCGGGCGATTATTATAAATTAAATAAACAATTTTTAAATCCTGTTCCATTTCCTAATGAAAAACTTGTTGCTAATGAAGATGGCTGTGTAGAATTCTTAAACAACTGTTATAACTCTATTGTTGAATTGCAAAGAGAATATATTAATGCAACACCAGTTAACAAAGCGGTAATAAAAAGAACATTAGAACAAAAATGGAGCGAACTCGACATTTATTGTTATAGACTATATGATCTCACCGAAGAAGAAATTGCTAAAATCAATGGAATTGGTAGAACGGTTAGTCGAATAGATTTATTGAATGGTGCAAATTAAAATGAAAGTTTTTGATTATTTTAGAAACTTAATATCAAAGAGCCAAAACACTTCTGAATTAGAGAGAATTATTGTTAATGCTTTTATAATAAGCAATTCTATTAATGTCACCAGCTCTACAAAGATTGTGTCATATTTGAATCAAGTTGATCTAGATTCAACATTGTCTATTTTGACAGAGATTTCTAATGAAGGTTTGACATTCTCATTAGATGACTTAATACAAGTTTTTGAAATACTTGTTCCTTCTTGTGAAAGAAAAGATAAGGGTGTAGTTTATACACCTGTTTCTATTGCTGAATACATTGTTAAAAACACTATTGGGAACAAAAAACTCCCCAAGATTTGCGATCCTTCATGTGGATGTGGAGTTTTCCTTATTGAGTCAGCTAAACAAATTTCACAATTAAATGGAATATCATACAAAGAATGCTTTGAAAAGTACATATTTGGCGTTGATATTGATTCTGAGGCAATAAGAAGAGCAGAGATATTATGTTCGTTGTTTTTATTATTAAACGATGAAGATGATAATGTGGAGTTTAATTTCTATTGTGGAGATATGCTATCAAAAAAAACTTTTAAGAAGTTAAAGATGACAGCAAAGGGTTTTGATTGCGTTTTAGGAAATCCACCTTATGTGCGCAATAGGAATATTCCAGAAAAAACAAAGCAACATTTCTCACAATGGGAGACAACAAAAGCCGGAAATGTTGACTTGTATATACCATTTTTTGAAATTGGCATTGAACTATTAAACGGAACTGGTAGTCTAGGTTTCATAACCCCAAATACTTATCTGCAGTCAATTAATGGGAGAAGCCTAAGAAGTTACTTGAAATGTAGTAGTTTTAATCTTGAAATACTTGACTTTAGAGGCTCTCAGATTTTTGAGAAAGTCACAAGTTATACATGTATAACAATTATAAACAAATCAAAATCGGATGGATTGATCAAATACGCTAGAATCCAAGATGCCAACCAAATCAACCAACATATAGAGACGTGTTATTTGATGTCATCTTTTGAAAGCAATGCTCCTTGGAGAATGTGTGATCCAATTACGGATGAGAATATAAAAAAAATAGAAAGTATCGGTACACCACTCGCTAATTGGAAAATAAGAAATGGTATAGCGACATTGAAAAATGACTTGTTTATTTTTTCTCCCCTTGGTGAAGATTCGCATTGTTTCAAAAGAAGTTATAAAGGGAAAGAATACCTTATTGAAAAAGATTGTTGTATAAAAATCGCAAAGCCAAACACTATCAAAAATGAAGTTGAATTAGAAGAAAAAGCAGAATTTGCAATTTATCCGTATTCTATTAAAGATGGAAAGATAGAGGTAATTGAAGAAAATACATTTAAGAGAAAATATCCGAATGCTTATGACTTTCTTTATGAAAATAAAGAAGAACTTGAAAGCAGAGATAAAGGCAAAGGCAATTATCCCGTTTGGTATGCTTATGGCAGAACGCAGGGATTAAACAATCAAGGATATAAATTATTGATTCCATATATGAGTGGAGAAGCTATAGCAGTATTATCTCTTGATCCAGAATTACTTTTCTATTGTGGATATGCAATAATATCAGACAACATTGATGAATTAAAGCTGCTTAGATTGTTCTTAAAATCAAAAATCTTTTGGTATTATTTGTGTAAAACCAGTAAACCTTATGCTAAAGGTTATATGTCATTAGCAAAAAACTATATTGCTGGTTTTTCAATACCAGAGTTATCAGAAGACGAAAAAGAGGAATTGTTTAATATAGACAATCAAAAAGACAGAGATGTTTGGATATGTAATAAGTATAATATTGATATTAATGCTTTAGTATTATAAAATGTGTTTTATGTAAATGGCTGTCTTTTTTTCTGAGACAGCCATTTATGGTATGATTTGTTATTATTTATGATTAAATGAGGAATAACGATGGACAGCAAAATAATTGAATTAGTAAAAAATGGTTTAATAAAACCGAGAATTGGCAAAAGGATTCATTTGCTAGTATTTGGAAGGGTTCTAATATAGATACAATTAAAGAACGGGCATATAAATTAGCTTTAAAAGAACACAACATAGAATTTTGTACTTATTCAGCCGATGTCACTTTTCCAAAAGACATTGACAAAATGGGTAAAGATATAACTCATACTGCATTATTAGAAATTTCTGATGTAAAAGGGGTATGTGCGCTTGCACCAACAAAATCTTTGAACTTTGGTTTGGGCTTAAACATTGTGTACGGAGAAAACGGGTGTGGAAAATCGTCTTATGTAAAAATACTCAAAAAAGCGCAAGATCCAAAAAGCTCAATTAACATTTTTGGAAATGTTTATTCAGAAGGAGAAAAGACGAAACCCTCTGCAAATCTAGTATTTGATTATGACGGTATTAAGAGTACGGATCCATGGTCTTTGACTAGCAAAAAATCACATCCAATACGAATTTATGACACGCAAATAGCCAAACAATTTGTTGAAGAAAAAAATGATGTCATATACGAACCTAAATTGTTACAGGTGTTTTCTGATCTCGCCAAAATAATTGAATATGTAAATGTTCAGTTGAGCGAGCAGGTTTCAATTCAAGAATCTATTTTAACTATACCTCCGGAATCTGTTAATGAATGTAGCAGAATTATAGAATACATAAATTTAAAAAATTCAGAAGAAGCAAATAGGTTCAAAGAAACTATATGCTTTTCGCCAGAGAGCAAAAAAGAATTAGAAACTCTTACAACCGCTCTTACAGACAATGATCCTCAGGGAACTCTAAAACAATTATCAGCAAGAAAAAAATATTTAAACGGATTATTTGATGAACTGAAGAACTTTTCTGTAAAACTTGATGATAGTTTTATTGAAAAGTATAAACAACACAGAAAAAAGCAAATTGAAACTAAAGCGGCATATGATGATTTTATCAAAAAATCTAGAGATGTATCTATTTTTAAGGGTCTGGGTTCAGTTGAATGGATAAATCTTTGGAAATCAGCTAAAAGTTATATAGAGTATATTTCTAATATAGATGAAGAAGATAAGGACAAGGCAAATAATTATTGTGTTTTATGTCAGCAAGAATTATCAAAAGAAGCGCTCGAAAAGAAACAATCCCTTAATGAGTTTTATGAGTCAAAGTTAAAAATTGAATTTGAAAATGCAGATAATGAATATAAAAATTTGGTTCAAGAAGTTTCGGAACTGATTGGACGCTTAAATAAATCTGAAATTCAACTTGGTTTAGAATCCAATGCTATACCTGGCGAAGTATCTGTCAAGGTTCTTGAATTTGTCGACTCTTTATATTCCAGAGCAAAGTGGATTTATGAATACGATGAAGATAGCGACAATCCACCTGAAAATGTTGATGTAAAAACTATTACCAACTATTGTGAAAGTGTGTTTGATGAAATCGACACCAAAGTATCATCGTTAGATAGATTAATAAATGATTATGATGAACAGCACAAAAGATTTTTAGAATTAACGGCAGAAAAATGGCTTTGTGATAATCAAAGCAATTTAGACATTAAAATCAAAATATTTGCTTTAAATAATCTTTTGTCAAAAGCAAAAACAAATATGGTAACGACATTAAAAAAGAATTTATCGCAGATAATGATCACAGAAGCATATGTTGAACGATTTAAAAACGAGTTAAATATGATAAGTTCGAATCACTCTATAAATGTTGAATTGATACAAGGTGCTACAAAAGGAAAAGTTTACCATAAGGTTGCCTTGGTTGGTGCAGTAGAAAAGCGTAACACCGAAGAAATACTTAGTGAAGGTGAGTATCGAGCAGTTTCTATTGCTGCTTTTCTTGCCGATTTATCTGCATGGAATGTTAATCAAGCGTTCATTTTTGATGATCCTATTAATTCATTGGATCAAAACTATGAAGATAACATTGCTAATAGATTGGTGCTTTTGGCTGGAGAAAGACAGGTTATAGTTTTTACACACAGGTTAGCATTTGCTGAAAAGTTAAACAGACTTGCACAGTCAAAAAACAATGTAGCTAAAGCAAAAGGAACATCCAAAACTGAGATCAACTACATAAAACTTGCAAGAAAACCACTTGGAGATCCAGATTACCAAAATGATTTTGCTAGTTATAAATTGGATTCAAAATTAAACAGTTTAGACGGACCTATTAAAAATGCCGAAAACGCTCAAAAAGTTGGAGATCATTCAACTGCGGATATGTTACTAAAAGGTTTGTGTAGCACCCTAAGAGACATTATCGAGAAGAGTATTGAAACAACATTGTTAAATAATATTGTTTCTAGATACGAGCAAAACATTTCCTCTGAGAAAATACGCTATTTAAAGGCAATAACTGAAGCAGATGTTGATTTTATTAATGGAATGATGACTAAATACTCAAAATATGATCATTCCCACTCGGACGAAGCGCCTGTTTCGTTGCCTTCAATTGATGAATTCAAAAATGATGTTAAAGCAATTCATAATTGGTATACAGAGTTTAAATCCCGATTAAAGAAATATGATAAAAAATAATGATTGATATACATTTAGAAGATCTTTTTGAGGGTGGCAATAAGATACCATTGCTACCCTCATTTTGACGTTTTGAAATGTAGTATTCATGCGGGTTTCAGAACCCCTAAATGCTTACTACTACATGTCTAATTCTTTATATGATTTTACGAATAATCTTGCGTTACTATACTGTGTATGCTATAATAAACTTGCTAATAGGTTGTGAAATATTATGGCTGTTATCAAAGTTGATAACAAAATGATAACAGTATATCGGCAACGATGGATAATATGGATACATCAAATAATCAAGAACAAAAGAAGATAAAATTTCTAAACAAAAAAGTTTAGAAGCGCATCTTTGTTGCAGAGTGGGAATGATTTCACACCCGTGAAAAAGCCTTATTTTACTGGGCTTTTGCCGATTGTATATGCTTTTTGGCAACAAAATGGCAACATTATTTGAATTATTGTAAAAGTAAAGAGCTAACTGATTTTTTGAGAAGTCAGTTAGCTCTTTTTCTTATGCTTGTATTTAATCGTTTTTCAGTCGGTCTTTGAAAGCCTCAATCATTTTGTCACTGAGTCCCTGTGACGGGACTTTAACATAACCGGAATTTTCATCATATTTCGGATAGTTATAACGCCACTTGTCATAGTCCTCACGGCTGATGTCGCCGTTATGGTACTTTTCAGCCTGTTTTGCCCACGCATTTAGCATTTCGGAAAGCTCGGCAGCGTCTTTTCCCTTGCGGGGGTCAACACACATAGAAACGCCGTTCTCACCTTTTTCAATTGTCAATCCATAACGATCCTCTAATGTAAAAAGCGTGTGCATTAACCCAAGATAGCTGTCAATGTCAGGTACAGACAGAGCCAGCGGCGAAACTCCAAGCACACCGGCAAGGTTTTCGGTTAGATCAGCTTTGGGCGTTCTTGAGCCGGACTCATACTGTGCCATACGGATGTCAGCGGTCTTTTCGGGAAAACCGACTACCGTTCCTAAATACTTTTGTGTCATTCCCCGCAGATTGCGGAAGAAACGAATTCTTTCACCGATTGCCATAGCAATTACGCTCCTTGATTATGTAATATGCGATAAGTATATCATATATGTTTAGTGCATGTCAAGATAACCAAAACAAAAAAGTTAAATATTTTCTCGAAAGCCACTTGACTTTACGGAATTTGTTTAGTATAATAGTTAAGCAAATAGCGTTAGGTTGTTTGCTTGACAACAGAATAACCGTCATATGTCACGGTAATGGCATATCCGCTCGGGCAAATCGGAATGCGGCCAGGAAGTTCTCCGACACTAAATAATCGAATTACCAAAAATCGAGTAAGCAGGATTATATCACAAGGCGACTCACGCACAGAGATATAGTTGTGCAAGGCAATCCGAGAGTATTCAAGGCATTGCGTAATCAGCTTGCCGATGTGCTGTCGGAATTACAGAGAATAGAAGCCGGCGGCGAAGTCAATGACGAGCTGCTTGACTTAATTGAAATGATAGCCGATATTCTCGGCGGATTAAAGGAGGAATCGGAATGACCGATAAAAAAGAAATGACCGCTCCGAATGTATCTGTTGGCGCAGATACGGAGCAGTCAATCCAAAAATGTACTGACAATAGTATAACCGATTACGATGAAAATATCAAGGATTTGGACGAAAGTTTTCGTGAAATGCAAAGAGAAATGCTCAGGCAAATGAATCCGTCCTATCTGAAAACTGTTTCAATGTCAACTCTGTATGATACCGATTTTGAAACGCAAACCGCACTCATAGACGGTCTGCTTTATCAGGGGACTTACTTGTTCGTGGGTTCTCCGAAAGTGGGTAAAAGCTTTATGATGGCACAGCTTGCTTACCATATCAGCACTGGTACGCCGCTTTGGAATTATAAAGTCCGCAAAGCAACAGTCCTTTACTTTGCTCTTGAAGACGATTATCCACGTTTACAGCGTAGGCTCTATCATGTGTTCGGTGCAGACGGAACGGACAATCTGTATTTTGCAACAGAATGCAAAACCGTAAACGGCGGTTTGGAAGACCAAATACGAGGCTTTATACAAGAACACCCTGACACCGGACTGATTATCATAGATACGCTCAAGCGTGTTCGAGAAACAGGCGGTGCGGATTACAGTTACGGAAGCGATTACGATGTAGTCGCAAAACTGAAAGCGCTAGCCGACAGCTACAAGGTTACAATGCTGATTGTTCATCATACACGCAAACAGCAGGCTGACGATAAGTTTGATACCATATCAGGCACTAACGGTTTGCTCGGTGCGGCAGACGGCGCTTTTGTCCTCAGCAAAGAAAAACGAACCGCCAACGCCGCAATGCTTGACATCACAGGCAGAGACCAGCAGGATCAGCGCATACACCTTGTTCGCAATCCGCAAAGGCTGATATGGGAATTTGAAAAAAGCGAAACGGAAGTTAGGGCGGAGCCACCCGACCCGCTGCTTGAAAAAATATCGACTGTTCTTTTTTCGGACAGTAGCCGTTGGGACGGGACGGCTTCTGAATTGAGCGAGATTATCGGATTGGATATTAAACCGAATGTTCTGTCTTTAAGACTTAGTATCAACGCCGGTCGATTGCTCAAAGATTACGGCATTCACTACAAAGCGAGCCGCACGCATAGCGGGCGAAAAATATCTCTTTGGAAAGAAAGCGCGTCAATGCGTGACGGCCGTGACAAACTTTCCGAGAACGGTGATGTGGGCTAAAACATTGACACCATCGTCACGGTTTGTCACAGCAAAAGTTTAGCGGAGTGTGCAGAGAGTGCCTTTTCAAAGGCGGCTCTTTGCTCCTCGAAGAGCGCAAAACCTGCTTGCAGGTTGCATTTTTGATGGGCTTGCCTGTCAAAAGTGCTTTTGCGTTACTCTTGGCAAGAGTAACAGAACCGAGGAAGAACGATTTTTAAGAGATTGGAGGTATAACTTATGCAAAGAACGATAAGTGCAATGGTCGGTAAAGGCTCGGTCAATCACAACAGCCGCAAGTTCAAGGCTGAAAATGTTGACGGGATCAGAACGCATTTGAACATTGATTACTGTAACGAGCCGATAAAGAAAATCTATCACGAATTGTTTGATGAAGCGCTAAAAAGATACAACGAAAAGCAGACAAGGGTCGACCGCAGAATAGAAAATTATTATGAAAAAATCAGAAATTCAAAGCAGGAAAAACCGTTTCACGAACTGATTTTGCAGATTGGCGATAAGGAAAATATGAGCGCCGAAAGCGAAAACGGACAACTTGCAAGGCAAATTTTAGATGAGTATTACCGTGGATTTCAAGAGCGAAATCCCAACCTAAAAGTGTTTTCTGCTCATCTGCATATGGACGAGGCAACGCCTCATTTGCATATTGATTTTGTTCCGTTCACAACCGGCAGTAAGCGTGGACTTGATACGAGAGTAAGCCTCAAACAAGCGTTAGCCGCACAAGGTTTCAAGGGCGGAACTCGTGGAGATACCGAGTGGAATCAATGGGTAAGCGTAGAAAAATCCGCTTTAGCTTTCGTAATGGAGCGACACGGAATTGAGTGGGAACACAAAGGCACACACGAAAAACATTTGTCTGTTCTTGACTACAAAAAGCAAGAGCGAGCGGCAGAGCTTGAACAATTAGGTGCTAAAATCGAAGAAAAGCAAGCCAAATTTAATGTGTTATCCGAGCGAGTGTTAAATTATGATGATGGTTTGGAAAACTTAAAAAATGTGGAAGAAATGCTCAATAATGCACCCGAATATCAGCTCTCCGATCCGCAAGGCTTTATGTCTGCAAAAGCGTATAAAACCAAAATTGCAGAGCCGCTTATTCAAAAGTTGAAAGCGTTAGTCAAGACGGCATTGGCTCGTTGTTTTGAAGGTTGGGACAATTACCACAGGCTAAATATTACAAATGGCAACCTATATCGTGAGAACGAAATGTTGTCGAAAATCAACAGAAAGCTGAAAAGCGAAAACGAAAGCTTGCGTTCAGAAGTCAAAGATTACAAGCTTTTGCGTAAGGTTTTCGGACATAAACAAATTGACGAGTTGCTTGAACAGGCAAGAAATATTAAAGGTCGTAAGCGTGAAAACTCACGCTCAAGATAAATAAATTTTTGGAGGTAAAACGAAATGGCAAACACAATTTTTGAACAAACAGGCGGTACTTATACACAAGTGGGCGACTATATGTTGCCCGATTTATTACCGGCGGAAGAAGAAAAGGAAGCGAATATCGGCGTTTGGGGAATGAGGCACAAACGATATTTAAAGCAAAATCATAAGGTGCTTTACTACAATTTGCTGACAAGCGGTAAGCTCAATTTATATCTTGCAGATATTGAACAGCAGGCGCAACAACTTTTTCTCCGGCTGGTAAATGACCTTGCCGAAAAAGAAAATGTAACCGAAGAACTCAAAGCCACCGATATGATGCTCTGGGTGCAGAAGATGAATAATATCCGTAATCGTGCAACGGAAATTGTAAATGCAGAACTGATTTACACGGTATAAACACAACAACGGCAGGGAACAATCCCTGCCGTTTTATATCAGATGAGATTATCTAACGATATCGTGAGTAACACTTGTTTTTCTACCGATTATATGTTATAATATAACAAACCATTGTTGTGTTTTATCTAGTGAAATGGAGGCTAATTGTGGCTGTTTGTTATAATAATCTTTGGAAACTGCTTATTGATCGCAATATGAATAAAACCGAGTTAAAAGAATCGTCAGGAGTGAGCTTTAATGTAATGGCTCGAATGGGTAAAAATGAAACCGTCTCTTTTGAAAGTATAGAAAAAATTTGTATTGCCTTGCAATGCAATATTGGTGATATAATGGAATTTACAGATGACTCTAAATCCGTTAAACAAAAATTTTTTTCAACTATTGAACTCTTTGCAGGTGCTGGTGGACTTGCTTTAGGAATTGAAGAAGCTGGATTTGATACAATCGGCTTAATAGAATTCGATAAAGCTGCATCAGATACATTAAAATGCAATCGTCCGAATTGGCGAGTTATCAACGATGATATTGCCAATATTTCTTGTTTAGATTTGGAGGAGTATTTTAACATAAAAAAAGGAGAGCTTGATTTATTATCAGGTGGTGCGCCTTGTCAAGCATTTTCCTATGCTGGAAAAAGATTAGGCTTGGAAGATGCACGAGGTACATTGTTTTATCATTACGCAAAATTTTTGGAACAGCTCCAGCCAAAAATGTTTTTGTTCGAAAATGTGCGAGGTTTGTTGACACACGATAAAGGGCGCACATACAAAACAATTACAGATATTTTTGAGAGCGAAGGCTATACCATACAAAAACAAGTCTTAAATGCTTGGGATTACGGAGTTGCTCAAAAAAGAGAACGCTTAATTACGATTGGAATTAGAAATGATTTAGTCCAAAAAATTAAGTTTGATTTCCCTGCTCCTCATAAGTATAAACCAGTACTGAGAGATATTCTTTTGGATTGTCCGCAAAGTGAAGGTTCACAATATTCCGATCATAAACGCAAAATATTTGAACTTGTTCCCCCGGGTGGTTATTGGAGAGATATTCCCGAAGATATTGCGAAAGAATATATGAAAAGCTGTTGGTATATGGAAGGCGGCAGAACGGGTATTTTAAGAAGATTGAGTTTAGATGAACCTTCACTTACTGTTCTAACTTCTCCAAGTCAAAAGCAGACTGATCGCTGTCACCCATTGGAGCCTCGTCCATTTACAATCAGAGAAAACGCAAGATGTCAGAGTTTTCCTGATGATTGGCAATTCTGTGGAAGTGTAGGACAGCAATATAAACAGGTAGGAAACGCTGTACCGGTTAATTTAGCGTATGAAATTGCAGTAAAAATAAGAGAAGCATTGGAGAGTTTATGATGTGGAATTTAACTTTTATAAGTGAAGAAGATTTTTCGAATCACGTCAAAGCAACGATTGAAAAATACGGAGAGAAGCTTGAATCATTTGATTTAAAGCGCTTCAATAAAAATATCATTGATCCGATTAAGTTGATTTTTGACAAGACAGTATATCAATCTTCTTGGGAAGAAATTGTAAGTAACGAAATTTTCCGTCAAAGGGACAAGTCTAACAACAACGATATTGGATATTTTCATCAGCGTATTTTCCAATACATTAAAAATTGTCACGTTCCGCCAAACGGTGAAGAAGGCGGTTGGGATGTAATTTATGAGAATGCTGACGGTATTCCTATTCCTGACGCAGGAAATGTACATACCGTTTATGTTGAAATGAAAAACAAACATAATACAATGAATTCTGCTTCGGCGGGTAAAACCTTTATCAAAATGCAGAATCAGTTGCTAAATGACGATGACTGTGCTTGTTTTTTGGTAGAAGCGATCGCACAGCGATCTCAGAATATCAAATGGGAAACAACAGTTGATAAGAAAAAAGTTGGTCATAAACTTATTCGTAGAGTCAGTCTGGATCAATTCTACGCTTTAGTAACAGGACAGAATGATGCTTTTTATCAGATGTGTATGGTATTGCCGTCCGTCATTGAAAAGGCGGTTAAAGAGTTAGAAGGTACAATTGTGCCACACGATACGGTTATTGATGAGCTGAGAACTATGGCAAGCGAACAGAATGTTGAATCAGAAGATTTGGCAATTGCGATGGCAGCATATATGCTTGGGTTTGGAAGTTATAAGGGGTTTACAAGATAAATTCCAAATTTAAACGAAAAAGGAGGATGAGCTTTTATAATGCTATTCAATGTTTATTACTTGAACTTTTCAAAAGTATATGAAATAAAGATGATGTTAAGTAATGTTATTAAGACGGATGAAAGCATAGAAACTGGACAAAACGATACTATTGATGCAGCAATGCAAGCAAAAATGGGTACAAAATTTTTGAAATTATTCAATGCTGAGGTCGGCTCGGATATTAAGTCGGGTTCAACGGATTCACAAAAGGTTCTTGAAAATTTCAAGGTAACTATGACTAAATCGCTTATTTTGAGCGAAGTTATGGACAAATGTAAATTTGTTACGGATTTCAGTAATCTTACAGAGGGTCAACTTGTTAGAATTGATAATGTATCGCTCTCTTTAGAAAACGAAACGGAATTGAGAACAGTCAAAATGTTTTCCAATGGTTCTTTCAAAGGTATGCGTTTGCCGGAAGCTGGTGGACTTGACATTAACAATTTATTCAATTCGATGTTCAAGGATTATTCCTATAAACTAAAAGGCGAAATCAAGAATAGTAATGAAAAAGTACTAATAAAAATTCCACTTACATTTGAGAGCGAATTTGAGAATCTGTATAATGTGGATGATTTGTTTATCGGAAATGTCTCTTTGATCGGAATATACAAAGGAAAAACAAAAATTAACGGACTAAAAAATTAAACGTTAATTCTTTCAAGGGTTGGGTCAAGTTTCAAATTCTGATTCGGATAGTGAGGTTCATAATAGTCAATACATTGTACCTACTGTAGTTAAGTTAAAAAGTGAAAATGACGGTGTAGATTATAATTACATAGATCTTCTCGCAATTATACAGGTAATAAAATCAGAGGATACTGAAATTGATGACAAACCTCAAAAGGCAGCAAAACGAAAGAAGGCTACCGAATGAGTAAATTATTTTTCTACACAAAAAATCAGTTCTTCAATTTTAAATCTGATCAAACAACTGCGGGATTTGAATTCTTGAGTATGTCTCAGCTGCTTTCATCTCAAAAAATTAACAATTTGGATGTGTATCAACAATATTATATTGATATTTCTTCTATGGTTGGTTTTGTAAAAGCGAACGACTCGCAACTGTTCAATTTTGAACAACTGTTCAATAGTTTTGGAGAGAATATTTCTTTCATTTGCGACAAAGCTTATGAGAAAGATATAAAATATATTTTTCGATATATATTCGATGAGTTTTCAGATGTTGAAACTGAAAGCGATGAAATCACAGATGAAGTTCAAGAAATACCAGCGACAAAATCTTCTTCCGTTAAAAAAATTACTGATTTAGATGACGCTGAGTTAGATTTATTCTTTTCAAATTTTGATGCAAGGTTATACGGTCACGAACGCTTTAAAGAAGAATTCAAAGAACTGGTCACTTCCTTCAGAGTATTTAATAAGTTAGGTGAACATAAAATACTATCGTTGTTTTTAATGGGTGACTCTGGTGTAGGTAAAACTGAGGTTGCGAGAACGATTCATAAGGCACTTGGAAGTCAAGCAAAGTTAGCAAAAATCAATTTTGGAAACTACAGCAGCCACGATGCGCTTAACAGTTTGATCGGTAGTCCTTTAGGATATATTGGAAGTGATGGAGGCGAATTGCTGAAAAGAGTCAACGAATCTGATGTAGGCTTAATCTTAATAGATGAATTTGAGAAAGCTGATAATGCTGTATTCAATTACTTTTTGGATGTTCTTGAGAACGGTAAAATTGTAAATTCTCAAGCAGACGAGTATGATGTTAATGGTTATATTATTGTGTTTACCTCAAATATTACTAAAGAGAATTTCAAAAGCAAAATATCTCCCGAATTAAGATCTCGTTTCGATTATAAAGGTGTTTTCAATCTGCTTACTGATGAAGATAAGAAAAAGTTTGTTCATTTTAGAGTGAATCAAATTATTACTAAGTATCGGGAGTTTGTTTCAGCAGACATACCAGATAGATTGCACGATGTAATTGTTAGTGAGATAAATGTTTCCCAATTTAAAAATATGAGAGACTTAAACAAGAAGATAAAAGATACCTTTGTCGCCCATATCAAATCTTGATTTATTAAGAGGTTTATGGTATATTTGTGGCAACGAAATGGCAACAAAAAATCGGATAGCGTATGCTTTACCGATAATTCAAATAATATAAATACTCTCTGATAAATTTCATAAACAAATGCGTTTAAGATTGATTTACAGGGAGCGAGTGGGAATGACCTCATAGCCCAATATCATACTTCATGTAACAGCTGCCGGATCTTAAAGGGATTCCGGCAGCTGTTTTGGCGCCGCAAAAAGCCTCTGAAAAGTCCATGCGTGTGAGAAAACAGTACTTGCGTTGCGTATTTGCTTCTGATATAATGGCCTCGTCAAATTTTTGACTGAATGGAATAGCTTTTTTGGTACTGGCTTTGATTTTTGCGGCAATCGGTTTGTCTCCACGTTTCAACACACAAAAAAATCTATTCGCAATTTCTTTGCAGATTTTTTGTGACTTGTTTCAAAGATGCTCCGGACTCCTTGACATTGCAGGGTTAATTAATTAACATAGCTGCATCTGAATCCGTTCTTGTGTCGGAACGGCCGGATGTCGTTTGACTGCAATCTAAAGAAGAAGGAAGCGATAACATGACAAAAGACGAGAAAATTGCAAAGCTCGGAAAAGTAATCACGGATCGCGCGACGGTGTTGTTGGGAAAGGACAAGATCACGCCGGATTCTCCGGAGTATCTCGGCATCAACTCCGCCCTCAAGTTCACGGCGGTGAAGTATGACGAGAAGATGGCGGACGATATCCTCGATATCGCGCTGACCATGAAAAAGCGTGTGCCGCTCACGATCGAGCAGCTCGCAAAGAAGAACCCGCAGTTTGACAGAGCCTATCTGGAAAAAGCGATGCAGGCTATCAGCGAGAGCGGTCTGGTCGAGTTCCATTGGGAGAATCTCGACGGCAAGAATCCGAACCATGAAAAGCGCTGGGTGCTGGACATGTTCGTTCCCGGCAGCGCCGAGATCATGATGATCAATCCCGAGCAGTCGGACATGTTCCCGGAGACGGCCGATTTCTTTGAACGCATGGCCTATCTGCCGCTGGCGGGCATCACCGAGATGGTGCCTCCCGGAGGCGCCGGCATCGGCATGCACGTCATCCCGGTCGAAAAGGCGATCCCGGCCGAGAGCAAGTCTTTGCCGATCGAGCACCTGTCCCATTGGCTGAAGAAGTATGAGGGGCATATCGGCGTGAGCGTGTGCTCCTGCCGCAAGCAGCAGCGCATCCGCGGCGAGGGCTCCGGTGACGTGGAAGGCGAGTGGTGCATCGGCGTCGGTGATTTTGCCGACTACTGCCGCGAGACGAACCATGGCCATGACATCACCTATGAAGAGGCGATGGAGATCCTCCAGAAGGCCGAGGATCGCGGCTATGTCCACCAGATCACGAACATCGACGGTGAGAACAAGATCTTTGGTATCTGCAACTGCGCTGTCGGTGTCTGCAACGCGCTGCGCACCAGCCAGCTGTTCAACACGCCGAACCTGTCCGCCTCCGCCTACGTGGCTGAGAGCGACCCCGAGAAGTGTGTGGCCTGCGGCAAGTGCGTCGAGACCTGCCCGGCCGGCGCTGTCCGCCTCGGCCAGAAGCTCTGCACCAAGGAAGGCCCCATCCAGTATCCGCGCCACGAGCTGCCGGACGACACCAAGTGGGGCGAGGATCACTGGAATAAGAATTACCGCAACGAGAACGGCTGCATCCAGACCTGGCCGACCGGCACGGCGCCCTGCAAAGCCGCCTGCCCGGCGCACATCGCCATCCAGGGCTACATCAAGATGGCAGGTGACGGCCGCTATGCCGACGCGCTCAAGCTCATCAAGAAGGACAACCCGTTCCCGGCTGTCTGCGGCAGCATCTGCAGAAAGTACTGCGAGGATGCCTGCACCCGCGGCACCGTCGACGAGCCGCTGGCCATCGACGAGATCAAGAAGTTTATCGCCGAGCAGGACATGAAGGCCGAGCACCGCTATGTGCCGCCCATGAATTCCTGCACGCACGAGAAGTTCGACCAGAAGATCGCCATCATCGGCGGCGGCCCGGCCGGCATGTCCTGCGCCTACTTCCTGGCTATTGAGGGCTACAGCCCGGTCGTGTTCGAGAAGGAAGCCGTGCCCGGCGGCATGCTCGTCAACGGCATCCCGAGCTTCCGCATCGGCAAGGACGTTGTCAAGTCCGAGATCGACGTGCTGCGGGAGATGGGCGTGGAGTTCAAATGCGGCGTCGAAGTCGGCAAGGACGTCACCATCCAGCAGCTGCGCGAGGAAGGCTATCAGGCGTTCTACGTCGCGGTCGGCCTGCAGCAGGCGTCGAAGCTCAACATCGCCGGCGAGGATCTCACCGGTGTCAAGAGCGGCCTCGACTTCCTGCGTGAAGTCAACGCCGGCAAGCTTAAGAAGCTCACGGGCGACGTGGTCGTCATCGGCGGCGGCAACGCGGCCATCGACGTGGCGCGCGCGGCGCTGCGCCTGACCAAGGGCAGCGTGAATATGTACTGCCTTGAGAAAGACGAAGAGATGCCCACCGTGCCGGACGAGAAGAACGCCGGCATCGCCGACGGCGTCGTCATCAACAATTCCTGGGCGCCGAAGGCCATCCTCGGCGAGGGCGGCAAGGTCACCGGCATCGAGCTGATGCGCTGCGTGTCTGTCCGCGACGCGAGCGGCAAGTTCGCCCCGGTCTATGACGAAAATGAGACTATCACCGTCCCGTGCTCCAATGTTCTGGTCGCCATCGGCCAGCGCTCGGTCTACGGCGGCGTTCTGACAGGAACAGCGGCAGAGACGGCCGACGGCCGCCTGATCGCACACGATGCCGTGACGTTCCAGTCCAACGAGCCCGACATCTTTGTCGGCGGTGACTGCGCTACCGGCCCGAAGTACACGATTGATGCGATCGCGACCGGCCGCGAGGGTGCGGTGTCCATCCACCGCTTCGTCAACAAGGGCCAGACGCTGACGATCCACCGCAATACGCGCGAGTTCAAGGAGCTCAATAAGGACGATATCGTCCTGCCGACCGAGAAGATCAAAAAGCCCGCACGTGCCGCCGTTGCCATCGACAGCAAGAAGGTGCGCACCATGCAGGATGACCGCGTGACGTTCACCGAAGAGCAGATCCGCTCCGAGGCGTCCCGCTGCCTGAGCTGCGGGCGCAGTGTTGTCGACCCGAACAAGTGCATCGGCTGCGGTATCTGCACGACCAAGTGCGAGTTTGATGCCATCCACCTCAAGCGTGTGCGGCCGCAAAACAGCAAAATGATCCCGGCTGAGGACAAGTTCAAGGCAATCGCGCCTTATGCCGCCAAGCGTCAGGTGAAGATCATCAAGAAGTCCCTTACGGACAAGAAATAAGTATCCATCCTGCGGCGGGCACAGCATCCCTTCCGCTGTGCCCGCCTTCCCGAAAGGAGCCCCCATGCACGAGCTGAGCATCGTTACCTATGTCGTCAAGCAGGTGCAGGAGATCGCCGAGAAGAATAACCTCACCGAGATCGAGTCGGTCACGCTCGAATTCGGTGAGGTCTCCGGCATTGTGCCGGAATATCTTGAAGATTGCTGGAACTGGTATACCAAGAAAGAGCCGATCATTCAAGGCACGAAATTCCTGTATGAGATCATCCCGGCCGTCACCTGGTGCGACGACTGCAAGCAAACCTATCCGACCGTACAATACGGCAAAACATGCCCGCATTGCGGCAGCGGCAAGACCTGGCTGCAGCAGGGCAATGAGATCAATATCAAGCAGATCGAGGCGCGCTGATCGCGCCGGGTCTTCTGCCTGCGGGCAGCAAAGATACACAAAGGCGGTCGCGCAGCCGCTTTTGATAGAAACACAAATGAAGAGGGAGTGAACCATGAAAGACCTGAAACACCTTTTATACTTTGAAAACCTTTTGCAGGAAGCGCACAATGACCTGGTCGCACAGGCGCAGAACGAGGGGAAGATCTGTGTTGCCTATGCCTGCGAAAACACGCCCGAGCCGCTGCTGAACCTGCCCGGAGCGTTCTCAACGCGCTTGCGCGCGCCGCGCACCGGCTCCATGGAAATGGCCACGTACTACATGACCAGCTTTCTGTGCGAGTACAGCCGCGCACTGCTGGAGCGTGCCATCGAGGGCGGCTACAACTTCGCCGACTGTATGATCACGCCGGACGGCTGCTCGATGATGAACCGCGCCGTCGAGAACATGGAGCTGCTCAAGACCATGGGCAAGAGCAAGCCGAAGTTCTTCTACGAGTACATGGAGATCCCGATGAAGGCCGACGACAACGGTCTGAATCTGTATGTGCTCCAGTGCCGCAACCACATCCTCACGCCGCTGCACGAGCACTACGGCATCGATGTGTCGGACGCGGCCATCCGCAGCGCCGTCGCCGAGCACAACCATGTGTGCGAGCTTGTGCGCGCCATCGGTGAATACCGCAAGGGCGACAATCCGCGCATCACGGGCTATGAATTCCACGTCATCACGCTTGCAACCTATGTCGCGCCGAAATACCTGCTCATCGACAAGCTGGAGGAGACGCTCAAGGAGCTCAAGACCCGTCGCCCGGATAAGAAAAATCCGTACCGCGCGCGTGTGGTCGTTGTCGGCTCGGAGGTCGATGATATCGACTTCATCAAGCTCGTCGAGGACACCGGCGCTTATGTCTGCGCCGACCGCTTCTGCTACGGCTCGTTCCCGGGCCGTGATCCGATCACCCTGACCGACGATGAGGACGCACTGACCCAGATCTGCCGCCAGTACATGAACCGCGCCCAGTGCCCGCGCTATATGGATATGCCCAAGATGCTCGGCCGCCGCGAATACGTCAACAGCCTCGCCAAGGAGTATGCGGCCGACGGCATCATCTATGAGCAGATCAAGTTCTGCGACCCGTGGGCGTATGAGCGCATGCTCGGTTCGCACATTCTCAACGACGACTACGGCTATCCGGTGCTGTCCGTTGACCGCCCGTATAACATCGCTTCCTCCGGCCAGATGCGCACCCGTGTGCAGGCATTCGTGGAAAGCATGGAGATCAAGAAGATTCAAGGGGGGAAACAGTGATGTCCAACAAGAGAATCGGCTGCGAAAATTTCGGCAAGTTTTATACCGAGGGCAAGGTGCGCAACCGCCGCGAGTGGCGCGGCGTCAAGGATACGCTCTATGATTACAGCCGCTGGCTGCACATCATGACCATCCTTGCAAAGTTCATCGTCAAGCCGCGCAACATCAAGGCCATGTTCCGTTATCGCTGGATGGCCAACTATCTGGCCGTGCCCATGATGGTCGACCGCCACACGCAGGGTCTGCGCGATGAATATCTGCGTATCTGCCACCTGGAGCAGGACCTCGTCATTGAGGATGTGGCAAAGCTGCTCGACAGCCTCTTCCGCGGCGACCGCCGCATCGGCAACGATAAGAAGTTTTCCGACAAGGTCGTGCTCGTGGATGAAAACGAGATGACTGCCGTCATGATGGGCTTCCCGATGCTCAAGTGCCTGAGCCGCGAGACGCCGTCCACCTACGTCTCCGTGCTGCTCAATCAGCACGCAGCTGAGCATTACATCGATGTTGCGCAGGAATACGGTCTTGCCGGCGACGTCTGCCCGATGCCGGAGGCCGAGGCCGGCGTGTCCATCGACGACGATGCGCCCGTGCTCGGCGCCTGCGCCGTGCAGTGCAATACGACCTGCGACGGTTCTCTGCTCGGCAACGGTGTCATCTCCAAGCGCCTCGAGCTTGAGGACGGCATCCCGGTGTTCCAGCTTGCAGCGCCTCTGCGCCACCGTGAGGACGACGTGCAGGAGTATGCCGCGCAGGAGATCCGCAACGCCATCGCCTTCATTGAGGAGCACACCGGCGAGAAGTGGGACTGGAAGGCGTACTTCGAGTGCGCCGAGCGCGTGAACTATGCCACCAAGTGCCGCCTCGAGTGGCTCGAGATGAACAAGACCGACTACCCGCAGGTCTTTGGCTCCAACCTCGCGCTGTATACCGAAACGAACTACATGGCCATCTGCGGCAAGGTCCCCGCGTTCCGCGAGGCAGACCGCAAGATCACCGAGCTTGCCGAGCGCGCCTACAGCAAGCGCAAGCGCGCCGCCAATGCGTACCGCCACCGCGCCATCGTCTGGGGCGTGCAGTCGCACTTCTACATGGACTTCCTCGTCTGGCTGCTCAACTGTTGGGGCATCGTGCCGCTGACGGATATGCTCTCCATGGTCTCAACGCGTGAACTCGTCACGGAGGACACGCCCGAAAACCGCGAGCAGGCGTATTACGACATGGCCTGGCTGACCGAGAACATGATCATGCGCAACCGTACCCACGGCGGCTACAAGGTCCTGCTCGACGAGCTCTGGGAGTACTGCGAGCAGTTCAACGCCGACATGGTCATCCTCTGGGAGCACATGAGCTGCAAGGCGCTCGACGGCATGCACGGTCTGTTTGAAGAGCGCGCCCGCGAGCACGGCATCCACCTCGTCTGGGTCACGCACGATCTGTTCGACCCGCGTGTCATCTCGCGGCAGGGCGTGCGCCAGCAGGTCAATGACTATATGCGCACCGTCATGCAGGAAGAGCCCGTGGATCCGAGCCTGGAGATCCTGAAGGACGAGAAGTCCTGGTAATCAGAGAGGAGATCGAACATGAACAATTTGAAATGCAAGCTGCTCAAGGCTCTGATGGGCGTGTCGCTCGGCGCACTGGGCGCATTTGCGGTCACGTTTGTTGTCTACTTCTGGAATCTGGACATGAAGCTCACCTCCGTCATGGAGGGCATCCTGCTCAAGCACTACGACAAGATCGACCGCGACCAGCACCTGTGATTCCAACAGTTTTCAGTGCCCGTCTGCCATGGCAGACGGGCGCTTTTTGCGGCCGTTTTCGCGTGTAAACAATTTATGAAGTCTCTTGACGTTTTGCGTGAATGTCCTTATAATGCGTAGCGTGCTACATATTCGGAGGTGCATCATGGAGCAATATCCGATTGGATGTCTATTAAAAATGATCACGGATAAGATCAAGATACAGGCCGACGCCAACCTTGCGCAGCATGATCTGACGCTGACGCAAAGCCGCGTGCTCGGCTATCTGGCTCGAAATGGCGGCACGGCGACGCAAAAGGAGATCGAGGGCTTCCTGCAGGTGTCGCACCCGACCGTAGCGGGCGTCATCGGACGCATGGAGCAAAAGGGCTTCGTGTCCTGTCGGCCTGACCCGGCGGATAAGCGCAGCAAGCTTGTCTGCCAGACACCGCGTGCCACCGAGATCGCACATCAAATGCAGGCGACCATTGCGGCCGCGGAGCAGCAGATGCTCCGCTCGCTGAGCCCGAAGCAGATCGCGGCGCTGGAAGACACCCTGCGCACGATCTATGCCGACCTCGGCTGATCTGCACGCATACCCGGAAGGAGGACCCCTATGCTTCATACATTGACCCGCAGTCTGCGGGAAAACAAAGGCCCCGCGCTCGTGACAGTTCTGCTCTCGGCGCTGGAGGTCGTGTTTGAGATCGTGATCCCGCTGTTTATGTCCAACCTCATCGACTTCGGCATCGAGGGCGGCAGTATGGCGGCGGTCTGGAAATTCGGCGCGTTTTTGCTGCTGCTGGCGGCGTTCCAGCTGGCGACCGGCGTGCTCGCCGCGCGCATTGCCGCGCGCGCGTCCGTCGGTTTCGCGGCAAACCTGCGCGAGGATATGTACGACAATGTGCAGACGTTCGCTTTTTCGAACATCGACAAGTTTTCCACCGCATCCATCGTCACACGCCTGACGACGGACACCACAAACGTGCAAAATGCGTTCCAGATGCTCATGCGTATGGCGATCCGTGCGCCGGTCATGCTGGTCTTTTCCATGGTCGTGTCGTTTCGCATCAGCCGCGACATTTCGATGACGTTTCTCATCATTCTGCCGATCCTTGCGCTGGCGCTCTTTTTCATCATCCGCAGCGTGTTCCCGGTCTTTACGCGCGTGTTCCGCACGTATGACGAGCTCAACAACGTCGTGCAGGAGAACGTCCGCGGCATCCGCGTCGTGAAGTCGTTCAATCAGGAGCGGCATGAGATCGGTAAGTTCGGCGCGATCTCCGAGCGCATTTATAAGGACTTTTCCAAAGGCGAGCGGCTCATCACGCTCAACGCACCGCTGATGCAGTTTTGCATCTATACGTGCATGATCGTGATCTCGTGGCTCGGCGCGAAGGCCATCATCGCCAGCGGCAACGATCCCGCGCTCGGCCTCACGACCGGAAATCTCACCGCGCTCATCACCTATACCATGCAGATCCTCTCGAGCCTGATGATGCTCTCTATGGTTTTTGCCATGCTGACGATCTCGCTCTCGTCCGCGCGCCGCATCGCAGAGGTGCTCGAGGAGCGGTCGGACATCCCGCAGCCGGAGCAGCCGGTCATGACCGTGCGCGACGGTGCGGTTGACTTTGACCACGTGAGCTTTGTCTACGCCTCCAAGGCAGATAAAAAGGTGCTCGACGATATTGACCTGCATATCCGCTCCGGCGAGACGGTCGGTGTCATCGGCGGCACCGGCGCGTCGAAATCCTCACTCGTGCAGCTCATCCCGCGTCTGTACGACGTGACCGGCGGCAAGCTGACGCTTGGCGGCGTGGACGTGCGCGACTATGATCTGGATACTCTGCGCGGTGCCGTCGCCATGGTGCTGCAGAAAAACGAACTCTTTTCCGGCACGATCGCCGAAAATCTCCGCTGGGGCAATGAAAACGCCACGGATGAGCAGCTGCGTCATGCCTGCAAGCTTGCGTGCGCGGATGAGTTCATCTCCGCCATGCCGGACGGGTATGACACCCACATCGAGCAGGGCGGCACGAATGTTTCCGGCGGCCAGAAGCAGCGCCTGTGTATCGCCCGTGCGCTGCTGAAAAAGCCGAAGGTGCTCATTCTCGATGACTCGACGAGCGCCGTCGACACGCGCACGGATGCGCAGATCCAGCAGGCGCTGTCGGCCTACATCCCCGACACGACGAAGATCATCATCGCGCAGCGCATCAGCTCGGTGCAGAATGCCGACCGTATCGTCGTGCTCGATGACGGACACATCGACGCCGTCGGCTGCCACGATGAGCTGCTGCGCACGTGCGAAATTTACCGCGAGGTCTATGAGTCCCAGCAGAAGGGAGGCGAGGACGATGCGTGAACGCCCGAAATTTGACGGCCGGACGCTCAAACGCCTGCTGTCGTATATGCGCGCCTATAAGGGCACGCTCGTACTCGTGACGGTCTGCATCCTGCTGAGCGCGGTCGCAGGCGCGGCCTCGTCCATGTTCCTGCAAAAGCTGATCGACGGCTATATCGTGCCCATGCTCGGCACGGCGTCGCCGGATTTTTCCGGTCTGATCCGCGCGCTGATCACCATCGGCTGCGTATATCTTGTCGGTACGCTGGCCACATGGCTGTATAACCGCCGCATGGTCACGATCGCGCAGGGCACGCTCGAGCGCATCCGCGATGAGATGTTCGAGAAGATGCAGCGCCTGCCCATCCGCTATTTTGACACGCATACGCACGGCGACATCATGAGCCTGTACACAAACGACACCGACACGCTGCGCCAGATGATCGCGCAGTCCATGGCGCAGCTCGTATCGTCCGTGTTCACGCTGACGGTCGTGTTTTTCTGCATGCTGTACATCAGCATCTGGCTGACGCTGATCGTGTGCGCCGTCATGGCGCTCATCCTCGTGTTCGTGCGCAAGCTCACCGGCCGCATCGGCGGCTACTTCATGGCGCAGCAGACGGCGCTGGCCGATCTCAACGGCTATGTCGAGGAGATGGTCAACGGTCAGAAGGTCGTCAAGGTCTTCTGCCACGAGGAGCAGAGCAAGGCGGAGCTGCGCCGCCGCAACCGCGTCTGGGCGGAAAACGCCGCGCGAGCCAGCGGCATGGCCAACAGCATGATGCCGATGATGAATGCCGTAGGTTATCTGCAGTATGTCATCATCGCCGTCATCGGCGGCACGATGGCGATTGCCGGCACGCCGAACCTCGGCCTGACGGGCATGAACACGCTCACGCTCGGTATGATCGCATCCTTCCTCACGCTCTCGCGCGGGTTTACAAACCCGATCTCGCAGATCTCCAACCAGTTCAACTCCATCGTCACGGCACTGGCCGGCGCATCGCGTATCTTCGCGTTTATGGATGCCGAGCCGGAGACGGACGACGGCTATGTGACGCTTGTCAACGCCACGGAGGAAAACGGCATGCTTGCCGAGACCGACCACCACACGGGCCTCTGGGCGTGGAAGCACCCGCACGGCGACGGCACGGTCACATACACGAAGCTTGCCGGGCGCGTCGTGTTCGACCATGTGGACTTTGGCTACACACCGGATAAGGAAGTCCTGCACGACATCACGCTCTACGCCGAGCCCGGCCAGAAGGTCGCTTTCGTCGGTGCGACCGGCGCCGGAAAGACGACGATCACAAACCTCATCAACCGCTTTTACGACATTGCCGACGGCAAGATCCGCTACGACGGCATCAACATCAATAAGATCCGCAAGGCAGATCTGCGCCGCAGCCTCGGCATCGTGCTGCAGGATGTGAACCTCTTTACCGGTACGGTCATGGAAAATATCCGCTACGGAAATCCGGCTGCGACGGATGATGAATGTATCGCCGCGGCGAAGCTTGCCAATGCCGACCACTTCATCCGCATGCTGCCCGACGGCTACAACACCGTGCTCAAGGGTGACGGCAGCGGCTTGAGCCAGGGGCAGCGGCAGCTGCTGAGCATCGCGCGCGCGGCCGTGTCCGATCCGCCGGTCATGATCCTCGACGAGGCGACAAGCTCCATCGATACCCGCACGGAGGCGCTCGTGCAGAGCGGCATGGATAAGCTCATGCAGGGACGCACGGTGTTCGTCATCGCGCACCGGCTCTCAACGGTCAAAAATGCGGACGTCATCATGGTGCTTGACCATGGCCGCATCATCGAGCGCGGCAATCATGCAAAGCTCATTGCGGAAAAGGGCGTCTATTATCAGCTCTATACCGGTGCATTCGAGCTGGAATAACGCGGGTCTTGCAAGCAAAGAACGCGTGCGGTATAATGACCGCAGTGCATTTCATTTGTCAGGAGGCAGAGCCATGGAGTACAGAAGATTTGACAACACCATCGTCGCCCGCATCGACCGCGGGGAAGAAGTGCTCGAGCAGGTCGCGGCCATTGCACAGGCCGAGCAGATCAAGCTTGCGAGCGTGCAGGCGCTCGGCGCAGTTGGGGAGTTTACGGTCGGTGTGTTCCACACGGCCGAAAAGCAGTACCACGCGAACTCCTTCGCGGGCGATTTTGAGATCGTCTCGCTGACCGGCACGATCAACACGATGGACGGCGCATTTTACACGCATCTGCATATGAGCGCCGGCAACGAGAAGGGCGAAGTGTTCGGCGGACATCTCAACCGCGCCGTCATCAGCGCCACCTGTGAGATGGTCATCACGGTTATCGACGGAAGAGTGGATCGTTTTCACAGTGAGGAGATCGGCCTGAACCTGTTCCAATTCTGAGCATCTGTGTCAAAAGCACGCACGGCTATTGAGTTGTGCGTGCTTTTTTTGCTGCCTTGATCCTATATTCCTATTGACAAAATAGGAATATAGGCATATAATTCACCTCAATGAGGTAGGATTTGCGCCAGACCATCCTGAGCCTCTCTGAATTCATGTATATCGTATGCAGCCGTGCCGTCAGGCACGGTTTGCCATTGGGAACGGAGGATACATATATGAACAGCAACCTGCTTGAAGTCAGCGGCCTGCACGTGAGTGCGGGCGAGAAAGAGATCCTGCACGGCGTGGATCTGACCGTCGGCAAGGATGAGACGCATGTGCTCATGGGGCCGAACGGCACCGGCAAGTCCACGCTCGGCTATGCGATCACCGGCAATCCGGAGTACACGGTCACGGCCGGAAAGATCGTCTTTGACGGCGAGGATATCACACGGCTGCCGGTCAACGAGCGCGCGAAGAAGGGTATTTTTCTGTCGTTTCAGAATCCGCTAGAGGTGCCCGGCGTAACGCTCAGCGCGTTTATCCGCAGTGCGCTCGAGCAGAAGACCGGCAAGCGCATCCGCCTCTGGGACTTCAAGAAGAAGCTTGCCGAGACAATGCAGCTGCTGGCGATGGACGCTTCCTATGCCGAGCGCGACCTGAATGTGGGCTTTTCCGGCGGCGAGAAAAAGAAAGCGGAGATCCTGCAGATGCTCATGCTCGAGCCGAAGCTTGCCATCCTCGACGAGACGGACTCCGGCCTGGACGTCGACGCGGTGCGCACGGTCTCCAAGGGCGTGCAGCTCTATCGTGAGCGCGTGCACGGCTCGCTGCTCATCATCACGCACAGCACCCGCATTCTCGAGGCATTGACGGTGGACGCCGCGCACATCATGGAGCAGGGCGTCATTGTGAAAAACGGCGATGCATCGCTTGTAGATACCATCAATGAAAACGGCTTTGGCGGCATCCGGGCAGACTGAAAGCGAGGCGATCCGAATGAAGGAAAAAAGTCAGGTCGCGGACATTGACCGCAGCGTCTATGACATCCGCGACAAAGAGGACGATGCCTATCGCATGCAGGAGGGCCTGACGCCGGAGATCATCGACAAGCTCTCCAAGGAAAAGGACGATCCGGTCTGGATGCAGCAGTTCCGGCTGCAGTCGCTGCAGATCTATAACGAGATGCCGGTTCCGGACTGGGGGCCGTCCATCGAGGGCCTGGACATGGATCATATCGCGACCTACGTCCGCCCCAAGACCGATATGAAAAACGACTGGAAGGACGTCCCGCAGGATATTAAAGACACCTTTGAGCGTCTCGGTATCCCGCAGGCGGAGCGCAAATCGCTTGCCGGCGTCGGTGCGCAGTACGATTCCGAGCTCGTGTATCACAACGTCCGCGACGAGGTAGCTGCACAGGGCGTCGTTTACACCGACATGGAGAGCGCACTCAAGGGTGAATACGCCGACATGGTGCACAAGTATTTTATGAAGCTCGTCACACCGCGCGACCATAAGTTTGCTGCCCTGCACGGTGCGGTCTGGTCCGGCGGCTCGTTCGTGTACGTGCCGAAGGGCGTGCAGGTGTCCATCCCGCTGCAGTCGTATTTCCGCCTGAACGCCAAGGGCGCGGGCCAGTTTGAGCACACGCTCATCATCGTCGACGAGGGTGCGAGCCTACACTTTATCGAGGGCTGCTCGGCGCCGAAATATAACGTCGCGAACCTCCACGCCGGCTGTGTGGAGCTGTATGTAAAGAAAAATGCCAGGCTGCGCTATTCGACCATCGAGAACTGGTCAAAAAATATGTACAACCTCAATACAAAACGCGCGCTCGTGGAGGAGGGCGGCGTGATCGAGTGGGTTTCCGGCTCGTTCGGGTCCCATGTCGGCTGCCTGTACCCGATGAGCGTGCTCAAAGGTGATAACGCCAAGATGGAGTTCACCGGCGTCACGTTTGCCGGTGCGGGGCAGAATCTTGACACCGGCGCGAAGGTCGTGCACATCGGCAGGAACACGAGCTCATATATGAACACGCGCTCGATCAGCAAGAGCGGCGGAATCAGCACATTCCGCAGCAGCGTCGTGGTGCAAAAGAGTGCCAAGCACGCGAAATCCTCCGTGTCCTGCCAGTCACTGATGCTCGATTCCGAGTCCCGCTCCGATACCGTCCCGGCCATGGACATCCGCACGAAGGACGCTGCCGTCGGCCATGAGGCCAAGATCGGCAGCATCAGCAACGAGGCGGTGTTTTATCTCATGAGCCGCGGCATGAGCGAGGAGGACGCCCGCGCGCTGATTGTCAGCGGCTTTGCGGACAACGTCTCCAAGGAGCTGCCGCTGGAGTACGCTGTGGAAATGAACAATCTCATTCGTCTGGAGATGAAGGGCAGCATCGGCTGACCGCACATTCCGAAAGGAGGGAATATCGTGAATACGAGCCAACAGCTGGTCGTCAACAAGCTGCCGACCAGAACGTGGAACCATCTCAATGTCAACGAGGCGACCATCCCGTGGAATGTGGCCGAAACGGCTGATCTCGGGACGGATGCATATGAAATTACAGCAGAAAATCAGGCGCAGCCGCTGCATATCCGCCTGACCGGCGCTGAGGGCTGCAGCCGCAAGTACGTCGCGGTCGATGTGGCCGCCGGTGTGCAGGCAACGGTGTATATGGTGCTCGATACGCAGGGCAGCTTCGCCGTAGAAACGGCGTTCAAGCTCCACGACGCCGCGTCTCTTCGCCTTGTGCAGGTGCTCGGCGCGCGCAGCGGCGCGCTGCTCTACGCCAAAACGAACGCCGACTGTGCGCCCGGCGCCGGCGTGGACATGACGCAGATCCTGATGGGGCAGGGCGACCTCTACTCCGATAACGGCACGGAGCTCGTCGGCGACGGCAGCCGCTATTCAGCGCAGATCGGTTATCTCGGCCGCGGCAGCCAGACAATCGACGTCAATGTTGTCGTCAATCATTACGGCAGGAACACGGCCTGCGAGATCGATACCTCCGGCGCGCTTAAGGATGCGGCGAAGAAGGTTTTCCGCGGCACGATCGATTTCAAGACCGGCTCGTCGAACTCAGTCGGCAACGAGAAAGAGACCGTGCTCATGCTCGGCGACGATGTTGTCAACAAGACGGTGCCGCTCATCCTCTGCGCCGAGGAAAATGTTGTCGGCAACCACGGCGCGACCATTGGCGAGCTCGATGACGAGACGCTGTTTTACTTTGAGAGCCGCGGCATCTCCCGCGCTCAGGCCGAAAACATCCTGGCCCGCGCATCGATCGAGCGCTTTGCGCGCACGGTGGATGATGAAGCGCTGCGCGCACAGATTCTTCAGACGCTGGAGGAGGAACTCAACGATGACGTATGATTATAAGCAGGATTTTCCGATCTTTCAGCACACGGACGTCGCCTATATCGATAACGCGGCCACGGCGCAGCGCCCGCAGTGCGTGCTGGACGCGGTGGCGGATTTCTACCGCTGCCACAACGCGAACCCCCTGCGCGGGCTGTATCCGCTGAGCGTGGAGGCGACCGATATCTATGAGCAGGCGCGCGAGACCGTGCGCGATTTTATCGGGGCACGCTCGGCACGTGAGATTGTCTTTACCCGCAACACGACCGAGAGCCTGAACCTCGTCGCCTACAGCTACGGCCTGACGCACGTCAAGGCGGGTGACGAGGTGCTTGTGTCCATCATGGAGCACCACAGCGACCTGCTGCCGTGGCAGATGGTCTGCCGTCAGACCGGCGCGGAGCTGAAGTTCATCGAGTGCGCGCCCGACGGCAGTGTGGATCTCCGGCAGATCGAATCGCTCATCACCGAGCGCACGAAGATCGTCGCCATGGCGCAGGTGTCGAACGTTCTTGGCCGGAAGTACCCCGTGCAGGAAGTCGCTGCCATGGCGCACAAAAAGGGCGCGGTCATGGTCGTGGACGGCGCGCAGAGCACACCGCACATGCCGGTGAACGTGCAGGAGCTTGGTGCGGATTTCTTTGCCTTCTCCGGCCACAAGATCTATGGCCCCATGGGGATCGGCGGGCTGTACGGCAGGGAGGAGTTGCTCGAGGAGATGCCGCCGTTTCTCTCCGGCGGCGAGATGATCGAATCCGTCACGCGCACGGGTGCCGTCTATGCCGAGCTGCCGCACAAGTTTGAAGCCGGCACAGTCAATGCCGCCGGTGCGGCCGGTCTGGCCGCTGCCATCCGGTATGTGCAGAGCGTCGGCTTTGATACCATCCGGCAGCGTGAGCATGACCTGACGGCCAATGCCCTCGCGCGTGTCCTGGCTGTACCGCATGTGCACGTGCTCGGCACCGATAAGCCGGAGGATCACAACGGCATCATCACCTTCACGGTCGATGGCGTGCACCCGCATGACATCAGCGAGATCATGGCGTCCGACGGCGTGAACATCCGTGCCGGACACCACTGCGCGCAGCCGCTGCTCGCGCACCTCGGCCTGAATGCGACGGCGCGCGCCAGCTTTGCCTTTTATAACACCGATGAGGATGTCGACCGGTTCCTTGAGAGCCTCTCGACCCTGAGGGAGCGTATGGGATATGGAAAATAGAAGCTTCTATAATGAGATCCTGACCGAGCACAACATCCATCCGGAGTTCAAGCACGACATTCCGGACGCGGATATTGAACTTGCGGGTGTGAACCCGAGCTGCGGCGACAACATCGTCCTCAAGCTCAAGACCGACGGCGATGTCATTACCGACGGCGGCTTTGTCGGCGACGGCTGTGCCATCTCGCAGGCATCGGCGGATATCATGCTCGGCATGATCGTGGGACAGAAGAAGGAAAAGGCGCTGAAAATGAGCCGCACCTTCCTGCGCATGATCCACGGAGAAGCGAGCGAGGAGGAGATCGAGAGCCTCGAAGAAGCCTCGGCGCTCAAAGACATCGCGCACATGCCCGCGCGCGTCAAATGCGCCATGCTCGGCTGGCGTACACTCACCGAGGCGCTGACCGGAAAGGTCGAAGAATAAGCCGTACCCGCCGCCGGCGGATGCTGCATCAGCGTCCGCCGGCGGCTTTTTGCGCGCTGGTATCGCCGCGTTTTCGCGCGGGGGGTGTGCGGGGAGGCGTTTTGTGGTACATTAAAAAAATAGAAATCGAGAGAGATCGCAAAACACTACTCGTGAAATTTCACAGAAAGGCGGGAGCCCCATGGATGTTCTGCGTTTCAAACAGGCCAACTGCAAAAACTGCTACAAATGCGTCCGGTTCTGCCCGGTCAAGTCCATCCGCGTCTATCAGGGTCACGCACAGATCATTTCCAGCGACTGCATTCTCTGCGGCAACTGCGTGTCTGTCTGCCCGCAGCACGCGAAGGAGGACATCAGCGACGTCGGCCAGATCCGGGAGCTGATCGCCTCCGGAAAACAGGTCGTCGTAAGCGTCGACTCGTCGTACATCGCCTATTTTGATACCCCCGGTTTTCAGGGTATCGAAAAACCGCTCAAGGCGCTCGGATTCACGGCGGCACACGAAACTGCGGAGGGCGCCTATCTGGTCAAGAAGGAGCTGGAAAAGCTCGCCGCCCAGCCGGGCGATGCGCCGATCATCACCTCGGGCTGTTCGACGATCGTGCTCTATGTGGAAAAGCATCTGCCCGAGGCGCTGCCGTATCTCGCTCCGGTGCTCTCGCCGATGCAGGCGCATGCCGTGCTGCTGCGCGAGCGCTATCCGGGCGCGACCATTGTCTACATCAGTCCCTGCATCTCCAAGAAGGAGGAGACGACGCGCTTTGAGAGCGTCGGCGCCGATTATGACATCACCTTCACGGAGCTCGAGGAGTGGATGAACGAGGCCGGTGTCGCCGTCGACCCGAACGTCCCGGCGGATGAGCCGATGCTCTCGCGCGCTTATACGATCACAAACGGTGTCCTGCATTCCATGGCGCTCGATTCCGGGCGCGATTATCTGTTCCTTGACGGTCTGGACGACAGCATCCAGACGCTCAAGAGCGTTGTCAATGGCGAGCTGCGCAACTGCTTCATCGAAATCGCCGCCTGTCACGGCAACTGCGTCGGCGGTCTCGCGTTCCGGCAGAAGCATACGAACCTGCTCGAGTCGCGCCGCCGCGTGATCCAGAGCGCCAACGGCAGCAAGAACTTCGACATTCAGGATCCGGTCAACATGCGCCGTGTGCTCATCGACAAGAAGCATCCGACCGATCTGCCGCCGGAATCCGTCATCAACGGCATCCTGCGTAAGATGGGTAAATTCAGCCCCGCGGATGAGCTCAACTGCGGCCTGTGCGGTTACCGCACCTGCCGCGACAAGGCCATCGCCGTCTATGAAGGACGCGCCGAGATCAGCATGTGCATGCCCTACATGAAGGAGCGCGCCGAGACCTACTCCGAGAAGATCATCAACGTCTCGCCCGAGGGCATTGTCACGGTCGGTAAAAAGCTCAAGGTACGGCAGATCAACAAGGCGGCCTGCAAGATCTTCGGCATCAAGGATCCGGCGGACATCATCGGTTATCCGGTGTCGCGCATCATGGACGAGTACGACTTTGTGAAGATGATCAGTCAGGACGAGACACAGGTCACGGACGAGGTCTTTCTCGCTGACTACAACGTCTATCTCGAGCGCATCTTCATCTGTGACCCGGAGCGGACGCTCTTTACCTGCATCATGCGCGACGTGACCAAGGCGCGCCAGCGCCGCAACAAGATCCAGAAGACGAAGATCCATGCGGCCGATCTGGCGGACGATATCATTGCAAACCAGCTGCGCATCGTGCACGAGATCGCAAGTCTGCTCGGTGAAACGGCGGCGGAGACCAAGGTGGCTGTGCACGATCTGAAGGAAGCCATCATGCTTGATGAGGACGGCGATGATGATGCGTAAACGAACGAATCGCTGCAGGAACACGGTCTGGGACATCAGCGTCATCAGCCGCAACAAAAACGGGGAGACGCTCTGCGGCGATCAGTGTGCGCTCGAATGGGCCGACAATGACGCGACGGTCATCCTCTCCGACGGTCTCGGCAGCGGCGTCAAGGCCAACATCCTCTCCACGCTGACAACGACCATGCTCACGACCATGCTCAAGGGCAACGTGCCGATCGACGAGTGCGTTACGACTGTGGCGGAAACGCTGCCCATGTGCAGGGAGCGCAAGCTCGCCTATGCGACCTTTACGATCCTGCAGACGGCCGGCACCCGCGCGCGCCTGATCCAGTATGACAACCCGAACGCTGTGTTCGTGCACAACGGCGCGATCGGGAAATACAACTATTCCGTCAACTTCATTCAGGAAAAGGAACTGCACGAGAGCTACCTGCATTTTGACGTTGGTGATATGCTTGTACTCTTCAGCGACGGCGTGTCGGAGGCCGGGCGCGGCGTGACGACGGACGCCGGTTGGGCGCGTCAGGATATTGAGGATTTTATCCTGCGCAATTATTCACCCACCGTCTCCTCACAGCGCATGGCGGCCAGTATCCTCTCGACCGTCAAGACGCTGGACATGGACGCTATGCATGATGATACGACTGTTGTTGTCGCGCGCCTGCGTGAGCGTTGCCCGGTCAACGTCATGATCGGCCCGCCCGAGCGCAAGGATGATGATCTGAGCACCATGCGCCTGTTTTTCGGCAAGGATGGCAAGCATGTTGTCTGCGGCGGCACCACGGCCAACGCTGTCGCGTCATATCTGGGCGTAAAGGTGCACACGCTGCCCGGCAGCGGCACGGAGGAGGTGCCGCCGATGAGCGAGATCCACGGTGTGGATCTGACGACCGAGGGCGTCGTTACAGTCAATGTGACGATGGAGCGCATCAAGGACTACCTCGCGGATGGCATGTATACGCTCGAGCTCGCCCGCATGAAGGACGGCGCGTCCAAGCTCGCGCTCGTACTGCTTGAGGAGGCGACAGAGGTCAATGTCCTCTTCGGCAACGCGAGCAACCTCGCCCAGCAGGATACGGAGTTCAGCTTTGAGCGCAAGCTGCAATTGGTGCAGGAGCTGCGCGATATGCTGACTCTGGCCGGAAAAACAGTAAAAATGAGCATCTGCTGACAGATGCCGATATTCACGGAGTGACCCTAACGAATGAAAATCCGAACTTTTTTTGCAGTATTGCTGTGTAAGCTTGCGCGCGGGCTGCTGCGGCTGCTGCGCCGCGGCGGCACGGCGTTTCCCGGCCGCGTGGCGCTCAAGGTGTACCCGCAGGTGCTCGGCGTGCTTTCGCGGGGGGTGCGCGTCATCCTCGTCACCGGCACGAACGGCAAGACGACCAGCTCCCGCATGATCGAGCAGGCATTTGCCGATGCGGGCCTCAACTACTTTGCCAACCGCTCGGGCGCGAACCTCATCTCCGGCATCACGGCGGAGTTTGCCATGCACAGTACCCTGACCGGCAGGCCGAAGTGCCAGTTTGCCGTCATCGAGTGCGACGAGGCTGCGTCCAAGACCGTGCTCAAGTACCTCAAGCCGGAGGCCATCGTGGCGACGAATGTTTTTCGCGACCAGCTCGACCGCTACGGTGAGATCACGCACACGCTCAATAACATCATCGAGGGCATCCGCCACACGCCGGAGAGCGTTTTGTGCATCAATGCCGACTGCTCACTCATCGCGTCCATCCCGGAGCATGTGCCGAACCCGGTCGTGCGCTTCGGCGTGAACGTTCCGCTCGGCGGCGACGACCTGACGGAGATCTCCGACGCGCCGCACTGCATCCACTGCAAGACGGAGTATGTCTATGACTACCGCACATACGGCCATCTCGGCGCGTTCCGCTGCCCGAAGTGCGGCTATCACCGCGAAGCCCCGCAGGTCGCAGTCACGGCGGTTCAGAACCTCGGCGTGGACACGAGCGATGTCACCATGTCCATCGGTGGGCGGGAGTACGCCGTACACATCAACCTTCCGGCGGCGTACAACATCTATAACGCCGTCGGCTCGGCAGCTGCGCTGTCTGCGTTCGGCTTCACACCGGAGGCGATCGTGCACGCGCTCGGCGCGTTCGGCTGCGGCTTTGGCCGCATGGAGAAATTCGACCTGCGCGGCACACCCGGCCGCATGATGCTCGTGAAAAACCCCGCCGGCTGCAACCAGACCATGCGCTATCTCGCCGGGCTGAACGAGGATGCGACGTTTGTCGTCTGCCTCAACGACCGCGACGCCGACGGTACGGACATCTCATGGATCTGGGATGCCGATTTTGAGCGGCTTGCCGCCATGGGCGAGCACCTGCGGCACGTATATGTGTCCGGCGTGCGCGCGGACGATATGCGCCTGCGCCTGAAATATGCGGGCGTGGATGAGGCGCGCATCGAGGTGTTTTACGATTATGACCCGTTGATCGACGCGATGTGCGCATCGGAATACCCGGTGTTCATCATGCCGACCTACACGGCCATGCTGGATCTGCGCGGCCGGCTGCAAAAGCAGCTCGGCGGAAAGGAGTTCTGGGAATGAGCGAAAAGACCCTGCGTATCTGCCATCTTTACCCGGACCTTCTGAACCTCTACGGCGACCGGGGCAATATTCTCTGCATGCGCCGCCGTTTGGAGTGGCGCGGCATCGACGCCGAGGTGACGGAGGTCACAGTCGGCCAGCAGGCGGATTTTACACAGTTTGACCTGTTTTTCATCGGCGGCGGTCAGGACTTTGAGCAGGAGGTGCTCCTGTCCGACCTGAAAGCCGGAAAGGGCAGCGAGATCAAGGCTGCCATTGCCGACGGTAAGACATTTCTGACCATCTGCGGCGGCTACCAGATGCTCGGCAGCTACTACCGCACGTGGGACGGCAAGCAGTGCGACTTCATCGGCGCGATCGACTATTATACCGTCGGAGCGAAGGAGCGCATGATCGGCAACACGCTCTTCGAGTGTCTGCCGGAGTCCGGCGGCAGTCTGGTTGTCGGCTTTGAAAACCACAGCGGCAAGACCTACCTCGGCAGCGGCGTGTCGCCGCTCGGTAAGATGCTCGTCGGCGGCGGCAACAACGGGGAGGACGGCTTTGAGGGCGTGCGCTATCAAAACGTCTTCGGCACGTACAGCCACGGCCCGGTGCTGCCGAAAAATCCGGCATTTTGCGACCACCTGCTCACAACAGCGCTGCGTGACCGCTATCCGGAGCTAGAGCTGCAGCCGCTCGACGACGCGGCCGAGCGTGCCGCTCACGACACCATGGTGCAGCGGCTGACGGAAAAATAATGGCATGCAAAATGGGCGCATCCGTCTGGATGCGCTCATCGTTCGTCTCATATTAAAAATCCGGCGGGATCGGAATGTCCGCGCGCGGGACCTTGTCCCAGGAAAAGTCCGCTGCCAGCTCGATTGCCGTCACCGGCGCGTCCGTTTGCCGCAGACCCGCGAGCTTTGCGAGCTTTCCGGTCAACTGTTCGGGTGTGTATTTCTGCCGCAGGGCCTCCATGTTCAGGTCGCCCTCGCGCTTGGAGAGCTTGCGCCCGTCCGGCGCGACGAGCAGCGGCGCGTGCGCGTATTCCGGGGCCTTGCCGCCGAGCGTTTCCATCAGCCAGATCTGCCGCGGCGTGGAGTCAAGCAGGTCGCGCGCGCGCACAACGCGCGTGATGCCCATATCGAGATCGTCCACGCTCACGGCGAGCTGGTAGGCAAATACGCCGTCCGAGCGCCGGATGAGAAAATCATCGCGCCCGCGCCGCAGCTCCGTTTTCTGCGGGCCGTAGTGCCCATCGACGAAGGAAATATCCGCGTCCGTTACCGCAAGCTTTTTCGCCGCGCGGCGACCCATGCGCAGGCGCTTTTGCACCTCCAGCTCTGACAGCGTCCGACAGGGGCAGCCGGCCTCGCGCGGCTCGCCGGGGTGCGGTGCGCTCGCGGCCAGACGCTCTGCGCGGCTGCAATAGCAGTCATACACCATGCCGCGCTCGGTCAGTGCATCCAGCGCGGCGGTGTAGCGCTGTGCGCGCGTGCTCTGACGGTAGTCCTGCGAGCCGGGGCGCCAGCCCTCGTCCCAGTCGAGCCCAAGCCAGAGCAGGTCGTCGGCCATCAGGTCAGCATAGTGCTCCCAGCTGCGCTCCGGGTCGAGATCCTCAAGGCGGAATACCATCGTCCCGCCGCGTGCGCGCACGTCCAGCCATGCAAGCAGAAATGTCAGCATATTGCCCAGATGCAGCCGTCCGCTCGGGCTGGGTGCAAAGCGGCCGCGGATCGTGTTATCCGGCATTGGTCATCCCTCCGGTTTCATTCTGAGCGTATTATAGCATAACCGTGCCGGTTCGCAACGCTTTTGTGCCAAATCCCTTGAAACTATGCGGGAAATCGGATATAATAAAGTGTTATTATCAGCGGAGGAATGTCTCATGGCGAAATCATCCATCGAAAAAACAAATGTCATGCGTCTGCTCGACCAGAAGAAGGTGCCCTACACGCCGCACACATATCCGCACGGCGACGATGCGGTGGACGGCGTGACCGTGGCGCAGATGACGGGCATGGACCCGGCGAAGGTGTTCAAGACGCTGGTCGCCCGCGGCGCGAGCAAGACGCCGTACGTGTTCGTCATCCCGGTCGCGTGCGAGCTCGACCTCAAGAAGGCGGCCAAGGCCGTGGGGGAGAAGTCCATTGCCATGCTGCACGTGTCCGAGCTCACGCCCCTGACGGGCTATGTGCGCGGCGGCTGCTCGCCGGTCGGCATGAAAAAGCAGTTTCGCACGGTCTTTGCCGCACAGGCACTCGAACAGGAGACCATCCTCGTCAGCGCCGGCAAGATCGGCTATCAGGTTGAAGTCACGCCACAGGCGCTCATCGCGCTCGTGCGCGCGACCACGGCGGAGCTGACTATTGAATCCTAAGCAATTTCGGAGGCACCCATGCGGGATCATATTGTAATCAAAGGCGCGCGGGAGAACAATCTCAAGAACATTGATGTAGAGATCCCGCGCGATGCGCTGGTCGTCATGACCGGCTTGTCCGGCTCCGGCAAGTCGAGCCTTGCGTTCGACACCATCTTTGCCGAGGGGCAGCGGCGCTATATGGAGAGCCTGTCCTCTTATGCGCGGCAGTTTCTCGGGCAGATGGACAAGCCCGACGTCGACTCCATCGACGGCATGAGTCCGGCCATCTCCATCGACCAGAAGACCACCAGCAAAAATCCGCGTTCGACCGTCGGCACGGTCACGGAGATCTACGACTATCTGCGTCTGCTGTGGGCACGTGTCGGCGTGCCGCACTGCCCGAAGTGCGGCAAGGAGATCCGCCGTCAGACGGTCGACCAGATCGTCGATCAGATCGCGGCGCTGCCGCAGGCGACGCGCGTGCAGATCCTTGCGCCGGTCATCCGCGCACGCAAGGGCGAGCACCAGAAGGTGTTTGACGATGCCCGCCGCGGCGGGTATGTGCGCGTGCGCGTGGACGGCAGCATCTACGACCTCACAGAGACGATCACGCTCGATAAAAACCGCAAGCACAATATTGAGATCGTGGTCGACCGCGTCGTCATTCGCCCCGACCAGAACCGCCGCCTGACTGACGCTGTCGAGATCGCGTCGGCGCTCTCCGGCGGCCTTGTGCTGGCGGATATCCCGGAGGAAAAGCGCGAGATCCTCTTCTCGCAGAACTACGCCTGCGACGACTGCGGCATCTCGATCGAGGAGCTCACGCCGCGGATGTTCTCGTTCAACAGCCCCTACGGTGCGTGCCCGACCTGCGGCGGCCTCGGCACGCGGCTGCGCATCGACCCGGCGCTCATCATTCCGGACCCGTCGAAGTCCATCCTCGACGGCGGCATCACCGCGAGCGGCTGGAACGGCGTCAAGGATGAGAGCATCAGCCGGATGTATTACGACGCGCTGGCGGAAAAATATCACTTTGACCTTGCAACGCCCATCGGCGACCTGCCGGAGCACGTGCGCGAGATCCTGCTCTACGGCACGGGGGATGAAGAGCTCACTCTGCATTATGATACCAACCGCGGTGCCGGCGTGCTGCGCCGCCCGTTTGAGGGCATCGTCTGCAACCTTGAGCGCCGCTATCAGGAGACGCAGAGCGATGCCATGCGCGCATCGCTTGAGGACTGCATGGTGGAGACGGCCTGCCCGGACTGCCACGGTGCGCGTCTGCGGCCGGAGGTTCTGGCCGTCACGGTCGGCGGGCTGAATATTTCCGAATTTACGGCGCTGCCGATCACGGAGGAGCTGGCGTTTCTCGACCGGCTCGCGCTCAGTGAGAAAGACGCGCAGATCGCCGACAGTATTTTACGCGAGGTACGCTCGCGGCTGCATTTTCTGCAGAGCGTCGGCCTGCAGTATCTGACGCTCGCGCGCTCGGCGGCAACGCTCTCCGGCGGCGAGAGCCAGCGTATCCGGCTCGCAACGCAGATCGGCTCGTCGCTCATGGGCGTGCTGTATATTCTGGATGAGCCGTCCATCGGTCTGCACCAGCGCGACAATGAAAAGCTGCTGGCCACGCTGCGCGAGCTGCGTGACCTCGGCAACACGCTCATCGTCGTCGAGCACGACGAGGACACCATGCGTGCGGCAGACTATCTCATCGACATCGGCCCGGGTGCGGGCGTGCACGGCGGGGAAGTGGTCTGCGCCGGTACGCCGGAGGAGGTCGCGCGCTGTGAGCGCTCCATCACCGGGCAGTATCTGTCCGGCAAAAAGAAAATCCCCGTGCCCGCGCAGCGCCGCACCGGAAACGGCCACGCGCTCGTGATCCGCGGCGCGAGCGAGCACAACCTCAAGCACGTGGATGTGCAGATCCCGCTCGGCGTCATGACGTGTGTGACCGGCGTGTCCGGCAGCGGCAAGTCCTCGCTCGTCAACGAGGTACTGTATAAAACGCTTGCGGGCAAGCTCAACCACGCGAAGCTCCGCCCCGGCAAATGCGACGGCATTGACGGTGTGGAGCATCTGGATAAGATCATCAACATCGACCAGAGCCCCATCGGCCGCACGCCGCGCTCCAACCCTGCGACGTATACCGGGCTGTTTGACGATATCCGCAGCCTTTTCGCCTCCACGCAGGACGCAAAGCTGCGCGGCTACAGCGCCGGGCGCTTCTCGTTCAACATTCGCGGCGGCCGCTGCGAGGCCTGCTCCGGCGACGGCCTGCTGAAGATCGAGATGAACTTCCTGCCGGATGTTTACGTCCCGTGCGAGGTCTGCAAGGGCAAGCGCTATAACCGCGAGACGCTCGATGTGCACTATAAGGGCAAGAACATTGCCGAGGTGCTGGACATGACCGTCGAAGAGGCGCTCGCATTTTTCCAGAACCAACCGAAGATCCGCGACCGGCTGCAAACGCTCATGGATGTCGGTCTCGGCTATGTCAAGCTCGGTCAGCCGTCCACAACGCTCTCCGGCGGCGAGGCACAGCGCATCAAGCTTGCGACGGAGCTGTCTAAACGCAGCACCGGCCGGACGATCTACGTGCTCGATGAGCCCACGACCGGTCTGCACGTGGCGGACGTCGCGCGCCTGATCGATATTCTCAATCGTCTGACCGACGCGGGCAACACGGTGCTCGTCATTGAGCACAACCTGCACGTCATCAAGGTGGCCGATCATATCATCGATCTCGGTCCGGAGGGCGGCGACGCGGGCGGCAGCATCGTCTTTACCGGCACACCGGAAGATTGCGCGCGCTGCGCCGGGAGCTACACCGGTCAATTCCTGAAAAAAGAACTCGAAGGTTAACGGTCAAGCCCCCTTTCTCATAGGCTGAAAGGAGAGGGGGCGGTGAAGATGTTCATTCAGATCACCTTGTGTGCGCTGCTGATCCTGGGCTTTGCGTGGCTGCTGCGGATGCTCGGCTGCGCGCTGCTCACACCGGTGCGCTCGAGCCGGGACGCACGGCTCACGCTCATCATACGGGCACGCGGGGACGCACCGGAGCTCGAGCAGCTTCTGCGCGGCGTTCGCTGGCTGCGCGAGGGCGGAACGCTCATGGCGGATGTTCTGCTCATCGACTGCGGCCTGACGGACGACGCGGCCGCGCTCTGCGAGCGCGCGGCGCGGCGGTGTGAAGATCTGAAAGTGTGCAAAACAGAGGAAATTTGCCAATGGATGCAAACGTCAACCCAATAGAATTATGTGGGACCGTTGCGGCGGTCATTTATCAAAACGAGGAAAACGGCTACACCGTGCTCAAGCTCGACGTGGACGACGGCAGCCAGACCATGGTCGTCGGCTGCATTCCGTATGCCGTGCCGGGTGAGTCCATGATCGTCAGCGGCAGCTGGATGACGCACCCGGCACACGGCCAGCAGTTCAAGGCCGACTTTGCCGAGCGCACCATGCCGGAGACGGCGGACGCGATCTATGCCTACCTTGCCGGACGCGCCGTGCGCGGCATCGGCCCGGCGACGGCGTCACTGATGGTGTCGCGCTTCGGTGCGGACACGCTCAACGTGCTCGAATACGAGCCGGAAAAGCTCTGCACGATCAAGGGCATCAGTCTCTCCAAGGCCAAGGCCATGTCGGCAAATTTCCGCCGTCAGGCCGGTATGCGCCGCCTGATCGAGTTTCTGGCCTCGGCGAATATCCGCCCGGTCATTGCTCTGCGAATGTACCAGTATTACGGGGATGATGCGCTTCAGCTCGTGCAGGATAACCCCTACATACTCGTTTCGGATGCCATCGGCGCCTCGTTTCAGGAGGCGGACGCACTGGCGCTCGGCCATGGCTTTGACGATCAGAGCGCGGAGCGCGTCGCTGCGGCGACTCTGTATGAGCTTGCCTACAACGCCGTGCGCGGGCACTGCTTTATCTCCTACCGCAACCTGCTTGCGGCTACGTCACAGCTCAGCGGCGTGCCGGACGAGCTGGTCGCCGAGAGCGTGGATGCGCTCGTGCAGAGCGGCGCGCTCGTGCGCGAGCGGGTTGCCGGGTGTGACGGATGCTATCTCGCGCGCCTGCATGAGGCGGAGGCCTACACGGCCGAGCGGCTGCTTGCTATGACACAGACGGAGTACCGCCGCATGCCGGACACGGAGCAGATCGCCGCGCGCATTGAAGCGCAGCTTGGTCTGACCTTCGCCGACCAGCAAAAGGAGACGCTGCGCCTCGCCTGTCAGCATCAGGTCATTGCCATCACCGGCGGCCCCGGAACGGGCAAGACGACGTCCATCCGCGCGATCCTCGCGCTCTTTGACGCGCTCAGGCTCGACACGCAGCTCGCCGCCCCGACCGGGCGCGCCGCCAAGCGCATGAGCGAGCTGACCGGGCAGAGCGCGCAGACGATCCACCGCCTGCTCGAGGCCGGTATGAGCGACGACCATCAGGACATCACCTTCCGGCGCGATGAGGATGACCCGCTTGATTGTGACGCCGTCATTCTCGACGAGTGCTCCATGGTGGACATCTCGCTCATGTGCGCGCTGCTGCGCGCCATGCGCCCGGAGTGCCGGCTCATCCTCGTGGGAGACGCTGACCAGCTTCCGTCCGTCGGACCGGGCAACGTCTTTTCGGATATCATCCGCAGCGGCGTCGTGCCGACCGTGCGCCTGACGGAGATCTTCCGTCAGGCCGCCGGCAGCAGCATCGTCTCCTACGCGCACGCGATCAACCGCGGCGAGCACCCGCCGCTTTCGCAAAACAGCGGAGATTTCTTCTTCCTCCGGCGCGCAGACCCGCAGAAAGCCGCCGACACGGTCGTTGAGCTGTGCCGGACGCGGCTGCCGAACAATATGAAGATCCCGCCGTCCGACATTCAGGTGCTCACGCCGACGCGCAAGTATGACACCGGCATGGCGGCACTGAATGTGCGCCTGCAGGCGGCGCTCAACCCGCCCTCGCCCGAGAAGAAGGAGCGGCGCTTCGGCGAGACCGTCTTTCGCGAGGGCGACCGCGTCATGCAGATCCGCAATGACTATGACATCGTGCTCAAAAATCCGGACGGTACGACCGCCGGAACGGGCGTCTATAACGGCGACGTCGGTCAGATCACGGCCATCGATCCGCAGACGGAGACGCTCGCAGTGTGCTACGACGGCAAGACCGCGACCTACGGCTTCGAGATGCTCAACGAGCTCGAGCACGCATGGGTCATGACGGTGCACAAATCGCAGGGCAGCGAGTACCGCGCGGTCGTGCTCTGCATCGGCAAGGCCGGGCCCATGCTGCTCACACGCAGCGTACTCTACACGGCCATCACGCGCGCCAAGTCCCTGCTCATCATTGTCGGGGACGAGGGCGCGGCCTATCACATGATCGACAACCAGACGCAGACCCGCCGCTACAGCGGCCTGCGCGCCCGGCTCTGCGGGGAGTGCGGTGCGGTATGAAGGCGGTCATATTTTTGCTCGACCTGCTCTATCCGCCGCGGTGCGCGTTCTGCCATGATTTTCTCGAGACGAGCGGCGACGGCCTCTGCGCACACTGCAGGACCGGCCTGCCGTTTGCGCAAAACGGCGGACGGCAGCGCTTTTCGTTCGTCCGCGCGTGTGTCTCGCCGCTCACCTATGAGGGCGATGTGCGCAAGTCGCTCCTGCGCTACAAATTTGGCGGCGCGACCGGGTATGCCAAGGTCTACGGCCGCCTCGTCGCCGATACGGTGCGCACGGAGCTGGTGGGGGAGTATGACCTCGTCACGTGGGTGCCGCTGAGCCGCAAGCGCCTGCGCGAGCGCGGCTACGATCAGGCGCGTCTGCTGGCGAAAGCGACGGCGAAGGCACTCGGCCTTCCGCTCACGCCGACGCTGCATAAGCAGCGCAACACGCAGCCGCAGTCCGGCACGGGCGACGCTGCCAAACGCCGCGCGAACATCGCCGGTGCGTACCGCATGAAAACGGGTGCGGACGTGACCGGAAAGCGCATCCTGCTCATGGACGACATCGTCACGACCGGCGCGACGCTTTCAGAGTGCGCGCGGGTGCTCGGCAAGGCGGGCGCGGAGCAGGTGGTGTGCGCCACGGTCGCGCGCTCCGCTGACTAAAACAGCCGCCAGACGGCTACGATCAACTATAACATCCGCAGCGCGGATGATACGGGAGTTTTGCTTTATGATGATTTTTGAACGGGACATTGCCATCGACCTCGGCACGACCAACATCCGCGTGTTCGTGCGCGGCAAGGGCATCATGCTGCGTGAGCCGTCCATCGTGGCGGTCGATAAGTACACCGGCCGCATGCTCAAGGTCGGTCAGGATGCGCAGAAGATGCTCGGCCGCACACCGGCGAACATCGTGGCCATCCATCCGATCAGCGCGGGCGTCATCTCGGACTATGACATGACGGCGCTCATGCTCAAGGAGCTGCTCTCGCGCGTGACGTCGTTCAGCCTCTTCAAGCCGCGCGTGCTTGTCACCGTGCCGAGCAGCGTGACCGGCGTGGAGGAGCGCAACGTCATCGACGCCGTCATCGAGGCCGGCGCGCGCAAGGTGTATCTGGTCGAGTCCGCCGTGGCGACGGCGGCCGGTGCGGGCGCCGACCTCTCCAAGCCGGACGGCCATCTGGTCATCGACATCGGCGGCGGCACGACGGAGGTCGCGGTCGTGTCTCTCGGCGGCGTGGTCGAGAGCGAGTCGATCAAGACCGCCGGTGACGCCTTTGACGAGGCGATCGTGCGCTACGTGCGCCGCAAGCACAACATCCTCATCGGCAAGCGCACGGCCGAGGAGCTCAAGATCGGCATCGCGTGCCTCGTCCCGCGCGCCGAGGTCGGCATTCAGGAGGTCAAGGGCCGCTGCCTGACGACCGGCCTGCCGAAGTCTGTGAAGATCAGCTCGGTCGAGCTCGTCGAGGCCATTGCCGAGCCCGCGCGCGACATTCTCGAGACCATCCACATGGTGCTCGAGCGCACGCCGCCGGAGCTCGTTTCGGACATCGCGCAAAACGGCATCGTCATGGCCGGCGGCGGCAGCCTGATCTACGGCTTTGACCAGCTCGTCGAGAAGGACACCGGCATCCGCACGACCGTCGTGGACGATGCGCTCTCGTGCGCGGCGTTCGGCAGCGGCAAGATGCTCATGAACCTCAACGATATGCCTGAGGGCATGGTCAACCTTGCGCGCAAGCGCCAGATGAAGGCATAAACACAAAGGCCGGGCATCCCCGGCCTTTTTTCTGCTATGTATTATCACACTTTGAACGAGGAGCTGCGCCGCCGCTTCGGCTGCAAGGTCTATAAGATCGCGCTCGACGGCGGCTTTACCTGTCCGAACCGGGACGGGGCCATCGATACGCGCGGCTGCATTTTCTGTGCCGGGGACGGTTCCGGCGCCTTCGCCGCCGACCGTGCACTGGACATTCCGCAGCAGATCGAGGCGGCCAAGGAGCGCGTCCGCGCCAAAAACGGCGGCGGCAAGTACATCGCCTATTTTCAGAACTTCACGAACACTTATGGCAGTCTCGCGCACATGGAGCGCCTGTTCACGCAGGCGCTTGCGCCGGAGGATGTGGTCGCGCTCTCGGTCGCCACGCGGCCGGACTGTCTGCCGGATGAAACCGTTGCGCTCCTGCGGCGGCTGAACGCCGAAAAGCCAGTCTGGGTCGAGCTCGGTCTGCAAACCATCCATCCGCGCAGCGCGGCCTATATCCGCCGCGGCTACGACCTGCCGGTGTTTGACGATGCGGTCCGCCGTCTGCGCGCCGCCGGACTCGAGGTCATCGTGCATCAGATTCTCGGCATCCCCGGCGAGACGGATGCGCAGATGGTGCAGACCGCGCGCTATATCGGTCAGAGCGGGGTACAGGGCATCAAGCTGCACCTGCTGCATGTGCTGCGCGGCACGGATCTGGCAGAGGATTATGCTGCCGGGAAGTTCGAGGTGCTCACGCCGGAGCACTATATCGACCTGCTCGAGCAGTGTCTGCGCGTCCTCCCGCCGGAGACGGTCATCCACCGTCTGACCGGCGACGGCGCCAAGCGCGACCTCATCGCGCCGCTCTGGAGCGCAGACAAAAAGCGCGTGCTCAATGCGATCCACGCCGCTTTCGCGCGCGACGATCTTACACAGGGTTCTGCGCTGTAGCGGGGTTCTCCGCTGCGCCTGCGCAGGGCCCGTTTTTGGCAGTTGTGCCCAAATACAGCAGTGTGTTCCTAAAAGAATTATACGAAAATTTGTGCAAAAAAGCAGTTAAGGTATTGAAACGTCGCAATTTCTATAGTAATATAAGAACAGTATGTCGTGCTGCGCCCATTTTGCGGCACGATGGCCCCAAAACGGCAGGAAAAAAGGTATCGAAAGGAATGACAAGAATGAACCAGGCACGGAAAAGAACGACAATGCAAAAAGTGCTTTCCATGATTCTTGTACTGGTCATGCTGCTGAGCCTGATGTCCATGTCAGCGTTCACGATGGCAACGAACGAGACAGGAGCGAGCAGCTCGGCACGAAATGATTTCATGCGCGTTTTCCATTTGGATTGCGGCAGAAAGTATTTCAGCGTCGCTGAGATCAAGTCGTTGATCGACACGGCTTCCGCGGCGAACTATACGCACATAGAACTGGCGGTCGGCAACGACAGCCTGCGTTTCCTGCTGGACGATATGTCTGTCACGGTTGATGGGAAGACCTATGCCAGTGATGACGTGAAGACGCAGATCCATAACGGCAATGTGAACTATTACGATGCGGGCAGCGTGAATGAGCTCTCGCAGTCTGATATGGACGCGATCATTGCCTATGCGCAGAGCAAGAACATCTCCATCATCCCGCTGATCAACACGCCGGGTCACATGGATGCAATCCTGAGCGCGGCGACCTCTCTGACGGGGGTGAACTGCTCCGCCTACGACTCTGTCCGCACGATTGACGTGGCGAATACCACTGCCGTTGCGTTCACGCAGGCGCTCCTGCAGAAGTACATCAATTACTTCGCCGGCAAGGGCTGCGGCTACTTCAACATGGGCGCGGACGAGTATGCCAATGACAAGACCGACGGTTTTGCAGCGCTGATCAAGGATAAAAAGTATGGCAACTTTGTCAGCTATGTCAATGCGGTCGCCGCGCAGATCGTTGCGGCCGGTATGACGCCCATCGCGTTTAACGACGGCATTTACTATAACAGCAACACAAGCGGCGGCGAATTTTCCAAGGACATCGTCGTCAGCTATTGGACGACCGGCTTGACTGGCTACACCCCGGCACCTGCAAGCTTTATTGCAGATAAGGGTCACAAGATCCTCAATACCAATGATGCATGGTATTATGTGCTTGCTGATAAAGTCACAGCATACACGTATAAACATGCCCAAAACGGCGTGGTAAATACGCCTGTCACCTCTGTGCGCGGCGATAAGAACGGCAGCGTGACGCCGATCGGCGCGATGATCTGCTTCTGGTGCGACGATCCGAACCCGGAATATAGCGCCAACGAACAGGGCTATGTCAAGGGACTCATGCAGACGCTGTCGAACAGCAACAGCGACTACTTTACGCCTGTTGCGCCGCAGGTCGAGACCGCTCACCACGATCAGAGTCTGACTTTGGGTAATTCTACGATCCTGCGTCTTTCCACCGGCCTGAATGCAGTGTGGTCTGTCAGCGATGCGAGAGTTCTGTCTCTCGGCAGCGTGACGAGAAGCGCCGCAAGCACCGTGACCGGAAACCGCGTGACGGTCAACGCCCTCTCGAGAGGTACTGCGACGGTCACCGCCAAAGCCGATAACGGCCAGTCCTATTCCATGGATCTCACGGTCGCGGGCGAGGGCGACGTGCGCATTGACCTTACCGTCGGCGAAACGTGGTCAAAAACTATGCCCGGTCAGGTTCTGAGCAGCTACACGCATGACGATGACGTGGCTAAAGTCAATGTTACCAGTAAGCATGACCTCAAGGGCGAGCTCACGATGAGCATGACTGTGGGCACGGCATACTACATCGTAAACAGCGAGGGAAAATATCTGGATGCCAACGCTGAATGGGTGGATGATGCTGACAATGCTGCTCAGTGGACATGGATTTCCTATCGTAAAGGGTTCTATCTGGACCTCAATCCCAAAGGCAGTGAGACGTGGCTGTACTGTGATAATGGGCACTGGACAATCCAGAGTGGTCCGCTCAACAGTAAGTGTTCATATTTTAACGGTCTTACCGACGGCAAGCTCGTCAGCAAAGATGGCGACGTCCTCGGCACGCCCATTACGGTTGGACAACCCCCCATCAACATCAGCACCATCGCCATCACCGGCCGCAACGTCGGAACGACGGATGTTCAGATTGATGGAACATGGTATCACATCGTCGTCAATGACAACCTGCCTTCTGATCCGCTCACGGCGAATTCGCTCACCCTTGAGTACATGATCACAACTTGTCATGTGTATGATTACAAGAGCGAAAAGAACAGCCATGTGATTACGAGCGCGGCAGCATCGAATCCCACAGGTGTTGATGTATCGACGCTTGCGCCTGCAAATGGCTATTTCCGCAAAAACAATTCGAGTAGCAACCCCAAAATGGATGCCACCTATTGGCAGACCATGCGCCTGGATAAGTACCACAAACAGGCTGCTTCCGGCTGGGGAGACAGCACCGGCAACGGTACGACGCTGACCAATGTCCGCTACTATACCAACAGCGCGAATAAGAGCGCGTGGCAGTATCAGACTGCGGACGGTATCTGGCACTATTTCCGCTCCGGCGATCAGCTGGTCGCGTATTACCTGCAGAAGACGGAAGTCACAAAGGACGTCACCACGTACACAAAGGACTGGGGTGTTGGAATCCCCTCCGATGGCAATGGAAGTAATGGTCAGGTAGCGCTGACGTTTGCGGTCGTCTATCCTGACAACACGGTGCTGCCTTCGAAGGAAAATATGTATCCGGGCTCCACGACGATTTATAACTATGAGAAAACAGGTCGTGACATTGGCATCATCATGCCGAAAGAGAACGAGTACTATACGATCTCGAAAATCACGGTAACCGATGGTGTGCGTACCAGACAGGATGACGACAATAAATGGTACAAAAATGACAGCATCAACTGGAATATGAAAACGACGCAGGCCGGCGGCATTTGGTATGATGAGACCGTGGTTTGGGACGCAAGCTATGGCACAGAACCTATTGTCAACGGCAAGATTAGCAACATCAAGTGGCCTGCAAAAAATACAGGCAAGCTTGTGCTGATCTACCTGAGCGCGGTGGAACTCGAAACCAACCTGAACGTCACCTATTGGGATGACGATGCCGACACCCAGATCTATAAGTATCAGATCGTGGCAAAGCATCAGGCAACCGATCCTGAGCCGAACTACAAGACTGCGCTCATGGACGGCAAGTCCTGCATCGGCGAAGCCGGTCCGTGGATGGGCAAGACTGCCGAGGATAACGGCTATCTGCCGGACAGCGCCTATGTGGTCAATGCTTCCGGTAACCAGCAGACCATCAGTAAGGACATTAAGCAGCTTGACGGTGTGACCGGCAACTACAAGAGCGGCATTTATGAGTACCGCTGGGCTGAGATTTCCGAAGACGGCAAGACGCTCATGCTGCACTATGACCGCAAGGACTTGAAGGCCAAGACCTATGTCGTTGACTTCGGTCTGCCGGTGACGATTCCGGTGAGCGCATTCGGCATTGAGGATGCCAGCACGATCGCGCAGATGTCACTGCTTGCCGGTGAGCAGACGCTTGAGAATACGGGCAAGTACGGCACTGCGAAGATCAACAGCGACGATAAGACGGTGACGTATACGCTCCACAATACGCTTGACAGCACGGCGGCGATCTCGCTCTTTGTCAAGTTTACGAATGATCCGGCTGAGCAGCCGACGGTCTTCTCCGTCAACATCATCCCCGCGACGAGCGTCTACTATGAGGACAGCTTCGCCAAGTTCACGGACGGCACGGGTAAGGCTGCGGCTGCAAAGTGGACAAAGGACACGGACGACACTGCTGCGAAGGCAACGACCACGCAGGCTTTGACGGAGCTGGGCAAGATGAGCGCAGATGCCGTCTACGGCTACGATGCCGCCTATGCAGACTCCACCAAGCTCTCCATGGGCAGCGCCCAAATGGTGACCGTCAAGTCGGAAATGTATGAGAAGAACGACACGACGACTACGTGGCCGACCGCGACCTTCACCTTCAAGGGCACGGGCTTCGATGTCATCTCGCTGACGAACAACAAGTCCGGTTCGATTTCTGTCAAGGTCTATGCTGTTAACAGTAATGGAACGGAGACGCAGGTCAAGGGCACGCTTGTTAACAACTACTATGGCTATGAATTGAAAGATGGTGCGTGGACTGTAAACAGCAACGCGGACACGCTGTATCAGATTCCTGTCATCAAGATCGGCGATCTTGACTATGGTACATATAAGGTTGTCATCACGGCTGCGTATGCACCTTATGCCGATACGAACGGTAAGAATCAGTACAGCTTCTGGCTCGATGCCATCCGCGTCTATGACCCCATGGGCAAGGACAATGGTGACTACGCGCAGGACGGCGAGGGTTACCCGCAGTACATCAAGCTGCATGACGCACTGGTGAAAAATGGTGCGCAGAGCAATGCTCTCTTCATCGACGGCGGTGTTAATGCTAAAGTTGATACCTATAAGAGCTTTGGCCCGAACAACGAGGTCTATCTGGCCACCGGTCAGGCGATCACGTTTACCGTCCCGGGTGGCGACAACATTGCAAGCATCCA
>OLGI01000213.1_pt1 | contig 62413 bp, 96 predicted proteins | sample 1605221 | NCBI WGS metagenome assembly OLGI01 (sample SAMEA3888915, study PRJEB22519) | human gut metagenome | biome: human gut; feature: human-associated habitat; material: faeces | place: Denmark | collected 2010 | reverse complement strand
CAGGACACCCTTCTTGGGTTTCCCGCGCACACCCTTCCTTACCGTTGCGGAGAATCTGCTACTTTATTGACAGACTCAACACCGAGGCTTTCTTGAAAGCCTCGGTGTTTTCTTAGGGGTTACAGGTACTTCACCAGCTCTTCCATGGGCTTGCGCAGTCCGTGGAGCTTGGCGGGATGGGCGCCCTCCGCGGGATACCCCAGAGGCAGCATGGCGATCATCTCCAGACCCTCCATCTCCGGGAAGGTCTTGACCAGATCCACCGGCCGGAACATTCCCACATAGGTAGTGCCAAGGCCCAGATCCGCCGCCTGCAGCATCATCTGGGTCACAGCGATGGCGGCGTCGATCTCGCCGTGATCCTTGCCGTCATGTTCCCGGTGCCAGGACTCCTTGGGGTCATACCCCACGCCAATGACCACAGGGGCGTGGAAGTGGCAGTCCATGCAGGCGTCTGCCTTTTCCAGAGCCTCCTGGCTTTGCAGCACGAAGATCCGCTGGGGCTGGTTGTTATGGGCGGTAGGTGCGTTGCGGCCTGCCTCCAGGATCAGGTTCAGCTTCTCCTGCTCCACAGGGCGGGTATCAAATTTCCGGAGAGAGTATCTCTCTGCGGACAGCTTTTCAAAATCCATTGGGATTCCTCCTCATTTGTTTGATCGTGCTGATTGTCAGCGTGTCGAAAAAGTCTTTTCGCCCCGCTGAGCAAGTTTTCAGAACTTTATAAAAGTTCTGAAAACTTAGGATTTCAATGGCGCAGGACACCCTTCTTGGGTTTCCCGCGCACACTCTTCCTTTCCGTTGCGGAGAATTTACCACTTTATCGACAGTATTTGATTGTATCACAGTGCTTTTTTCTCCGCAATCCCTTATTTGTAATCTTTTACCCCTGGTTCCAAAGGCCGTTCTGCTTCAGCATGGCCTCGCACTGCTCCCGGCGGCGGGTATCGTAAAATTCGATATACTTCAGGGCGTAAATATCCGTCACGATATACCGCTCCCGCCCCGGCTGGTAGATCGTGATGAAGTCATTGCCCACATCGTAGAGGATCCCCTCCCATGACACGGTGCCCTGTGTGCCCACCAAAAAGGTAGCCACCACATAGCTGCCTTCGTTCCGGGCCAGCATCCCTTTAATGGAACCTTTATGAGCCTCCTCCACGCTGAGGGGATTCTGGATTGTCTCCTCCGGCAGATCCGTCCGCATTCCCGGCAGATTGCCCATAGGAACCATCTGCCCGCCGGGCATGGTGACGTACTCCGATCCCTCCGGTGACTGCCAGGAGCGCGCATCACCGGCGCTCCTCGTCTCCGTTTGTCCGCCGCCATTGATCTCCGCCTGCCAGTCGCTTCCGCCGGACGGGGCCGGCGCTGTCGGGTAAGTATTGAAACGCTGCATAGAAAACACCTCTCAAGTCTTGTAATAGGCATCTGTGGGGTTATAGAAGCAGTGATCCCCGATGCGGGTCTGCCAGTAGCCCACCTCAGAGGGAAACCTGCTCCGGCACTGAGGGCCGAAGGGATTGTAAAACCACAGGGACTCCGCCACATCGGGAATGCGGTTCCCCGCGATGGCCCAGTCGGCAATGTCGAAGTGGATCTGCTCCGGCCGCATATTGAAAATATTCTGGGGGTTGTAGGCGCCCCGTTCCGTTTCGGAGGCGCACACGAACTGGTAGGGCTGGAAAATGATGTTGCGAATGCTGCCCCGGCCCACCCGGGCGTATTCCCCGCCCCGGGCGTGGACCCGGTTCATCACCACGCCGGCCACCGCTTTCATTCCCGTATCCCCTTCCCCGCCCGCCTCGCATTGGATCAGCCGCGCCAGCAGCTCCCGGTCGGAATAAGCCATCGTTCATCATCCCCTGTTGCGTTCGGTCCGCGATTCTGTTTCGCTGGCCCATTCTATGCGGGCTGTGGGCGGCAGGTGCTTTTTCCCAGTCAGCAGCAAAGAAAAAACCGGAACGACTTTTGCCGTTCCGGTTCCTATGCGGTCACAAATGGGTGCTTACTTCTGCGCCATGGCCGCTTCCAGTCCGCGGGCAAACTGGTCGGGGCAGGAGGTGCCTCTGCCGCCGCAGTTGATGCCCTTCAGACGGGTAATGGCCTCCTCTGCCTTCATGCCCTTCACCAGCGCGGAAATACCCTGGAGGTTGCCGTTGCAGCCGCCCACCACCTGGAGATCACGGATCACGCCCTGATCGTCCACCTCTACCGTCATGGCCCGGGAGCAGACGCCCCGGGGCTGGAATGTATATGTCATATTGTGTTTCCTTCTTTCCTTATTCGTTTGGAAAACAGAATAACACAATTTTTTCTCTCTGCCAAGCCCGGTTTCTGATTTTTCTGCAAATATCGGAACCGGAGACGTCAATCCTGCCAGGCTTTTCCGTTTTTCTGCTCCAGGGTCAGCCGGTCCGCGATCATGGCGATGAACTCCGAATTGGTGGGCTTGCCCTTGGAAACGCTAACATTAAAATATAACTAACCCCTCGGCATTTGCCGAGGGGTTAAATTTAGCTTTCCAATTTCCGCATGACGCTATTGTAAACCCGCTCGTTGACCACTTTCAAGCTGTCCATCAGCTCGTCCATGACCTCCCACGCACGGGCTGGGTCAACGTTAGATACCGCCCGGAGGAATTCGCTGTCAGGCGCGGGAGCCGCAGAATACGCATCGATCATACGGCTTTCCCTCACTGGCTCTCGGTTCTGGTTTTGGATGGTATACAGCGCCGCCAGCTTTTCATAGTTTGCCCAGCTGGACTCCTCTGTTTCTAACCGCTTGATCCATAGCGCCACTTCTCGATCGTCAATCATTGGGGCCTACCCCCTTAATCCTCCATCATGTCCATTGCACGGCGCAGGGCGTCCTTGATGCGGTCATCGTCGGTCTCACGCATCATATCGTTGATCTGGCTACGCAGATGCTCGGTAGCGTCCGTGCGGCTGTAATGGCCACGGACATAATGTCTCCGGGCATAGGAGCTGCCACGGCTGTAACCGCGCAGGTCATCGTCCAGATACCGCCCGGAATAGCCGCGCTCGTCCATTGCCTCGATCTTGTCGATGTTTTTGATGGTATCGGTCAGCTTGTGGGCAATGTCCAGATCCCCGGCACCCAGCTCGCCTTTGCGGATCAGCTCGTCCAGCTCCTTGCAGAGCATATCCCGCAGTTCATACATAGATTTCATTCCCATTGTGTTCTCCTTTCTCAGCAAACTCTGGTAATGATAAGGTTCGCGTTGCTCACGTCAATGGCCTCGCCACTAACGTTGCGGATGGACAGCGACGCGCAGCAACCCTTTGTAACGTCAACGTACTCGGATGCAGCCACGTTAAAAAATGCCCCCGCAACCGTGGGCGTCACCGTCGCAACGGAGGACGGGAGCGGCTCACCGTCAACCGCAATGGCAACGGAGATGGGGCCGGGGGTCCCGCCGGTGCTTACGGCGATGTTGCCAATAAAGTCCACCTTGTAGCGGACACGGCACTGGGAGCAGTTACCACGGAGGTTAAACAGGCCGGAGCCAGTGCGGTGCGTCACAAGGCCCTTAGTGCAGGGAATCGGTGCTTCCGTAAAAAGCACGTTCTGGTTTGCCGCTACGGTCTGTGCGGCAATGGCAGTGTATTCAGGCATAGAAATCTCCTTTCATAAAATCAGCGGCAGGGCTACTGCCCCGCCGCTTTGTCATCAGTATCGGCACGGGGCCGAACATTTTGTTGGCGTCAACAAAACATTGCCAACAAAAAGCTACGCTATGCAGTTGTCAGCAGCCGCATCCGGCAAACTGGTTGCAGCAATAGGGGTTCTGCACCGTGTAGGCCGGAATGGGAGAAGGCCGGAGCTGGGACACCAGATAGCTGTTCTGCGCCGCCTGAGATGCGGCCAGCTTCAAGCCCTGGTTCTCGCTCTGGAGATCCTGCAGCTTGCTCTGGGTCAGGAAATCGAGGATCGCGCGGCTGTTGCTGTTGGCATTGTCGATAATGTCCCGGGTGGCGTTCTGCACCGTGTTCCGGGTATCGCAAGCCTGCGCCGCCATATCATAGCGCACGCCCTCGATGCTGCGCTGGGTGTTGCAGCAGCACTCAGCGGCCTGCATCTGCATGGCAGTCAACTGCTGCATGAGAGCCGCCTGCTGGTTACTGCGGGAAAGCTCAGCCTGCCCAAAGCCGTTTGCCATCGCCATGTTGGTGCCGTTGATAAGCTGCGCCTGCTGGTAAAATCCGTCGCAAAGACCCTGATTTACACTGTCGATCTTGCGCTCGACATTGGCAAAATCAGAGGTCAGGACATAACCGTCCATCACGCCGTTGCCGCCGCCACCGAAACCAAAGCCGTTACCCCAGCCACCGAACGCAGCGAAAATGAGGAACAGCACGATCCACCATGCGCCATCGCCGCCCCAACCGAAGCCGTTACCGTTTCCGGTGTTGGCAGGAGCCACAGGCATAGTCAGCATGGTGCCGTCAGAGGAAAGAGACATAGTATCACTCCTTTTGAAAAAATATTTATATCAAACCGTGGCCACGATTTTGATTACTTGAAAAGCCCCTGAAATTGGTTTGCCATTGACTGTATCTTGTTCAACTGATCTTGTGAGATTTTGCCGCTTTGCAGCATCTTCTCCACTTCCGCTTTTGGGTCGCCTTTAAAACTTGCCTTGAACTGCTTGAACTGCTGTAAAAGCTGAGGAAAGCCGCTCATCGACCCCGGCATCTGTCCGCCACCTAACGCATTGAAAAACGGATTGTTACTCATCGTCCTCTTCCTCCTCTACCTTGCGCTTCTTCTTGCCCTTCAATTCGCCCACAAGCGCCGCTAGTGCGTCAAATTCTTTTCTGGTGACAAACTCCACGCCCTTTTCCTGAGTGGCTGTACGGGGCGTTTCTGTGCGTTCTACGAGGTCATAAATCGTGAGGGACGGTTTACCGCTGGCATCTGCCTTTTTGAGGTACACCGTAGGCGCGGAGCTATCCCACAACGCCACAGCGGCGTTGGGCGCGATCATCCAGTTTCGGGCCTCCTGCTCCCCACTGACCCACTGGACGCCGCTCTGCGCCACCGGGTTTTGCGGGACCTGCGGCATCTGGGGTGTCATAGGCTGCATCTGCTGTTGGCGCATCTGCATGAGGTTATCCGGCATAGGCGGTGCGTAATAGGGATTTTGCCATCCGTAAGGTGTGTAAGCCATTTTAGTCATCCTCCTTGACCCAGTAATACAAGATGTTCTCGTTGCTGCTGTCCCAGCTGTCCCAGATTATGCCGTCGCAGACACAGACCACATGACCGGACAGCGCCAGAATATAGGTGCCTTTGGGGTGATCCTCCGCAAATTGGCCCACCGTGTAACAGTCCGGGCAGGTGTCCGGCACGATGTACCGCCGATATCCGATGCTGCGGAGATACCGCCCCCAACAAGCGTTTGCCGACGGCATATCGCCGTCCAGATACCCTTGGATGCAGAGCCGTAAATACACCTCGCCCCACTCCATCCCGGTTGCCTTGGAGATCGCCCGCACGGTGCAGTCTCCAACATTTTTTCCGCAGGGATTTGGGTTGAAATACTTATACATATTCCCGGCGGTCATCGTAGAGCAATTCGTTTGCTCTCACAAATTCAGCCAGCCCTTCTTCATCATCCTGTGCTGCGTATTTATAACAAATATCTGTGGCGCTGGATTCGCTCATTCCGCACGCCCGCAGACGGTCAATGTATTCTCTACCATTTGTAATCACGGAGAACCCCTCCCTTGCTCTGCTTTCATAGTAATCCAAAAACCTCCATTCAAAGTGGCAGGAAAAGGGCAGAAAAGTGCGCAAAAAAGACGCGGTTCAATTTGAACCGCGTCTCTCAACGTGTAGTATAGATTTCGTCTTGCAATTTTCGGTAAGCAGAGCGCCGTAGCCGCTTTACGGTGTCCACGCTCACATGCAGCCGCTCCGCCGTTTGGAGGCAGCTCTGGCCGTGGACGTCCACCGCCAGCACCGCTGTTTCCTCATCAGGCGGCAGGCCTACCAACCGGACGGCCTGCGCCGCCCGGGCCGGGGCCATGGATGACAACAGCGCCCGGATCTCTCGGTTTGTTTTTTCCATGGGTAACCCAGACTTGCAGAGCGCTAAAAAGCGTGGATGTTGCCATCTTCTGGCCCTCCTTTCAGATGTTTAGCCCGTCCAGTCGGAGCGTTTCTCCCGGACGTCGATGTGGGTGAAGCCTTTCTTACTGTAAATGCCCACGCCGCCCCAATCCGGCATGATCGACCGGGCAAACGCTGCCACCCCTGCCGGAACCTGGCCCTTGACGGAGATATCCGCAGCCATGCCATAGCAGTGCTGACTATGGGCCACCCCGCCCACCTTGGCATTGTACTGCGGTGTGCGGTACCCGCTGTGGATGACCACCGGAGCGCCGAAGTGGGTGCGGATGGTTTCCAGCACCATCACCAGCCGGGGAGCCACCAAAACAGCGTCAGACCCGTCTCCACACGCAAACTCCCGGACCCGGAAATGGGCGGAAAGCTGCTTGCCCCCGGAGGCGGCTTTGCTGTAAGCGTGGATCTCAACCATGGTTATTCCCCCAGATCTGATACAGCGCTTGAACCATGTCGGCTCGGGTCACCGTGTCACCGGCGTTGGCGTCCGTCAGCAGACCGTGAGCCTCGCCCCATACGAGGGCTTGATCTTCCACCTTGGCCGACCGCTCCCAAAACAGCAGCAGCGTAGGCACCTTCCGGGTGCTGGTCACTTTCCCCTTGGGGAAAATGCCCTGCGTGGAGCCGCCGCCGTCCAGCATCAGGGCGTCCACCACGCCTAGCCCCAGCAGCTTGTTTTGGAGCTGCTCACGGGTCAGGCTGGTCTTGTCGCACCATAGGCATACCTTGCCGTTGGGCATCCAGCCCACCGCCGTCCGGGCAGCAGGCCGGGCCACGTCTGCGGTCAGGCCCCGGTAGAGCTTGGAGCCGCCCTTGAGAATCGGGACGCCGGAGAGAAAGGATACTCCCCGGCCCGTCAGCATCTGCGGCTTGCCGTCACTGCCGATGGACACGCCCCAGTCCTGGTATTTGTCCCGGCTGATGACCTTGCCGTCGATCACGCACCAGCCAACTGGGACGAAGCGTCCGTTGAACAGGTAGCCGTTGATGATGTGGGTGCAGCCGGTCTTGGCCTTGATCTGGGCCGGGGTCAGCTTGCCGGTGTTGTGGTAGATCTGCGCACGGGCGCAGTCGAACGTATCAACCATTGACTCTCACAGCCTTCTCAGGATGGCCGTAGACGTCCCACGTGACGTCATACACGCCCTCGGCACACTGGATGCGCAGGGTCTCTCCGGCCTTCTCGGCATCGTACCGCATGACGTCATGCAGGTGCTTCACGTCGGCGGGTTCGGTCTCCGCAGGGGTGAAGCCCTCGGCCATCTCCTGCTCCGTCCAGTTGGCCACGCCGCCGTCGGGATTCAGGTGGAAGTTGGCTCCGGCCTCCTTCAGCTCGACATTGATGGCCTCAATGGTCTTGCCGTTCTTCTTGCCCTCGTTGATGATGTTCTCGTAGATCTTGTTCATAAAATGTACCCCCTTATAATTTCGGTTGATTATTCAACCGTTTTCAACTGTTCTTGTCCTCGGCCACCCGCTGGGTGCCGAAATAAAACGCAACCACCGTGGTGAAAATGGTTAGGAACTCCGTCCCGGTAATGTCACCCCGCAGGGCCAGCACCGCGAACACCACCGTAAGGGTGATGGTCACGAGGCTTTTCACCGCCAGCAGATTCCCCAGCCGTTTCTTGATGTTTTCCATAGCGTTCTCCTTTCACTCTTTCCGGATCGGCAGCTCGCCGACCTCGGACATGATGATTTTCAGGTGCCCGTTGCCGCCAAGGGACTTGTACGCTTGATGCATCTCATCAAGCGTTTCCCTGTCCGACAGGCTGACGCTGCCGTCTGCAATGTAATGCTGGCCCAGATAGCGCACCCGGTCGATCAGCAGCACCTTCAGCGCGTCCACGATAGCGTCCCGCTTGTCATCCTTGGTCCACTTCCGCTGGAGGAGCGCGAGGATGATAGCGGTCACACCAGAGCCGGTGGCAGCAGTTAATACAATTTGTAGAATTTCCATTCCACACCCCCTTAAAAAGTTGCAGTTTTTAGGGCAGTTCCGACTTGGTTTCGTGCAAGTCAAAAGTCCGACTTGATATCGTGCAGGTTAAAACTCAGGCCACCGTCTCTCGCACTGAGGGCAAACCCACCGACCCTCCGGCACAATGGCCCCGCATATCACGCAATAGTCCATATCAGTCGGTGGTTTTTGTGTACTTAACAACGATTGTTGCACTCTCACCAGACGCATCAAACGTTGTGTCCAAAAATACAATACACAAATAAAGTTGTAGATATATTTTTTTAGACGGGTCTCTTGCCCATGCCCAAGCCGGGATAGAGCTTCCGTTCGAGGTTACTCCATATCCCGCAATCGCACGGATCGTTTCATCTGCGCTTCCATCACTGTTTGTGCCAATATTCACGGAAAGGGAGCTATTGTTCGGCAGCGAAGAAACGTTAAACGCCTTCACATACACCGGCTTGCCTAAATACCTCTCGGTAGTCCGGTACTCTACGCCCAACAGCATAGGAGGGTTGACCCATTCCCAAGGGTTCCAGACGTTGGGAGCATTAAGTCCCATGCGCTGAACAACACACTGATCTCCGGGGTTTGAATTGGGAGGTGAAAGCACAATGTAAATTGTCTGCACGTTATCATACGTGTCGGGGTTGGCCGAATCTACCCTCATAAGTCCTGTATGATATTTTGCTTCATCTGGCAATCCGGCAGGTTGTCTGGTTGGGTTCCAATGCCAAGTGTACCAGCCATTCTTCTTGATATTATCAACGTTATCGGACGCGGTGAGCATTTTTGCTGCTTCCCCCAGCCCAAACCCGCCGGGAGCGGAGTTGATATTCGTACGGGCCTGCGCCTTCTGCTCGTCGGTGAGGTTTTGGGCCGCATCGTAGCGGACAGCACCCTCCAAGGTGTTCGCACCGATGTTCTCTCGGGCCTGTGTTTTCTGCTCGTTAGTAAGCTCCTGTGCAGCATCGTACCGCACGTAGTTATCGACACCGCCCATAGGTCCTGCTGGGCCTTGCTTACCCTCAGGCCCCTGTTTACCCTCGGGGCCTTGAATACCCTGCTTGCCCTGCGGGCCTTGCAAATTCCCGTTGGCCACCCACTTGCCGTGGACGGAATCCCAGATGTAGATGTTGTACGGAGGCGCAGTGCCAACGCCGTACACGTCACCGGCCTTTGGATTTGGGACGGCTGCCTTGAGGGCGTCCAGCGTATCAAAATAGCCCAGAATGGCAAAGCTGGAACCGGCCTCGCCGGGATCGCCCTGGTCGCCCTTTTTGCCGGGAGGGCCAATGGGGCCTTTGATGGAGGTAAGCGTGGTGAGGGTAAAGGCATACACCCAGTTGGCCGTGCCTTTGAGGTACACCTTGCCGTAGTCCGCGGAGGACGGGCTGTCCGGCAGGATCAGGACAAACTGGCCGCGCTGGACGTCCGTACCGGTGAAGTCCTGGTTCATCTCGGTCACGCTCTTGTACTCCTTGGTGATACCGATAGGCACACCGGCGGAGGCCAGCCGCGCGTCGATCTCCTCGCCGGAGTAGGCGGATGTGTAGTAGTCTTGCAGCTTAGCGAAGATCTCCTCCAAGACTGCGACTCTCTGTTCAAGCGTCATGTTTCACACCTCACACGATAAAAAGTTTGTTCAAGCGGTCAAAAAACAGCCCGCCGCCACGCTGGACCAGCGGCCCTGCTTTTGCTTGCCCGAATTTGCGGTAGTACAAAATAACACAGCCGTCCGCGCTTGGGCCGCCCGGGCCGCCTAAACCGCCGAATCCGGGTGTGCCGGGGGTAATGGTGCCGTTTCCGTTCTTCACGGCAATGCCGCCGGAGCCTGCGCCGCCGCCTCCGTAGCCGCCACGTCCGCCCCTGCCGTACCGCCTCGGCTTGGAGGGGGTGAGCGTGGCCGTCATGCCGTCCGCACCGGAGCCGCCGGTCACATCAACGGTTGTCTCGCCCGGCAGGCCGCGTCCGGAGGATCCGGCTTTGCCGTTGGCTCCCGCCGCCGGGCCGCCGCCCAGACCGGAACTGTACCAGCCGAAGCTGCGCGGTGTGCTTGTTGATGCGATTCTGGTCATGCTGATTTTCCCCTCGCTGCCAGCCACAGGGCCGGGGGTGAATGCGTTCCCGTCCTCGTCATAAGCAATCGTGCCATTGACGTATTGCTGGACGCTATCATTTGTGTACTCACTTACAGCCGGATCACGTCCGGCGCCGTCTCCGCCAGGGAGGCCGTCCTCGCCGACGCCGCCGAACTGCTCCCCGGTGATGGGATCCGTGAAGCCAAAATCGGGAGCAGACGCGCCCGCCGTAGTCATGCCGTGGAACACCGTATCCGTGCCGTCCGTACCGGGGAGATCGTCCGGGCTGAATTCGGCGCCCTTGCCGCTTTTTCCGCAATCATAGGCAAGGCTTTTCAACTGGGACACGTCGAGATCGCCTTCTACGATTCTGCCGCCCATGCCGCCCTTACCGCCGAGACCGCCCTTGCCACCCAGCGCCAACGCGTAGCCGTCTACCCGATCCTCAAAAACCGGGTTTGTCCACGAGAACTTAGGCCCCGATTGGGTATCTTCGCCCTTTTCGCCGCAGCGCCCGCCCTGCCCGGCGGAGATCATCACATAGTGGATCGTTGTGGTGCCTTCCGGGATCTGGAACTCGCCGGAGCCGGTGAGGACTACCCGCTCGTCCAGATACTCCGCCGCTTCCGGCTGCGCCGGGGTGAAGCCGACCAATGCATCCATGCTGCTTTTAAGCGTCGCGCTCATGGTGGTGTCAAGAGACTGGATGCAAGCGGAAACCATTTTTTTGTCATACGGATGATATACGCTTACAACGTGGCCCGGTTTCTCGTGCCCGCTTACAATGTCATTGGTGATAGTTTCGCGGCATCGGTAATAGTTTGCAAGACGCTTCGCCACGGTGTAGGAATTCACCAGAGATACCAGCGTGGCGTCTGTAACTGATTTGATGTTTTCCACAGCGCCAGCCGTCACAGGCTGCGTGATTAAGCGGGTGTTGTGGATATACGCCTTGCCAGTCAGTGCGCCAGCGCCAGCGGAGATCTTGGCGTAGTTCGCACCGCTTTCCAAGATTGTGAAGCCATTCGCAGAGAGGGAGTGCATCGGCTCGGAGAATGTGATGATATCGCCATTCTGCGCCGTGCCGGAGAATAGCTCCTTTACTTCCGTTCCCGCAACGTATTGATGCTCCGTTACCGTCACAGCAGAGATGGGTGAATCGTATTTCACGGTTCCCCCGGTGTAAGATCGGTCGACATCAATCAACGATGCCGTACCGTCCCACAAGGGTTCAATTCTCAAAACACCGTTCAGGTCTGTGCGGAGATAGGCCCCAATGGCAAAAAGCACTTGTGCGAGGTTGTCTCGTGCAGAGCGTTCTTTCCCATCCGCATAAGGAAGCCAGCCGTAAAGTTTAACTCCGGCATATACACTTTTTATCAGCGAAGGGATGTTGCCGCAGATTTCTTTTACAACATCTTCCACGGTCTGGCCTGTGTAAAGGCCGCCAGTATGCACCATGCCGGTAAGCGCGCCCATAGGGGACCGCCCTGTAAGTTGATAAGTGACAGGCCCGATACGGGAAACGCCGCTGCTTACAAATCTTGCTTTGATTTCGCCGCCTCTGTAAACAATGATGGGGGTGTTATTGGGGAGTGCAGAAAGCTGTGCGCCTATTGTTGTGGTGCAAACTTCTACGCTGACCGTATCAAACGAAAGGCTGCTTTCATCCAATGCCACTTCTTGAAACGATGAGCAGTAGTCCAGCCGCATATCGTCCTTAGACGCATCCCGGTCAAATTGATAAGGGCCGATCATTACATAATCCATAAGCCCTCCTTACCGCGTGATTTGCGGTGCGATGGGAATGAAATGGATTTCAATTTCTCCCCAATAATTGATCCCGTTTTCAACTTTTTCAATATCGTGCGATGCGCTGGTGTAGTATGCGCGATAGGAAATAGTTGTGTTGCCGTCCGCAGCTTCAAGCAAAACGGAATCGTCAATGGAATGGGCTTTGAGATAGTTCCAGAACGCATCATAGCTTCTGTAATCGTCCCCCCTGCGGAAAACAGTCACCTTATGCCCAATGTACGTTCCCAGAACATCCCGGATCATCCGGCCTGTGTCTTTCGATCTCCCAGCGTTCTCCCCATCGAGAACGCTGAAATTTTCGTTGTACTTAGAGATCGCGACATTCACATCAAATGAAGTTCCGTTAATTTTGATGTAATTCATACCCACCGCCTTTAGGTCACTTTAATACCAACGCGCTGCGTCTGGTCCTTGTTCAGCTTGAAAATGATGCGGCCCAATTCTTGTTCGCCAATCTTGAGAATGGCCGTCTGATTGCCGCCGCCATACTGAGCCATGCCACGGGCCACCGCTGCCTCGATGGCAGATTCAGGGGCTTCAATGTTGTTCCCCTGCTTCTGGTCACCCAGTACTGCTAAAAACTCACGGTTCGGGGGAATAACTGCGCCGGTCGCCAAACGCGGAACGGATGAGGGGGCAATTGCAGGCATAGCGGAACGTGCCGCCGGGTTTCCACCGGAAACAGATTTCGTAGAATTAAACCCGCCTGCTTTTGCAGCTATACCAACGCCAAGCAGCGCCGCACCAGCTAAAAGCATTGGGACATTCAGCGTCATAGCGCCAATAGCCACAAGAGCGATACCCAGCAAAAGCATTGCCGTAGACACCCATCCGGAAACTTCATTCAGATGCAAGGTTTCAACCCAGCTCTGAAATTTGTTTGTGGTTGTGCCTATCGCAAAACCGCTCACGAGCAAAGCAGCACCAGCCAAAAGCATAAAGATATTCATGGTCATTGCGCCAAATGCAATAAGGGCAATTCCTGCAAGCATAAGAGCAACAGATACCCAGCCAACAACCTTATTCAAACCGAGTGTTTCAACCCAGTTCTTGAGGTGGCCCTCATTTATTGCTGCAATTATTCCCATGCCAAGAATGCCAAGTCCAACTGCCAAAAGAATCGGGTTCGCCGTAGCCGCCGCAAATGCGACCAATGCAATACCGCCAAGAAGAAGCGCAACAGATATCCACTGTGCAACGGAGGTCAGCTTTAACTTCTCCCACCATGCCTCAAGCCTTTCTTGCCCAATGACTTCTGCCGCAATGCCAAACCCTAATAGCGCCACACCCGCAAGTACGATCACAATGTTTCCCATTGCCGCGCCGATGGCAATCATAGCGATTCCTGCGATTTGCATAGCTGCTGTCACATATTCAAAAGCCGAATCTAATTTGAGCGCGCTTGCCCAGTCTGTAAACGTTCCGCTTTTTACGCCAACATAAATGCCAGTAGCTATTAAAGCAATTCCGGCAACCACCATTAGAATATTACCGGTAGCCGCGCCAATGGCGATTAACGCAAAGCCAGCGATCAACAATGCTGCCGTAATAAAAGATGCAGCGCGATTAAGCCCAAGCGTTTCTGCCCAATCATCCATCATGCCGCTGTTTTTTGCATAAAGAACGGCAAGTCCAATCAGCAGAAGTCCAGCAATCACAAGGAGGATGTTTCCCGTTGCCGCTCCGATTGCGACCATTGCAATGCCAGCAAGGATCACAGCCGTCACAATAAATTCCGCAACATTATTGAGGCCAAGTGTATCCACCCAGGATTGCAATACTCCGGTTTCCTCTGCGACAAAAAGCCCAGCGCCAATGAGAAGCAGTCCCGTTATAACCATCTTAATGCTGCCGACCGATGCACCGATGGCAATAAAGGCAATGCCCGCTAAGATCAAAGCGCTTGCAACTTTTTCCGCTGCGCTTCCAAGCATTTTATCGAGCCAATTTTCATTTTCAGAAAAATTAAAGTCCGGTTCTGTTTTTTCCTTATTGTCTCCGCCTAATTTATTAATTTCATCAAACGAGGCAAGTGCTTTGCCAGCCTTTTTTGCAGATTTGCCCGTTTCGTTTAAAGCGTCCGATTCTTTGTAAAGGTTCTCTGCTTCTTTTTTTGTTTGATCAATCGTCGACCCAAACAAAACCGCTGTAATTTTTGCCATAGCAGTCACAAATTGGGTTAGCAAATTCACGAATGATGTAAACGCCGGAAGCAAAACATTCACAAACGGCTGTGCGAGTGTTAGCAAAGCACCTTTTAATCGCGATAGCGCTTTTGTAGCCTGATCGTTGGTTTTAACCGCCTTCCCGAGCCATTCGCGCACGGAGCGGAGTCCTTGCACAATTAAGCCAAACACGAACACGCGACGGACAAGCCCTTTTACTCTGCGAGAAAACCGATCCATATATTTGTCTGCTTTTTTACTTGCAGCGGCCAGCGCAGTAGAACTCTTACTTGCGCCAGCAATCTGCGCAGAAAGTTCTCCCGCCCGGTTGCTCATTCGTCCAAGGCTTCTGGTATCTTTGGCAATGGACGCATCTACAGCCTCAACCCTTTTTTGCACACCATCCCATTCTTTTTGCATCGTTGCCACGGTTTGTTCCTGGTCTTTAATCGCACTTGATGTAAAAAATTCGTTTCCGCTTTTCATTTGCGACAGCTTAGATTTAGCCTCATCGAGATTTGCGGCAATCTGCTTTGATTGCTCCACGAGTGGAATTGCTTGCTGCTTTTTATCGCTGATCTTTTCATTGAGCGCATCGATTTTTTTTGTTAGCCTGTTTAATTCCGTTTGCGCCTGCTTATCATCAATGTCCGTCTTTATGGTGATGGAGCCATCTGCCATGCAATCGCCTTCTTTCCCTTGCTTTTTATGCATTTTATGTTATGCTTAATAAAAGGAGTTGGTATCAATGGAAGATCATGTCACACAAATGTGTAGTAATTTATTTGATAAAAACGAGAATAAAATTGACGTCAACATTGTAGCAACCGTGTATCTTTCAGCTTTTGAAATCTCCGCATACTTAAAAAAATGCACAAATTACTCAAGCGCAGATATTAAACTCGTTGCAAAATACATCAACGATTTACCAGGCTATGACTACTCAAGAAAAGAAATTTCATACTACAAGCGAAAAATTGAAAGATGTGATTGGGATTTTTCGACGCCAACAAAGAAAATGGAACCTCCCATGCGAAAAAAGCAAACAGCAGTTCTTTTGCCGGGCGAAGAAGTTCTCGACACGCTCAAATTTTCATGTATCCCACTTATATCGTGGTGCATTTTATTTGTATTCGCCGTGTGCAAGGCTTCTTTAATGCAAATGGAGGACGTATGGTTTTTTGTCCCTTGGGTCTTTGCATTCCCGGTCTTATACGAAATTTTCAGGCTGACCATGAACCATGTTGTTTTGACAAACAAACGCCTCATTGTTCGCGTTTCAGTACCGAAAAAGATTTCAGTAGATGTGCCAATTAACAAGATAAACGGTGTGTCTGTAAAATCGTCATGGCGAGAGTATAAATATGGAGCATTGCAAATTGACACTTCATCTGATCGGTTTTTGTTTACAAGTACAAAGTCACCTGGCGTTTTCAGAGACTCCGTAATTTCGGCTATGGAGCAAAACAAATCCGATGCCATGCGTCAACAGGCGAAAGAAATCGCAAAAGCTATGAAAAACATTTAATGCACCTGCCGCCCTCTCCGGAGGGCGGTTCTCATATCCATTTGCTGATAACGTCCTCGTCCTGTTCCGTATACTGCCGCTTGAAGTCAACCAGGTGCCGGTTCTGCTTGTAAAACTCCTGTTCGCTTTTATCCAGCTTCTTCCCCTTTGCCTTTTTATTGCGGATTCCCACAACCTGGGCAAAGGTGCAATCCCCGATTTCCTGATACGCGGATACCCACGTCCACCAGTGCAGATACTCAACGGATCTGACTTCTTGTCCCAGAACGCGGTTGACTGGGGCAACGATCAGGGGAAAGTCCTGCTGCCAATCCATCAGCTTCGGCCCACGCTTTTCCTCACGCTGCTCTTCGCCGCAGTTGATGAATTTTGCGCATTGCTTGATCGCTTCCTCGTAGTCGCTTTGCGGCATTTCCGCAAAGTCTGGATAGAAAATGTCAAGCATGGCCTCGGCCTTTTCTTCCTCCGACAACTCAGCGTCAGACAGTGCCTCAATGATCGTCAGGATATCGCGATAGTCAGAGCGTATCTGGTGCTCAGTGCCGTTTACCTCTACGGCAGTCGGCAGATCGTACTTCATTTGTGGTACTTCTTCGTATACTTGCTCACGCGGGGGTTGGTGGCTTTCTGCTCACGGGCAAAGGTGGTGTCAACCTCATCCATGATGGCAAGCATCAGGTTCGCCCACACAGGCAGACCGTCCGCCAGCGCATATACGTTCATCTCGCCAAACAGGGTAGAGCAAATGTCAAAGCCGAACACATCGTTGATGATCTCGCGCATTTCCTCGTCCATCTTCCGGGCGGTTTCAAAAACTTCCCGCTTGTTGGCGGTCTTTTCCACCTCTGCCTTGTACGTATCCTGCTTCTTGTCGAGGATATCAAAGGCATTAAACAGCTTTTCCACAAAGGCGCTGTCGGTGGGGTTAAAAGAGAATTCGCATTTGCCGTTGATGCTGTAGGTAACTAAACCGGTATCGAAAATCAGGTCTTTCATAATAGCCTCCGAAATTGGGGCGGGTTTGCGCCCGCCCCTTTGTTTTTAAGCCCCTGCCGTAAAGGTCACGCCACTGGTATCCTTGGTAATGGTGCCCAGCGTACGATTGCCGCCGTAAGTAATCTCGCTCGTGATGTTGAGCGTACCGCCGCCGTCACCGCCGATGCCGGTCACGGCAATAGCACAGGAATCATACCGCTCGGCAAACTTCGCCTCGCCGGACGTAGCGTAGAAGTGTCCAATCATCATATCCTGATTGGCAAGAGCCTGCGCGTCATGATCTTTGACGGCGAGGTTCCACATCTTCACCGCAGCAGCGTCACCGGCATCCAGAGGGATGGGATCAAAGGTCTGGGAAATAACGGGCTTCTTCATGGTGGTGAAGGTGTTGCCCAGGATGTCCTGTTTGCTCTCCTGACCCCAGTCCATCTCTTCGCTGGAATCCTCCACACGCTTACCGATGGCGCTCCAAGTGGGAGCTTCCTTAGAGCCGGTATTCAGATACGCGATCAAAAGCTCGCGGTCAATGGTCTGACCTTCGGGCGTCGCAAAAGTTAAATCTGCCATTATACATTCACCTCGTAAATCAGTTTTAGCGGGACCATGTAGTCCTCGTATTGGTCGCTTGTCGCGCCGAGATACGATGCAAACGCAGACGTCTCAACGCGGAGGGCGCGCCTGCCCTCTCCAATGTCCGGTCGCTGCATCTGCGCCCAGTCCGCGAATTTGTTTAAAACCTCAACCGCCTTCAAGCGTGTATCGTCGCTCTTGCCGGGTGGTGCGATCTGGTAGTGGATTTCAAACGAATACTCCGCCTGATAGCCGCCGCAGATATACTTCTTGGTGATAACGGCACCCTGAACGGAGGAAAGCGCCATGCCTACCGTTTTCGCCGCGAAATACTCGTACTTGATCAGATCCACATTCTCCGGAATACCGGGGAAACGGTTTGCCCAAATCAGCATCAGGCGGTCAAGGTCTGCCTTTTCGCTACTGGATGCCAGCATTACAGGTTTTTCTTTAGAGATCACGCTTCACCGCCTTTTCTGCTACACGCACCCACTTCTCCATGTTCTGTGCCTTGGATGCTTCAAACCAATGGGAGCAGGTCCCGGTTCTGTGGAAAATCAAATCCTTTTCCGGCATTGCTGGAACCTTCGTAACGCCTTTCCGCGCATAAGAGCTTCCGGTCAGTGGATCAACGTACAGCTTGCCATAGTACAAATACCTGGCATACGGCCCGGGGTAAATAACCGTGTTCCCCGTTACCTTTGTACGCGTCCTCAGAGAGCCTGTGAGCATAGGAACGAACGGGGCGGTATCTTTTGCAACCTGCACCGCAAGAACGTGTTCTGCGCGATCACAGCCCTTGGAAACGGCCTCTTTTACAGCGTCCATGCCGTCCGTCTGAACGGAAAATTTCAACGCCATATCACACGCCTCCGACCTGCCAGTGCTGCATATCAACGCTGCCGAAATCCTTCTCGTCAACCTTGGTCACGGTGTAGCAGTTGTCCTGAGCCAGCGCCACAGTTTCATTGTCCGTCACAAACTCGCCTTTGATGAAAAACGTTGTCCCACCATTGCCTTTGACAGAAAGCGTCCACAGTTCGGTTTTGTCCTCTGCGGCGTAAAACCGCTGCGGACCGACATAGGCTTTCACCTTGCCGGTAAAACCGTCCACAGCTTCCACGCCAAACGGGATGTAGAGGTCAACTGCATCAGCCCCGGCAAGACCGCTCTCGCGCACGTTAACCGCCTTAGACGCTTGCAGCATCACGCCACGAAGTACGGTCACATACAGCTTTTGCGTTTCCTGAAACGTCTCCTTGTCGGTTTCTTTGACCGGATTGTAGATCGTTACAGTGTGGGGAGCGTACATGATCCGCACCCCCTCCCTCGGTACAGCAAGCCGGTATGGGCGAGATACTCCATGCAGGTCTCTGCGAGCAGCTTTCTTGCCCCATCCGTAGCGTTCAGCGCAGAAACGGCAGATTCGCCGCCGGTCGCCAGTGTGCGGGAATAACCGCCCACCGTTTCGCTTTTGACTTCTGCGTCATTAGCGGCAGCAGTCGCAAGGTTCTTCATTGCAAGCGCCTGCGCGGCTTCGATAACCGCGTACTTGTCAACCAGCGCACAGCAGCACATCTTTACCGCATCCAGATCCACGTTGTCCTTGGCTCGGTTCTGCGTGAAATAATCGAGGAAGGAGCTGGCCCGGACAGCCAGACGCGGGAAATCCCCACTGCTTACAGTGCCCATATAGACACCGGAGTAGTATGTGTAATCAGCGTATGTCAATTGGGTCAGCTCCCTTCCAATACTGCGATTATGTCAGCCTTGCGCATTGAACTGCTGACCCCGTCCACCCCGTTTTCCCAGGCATAATCAAGCAATTGAGCTTTTGTCATGTCGGAGAAAACAGGGGTTTCAGGGTCAGGCTCACTCAGCAGTTCGGTTAGCCCCCCACCGCCGGAGTGATGGTGCCGACAACCACGCCGTCAATGCGCTCGGCGAACAGCACCATGCCGTTGATAACGGTATCGGATGCGGTCATGTTGGTGTAATCGGGTTCCTCGTGGATGCCGATATAACCGGTGGCGTCGGTGGTGAAGTTGAACACCTCGCCCAGATCAGCGCCGTTCACAGGGATGTAGTACAGGACGATGTTGTCCTTGGAGGTGGCGTAAATCTTGCCCTTGGGGACGCTGGAGTTCAGAATCACAGTGCCCAGGCCGAGGAAGTTCTCGACATAGGTCATGCCGAAAGCGGTCTGCAGGGTGATGTTGGCAGTTGCGAGATAGTCCGCAACGTCCAGAGGGTTCATGAAATACACTGCGCCGATTTCGTCATCCTCGAACAGCACCTGCAGCTGGCCCCATGCCTGAGCCAATGTCGCTTGGAAGGTCGCACCGCTGGCCGTACCCGTACCGGTCGCGAGGAACTCGAAGAAGTCCTTGCGGATACCCTTCTGTACGTCCTTCAGCATTTCATCGGTTGTCATTTCGACGGCCTGATCGTAGCCGCGATCAGTGATTGCCTCGGCAGAGGTGGCTTTACGCCACTTCTTCAAGGCGATCTCCTTGTAGTTCACAGCCTCGGTCTTGTACTTGCTCAGGGGGATGGTCTCGCCCTCAGCCACAGCGCCGTCTTCCAAAGTGCCGGTAGCCTTGTAGCTCTTGAGCACAGTACCGGCCTGCTTGGCGATCTTACGAGTAACGCCCAGAGCCTCCATCAGCTTCTTGATGGAATAGCCGAACATCTCGGTAAATTCGATCTCACGAACACGGGCGAGATCTTCCTTCTTAATCAGCTTAGGATCAACAGCCATTTTTATTCTTCCTTTCTAAACAAATCCATATTTGCGGCGATTGCAGCGCGCCGCTCCGTTCTGTCGGTGATTTGCATAATCTCGTCCTTGGTCATAGGCTTTCCGCCCTCGTTGAGCCGTGCGCCCATGTCCAGCCGGACAGCAGGCTTAGAAACAAGGCTCTTATAGGTGCCGTCTACGAGAGCGTCAAGGCTCTTGGTGTCCTTGATCTTCTCGCCGTCCAGCTCCAATGCAGACATTTCCTCGCCGCATCCGCGCATGGCAAGGTCGAGATTTGCGCCGGTGATGTTTTTGCTCTCAAAGTAAGCACGGACAGCCTTTTCCTTTGCCGCCTTGCTTTCCTTTTCGTTGATGCCGGACTTATAAGCTTCAAAATCCGAATGTTCCTTTTCGTACTTTTCCTTATAGCCGCCGTCACCTGCTGCCTTGAGGTCATCCAACTGCTTCTGGATTCCGGGCAGTCTCTCCGCGTCCGCCTTGTACTTGCTGACGTCAGCCTTCAAGCCGTCCACGGTGTCGGTATGCGCCTCGATGATGGTATCTACTTGCTCATCGGTGAGACCCATACCCTTCAAAAGTTTGCGTGTAAGTGCCATGACACTATCTCCTTTTCTTTGGCCGCGTTTCTTCGCAGACGATAGTTTTTATAAAAACCGCTGTGCTTCGCGGGTTTTACTTAAAACAAAAGAGCCAACCACCGAGAATTCCTCAGCAGTTGGCTCCTATTGCCCTTTCCCGTGCCCAATTACGCGGGAGTTGAATATTTGATTGTTTTCTTGACCTCTAACACGATGTACCCGTCGCCCTTGCGCCGGATCTCCGCATCATTGCCACGTTTAAGAATAGCTTCCACAGTGCGCATGATATCATCATTCATTGTCCGTCACCTCGGAAAACAGGAAATCATATTCACGTTGTAGGTCTCTAAGCTTTGAGTTGCACTCTTTCTCAATTGCATATACCGCCAAATCAGATGGGTGGTCTCGTCCTTTCCAATCGGGGTATTTTGCCCTTTCTTCATCTACTTTAGCCCAGCATTCATGAAAAAGTGCGTCGCATTTTGCCTTGTACTCATTAAAGAGTGGATGGTTTTCATTTATTTTTTTCTTTGCGTACATAGTCAACCTCCAGCTCTTTACTTAAAATCTTCATTACTTCGTGGTACTTATCAACGTCCGGGTTTATCTGCCCTTTCCACATCATCTCAAATACGTCCGTTCGTTCCAGTTCCTTAAAGCGATTGTACACCACATCGCGAGCCTTTTCAACGGTTTTGGCTGTTCGTCTCATAATGTATATAAATCGGTCATCAGACGCAATGGAAAGTTCTTCTTTACTGTCCATAAAGAACGCAACGTCTTCTGCACTAAAAGAGTAATGCGTTTTTTCACGTGGGTGATTGTGATACGAATATGACCCATTTAGGGTGCTCGGTATAGCAGACAAGTCTACAGTTGTTGCTTCCCCTGATACGCGCCAGACTTTGCCATCTTTCGTCACCGAGTAATTAACTTCGTAATCAAAATCAGCCAGTTCTTTCTCAGCATCGCTCAAAACTTTCATGGTTGCTGTTTTATCAGAAAAATCAACAGTCCCAACCAAAACCGGATCTCCCGGGGAAACGCTGTTGCCATTACCGGTGCTTTTTATGCTTTTTGAAATAGGAGTAGCATTATAGACGCGCATCCGCTCCGGTTGCTCCGGAAGGCCAGCTTCCGCGCTAAACGCCTTGTATTTAGCGTTTAACCGCCGGAGGCGTATGTTTACCGCAGTTTCATCTTCATGCAATCCTGCGGCCTTGTAGGCGGCTTTTTCGCGCTTTAACTTTCTAACCGTCCGCTCAATGCGGCGCTGCATCTGGGTTGCCTCGTATGCCGTGTAATCCTTACCATCAAACGTGCATCCATGGCCGTCATCGATGTGTTCCAACTGTTCATCCGTGTAAGTGCGCTCGGACACGCCCTCAACCCATGGGAACCGCCTGTGGCGGCAGTTGGCCCCTTCCAGGCCGTCAACAGCGCCCAGACCGCAAACGTCATAAATGCTCGGATAAATGTCCCCAGCACGTACGCTGTAAACGTGGCCTTGCCAATCCTTATGCGATGACCATGGTGACGGTCCCGGCTTATCTCGTGCGCCAACATGGGCCGAAACTTCAAAATATGGTGTATCCAGATATTCTGCGGATTGCTCCGTATACTTGGCGCAGATTTGAGATACGCCGGTCATTACGGCTCTTCGCACAGCAACATCGATATGATCCCGATGGCCGCTTTCGTAGTCAACCACTTTCAGACCGCTGTCCGCAAGCTCCTTTACCGCCGTTTTAATTGCCTGATTGTAGTTAATTGCACCGCTTTGCGCCTGCAACGCTGCGCTGTCAAGTGCCCATTGGTACGCTTTGGCAGGTGGGAGCATTGTACGACCACCGTCCACCAGGAAGCCCATGGATGCGGTCAGATTGTGGAATGTATCAAGTGTCTGCGTCCTGATCGCCGCCACTTCCGCAGCGTCAACCAGTGTCTCAGGCTGTGTGATATGCGCAAGGTCAATCAGGTCAGTGTAATACTGTTGGTTCCTTGCGACCACATCGCCCAGCAGCTTGTCCAGCTTCGTTTTGCTGATGCCGGAAGTTTCGCGGATTGCTTTCTTGATTTCCTTTAGGTCGATGCCGTGAGACCGCAGTGCCCGGATGTCCTGCACCGTTACCTCGTTCAGTTCATCCGCAGCTTTCAACCGGGAACAGATTTCATTCAGCAACACAAGTTCAAGCGCCCGGAACAGTTCTGCCAGATCCTCTGGGAGCGCATCAAGTAGTTCCGGGGTAAATGGATACCGGCTCATTTTTCACAACCCCAAAAGTCCCAGTATTTTCTCCAAATCCCATTACTCGACCTCCGTTTCTTCCTCGGTCACCATGTCCTGTGCCTTTGGCAGCGCTGCCTTTGCGGTGGCTTCGTCCTCATTCATCCAGCGCATACGGAACTCCCAATCGTTCATGATGCCAGCATTAAGAAGTTGCACGTCACGGTTAAAGTCCTGGCCCTTGTCCTCAATGATGGAATCGTCAAAGTCAATGGAGATCTGGACGTCCTCATTGAGGGATGCGCCCATGTACCGATTCCCCATGCGGAGCAAGCTCCGGCACAACTCTGTGATTGCCTGCTCAAGCACAATTTCATGTTTTTTGATTGTGCGAAACAGGGTGCTGTTCTCGCTGATGACCTGCGTGGCAGTTGCGATGCTTCCCTGATTGAATTTGTAATGGTTCTCACCGAAACCGCACTTGCTGGACAGGATGTTCAACATATCTTGCATACCGGTGTTAAACTCCGCTGTCCGCAGCGACATATCGACCTGCTGTAAGATGTTGCCGTTGCCGCCTCTGTCCTCCGGAAGTACATAATAAACGGTCTCACGCTTATCAAACACTGGACGACCGTCAATGCTCTTGGTTGCCTCCGGTTGCACCACAATGCGCTTCTTGCCCAACACAAATTCGTTCACATAGCTATCATAGGTAATGTCAACGCTCTTAAGCTGGTCGATGGCGTGGGCAAACACAGCCACGCCAAGCGGGTTGTTTTCGTCAGAGTTTGCAATGTTCAGCCGGTCGATCACAAACTGCGGCTTGTCGCTGCCGGTATGAACCACCGGGGGAATTGTCTCAAACCCTTTCACGCTGGCCAGTGGGATTTCCTCTGCATCATACAGATGGTTCTCAATGTCATACTCGCCGTTGCGCAGCCTGTGCACCTGGATGTAAGTATATTCTGTGTCATCGACCTTTCGAGTGGATGCGAACGCACACTCGCGGATAACGCCGTTATCCCACGTCAGCGGGTAGATGTTCCCGGCGCTGACATAGTTGATGCGAATGCGGCCAGAGTCAATGATTTCTGCTGTATCTGGGTTAATTCCCATGCCTTCCATCACCGGCACATACGCAACGGTTCCTACTGCCGCTTTGCGCTCCTGCGATTCGTTAGCCTTGACCTCCCAATTGTTATCGGCAAAAACAGTATCGATAAATTCCTGTTCCTGTTTGCCTTCAAGCGTGATGTTGACTCGCTCGTTCATCAGGAGGTTGGCCCAATCCTCGCAGACTTTCTTTCCCATTCCAACCGAATAACGGTGGCACTCCAGCTCTTCAATGCCATTCCACACCGTATAGCTGTGGAAATCTTCAACGTTTCCCTTATACCATGCGTCCCACAGGTCGATTAGAGAGTAAAATTTGCTGTCGACCGTGTCAAACCCAATATCCTTTAATGCTCTGCGAATATTCACTATTTCACCGTCCCATCATGTGACCGGCACGTTCCAGGTCTTTGTAATAAGGCTCAATGCTGTACTCAAAGGCATCCAAGCTGTCGATGTCGGACGTGCCATCATCCAAGCGCTCGTCCTCAAATTTATCAGGATCATAAATAGCGGATTGCAGTGCATCGATCAGATGGGGGCAGTTTCTGGAAACCTTGAACCGCCCCTGCTTCATCAGCAACACCACCAGCCGAATTCTGTCTGTGATTTGCATTTTCAGTGCGTTCTTGACTTGGGTACCCAGCCGGAGTTTTTGTGCCGTGTGATCTAACCCTCGTATAAGCACCGTTTCCGCGCTATCTGCTCGTGTCTGGCTGTAACCATACTTTGACGTTATCAACTGGCAGAACGTAGCAAAACGCCGGTTTAATGCATCCGGGTCAATCTCTTCGTTTTTGATGTATTCTTCTTCCAACGCCACAACCCGGAAATTTTTTGTAATCCCGGTGGCTTGAAATTTCGTTGCGGACTTTGTACCGCCGAAGTCAACGCCAATTGAAATGATTGAGAAGCTGGTGCCGTTTTGCTTGGCCCACTCCAAAGGGTCTCCGATCAAATACTTTTCTGTATCGTTGGCGAAGTCCTTATAAACGATGCCCTCTGCCGCTACCCACAGGCCGCGCACATACCGGTCATAAAATATACCGGCATACATATTCTCGTACCGTTCAAGGGTGCGCTTGCTCAGGCCGGGGTTGTCCGTCATTTCAAAGTGTAGATACAGTGCATTACGCTCACGGCTCCGCTTGATCCACTCCTGATAGAACCAGTGGTGTGGGCTGCCGGGGTTACAAGAGAACCACAGCCGCGCGCCGTCAACGGAGCAACGTGCAAGCGCCTGTTCCACGAATGAGCGTGGCATCAATACCACCTCGTCCAGCAACACACCCGCCAGTGTGCGGCCTTGGATCAGTGTATAGCTCGCCTCGTCCTTGCCGCCGAACACTTCAAAGTAATTTGTCACGGCTCCGCGCCGCACTTCCATTACCTTGTCACCGCGCCGCCAGCGGACGATATAACGTTCCTTTGCAAGGCTCATCGCCGTGAACGGTACGATGATGTTCTTGGTACAGCTGTCCACCGTTCTACCGCACACGCCAAAACGCTGACCGCTGAAATTTTCCATCGCCCAGCGCACATACGCCCACATCATAATGGAGGTCTTGCCGGAACGCACAGCGCCGTCGCAAATCAGCGCATCATACTTGGAATATGGATAAGCGAGAATTTTCTTCTGCTTTGCGCTAATCATCGCTCTCCAGCCCTTCTGCCATTTCACGCAGGCTCACGCTCAAAGCGTCCTCCTGCGTGTTATCCGTCGGCAAGCCCAGCTCAACAATATCGCGCTGTCCAAGGTACTGTTTCCCCAGCCAGATAGCCATGCTTGCGTTCTTTTCGGCCAGCTTCCACTGCGCTCTCCGCAGGCTCGACTTTCCCACCTGACTTTTGCTTTTATATGTGTCCGCAAAAGTCATTTTGTACGTCCGTTTGCACCATCGATTCAGGGTGTCCGCGCTGCACTCAAGCACTCCGCAGATTTCTGCTTCCGTGCACTGGATGCCGCATAGGTTCTCAAACAGCTTTTGATTTATTACCTTTTTCGGCCTTCCAGTCCGTGCCACTTCCACCCCTCCATTCCTTAATATTCGATCATGCCAGAGATTTCTTCCTCGCAGTCAGCTTTCTCGCCACCAATGTATGCAGGCCATTCATGGCCCCTGTAATATCGCCGGACTTAATCAGCCCGTTCAGTGTTTTCATTTGCTGTGTAGATAAATACTGCTGGTTTTTCTTCAACATCCTCCGCGCAGTCGCCTGAGCATCAGTCATGCAGAAGCACCGCCTTCTTTCCGGTGAACTTCTCCCACCGGTCAACAATGACGTCGGCATACTTCGGATCATACTCCATGCAGAAAGCGTGTCTCCCATTCTGCTCCGCTGCCATGATCGTTGTTCCAGATCCGGCGAACAGGTCAAGCACATTCTCACCCGGCTTACTGGAGCACTGCATCTGGTAATCAAACAGCTTAATCGGCTTCATGGTCGGATGCTCCGCAGATTTGACAGGCTTATCGAAATTCAATACAGTTGTCTGCCTGCGGTTCTTGAAGAAGTAGTGCTTCTTGCCTTCCGTCCAGCCGTAAAGGCAAGGCTCATGCGCATCCTCTTCAATTTCGCTTTCACCGTACAGGCAAGGCTCATGTTTCCACTGGAAATCCTGTCTCCCCATTACGAGGGAATTCTTCACCCAAATCAGGCACTGCCGGACACGCAGCATCGCATCTCGGCACGCACCACGGAAGTTATACCCTTCACTGTCTGCATGCCAAATGTAAAACGGAGCGCCGGGTTTCATAACCATCACCGCATTGGAGAAGGCATCCGTCAGGAACTGCCTAAATGCTGCATCTTCCATGTTATCGTTCTTGATTTTACCGGCGGTGCCCTGATAGTCCACATTGTACGGAGGATCGGTGAGAAGAAGATCGATTTGTGCCCCCCCCACAAGCTTTTGTACATCAGTCAGAGATGTACTGTCTCCGCACATGAGGCGATGGTCTCCAAGCTGGTATACATCGCCCAGCTTGCTCTTCGGCTCCGCCGGAATGACAGGTTCATAATCATCCTCGACAACGGAATCGTTCAGTTCATCACGCAGACCCCATTCAAAGTCAAACGCCGACAGGTCAAGACCGGGCAGTTCATCAGCCAACAGGTCAAAGTCCCAATCGCTCTCGTTGCTCTTGTTATCCACCAGCCGCAGGGCGTTCACCTGCTCCGGTGTCAGATCGTCCACGCAGACGCAAGGCACTTCTTCCATACCCAGCTTCTTTGCCGCTAAAGCGCGGCAGTGGCCGATTACGATCACGCCGTCACGGTCAATCACAATCGGCTGTACAAATCCGTACTGCTTGATGCTCTCCGCAACGTTGTTGATTTGCCGCTTATCATGCTTTTTTGCGTTTGCGGCATACGGTACAATATCCGCAAGCCGCCGTTTTGTGATTTCCATGCCATCCTCCTGTTTTGCTACCAGCCCCCACCCCTTGGCCTTACATAGCAGACTTTACCCGCCCCGCAGTCTCTACCATTACCCCACGCATAAGCGCAAGCCTTCGATTTTGAGGGGCATACACGCTGTCTCTTCCAGCCGTCAAGATTGGTTTGCATAACCTCCGTGCCCAAAGACACGAGCCACTATCTGGTACGGCATTGCAGTCCTGCCCTGCTTTAGCGCTTCAGGGAAAGTCCCCGTCACTCGCTGTGGTCTCCCCTTACGGGGCACCTATGCCGCATATCTCCGCAGTGAGCCGGTCGGCGCTCCGGCATCTCCAACAATGCGAGTATTTGCGGTCTCGCCTCCGGGCGGCAGATTGCCTTTCTGCCCTCCACTGCGGTACTGCCGTCTAAAACTGCTGCCACCGTGCGCAATCAAAGTGACCTGCTGGAACTTCGGCAGCGTAGTTTGTCCAAATGTCCCCTCTGGGACACATCGTTGAGAGGTGCGAGGGGTCCTATACCCAACCGGAATTGCACCGGGGCATCAAGGGCAAGTACCAGTTGCCGGAGATGAGCTGCTTTTACAGGCCGCAGCTTATATATTCTTGGAGCGAGGACGCATCATCCGAAACGCTCCCCGCCATGGTGCAGACGGCTGGACTTGAACCAGCGCATACCTCCTGGCGCGGTGCTCTGCCTACTGAGCTACGTCTGCATATCCCCGGCATCCACCGGGGTCAGGAGGAAAGAAAGGATGGATGGAAAGAATGAGGATACGGATATAACCCCGCACCCTCATTCTGACACATATTTTTCTGCGCTTGCCCCGAATTGGGGGCAAAGACCAATTTTTTTTGCGATACTATAAAGGTTTACTCTCTCGTTCGCCCTCGTCCCATGCGAGCTCATCTAAGCTGACGTGGTAATGATTCGCTATCAGCTTCAATTGGCTGAGAGCCGGTTCATTCTCTCCGGTTTCGTACTTCCGTAGCGTATCATGCCCAATCCCAATCAGCTCCGCTTTTACTCTCATGCTTTTAGCAGGCCGCTCAGATTCTCTCAATTTGCGCAGCCGTTCCGGGAATGTACTCACGTAACCACCTCACATAGCCGGAAATTCTCTACCACGGGGCCGCCCGCCGTTTCCGTCCGCACACTGACAAACCGACCCTTCGGGTGGATGTAAATTACCTCTCCGCACCGGAACGGATACAGCTGCTCATACGTTGGGTGTTGCCGCTCCAGCTGGGACGGTATGGACTTGAATCTGGCCCGAACCACCTGTCCAAGTTTCATGATTCCTCCATTTCCAGCAGCTTCACCAGATCCCAGAACTTCCGCGCATCCAGCCCGGTTTCCGTCTTGATTTTGCCCAACCGATAGATCACACTGTTGTGGTGGATGTCCATCTCCTTTGCGGTTTTCACACAATTCATATCATTCTTCGCATAGATGCGCAGGAGCGATATATCTTCCTTCTGCATAGTTACCTCCCATAACGGATCTTTTTCAGATCCTTGTATCTGTCCGGGAATGGGATCAGCTTCGCCTTGTCCCGGATGATCTCCGCCAGCACCCGATCCATGTGCTCCTGTCGGACGTCCGCCTCCGGGTTCCGGCAGTCCAGCGCCGGTTTGTATTCCCGCTGAACGGCAACCCAGTTATGGGTAATCCGCATGATCCGGTCGTAGCCCCAGCCCTCCGTCTGGTGGAGGGCCATCTGAAGCGTATCCATGGCGAATTGCATCGCCATCGCCGCCCCGGCGTTGAAGGTGGCGTCCAGCTCCGCCTCCCGCCATTGCAAATACCCAGACTGTTTAGCCATTCCCGCCGTCCTTTCTCTCGCCGTGACTGCAAAAGCCTTCATTTGGCATGGCACAATTAAACAGTCCGCAGCCGCCAATCTCTCCGATTTCATCACCCATGTTTTTGTATATCCGATGCTTGCAGTCCTTGCACCGTGTCACGATCACGGCATCCACGGTGGGGGCTTTTTCGACCAAGCCAAGTAAGCCGTTCCAACCAGCACAATACGCCGCAGGGAGAACATCTTTGCTGCACCGCCCCACGCCCAAGTCATCAACATCAATCAGCCGCATGGTCAGCACCTCCGTCCATCTTGGCCCCGCAGTGGGGGCAGTAAGAATATTCTTCGTAGTATGATTGAAAATGTCGCCCACATTTGGAGCATATGGCGTTTTCAATCCTTCCCTCTACAACGTCCCACCGCCCATGCACCACCGGGGCCACGTCGGCGGCAGGCAGGATCTCAATATACTGCGACGGCTCAAGCCCTTTTGCCCACGCGTGCTTTGCGGCCTCAATCGCCGCGTCCCGTCCAATGTATTCAGCCATCGTCAGCCCTCCTGTTTCAGCTCTTGCACCGTCTGGTGGATACGCTTCGCGCAGGCAGGGCATATTTCCCCCACATCCACTATGACATCCACTATGTCCGGGTTGCTCGCGTAGATGCTTGCGTTGCTCTCCACGCAGACCCTATAAGTTTCCTGAATCTTGTGTATTTCTTTTCCGCAAAGATCACAAAAACGCTTCGTCATGTTCTTTCCTCCCTCCTGTTCCATGCTTTGATTGCGGTTTCTTCTGCCCAAGACTTTTTAAGTGCCCAAAATTTCATGTCGGCTCCGCACTTGCACTTTATCTCAGCACACCAACCGTCATCACCAGAAGGGACACCATTGTACTTTGACCTGACAACACCAATTTTTGTATTGCCGCAGAACGGGCACGGCTTTAGGTCATCCATCCTTCATCGCCTCCAATGCCGCTTTGGCTTCCTCGCGGGTTAAGAAAATCGTTTTTCCTATGGAACTTTCCACGTATGAGCAGAACGGGGTCGTATCAATGTCCCACCGTCCCTGTATTGCGAGGTATCTCATGTTTCTGACTTTGTGCTCTAAGATTTCTCCGGCGAACACTCTGAATAACGTGTCCCCCACCTTGCACGGCAACACCACCACGCGCCCATCCTTGTCGGCCTCGGCCAGTTCCTCCAACCGGCCAAGATCGCAGTCTCGGCACAGATGGCGGAGCTGCTCTGCGGCTTCGTGATCCATGTCGATTTCCTCCGGTTCCAGTTCCGCGTCCTCGTATTGCATGAGCCTGCCACGCAGTTCTGCATATGACCACGCTGCGGTATAAAGCAGGGCAAGCAGGCCTGTCGGCTCATCAGGGCCGTCCAACAAAAGCTCACCCATCGCATAGTCTATGCCATCATCATCCATTGGGAAGTCCAAGTCTGGCAGCAAAATCTTTGCGGCTTTGCGGATAAAATCGTAGAGCCGGATGTCTGGGTAATCTGGGCCATCACCTCCGCCCCGCACCCACGTCTCGAAATCTTTGATGTAAAACAGATTCAAAGCGGCATCAAGGTTGTTATCCGGGCAATTAGTTGTCAGTCTTTCCATCACATTTCCTCCATTCTGAGCCTCGCTCACGGCTTGCCCTCCCACGGGGTCTCAAGCCATTTTTTAATTTCTTTCCAAGATGACGGCATCGTCGAAATACCAGAAAAACGTTCCGTGTTGTAATCATTGCGGAAATTGTACAGCATCCCGGCCAGCTCGGTGTCCGTCATGCTCCGGATCCGATCAGCAATGGTAACGGGCCACGTGCGATACGGGCACTTTTCGATTGCGGCGCATTTTTCAACGTCATAGCCAATCTGCATGGGGCAGTTTTCACCGGTGCACTTTTTCATCATTTATCCTCCCTTATGTCTCCGCCCCATTGCTCCGCCATGGCTCTGGCGATGCCGGGGAAGGTCTTGCTTCTAACTTTTGCACTCCTGGAATAAGTGTCCTCCCACGTTCTGTTTTTTCCGCTCGGAAGCTTTCCAAACAGTTTCCCGTTATCTGGCTTCGGAAGGCCGTTCCCGCGTAGTGGTTTCAGGTTTTTCAGCCACAAGCAAGTCGCTTTTGTTACATAGTTTTCCGTATCCTCTTCGCTATCCGCAAACATATACGGATGGATTGTTTGGTCTGCGCTCTTAAACGCCGTGTTCATAAATCCAACAGGGTTCTCTATTGCGATCCTTTCTGCGTTTGCCGTCAGAAACCGCATGAAGAATACCGCCGCCAAAGCGCGTTCTTTCCATCTGGCGATGACCTTTTCCGCAGGTGTGTGCTTCAGCGAGAAATGGATTTGTGACACATAGGAAAGAAATGTGCACGGCGGGTGCGCGATCAGCAGGTCCCATTTGCCAACGTTATGCAACCGTCCGTCCATCGTAGACACTTGCCCCCCCTCGATGGCCTTGAGCGCATCGCCCAAGATGTGCCACTCAGGGTGTCCGCCGGACGGCTCCTGGATGTCGCAGCTATACGCCTCGTGCCCCAGCGCCCGGAACGCCTTGCAGACTTCCTGCGATTCCTCGCAGGCTATCAACACTTTCATGCGTCCTCCAATTCCCCGCCGCAGGCAGCGTAACCGGCGAGGTCAATCCAGTTATCTGCTTTGCCGTGGCCGGTGGCGATGCGGGCCAGCTTAAACAGGCACATCATAGCCCCCACGTCAGCGCCGGTGATGCAGACGTCGCCGTCCGGGTTGACGCATTTCTCGCGGATATACGGCTCCCACAGCGCCGCGATCATGTTGAAAGACTTTTCCGGGCTGCCGTAATCCTGGTCCCGGGCTCCGCACACGCACTGCTTGGCAGCGGCTAAAATCTCTTCACGGGTCATTCCTCCACCTCCGCAAGCCAGAACGCCTCCCGGCACTCAGTGCACGAGCTGGAATGGAGGATGGCACAACTCCCATCTTTTTCCCTATACGCGGCAGATACATCAAGCGGGCATATCACGATGACGCCATTTTGCATGAGTCTTGTCTCCGGATACTGCTTCAAGAACTCGCTCTGGCGGGTTTTGATGGGGTGATCCTTTGCCCATTCCTCAACTTCGGCCACAACTTCCTCTGGTGAATCCGTCTCTTTCCCAACGCAGGGATAAATGAAACGATTCCTTGGCACTCCCTGTTCAATCATGCGTCTCAACTGCTTAACGAATTCAATAGCATCCATCATTCTGCCTCCTCAATGGTGACCTCCACGCGGGAGGCTCCGGTTGTCTGATACTTCCGCACCGTCAGCAGTGCGATTGCGCTGTCATCGTTGTAAGCGTGGCCGTTCAGCGCGTCCAGAATGGCCTTTGCCACGTTGTCAGCGTCTGGGCGCTTGGTGTGGGGCGCCCCGTCCATCGCAGCGGCCTTTTTCTTTGACATGCTTTTTGGAACCGTGAAGAACGCCGTGACGGTGGCCGTCAGCGGGATGCCGTCCGCAAAGCCTTTCCCGCTCTGGCACTGCCAGCACTGGACCACCTTGCCCTCGTAGTCCCGCGTTTTCTGCGGGGTGTAGGTGTGGCCGTTTTTCATAAACCGTGGGCGGCCCTTGCCTACCGGAATGCCGGGGACCGTAAATGTAACCTTCATCGTTTCTCCTCCTCACAAGTAAACAAACTGATCTGCGCCGTGTGTTCCGCAAAGCGCTTTTCCTGCGCCTGAAAATAGTGATGGTCGATCTCACACCCAACAAAGTCCAGCCCAGCGTCCCATGCGGCGATCCGGCTCGATCCACTTCCTAAATGCGTGTCTAATATTCTGTCGCCCGCCTTTGCAAAGCGTGAGAATATCCACGCATACAGAGCGATAGGCTTTTGCGTCGGGTGGATTGTCCCGCCCTCGCGCGCAAGTTGCCCGCGGTTAATTATTACAACTCTTGTCGGGGTATCAAATGAGGAATAGGCCAGCTCGCAGTCACTCATAGTCAAATCCTGTTGGCCTTTGTACCACACGATCCAGCCTTTATGCCCATGTTCCAGCGCGGTGACAAAATAATTTGCACCCCATATAATTTGGTTCTTTGAAACACGCTCCAGCTCTCTAAAATACTCCAGAGGCGGTATGTGCGTGTCCCACCCCCTTTTTGCGTGTTCCTTTCGGTTATGCTTTGGGTTCTTGTTGATAGACAATTTTTGACCGTCTATTCCGATTCCATAAGGCGGGTCCACTACGGCCAGATCAAACGCCTTGTCCTGCAGCGTCCGCATATACTCCATGCAGTCTACGTTATAGGCTACGTTCACCGCTTCTCCTCCTTGCCATCGGTAATGACGCTAACCACCCGGACACGGCCCAGAGGCTCCAGCAGCATCGCCACCGCCTCCTTCGTGCCCTGCGTGTCTTCGCCGTAAATATCAATCACGATCCGCATCATTTCCCAGATCACCATCCAATTCCAGGTACGGCTGGAAGGATCGCATTTTTTTACCGCACCTTGCGCACTTGTAGTTATACATGGCATCGCAGTAGCAGCAGCCTGCTTCATCGTAGCTGTAATCAACTCCGGTGCGTTTCCAGTCATGTTGCTCGCATGGGCAAAGCCGTTCTTCCAGCTCTGCTGCTCGATAACTCAGCCGGACTATTTCTGCTTTCAAGCGCTTATTTCCAAACATTTTTCAATCATCCCCTCCTGAATTTTGGGCAGGCACGGACGCTGAAAGATTTCTCTACAAACTTCCCGCCGACCGTCCGTGTTGTGGCTATCGCATCCCATCCAGGAACCGGCTCAAACCGCGCCGACCACTCGCAGCCGCCGTATACATTGGCGCAGTCCCAACAGAGCTGCTGAGACTGGTACGTCACCTCCGGCGTCCTTGCCGCTTTCCATCTCCGGCATGGGCGCAACAGCTCGGCCAGCTTAAAATCTCCCGCCATCACACATACCCCCAAGCGTCCTCGCATTTGCAGCCGGGGCCTTTTGCGCCCTTACGGCCACCGCGATTCTGTTCTTTGGCAAGCCAGCGAGTAATGAATCCACGCACACCACGCGCCGTTTTCCGCTTCGCCGGGTTATTCAGGCACCATTCCCGCATCTCCCGCAACTGCTGTATCACGTCGACAGCAGGGTATACGCCTGCCCATTCCTGGCATTGCTCCTGCGACACCGGATATTCAGTGCCGTCATTGAGGGGGATGGAAACCACCGGCGGGGATGCCGTTTGCGGCTCGCCGCCTACTTCTTCTGGATTCTGGATTCTGGATTCTGGATTCTGGATTGGATTACGGGCGCATTTGCTTTCACCTGCTTGCAATTGATTGCAATTGATTTCAGATGTAATCAATCCGTCAGCAGGTGCCGGGAATTTGCTTACTTTGTTCCTCACCGTCTGGTGTTCGCTCCAGTTTGGAAAACACAGGTACGGTTCTCCGTCAACTTCATAGAGGATCACAGAGCCTATGGTCGCCAATTCTGCAAGCGTCTTACTGATCGTTCCCTCAGTCACACCTTTTCTGCGGGGAAATACAAAGCCTTTGAGCAATTCCGGGTCTGCGCTGCCGCGCCCATAATCATCAACGTAGGTGATCAGGTACGCCCACAATCGGAATTGGAAATCCGACATTGCGTTGATGCTTTTGCTCGTCCTGATACTATCCTTGATGATCCTGTTCGGCATTCAACCACCGCCTTAGAACGGGAGGTCCCCATCATCCTCAACCTCGCTGAAACCGCTCTGCGGTTCGCTCTGCGGTTCGCTCTGCACCGTGTCGCCGCCGTCCCGCTTGGAATCGCCAAAGTATACGCTGTCGGCCACGATCTTGGCACTGCGGCGCTTGTTGCCGTCCTTGTCCGTCCAGTCACGGATCTGCAGGCGGCCCTCCACCACGGCCATGCGGCCCTTAGAGAAATACTTGCTCGCAAATTCGGCTGTGTTGCGCCATGCCACCACATCGATAAAATCCGTTTCCTTCTCGCCGGACTGGGACTTGAAATCCCGATCCACCGCCACGGTGAAGGATGCGACCGCCGTGCCGCTGTTGGTGCGGCGCAATTCAGGGTCACGGGTCATCCGGCCCATCACAATAATTCTGTTCAGCATAAATGTTCGCCCTTTCTGTAAATCATGTCCTCCCGGTTCCAATCCGGGTAAAATGCTTTCAGGTGCGCCACCAGCCGCACGTAGATGCGCTCGCGGTCTCTCAATGGTCCCTCGTCAAACAGGCGGTGGCAGTGGGGACAGAGGGTTGCAATATTCTGCTCGATCCCTCTGCCGCCCTGCGATCGCCGTACCACATGGGCCACCGGCGCACCTGCGGGAGACCCGCAAATCACGCACTGGTGATTGTCCCGCGCCCATACAACAACCTTCACGGATTGCGAAATGGACGTGGCCTTTGTCATTTTGTGCATCCCCATTCCTCCATCATCCCCGCCAGCTTGTCCGGAGACAGGGTCTCGATACCTTGCTCCACGCAGTCCTACACTGCCATATCGATCAAATGTGACATTTGCCGGGTGTTGTAGGTGCTGGAGCCGTAATACAAAATCACGTTGGTGCAGCCGGGGATCCTGCTTGCCATGGTATCCGTCTGCCAGCCAAGCCCATTGTGTTCCCACCCGTTCCGCAGCTTTTCCACGGCTGAATCGATCACGCAGACCATTTCATGATTGCCGCCGATCTCCCGAATGTATCTCCGGTAAATATCCGTCTTGGGAATTCGGATCTTTTCGGCCAGCCGATCAACCAGAACCCAGAAGTACGCATTCGCATCGAGGCTCCGCTTCTCCCGGTGTTCTTTGATCTCCACGTCATAGACTTGACCCTCTTTCAGTGCGCCAAGCACCTGCCGCGCCTTGTTGGTCTGGATGCACAACCAATCACCGGCGGCATCCATCGTCCAGCGGAACGATGTGGAATTAACCCGCTCCATAAAATTCCTCCATGCTGGGCCAATGCCCTGTCCGCAAGCATCTTGCCAAATACTGAAGCCTTGGCAAATACGCGTCTCTCACCCAACGCTCATCATACTGGACTTCATGGCTGGATAATCGCCGGGTGTCCACCGCAATAAAGTAATTCTGCATTTCGGCCTCAGTCAAACGGTATGCCACAATATTGCATCGCTTCCGATGTCTCCAAAAACCGTAGCCGCTGGCAAACATTTCAACCTGGCATTGTTGCCAATATGCTTTGCTGACCTTAAATACCGGTTTCCCGTAGGTTTTTACCTCAATGATCGTATCCGGAAACTCACCGTCATAATTTACCCGCAGCCGATATCTCCGTATTCGGATTTGCCTGTCCATCGTACTTACGCCGATTGCAGACAAAATCCGATGCTCATAGGCCGTCCCTGCCTGCATTGCTGGCGTTGTGAAATGGTCTGTGCGTACACCTATCTTTTGCAGCCACCAGCGGCGAAACGTCTCTGTGTCCCACCGGCCCATGATGATTGCTGTGTCTGACGCGCCAAACCATCCGCTCCGGTCATGGTTGTGGATCATAGCTGCATCACAGCCTTTTCCAGCTTATCAATCGTTGCGAAATATCCAAGCATCGTTCCAAGCTGCTTTTCGTTGATATTCAGCGCGTGTAGCAGATCTTTGTGGTCAAGGCCCCGCTGCTCTTTTGCCGTAATCAGCCTTTCCAGTCTCTCCTTAATGGCCCAGATGCTATGGCGGCTCAAATCATCCTCGCCGTCATCCGCATCAGATTCCGCCCATAAGTCAAATCCAAGACCGGTTCTGATGGCAACGCCCTTCACGAATGCTCTGGCAAGGGCATTGTTAATCCGCAGCTGGTTCAGAGTGTCAGTGTAAACCACCAAGGATCCATTCAGCAGCGGCGTATCGTATACAAATTCCAAATCATCAATGTGAATCAACACCCGCACAAACCAGCATTCCGTATCGCGCCCCTTGCTGGTGGACACTTTTGCTTGGGGCCAAAGATAAGTGTGAGTGGTTGGGCACTCCACCGGCGCATACCACACATCATTCGCTCCGTTTTCGTGCAGCAGTTTCACACATTTGCCCCAACTCAAATACGGGACTTTGATTGTCTTCCCGTTTTCGTCTTTGGCATCCCGCGTATCGCATTGTGGACGCACATCGATTTTAATTAACTCGTTAAATGATTTCAGTGCCATTTTCTTTCCTCCTATATCTCGCAAACCGCACAGTCTCGCCATAGCGGTTCTTCTGTGTGACCGTCTCCACGTCCAGCGCCACGCCGTCCCGCCGCAAGTCAGAGACCCGCGCCGTGAAATTGGCGATGCCGCACTCGCTCATGGCCTCGGCCCGTGTGATGCTGCCGTGTTCATCCAGATACTTCAAGATCCGCTCACACTGGTTCATATCAGTCCTCCGGGATGTCGATGATCGCGATCCCCATGGCCCGCGCCACGGCTTCCGGATCGCTGTCAACTTCATCCTTGAGCCAATCTTTCGCGCACTCCGGGCAGTAGCACTCGCCGTTGATCAAAAACCCCGGAGCCACATCGTCAAACGCATTGGGGTTCATAACGATGGAACATCTTGCGCACACCGGATAGATCTTCATTTCCACGCATCCCCTCTCTTCCACGCTTTCGTGGCGTTGGATTGCTGGGCGTAACCCGCTGTGATAGCGCCGCAGGTGGAACACCGTACATAGTGCTTAAACGGTGCGTCCGTGGACTGCAACCGCTCACCGCTGTCCATCCCGCACACCGGGCAGAGACTCAGCGGATGGCGCTCATGCCGGTTCTTTCTGTTCATCGCGCGCTCACCACCATGTACGCAATGGTGATCAGCAGCAGGGCCAGAAAACTCATAAAGCCAATCCATGCGGAGGCGTCCGCCTTCCGCTGCTCTCTGGTGCGCCGTTCATGCTTTCTCATGCGGGTCCCCTCCTTCGATCAGGTCAACGATCTTGAATACCCAGGTGGCCGCGTAGGCCACGCCCAGATTCATAAAAAACAGGTTCCAGCTCATTGTTTGATGTCCCCCTCTTTGGTGTAAACACCGTCAAACTCAAGGCCATGCTCCCTCGACCAGATCTTGCCGAACTCCGTCATGATCTTCACCGGGTCAGGCGGAGACACCCAGATCACCCGGTATTCGATTTTTCGTTTCTTCGCCATTGCCTTTTCCTTTCCCCTGTGCTAAAATAGCCACAGGACACATATCTGAACCTAAGATTTGTTCCGCCGCCCTGCCCGGTCTGCTACACCGGGCGGGGCATTTTTTATTCCCCATCGCTGGATTCGAACAGTTCGTCCACCGTCACGCCGTACATCCTCGCCAGCTTCTTGTGGTACTTCCGTGCCGGTCGCCAGTCTCCCAGTTCCCAATGCGTCACACAGGACAAGTCCACATTCAGTTTCTTTGCTACCTGTGCACGGGTCAGGTTGGAACGTTCTCGAAGTTCCTTCAATGCCAAGTCATGTGCCCTCCTTTCGGTGTGAGAATTCATTGACTGCGGCAGAAATATGTGGTATGGTAAGCATGGGAGTTAAACTACGCGCCAAATGGCGTACTCTGTTGCAGAGGGGTATTCCATTTAGCAAACGAGTTCGCTTCCAACCGCCCCGAAGTTTGTTGCAGAGACTTCGGGGCGGTTTTTTTCTCTGCCGCAGTCAATGTGAGTTTTCACTTGACAAACGAAACCGCCGCCGCTATCATGTAAGTGTCAGCCAACAAAATATCGTCTATGGAACCCGCAAAAAGGATTTTTCTTTGGGGGTCTGGTTTTTTGTTGTCTCTATGATAACTCACGAGATTATTATAGCTTACATTTTGTGTGTTGTAAAGCCAAACACGACCATTTTGTTGGTTTTTGTGGAATTGCACAAAAATACATCTATTTTTTGGTAGATATGCTTTTAGACATTGACTTAATTCTTGCGCGGCCTAAAGGGCCGAATAACCCGTATGCCTATTATCCAGAACAGTATGAACAAAATTCATCACAAAGCATTATTGCGGCGAACTACAAATATGATTTAACTCGTTTTTCGCAACATGAAGCGGATGTCGTCAGGAAAGTGCTGTCTATCGTTAAAACAAAGTACCCTGCGGAATTTCAGTCTCTTGGGCTTGTGAACGAGGCGTATGTAATAAAGTACAAGCCCCGATACGTACTTTTTGAAATTGCCGTAACAAAATATAGAAATTCGGCATCGGCTTTTGATAAATTCGCGGTTGCTTATGCGTTTGCGAACAAAGGAGCTGATTTTAGGCTTGCTGCAATCGGAGCGTTTGAAGAAGCAATCGGAAAAATACCATTTACTGTTTTAGATAAATTTGCATCGTTAGACTTTACATTTACATGCAATATGTTTTCCAAGTTATACGAGCAAGAGTGGGAATTTGACAACGCCATATTTTGGTTAAAAAAGGCGATTCGCCGTGGTGGATTAAACAGCAAGTATTTCGCTGAGAGAATCAATAAAATAAAGAAAAGAAAAATTGACGTAATCAGGAACAACAAGCACAAGCGGAATAGACGGATATCTGTTGAAAACGAAAAATTTGAGCATGACGTACACGCTGCTGCATTACGATTTATTCAGGAGTAGATATGCCAAAAAGAGATACAGTCCAACCAAACGTAGATTCGATAGCAGAAAAAGTTTCGGCTAAAAGCTGGAGCGAAGCATCATTTTCGAAAATGATCGGGAAACACAAGAGGTGGTTAAGTGAAGTAAGGCGTGGGAAAAATCTCCCATCCCCAGAAGAAGCCGCACGGATATGTCAGCTTCTTAAAGCTACTCCCGACGAAATTTTGTTGCGCGAGGGGGAAACCCCAGAAGCAACCGCAAAGTGCTTAGAGAATATTGAGACGGTGCGGAAACTGGTCGAGGCTGAGGGCATAAAAGAAACCCCCGATCCGAAGATCGAGGGTGTGGACGATAAAATCGCGCAGTTTATCCGCTCCGCATCTGCGGATGAATTAACTGAGATTTCACGCTATATTGAATATCTGGAAAGCAAGAGGGATAAGACATGAAACTCGACCCTGACTGCGTCCGAGATTTAATGCTGTTTTGCGAAGATAATACTTACATCAAAACAGAAGAAGTCGGCAATTATACTTGCGCAAGTTATCATGTTTTATATATTGATTCAATGAGGCTCGTCCCGCCACTGAACAAATACGATACAGGGGCTTTGATTTATCACATCATTCAGCTTTCGGAGAGTGGGTATCTGGCAACAGATTTCCATTTTGATCCCATTACAAACTTCCATCACAACAGTCTGCCGTCTATTTACTATGTCACGCCAAAGGGGCATGAATTTATCGCGGCAATCGAAGGAAAAACGCAATGGGAAAAAACATCAAAATTGCTGCGGTCATTTGGCTCCGTGTCTTTAACAGTGATTGAAACAATCTCAAAAGGGATTGCATCAGCGGCTATTGAACAAATAATAGCGCCAAAGGCGTGACATCACAGCCCCCGTTTTCCTCATTGACCTTTACGGGCGTTGCGCGAAACGGGATGCTTTGCGCGGAAATCTGATTGCTTGCCTTGATCGCACGATCTAAGCAAAAGGGGAGATATTCCGCGCTGTCCGCGGAAAGCCCGCAGGCCGAAATGGCGTCCATGCACCGATTTACCGCGTCAACCATTTTGGAGTCGATGTACCATAACTTAGCGGCCTCTTTCATTTTTCTCTTCCCCCTCAATAAGTTTCAAAAGCTCAAGCTTTGCTTCATACGGAAGCGCCAGCGCGGCGCATACCAGTTTTTCGCGCAGTATTTCAACATCTGCTCTGTTTATTGTATCACATTTCGCGTCATTATACAACATCTTGCGTCCCTCCCAATAATTATAGTAACGGGGCTATATGTCGATTATTGCACTTTGTGCAGTCGAAAATATAAGAAAATGGAGAGTTAAGATGAAAAAGTTTTTGCTTATCGCGCTGTCTTCAGTTCTCGCGCTCGGCATGTTAACCGCCTGCGGGGAAACGAATCAGGCCGAGCCAGAAAACGAGCCGGTAACTCCACCCGATCTCGTTGGAGAGTGGAAGCAGACAAACAGCAATGCAGATGACGCATGGCAGGCCGCTACTATTGCCGGAGATGCCATTGAGGTGTATTGGGTATCTGATAACGGAGAAACCAAAGCCCTCTATTGGGCCGGTTCTTTCGATGCCCCTACCACGGCGGATGAGCCGTACACCTGGGAATCGGAAAATGATAAAGATCAGACCGATATGGCAATTCTCGCCAGCGGCGATGACACAAAGACGTTTACCTATCAGGACGGCGTAATCAGTTACGAAGTGTCTGCCATGGGAGTTACGCAGACCGTAAAACTTGAGAAGCAATAAGTAACTAAAGGCCCCGCCGCCCTCTGCAACAAACGGCGGGGCCGGAGGGCAAGCCTTGGGGGGATTGGCTTGCCGTGATGCAACCATAGCAAAAATTGATTGGGCAACGCAATAACCAAATGTGGGAAACCGGCAGTATACTGCCAAACGAAATTGTGTACTATCGCTGCCCATATCTTATAAATTTAATACAGGAGGCCGATTTTTTGACGATCCAAGACTTATGCCGCGAAAAAAGAGCCGCCCTCAACATGACGGCCCAGGACATTGCCGATGCTTCCGGCGTCCCCCTCTCCACCGTTAATAATTTCTTCGCCCATGCGTCCAAATCCCCGGCCCTTTATACCACAGCTGGTATCTGTGCGGCACTGGGGGTGTCTTTGGACGCATTTTTTGGTATTGGCGATCACTGTACCGCCACGGAAGAAACCTTGCAGGCGGAAAAAGATGGGCTGGAACACCGCCTTGAAAATAAGCGGAAGACCATCGGCCTGATGGAGGCGGAACTGAATAACCTACGTCATTCCGTAAAACTATACAGGTGGATCATGCTCGGTTTGTCGCTATTGATCGTCGGTCTCTTCGTCTGGTGCGTGTGGGTAGATATTCACTGCGCCAATTACGGATTTTGGAGGGGATAGTATGAGAGCCGCACTATATATCCGCGTCTCGACGGAAGAACAGGCGCGGCACGGCCTGTCATTGGGGGATCAGCGGGAATCCTTGTTGGCATATGCCGCAGACAACGGTATGGAGGTTGTCGGCGTATACGAGGATGCTGGAATATCCGCAAGAAAACCATACAAGCGGCGACCAGCACTTCTGCGTTTATTGGAAGATTGCAAGGATGGGAAGATCGACACAATTTTATTTGTCAAGCTGGACCGTTGGTTCCGCAGCGTAGCCGGATACTACGCCGTGCAGGAAGAATTAGACCGCTGCCACGTCACATGGCAGGCCACGCGGGAAGATTACGAAACTCGCACGGCATCCGGGCGGCTAAAGGTGAATATCATGCTGTCGGTAGCGCAGGACGAAGCTGACCGCACCAGCGAGCGAATCAAGGCCATTAACGAAGGCAAGCGATTGAAGGGCCAGCCTACCACATGGAGAACACCCATCGGCATCTGCGTGAAGAACCGGCACTACGCCATAGATGAAGAAACCGCTGATGCGGCGCGAGATATGTTCCCTGCCTTTATACGGCTGCAAAGCATCCTTGCACTAAGGCGGTATATGGCAACGGAGTGGGGGATCAAACGCTCGTACAACAAATACAAGGATGCGTTGTCGAATCGATTGTACTTAGGTGAGGCGTTCGGCGTGGAAAACGCATTGCCAGCGCTTGTCGATCAAGAAACCTTTAACCTTGCTCGGAGAATCCTGGAACAGCGAAGTCAGCGGAACGCCAGTGCGGATCGAATATATTTGTTTACCGGAATTCTCCGCTGCCGGGAGTGCGGCAGAAATATGCAGCCGGAGACTGTAAAACAGGTGTACAAGTACTACCGATGCAGAACGCACACACTCGACCCAGCCGACTGTCCGCACATTCTCAGAATCCGAGAAGATGTGCTTGAGGATTACCTTCTGCGGGAATTTGAGGGGATCGCAAAAAAGTATTACTCCAAATCAAAAACCGCAGAAAAAAAGCAGCCCAAAACGGCGGAGCAAATCAAGCGGAAAATGCAAAAACTGAAAGACCTGTATCTGTCGGATTTGATTGAAATCGAAGAATACAAAAAAGACTATACGGAATTGAAACAGCAGCTCGCGGCAATAAACCCGGAGCCTATAAAAGAATTTGACCTTGAAACATTACGGCGAGAGTTGAAGGAATATCCTGATTTAGACCGGCAGGCAAAAAAGGAATTTTGGGTACGCACAATCCAGCGCATCGACGCAGACAATGACGGTGCGTTTTTTGTAACGCCAAGTTAGTCTTATTTTCATGTCGCAACACTAACTGTATATCCGAAATATTTTTGCAAGGTCTCCAGATCGCCCCGGTCCCAGGCTACCTCGATGGCGTGGCGGATGGCCCGCTCCACCCGGGAAGGCGTTGTGGCAAACCGCTTGGCTACTTCAGGATAGAGAACCTTCGTCACCGCGTTGATGACATCCATATCCCGTACCGTGATCATGATGGCCTCCCGCAGATACTGATAGCCCTTGATGTGAGCAGGGACGCCGATCTCATGGATCACGGAAGTCACCATGGTTTTCAGACTGGGTAAGCTCTCCTGGGGTGCTTTGAGAAACAAGCCCCGCATCTTATCCAGCAGTGTGGCCGTTTCAAAAGGCTTCGGCAGAAAATACGCCGCCCCCAGTTCTGATGCTTCCGCCAGCATCCGGTCGGAGACAAAGCCGGAGACCAGAATGGTCATAGGTGCGTCTCCCTGCTTCTGCAGTTGCCGCAGCACGCTGATGCCGTCCATGCCCGGCAGCATCACATCCATAACCAGAAGGTCCGGCATTCGTTCCTTTACCCGCTTCAGAATCTCATTTCCATCCCGCGCGATCTCCACAGAAAACTCGCCTGTCTTTTCCATTTCTTCCCACAGCAGCGTGCGAAATTCCTCGCCGGCGTCTGCCAGCAATACCGTCTTACGTTGATCCATAATGCACTCCCTTTTTCCCAAATTTGCGACGGTTTTAACGGTTTCAAGTCGCGTTTTATTTAAAATAGCACGTTCTCCTAACTTTTTCAATGAATCACAGCTAAATTTTCCAACAATCGTTCGACATTTTTCACGAGACAGCCTATTTTCCAGCACTTTCCGCGTTCTTTTGTTCTTATTTTTCACAAAATATGGTGAAATCTGTCCAGCCTGTCTTCTTTTTTTGTGGTGGTTCTTTTCTTCTTCCACAAAATATGGTATGATATGCCCAAGAAATATTTTGTCGCTTTTTCCGGATATAAAAATATTTTCGTCGACTGCAACTACCGTATCCGACAGCGGATACTCTCCCGCTGTACGCTTTTTTCGGAGGGATCATTATGGAGCTTCTGCGTCAACAGCTCATCGCCTACCGCCCGTGGAACGAGCAGGAGGAACGGGACCGGGAAGAACTGCTCCGCCGTCTTGACAGCCACGAGGATCTGTACACCAGAGCCAATACCGCCGCCCATTTTACCGCTTCCGCCTGGGTGGTCAGCCCGGACCGGAAGCAGGTCCTGATGGCCTATCACAGGCTCTATGACTCCTGGGCCTGGCTGGGCGGCCACGCCGACGGAGACCGGGATCTGCTGGCCGTGGCGTTGCGGGAGGTCCGGGAGGAAAGCGGTCTCACGGAGGTCCGCCCCGTGTCCGAGGACTTGTATTCTCTGGAAATCCTGACGGTGGACGGCCACGAAAAGCACGGCCGGTACGTTTCCTCCCACCTCCATCTCAACGTCACCTACCTCTTAGAGGCGGACCCCTCCGCCGCCATCCGCCCCAAGCCCGACGAGAACAGCCGGGTGGGCTGGTTCTCCCCGGCGGACGCTGTGGCCGCCTCCAGCGAGCCGTGGTTCCGGGAGTGGATCTACACGAAGCTGAACGATAAGCTGTCCCGTTTTTAAGCCGCTCCATCGGCGGATAAGTCAGCACATTTCCGCTCGAAACAACTCTCTGACACAGTGAATCGTGCGGAAACAGAAACCTTTTAGAGAAAACCCGCCTGTGCGGATATGCGTACCAAAGGAGGAGTGAACAGTGAAAGCATACGAGTACGTCAACATTCACATTGGGAAGTTTGTGGGCGCAGGATCGGAGGCGCACCGGGCCATTATCGACGAATACGCCGCAAGGGGCTATCGTTATGTCGGGTACATCCCCACAAATATCAACAATTACGGAAAGATAACGGACTTGGATCTTGTCTTTGAGCGGGACGCTTGACCTCTGGTTTGTGGGAGCCTCCATGCCAAAAAGGAACAGGGCGGGGAGAAACGATTTCTCCCCGCCTCGTCATTTTGTCTTTCTACACGTTTTCGCCTGCGTTCAGCATAGTTTCCATGGAAATTCCATATCCTTTTGTTGCGTCGGAAAGCAGCACATGGGTCACAGCCCCTACCAGCTTTCCGTTTTGAAGAATAGGACTGCCGCTCATGCCTTGCACGATGCCGCCGGTGGCGGCGATCAGGTCCGGGTCCGTGACGGAGATCACCATTTCCCGACCGTCAGAGGCATTTGGGAGCCGTTTCAAAATTTCAACGGCATACTCCCGCACCTCGTCCCCGGACACATTGGCCCGGATCGTTGCCGGTCCCTCCACGGCATCGCCCACCGGCAGAGCCTCGCCCGCCACAAGGGTGCAGTCCGCCGGAAGTGTGCCGAAAATGCCGCAGTCGGTGTTGGCGCACAGAGGGCCAAGGTCGCCGGACAGGTCAAAATTGCCCCGCAGCTCCCCGGCACTGCCGCTGCTCCCCTTCTTCACCGCCTTCACAGTGGAGGGCAGGATGGAGCCGCTGCCGAAGGGCATCAGAGCCATGGTATCGCCGTCGGTGATCCCGTGTCCCAGCGCGCCGAAATCGCCGGTCGCGGGATCGTAATAGGTCACGGTGCCGATGCCCGCCATGCTGTCCCGGATCCACGCGCCGATGCAGCAGATGCCCTGTTCATTCCGTTCCGGCTCCACAGAGAGGGTCAGCGGGCTGCCCTGCCGTTTGATCTCCAGCGCCGTGGCGTCCGTTCCGTTTTTTTGCAGCAGGGATTGGAACTGCTCCGTGGAGGTCACGGCCTCGCCGCCGCACTCCACGATCACGTCGCCGGTTTTCAGGCCGCAGGTCCGGGCCGGAGTACCGCCCTCCGGCAGCTTTACCACCACCACGCCCCGGGCAAACAGCTTCACCCCTACGGTGTGTCCCACCGGGATCAGACTGCGTTGGACAGGCTCCGCGGCCAGAGCCGCCGTGGTACACAGCAGCAGGGCCAGCACCAGTGCCGCCCCATGCCGCAAGGGTCCTTTGGGGATCTCTTCATACAACAAGTCATCACTCCTTTGGCAGGCCGCAAAATTCACATACAAACTGTATTCTTTTGCAAAAATTCTACGTTTTGTATTGTGTTTTTCTTCCGCTTGCGGCGGTCTGCCTGTTTTTTCATCCGTGTCGCGCCGTTCCGCTTCACGGACAGACTTATCCTTCCCGACGCAGCAAAAGCAAATCCCGACAAAAAGCGGCAGCAGCGCCAGCCGGATCACGATGATGCTTTAAGCATAAGCGCAAAAAAGCAGACGCAGGAAATTCCTGCGTCTGCTGGTAGAAGCTTCAATTTGAAAATTCCATTCAATCCCGGCGATTGAAAATTTTGAAAATGTCATCGAAGGGATCTTCCTCCGGTTCAGCGGGCTTTTCCTCTGCCGGAGCAATGGGCTCAATGGGTGCAAAGGGTGCCTTGGGCTGCTCATCCTTCTCCTGACCCTCCAACTGGACGGGAGGCTTTGCAAATGTGCCGATCTTAGGCAGCTCGTCAGCTGGGTTCTTGTCAAAGCCGGTGGCGATAACGGTGACACGGATCTCGTCGTCCATAGTTTCGTCGAAGGTGGCGCCGAAGATGGTGAGGGCGTCGGGATGGACGGCCTGCTGCACCAGAGAGGCGGCCTGCTCCACTTCCTCCAGACCGATGTCCATAGAGCCGGTGACGTTGATGAGGACGCCCTTGGCCCCCTCGATAGAAGTCTCCAGCAGGGGGCTGGAAATGGCCATACGGGCGGCTTCCTCGGCCTTGCCCTTGCCGGCAGCCCGGCCCACGCCCATGTGAGCCATACCTGCGTTCTTCATAATGGCCGTCACGTCGGCAAAGTCCAGATTGATGAAGCCGGTGTCGCGGATCAGGTCGGAAATGGACTGCACTGCCTGACGCAGCACATCGTCGGCGATCTCAAAGGCGTTGGCAAAGGTGATCTTCTGGTCCGTGGCGTGCTTCAGCCGCTCGTTGGGGATAATGACCAGAGAGTCCACCTTATCCTTCAGCTCGGCAATGCCGCTCTCCGCCTGCTGCATCCGGCGGCGGCCCTCAAAGCCAAAGGGCTTGGTGACCACGGCCACGGTGAGAATATCCATCTCCTTGGCGATCTCCGCCACAATGGGTGCGCCGCCTGTGCCGGTGCCGCCGCCCATACCGGCGGTGATGAACACCATATCGGTGTCCTCCAGCGCCTTGGCGATCTGGTTCCGGCTCTCCTCAGCGGACTTGCGGCCCACCTCGGGGTCGGAGCCGGCGCCCTGACCGTGGGTCAGCTTTTCGCCGATCTGGATCTTATATGTAGCACTGGAAACATTCAGTGCCTGCTTATCTGTATTCACGGCCACGAACTCCACACCCTTGGTGCCGGAGCGGACCATGCGGTTGACCACGTTGTTGCCGCCGCCGCCAACGCCGATGACCTTGATGTTGACCACGGACTCGGGGCCGGTTTCCAATCCAAATGCCATAGCGGTGCCTCCTGCTGTCTTTTGTACGAAAGGGCGGCAAGCCGCCCTGTAAATCACAAGTTATAGTGTCCCAAGCATAGTGGGATATGATTATCTATTGTATGCTATTTTCCCGGTGAGGTCAAGGGTTGCCGGAGATTTGTTTCCGATTTTTTTCGGCGTCTCCCTCCCGGCTTCCTCTTATTTTCTGGTATCCTGATCAAATATGACCTGGCCGTCCTCCTGCCGCATATCAAAGGTGCCTGTCATATTATCCTGGATCTTGTCGCTGTTGATGGCCAGCTCCAGCACCCGCAGCTTGTAGGAAAAGTCCGCCTGATAGGGCATTTTCACCGTAAAGCGGTCCATATAGTCCATAGAAATATAGGACGCCTCTCCCAGATGGATGGCATCCACCTTTGCCAGCTCCCCCGTTTCATCCAGCACAGCCAGCAATTCCAGCAGGCTTTCCCGCCGGGTCTCATAGGCCGTATCCACAGCGATCTGGGTCCCTACGGAGGGGGACAGCAACTCACAGCCGTCAACGGTGGGGTATCCCGCGGCGGTATCCGTCTGCTCCACGATCTTTCCGGCAGGACTCATCAGCCACACTGTCCCGTCCTGTGTCCAGGCCAGAGGATCGCCGCACTCCTGCACCTGGATCAGCAGGGTGTCCGGCAGCTTCCGCTGAATACGGGTGTTTTCGATCTCGATATACGGCAGGGCCTCGGCGATGTTCCGGATCACCTGATACTTGTTCAGCAAAAAGAGGTTGTCACCGTCCTCCACGCCGCTGGCCTGACGGATCTCCGCCTCCGTATAGCGCTTCTCCCCGGTGATGACCACCGTATCCACCCGGAAAAACAGGGTGATGGCCGCCACCAGACAGCCGCAGATCAGGAATACGGACAGCAGCTTATAGAGGAAGCCGCTGCCTCCCCTTCTGCGCCGCCGCGCCGATCCTCTCCGTCTTGCCATGATGGTTCTCCTTTACAGTCTGTCTCTCAGGGGGAGGCCGTCCCCTCCACCCGCCGTATATCCGCGCCCAGCGCCGCCAGATCATCCTCGATGCTCTGATAGCCCCGGTCGATATGGGTAATGTCCGAAATGGAGGTCTCTCCCTCCGCTGCCAGAGCCGCTGCGCACAGTGCCGCGCCGCCACGCAGATCCGTACACCGCACAACGGCTCCGTGGAGCCGCTCCACGCCCAGCACCACCGCCGTCCGTCCGGAGACCCGGATGTCTGCTCCCATGCGGGCCAGCTCATCCACATGGCGGTAGCGGCTGCTGAACAGATTTTCCTCGAATACCGCCGCCCCCCGGCACCGCAGCAGCGCCGCCATCAAAATGGCCTGCGCGTCGGTGGGAAAGCCGGGATAGGGGGCCGTGCGGATGGGCCGGGGCGCCGTCAATCGTCCGGTACGGCGGCACACGATCCCGGCGCTGCCGCCGGTCACGTCGCACCCCGCCTCCCGGAGCACCGCCGTCACAGCGGAGAGGTGCTCCTCCCGTGCGTCCCGGAGAAAGACCTCGCCCCCGGCGGAGGCCGCCCCGCAAAGGTAAGTAGCCGCCGCGATGCGGTCCGGCAGAATGGTGTAAGTACCGCCGTGGAGGGGCCGTCCGCCCCGGATCACCACCGTGGATGTGCCCGCGCCGGTGATCTCCGCGCCGCAGGTATTCAAAAAGCCTTGCAGATCTTCAATTTCCGGTTCTCTGGCGGCGTTGGAAAGCACCGTGACGCCCTCCGCGCCGCAGGCCGCCAGCATCAGATTTTCCGTGGCCCCCACAGAGGGGAACCCCAGCACGATCTCCCGCCCCGTCAGCTTTGCCGCCTTGCAGTGCAGGGTGCCGCCGGTATCGTCGATCTCCGCCCCAAGTGCCCGGAGGCCGGAGAGGTGCAGGTCGATGGGCCGGGGACCTAATTCGCAGCCGCCGGGGCTGGTGAGGCTTGCCTCCCCGCACCGGGCCAGGATCGCCCCCAGAAAGATCACGGAGGACCGCATCTCCCGCATCAGCGCATCGGGAACGTCGCAGCCGGACATTCCGGCGGTGTCCACCTCCAACACATCCCCCCGCCACCCGGCCTTGCAGCCCAAGGCTTGCAGGATACGGATGGACGCCTCCACATCCCGCAGACGGGGACAGCGGCGCAGCTCCACGCTTCCGCCGGTGAGAATGGTAGCTGCCAGAATGGGCAGCACGCTGTTTTTCGCTCCCTGTATGGTAACTTCCCCTTGGAGGCGATTCCCGCCCCGGATCAGCAGTCGGCTCATATTATTGGTCCCTCCCGATGAAAATGGTATCACGGGCCATTCTATGGGGAGAGAGCAACTTCGGTTCCTGCCGCCGCTTTATCAAAAGGGCTAAACGCCTGCCGTTTTCTCGGATACAGGGCGCTTTCGCCGTCTATTTTTCGGTTTCTTTGATACTTTATCACGGCGATGGGCCGGTGTAAAGTCCGAAACAGTAAATTTACAGCAACTCCTGAACGGTTTCGTAAATTCGCTGGGCCGCATCCCGGATGCCCAATTCCGCCATGGCCGACGCCATGGCTTCCCGCCGGACATCATCATGCAAAATGCCTGCTGCCGTCTGAAACAGCGCCTGCCCGGAGGAATCCTGCTCCAGTAAAACCTCCACGCCGCCGTGGGTCTCCAGCGCGCGGGCGTTTTTCTCCTGATGGTTGTTGGTCACATAGGGGGATGGCACCATGATGGCCGGCACGCCCAGCGCCGTCAGCTCACTGACGGTGGAGGCTCCCGCCCGGCAGATCACCAGATCCGCCGCCCGCATCACCGGGGCCATGTCATAGATGTATTCCCGGACCTGCAGGGAGGGGTGGTCCTTCAGGTCCACGCTCTTCTCCGCCAATGCCTTCAGCACGGCAGCATATCCGCTCTTACCCGCGCCGTGGATATGATGGAACGGCTCTTTCCCTGCCTCCAAAGCCAGCATATCCGCCATTTGTGCGTTCATGCCGGAAGCGCCCAGAGACCCCCAGAAGGAGACGATCAGCGGCCGTCCGTCATTGACGCCCAACTTTTCCTTGGCCGCCTCCTTGGTCAGGGTGAAGAAGTCCTCCCGGACCGGGGTGCCGGTGACGGCCACCTTCTCCGGGTGCTTGTAGTGCTGGCGGCAGGATTCAAAGCCTACCATGATCCGCCCGGCGTAAGGCTCCAGCAGCTCCGTGGTCAGTCCCGGCACGGCGTTGGACTCATGGACCGCCGTGGGGATGCCCATTTTGGCGGCGGCCTTCACGGTGGGATAGCTGGCGTAGCCGCCGGTGCCGATCACCGCGTCAGGCCGGAACTCCTTCAAAATAGCCCGGGCCTCTGCCGGGGAGCGGACCATATTGTAGAGGGACACCAGATTGTGCTTGATCTCCGCCGGCTTGAAGGAGCGGTGAAAGCTGGAGATGTGAACGGTACGGAATTCGTATCCCGCCTTGGGGATCAGGTCCTTTTCCAAGCCACGCTCCGCCCCCACGAACAGTATTTTGATCTGTGGGTTCTTCTCCGCCATCAGCTGCGCCACGGCAATAGCCGGGTTCACATGGCCCGCCGTGCCGCCGCAGGTGAAGATCACCCGGTCAATGCGCTTTTCCACCAGCAGCGCCCCTTTCCAAAAAGATGTCAAAACAGGCCAAAAAGGCAGGTGTTTACCCTGCCTAAGGCTATCAAGAAAACGGTAAGGAAGGATGTGCGCGGGAAACCCAAGAAGGGTGTCCTGCGCCATTAAAATCCAATATTTTCAGAACTAACAGTTCTGAAAATGTGTCAGCGGGGCGAAAAATCTTTTCGACACGCTGAGGCAGGTGTTTACCCTGCCTTTGTTGGCTTCATTTGCCTGGATACGCTCAGGATCACGCCCATCTCCGCCAGCTGGATAAGCAGGGCGGTGCCGCCGTAGCTGAAAAACGGCAGAGAGATACCGGTGGTGGGAAGCAGTCCCGTCACCACGCCGATGTTCAAAAACACCTGCACCGCCAGCTGCGTGGTAAAGCCCACCACCAACAGTGTGCCGAACCGGTCACGGGTGTGGAGGGCGATCCAGTAGCCCCGGAGGATCAGCGCCGCGAACAGCAGCATGATGATCCCGGCTCCTACCAGACCCAATTCCTCGCAGGCGATGGAGAAAATGAAATCGTTGTGCTCCTCCGGCAGAAACAGGAATTTTTGCCGGCTCTTGCCAAGGCCCAGTCCCCACAACCCGCCGGAGCCAATGGTAATGAGACTCTGGGAAAGCTGATAGCCCTTATCCGCGGCATCTGCCCAAGGGTCCAGCCAGTATATAACGCGGGATTTGTTATAGCCGATGACAAATAAAGCCACATACACCATGCCAACTGCCGCGCCAGCGGCAGTGCCTACCCAGATCCAGTTGATGCCGCCCACAAGCATCATGGCCGCCCCCGCGCCCAAAATCAGGATCGCGCCGGAGAGGTGGGGCTCAACGGCCACCAGGCCCGCCACCACTACCAGAATAAATGCGTAGGGCAGAACGCCGTAGCGGAAGCTGCGCATTTTGTCCTTTTTCCGGGAAATGCTGTCGGCAAAGTAGGTAATGATTGCCACCTTGGCGATCTCCGAGGGCTGGAACTGCACGCCGATCTTCAGCCAGCGGGTAGCGCCCTTGGCCGTCACCGCGATGGGGTTGTGGGGGATGATGACCAGAATCAGGAAGATCACGGACACATAGATTAAGGCTCTGCCCGCGCCGCGAAGCCGCTGATAGTTGAATTTACTGACCAGCAGCATCACCGCCGTCCCCAGTACGGCAAACACCGCCTGCCGCTCAAAGTAGTACAGAGGATTATGCCGGGACGGATTCTCCTTATAATAGGCGAATGGAAAGCTGGCGGACAGGAGGATCACCAGACCGATGGCCATCAACAGCATCACCAGCAAGCAGAAGGTCAGGTCGATGGGACCTTTGGCCAGTTCCCGGCTCTCTTCCATTTTTTCCCGGCGGCGCTGCTTGCGCTCCTGAAGGGCCAGCTTCTCCTGATGGGTCAGGGGACGGCGGCGGGGCCGTGTCTGGGTCATGGATGTTTCCTCCTTTCTCTCCGAATCAAGTCAAGGTCTTACCGGTTTACAGATAGCGGCCCCGGATGCCGTAATACGCCAGCAGGCAGAACACTGCCGTAATGGACACAAAGACCGTTACGATCTTCACCTCGCTCCAGCCGCACCGCTCCAAATGGTGATGCAGAGGGGCCATTTTGAAAAACCGCTTGCCGTGGGTGGCTTTAAAGTATCCAACTTGTATAATATCGGATAAAGTTTCCAGAATGTAGATGATCCCCACCGGAATCAGCACCAACGGCATATCAAAGGCAAAGGCCAGCGCCGCCACCGCGCCGCCTAAAAACAGGCTGCCGGTGTCACCCATGAAGCATTTGGCGGGATGGCGGTTATACAGGGCGTAAAAGCCCACCAGACTGCCGCACAGGGCGGAGGAAAAGATCCCCAGCGTAGTGAATTTCCAGATCATAGCGGCGCCCATGAAGAACGCCATGACCACAGCGGTGACGCTGGAGGCCAGACCGTCGATGCCATCGGTGAGGTTCACGGAGTTGACGCAGCCCACGATGACGAAGGCGGCGAAGATCAGATACACGATCCAGTTCACTGTCAGCGTCACGTTGATGAAGGGGATATAGAGATCGTTGGTCAGAAGGCCCTCATACCGCATCAGGCACAGGAACACCACCGCCGCCAGAAGCTGTAAGGCGAACTTCTGCTTGGCGGTCAGGCCCTCGTTCTGGTGCTGGCGGACCTTGCGGTAGTCATCCACAAAACCGATGAGCCCGAAGATCAGGGCGAACAGGTACACATACAGATGGGCGAAGTCCCCCGTCAGCATCTGCTGCCAGCCGCAGGCAAAGGTCACGATGCCGCTGCCCAGAATAAAGGCGATGCCGCCCATGGTGGGGGTGCCCGCCTTGGAATTGTGCCAGGTGGGGCCGTCCTGCCGGATCTCCTGTCCGGCCTTCAGCTTCCGCAGCTCCGCCAGTACGAATTTGCCCAGAATCATGGTCAGCACACAGCCGGCCAGTAACGTCACATAGATACTCATGCTTTCTCCTTATCCCGGCCCCGGTGGTTTTCTCCGTCAGGGCCTTTCTCTTGCTGACCGTCCGGTACACATCCGGCCGGCGTTTTTGCCGCCACACGCGGCTGTATTTGTGAAATGGGGATGCCTAAAGTCAGCCGGACCTCAGCGTCCGCTGTTCAGGTGCTCCGCCACGATCTCCCGCTCATCCATGTGGAACTTCTGGTGGTTCACTTCCTGATAGGTCTCGTGGCCCTTGCCGCACAGAACGATCACATCGTCCTTCTGGGCGTGGTCCATGGCCCAGCGGATGGCCTCCACCCGGTCCTCCACCACTTCGTAAGGGGTGTTGCTGCCGTCAAAGCCCGGCAAAATATCCCGGATGATGGCCGCAGGTTCTTCGGTCCGGGGATTGTCGGTAGTGACAACGGCAAAATCGGACCAGTCCGCCGCCGCCTTGCCCATGCGGGGGCGCTTGGTCTTGTCACGGTCGCCGCCGCAGCCGAACACCGCCACGGTGCGGCCCTTGGCAAATTCCTTCACCGTTTGCAGCACGTTCACCATGCTGTCCGGCGTGTGGGCGTAGTCAATGAGGATGGTATAGTCCTTGCCGGGGGTGGGGACTACCTCCACCCGGCCCTGCACATGGGGGACCTTGGCCAGAACAGCGGCGCTGTCCTTCAGGGAAATGCCCAGCGCCAGTGCGGCCCCCAGCACATCCAACGTATTATACACCATAAAGCCGCCGGGGATATTCACCCGGATGGGTACCCGCTCGGTTTTTGTCACCGCGTCAAAGGCAATGCCGTCAGCAGACAGCACCACGTTTTCCGCCCGGAGGTCCGCCTCGGACTTGACGCCGTAGGTGCGCACCTGACAGGTGGCATCCTTCAGCAGCCGGGGCGTCCACGGATCGTCACCGTTCACCACGCCGACGCCGCAGTTCCGGAACAAAATGGCCTTGGCATCGCAGTAGTTTTCCATCGTTACATGGAAATCCAGATGGTCCTGGGTCAGATTGGTGAAGATGCCCACCGCATAGTGAACGCCGTAGACCCGGTCCAGACACAGGGCGTGGGATGAGGTCTCCATCACCGCATAGGCGCACCCGGCGTCCGCCATCTCCCGGAAGAGCCGCTGGACCTCAAAGGATTCCGGCGTGGTGCGGTCCGTAGGGATGACCTCCTGCCCGATCATGTTCTGATTGGTACCGATAAGGCCCACCTTGGCCCCCCGTGCCTGCTCCAGAATGGCCTTGAGCAGATAGGTGGTGGTGGTCTTGCCGCAGGTGCCGGTGACGGCGATCATGGTCATCTCCTCGGCGGGATGGCCGAACCAGTTAGCCCCGATCACCGCCAGCGCACGGCGGGAATCCGCCGTTCGGATATAAGGGCCATCCCCCTCCGGCAAATTCTGGCACAACACCGCCGCCGCGCCCTTTTCCAGCGCCGTGGCGATATACTTGTGGCCGTCTGTGGCGTAGCCGGTCATGGCTACGAACAGGTCTCCGGGCTGGGTGGCCCGGGAATCATAGCTGACGCCGGCGATCTCCATTTCCAGATCCACCGCGCAGGACGCGACAGGGACGCCGTTGAGCAGTTCCCGCAGTTTCATATCGTATTCCTCCATTTGATCGGTATTGTTTCACGAAAGTCCACCGCCCCCCTCACAGGGCAGTCGGCGGCTGTATACAAAGCACTCCTTGGCTATTGTAGCAGGTTTTTCCGGAAAGCATACCGAAAATGGTGTCATAAACCTGGCAAAAAGTGCGGTAAGGGGCGGTCAGTCTGTGGTTTTCGCGCCGAAACGCACCGTGACCACGCTGCCGGCAGCCAATTCCGTCCCCGCCTCCGCGCTCTGGGAAATGGCGGTGACGCTGCCGGTACTGCCGCCGGTGCTGGTGGCGCCGGTGACCTTCATAATGAGGCCCGCGTTGGTCAGGGCCTTGTTGGCCTCCGCCGGGGTCTTACCTACCACGTTGGGGACGGTGCTGGGGGCATTGGGCTTCTCCACGCCCAGATAGAGCACGATGGAAGCATTATTGGGCACGATGGCGCCGCCCGCCGGGGTCTGGTCCGTCACGGTATCGCCGCTTCCCACGGTGGTGCAGGCAAAGCCCGCCGCCTTCAAAGCTGCCTTCGCGTCCGCTGCACTCTTGCCCACCACATAGGGCACGGCGGCATCGGCGCCCGCCAGCTCCGAGGCGCTGTAATTCGGTTCAATACCCAGTGCGGGCAGGATCTCGCCCATGATCTGACCGGCCACGGGAGCCACCATGGTACCGCCGTACACGGCGGTGCCGGTATCACGGCGAGGGGTGTCCATAGTCAGGAGCATGATGTACTTGGGATCGTCTGCCGGGGCGAAGCACATGAAAGACACCACCACGTCGCCTCTGGGGTTGTCGTTGGTTTTGGTGCCGGTCTTATCGGCGGTACCGGTCTTGCCGCCGATGCGATAGCCTGCCACCCGGCCGTTTTTGCCGCTGCCGGAGGAGACCACATATTCCAGCGCCTCCCGGACGATGGCGGAGGTCTCCTCGCTGATGACCTGCCGTACCGGAGTGGAGTCATGCTGAGACAGAACGTTGCCGTCCTCGTCCAGCACCTGCTCCACAATGTAGGGCTGATAGAGATAGCCGCCGTTGACGCAGGCCGCCTGAGCCCGGATCAGCTCGATGGGCGTCACGTTGAAGGTCTGGCCGAAGGAGTAGGACGCCAGCGACACCACCTGGGAGTTGAAGCTCTTTTCATCCTGAAAAATGCCCTTCACCTCACCGATCATGTCGATGCCGGTCTTATCCATCAGGCCGAAGGATTTCAGATACTTGTAGTAGGTCTCCGTTCCCACGGACAGACCCATGCTGATAAAGGCAGGGTTGCAGGAATGGCCCACCGCCTCGATGAGGGTCTGCTGACCGTGGCCGCTGTGGTTGGAACAGTAGATGGGCTTGTTCCAGCCCTGCACACGGGTGGAGCCGGAACAGTAGAAGGTGGAGTTTTTCGTCACCTTGCCCTCCTCCAGCGCCGCCGCCAGTGTAATGGGCTTGTAGGTGGAGCCAGGCTCGTAGGTGGAGTCGATGCACTTGTTGCGCCACTGGGACTGAACGGCGCTGTTGATGGCCGCAGACCGGGCCTCGGCATACGCCTCCTCCGATTCATAGGTGGAGCGCTTTGCGTCGATCTTGGCAAGCTCCGTATCCAGCTTGGCCTTCAGGGCATCGTCAAAAATCGTGCCGTAGTCATTCAGATCGTAGTTGGGATAGGACGCCATAGCCACGATAGCTCCGGAGTTCACATCCATAACGATGCCGGTGCCGCCGTTTTTGGCGCCGTATTTTTTCAGCATACTCTCCAGACCGTTTTCCAGACTCATCTGGACGTTGGCATCCAGCGTCAGCACCAGACTGTGCCCGTTTTCCGCATCGAAGATCTGCTCGTAGTTGTACATCAGTTCCGTGCCGGCGGCGTTTCGGGCACTGATGGTATACCCGGCAGTGCCGGTAAGGGTATCGTCGTACTTGGCCTCCAGACCCACGCTGCCCACGCCGTCGGAGTTGACAAAGCCCAGAACGCCGGAAGCCAGAGATCCGTACAGGTAGTACCGCTTGGAGGATGGCTGGAGCCAGACGCCTTGAAGCTTTACCCGATCCGATTCCGGCACCTCATTGCCGTCAGGGTCGATCTCGCCGTTGATGAAACGGCGAACTTCGTCGGAAACCGTCTGATCCGCCCGCTTCTTGATGTTCCAATAGTCATAGTTGGTCTTGGTCATCCGGTTTTCCAGAGTCTCCTGGTCCACGCCCAGAATGCGGCTGAGGCCCTTGGCGATGTAGGTCTGATCCCGCAGGATAGGGGCTGTGTAAGTCTCTCCCTTATCCGCCGCCTTCTTGGCGGCCTTCTCCTGCTTTTCCTTTTGGCTCTCCACAAACTCCGCGATCCGCATTGGAGAGATGTTTACGTCCTCCGCCGTGGCGGAGATGGCCAGCGTGTTGAGGTTTCGGTCATAAACGGTGCCTCGGGAGGCGTTGACCACGGCGCTGCGGGTCTGCTGCTCGATGGCTTTTTCCTGCAATACGCTGTGCTGACGGATCTGGATGTCATAGAGCTTCCAGAACAACACCGCAAAGGTCACGATACCCAACAGCAGCATGACCAGCACCGTCCGGCTGCGGATGACCTGATTGGCCCGCCGGGCCGCGTCGCTTTTTCTCCGGGGATTGGATGCCATAGAGTTCTCCTTTCAGGGGCAATTCAGCAAAGAAGGGGAGTAAGAAGACGCCGGCTTCTCACTCCCCGCTGTGTCAAAACATACTTATTTCAGGTTCAGTCGAAATATTCCACCACGGCGTAGACTCCATGATGCAAGGAGCTTAAGATCCGGCTGAAAACGCTGGGGGTCTCCGTCCGGTAGACCACGGCGCTGTCCTCGCTGTCCAGATCCAGATAGGTGATCTGGCTGCTGGTGGGCTTGGTCATTCCGGCGGCAGCCGCCACCTCCTTGACGGTGGCCATATCAAACATCTGCTCGTGCTGGGCCGTCAGGCTGACATTTTCCGCCTGCAAGACCGTCAGTTCGCTTTTCAGAGCCACGGTGTCGGCGGCCAAGGTGGTCAGCTGCACATAGCTCAGCAGCAGCATCACCGCGGCCACGGCCACAGCCGTTACCCCCAACACAGATAGCACGGGGATCGCCTGGCGCTCCCGCGCCAAAACCTGTTCCTTATGATAAACCTTCGGGGCCGCCTGTGTCCGCTCGTGGCGAGGGACCTCGCCGGCATGTTCCAATTCCCGTTCCCGGACCGCCCAGTCCAGATCCCGGGCCAGACTCCCGTTTGTGCTGAATTCCCGATGCGCATAACGGTATTCTCTGGCCGCTGACGCCATTGCAGAGTCCCTCCCTTCCACAAAATCAACACACAATAAAGGGCTTGTCCCTTTTTAAAAGTCAAATATCAAATGGGTCACATTTTTCTACCACCCGCAGCTTGGCGCTGCGGGCCCGGCTGTTTTCTTCCAGCTCCGCCGCTCCCGAAACGATAGGCTTCCGGGTCACCAGCCGCACTCTGGGCTTTTTCCCGCACACGCACACTGGAAATTCCGGCGGGCAGGTGCAGCCTTTGGCGGCATCCTGAAAGGCCCGCTTCACAATGCGGTCCTCCAGAGAATGGAAGGTGATGACGGCCAGCCGGCCGCCGGGGTTCAGGTGGTCGATGGCTCCGCTGAGCATGGGCGGCAGGGCGTCCAGCTCGCCGTTGACGGCAATGCGGATGGCCTGAAAGCTCCGCTTGGCCGGGTGCTGTTTCTCCCGGAGCGCGGCGGCAGGCATGGCGGAGCGGATCAGCTCCGCCAGTTCCAATGTAGTTTGTACCGGCGCGGTCTCCCGGGCCTGTACGATTCTTTTCGCAATGGCGGGGGCGTAGCGCTCCTCGCCGTACTCAAACAAAATGCGGCGCAGCTCCTCGTAGCTCCAGGTGTTTACCACATCGTAAGCGGTGAGAGGGGCGGTGGCGTCCATCCGCATGTCCAGCGGTGCGTCATGCATATAGGAAAATCCACGGGACGCATCATCCAGCTGAGGAGAGGATACTCCCAGATCAAATAACATACCGTCCACGCCGGGAATGTCCAACTCCGCCAAAATCTCGCTGACCCGGTCGAAATTGCTGTGGACCAGCGTCACCCGGTCCATCCAGGGGGCCAGCCGTTCCTGGGCCGCGTCGATAGCGGACTGGTCCCGGTCAATGCACACCAGCCGGCCGGTGGTGAGCCTTTGGGCGATCTCTCTTGAGTGCCCCGCACGGCCCAGTGTGCCGTCTACATAAATTCCCTCCGGCCGGATATGCAGCGCTTCGATGCACTCGGCCAGCAAAACGGGCTTGTGGGTAAATTCCATAGCTCAGCTCCGATTCCGACGGGCCCGCGCCAAGGCGTCCATGGCGGCGGCCATATCGTCCTCTTCCAGCATCTGGCGTTCCCGCTCCGTCCAGGTGGCGGAATCCCAAATCTCGGCAAAGGCGTTCATGCCAACGATTGTGGCAGTTTTTTTCAGGTTTGCGTAGTTCCGCAGGGCGGCGGGGATCAGAACCCGGCCCTGACCGTCAGGCTCGCACTCCACAGCGTTGGCATACAGCAGCGTCAGTGCCCGGGCCTCGGTGTAGGGCAGCTCGTCCATATCCTCGGACATCTGGTTCCACTTGGCCTCGGGGTAAATGGTCAGGCAGTGCTGGGCGCCGATGGTGATATAAAACCGGTCTCCCAGTGCTTCCCGCATATTGGAGGGGATCACCAGCCGGCCCTTGGAGTCAATGGTGTTATTGGACTTGCCCATGAGTCTGGCCATAGCGGTGCCCTCCTTCCCTACTTTTTGGGTTTTCGTGGTCCAATGTGGCACTGTTATCCACATCTTCCCCACTTTTCCCCACCACACACCCTGAGTATAAGCGATTTCAAGGGGGATTGCAAGTATTTTTTTCCGACGCAAACCCTTGAAAACAGGCCACTTTTTGCCAAAAGTCAGGAATAATTCACCGTTTTCAAACAATTGTTCCATCGTTGCCGATTGGTTTACGTAAAATCAAAAAGAATGACAACACAATATCTTGTGTTGTCATTCTTTTTTAGAACGCAAGTTGCGCTAAATATAGAGTTTTCAGAAAAAGTTGCAGGTCTTTTTTCGTCATTTTTAACGAATTTTCACGCAAATCCCCTTTTTTACGGCAGACAGTCTCCGTTATGGTCAACCATCTTTTCCACACCGACTATACTTGTTCCTATGTGTTTCGTCCGCTTACATTGCGGCGGACAGCACGTCAATTCTCTGCCTCTTCCGCAGTCTTTCTTTCTGCCTCCAGCTTTTCCCGCTGTTCCTGAAGCTTGGCGGCGGAAGCGGCCCGGAATGCGGACCGGGACTGCTTCACCTCGGTCAGCGCGGCCTGTACAGCCTCCTCCGTCCGGGCCAAAGCGTCCTCTGCGTACTCATTTGCCACCTGACAGAGCTGGCGGGAGCGATCCTCCGCGTCGGCAATGATCTTCCGGGCCTTCTCCTTGGCGGCATAGAGCACCTCGCTGTCAGAGACCTTGCTCTTGGCCTCCAGATCCGCCTGACGCATCATCCGCTCCACGTCCCGCTTGGCCTCGTCCACAAATTTTTCCCGGGCGGCCAGCAGCTCCTGAGCCCGTTTCAGCTCCACAGGAAGCTGGTTCCGCAGCTCGTCCAGCAGATCCAGCACCTCGTCCCGGTCCACCATGCTGAGGTTGGGCTTCAGGGCGGGGGACTTGGCGTCCTCGACCCGTTCATACAGCATATCAATTAAACGGTTTACATCGTTTTCAGCCATAACGCATTCTCCTTATCGTTGTTCCGTCCAGTCCCGGATCAGGGGCAGGATCGCCTTGGGCAGGTACTTATCAAGGGGCTGATGATAATGGATCATCTCTCTTGCCACGGTGGAGCTCAAATAGATGTACGCCGGGTCAGCAGGCAGCAGCAGCGTTTCCAGGCCCGGATGCAGGCCCCGGTTCACCATGGCCTGCTGATATTCCGTGTCGAAATCGCTCTGGGTCCGGATGCCCCGGACAATGGCGGTAGCCTTCCGCTCCGCGGCGAAATCGGCCAGCAGGCCGCCGTACAGCTCCGCCGTTACGTTGGGCAGCTCTAAAACCGCCGCCTCCACAAGCTTCAGCTTTTGCTCCGGGGTGAACATCTGGCCCCGCTTTTCTGCATTGGGGCTGACGCAGACATACACCTGATCGAAGCAGGCCGCTGTGCGGCGAATAATATCCATGTGTCCCAGCGTGATGGGGTCAAAGCTGCCGGAACAGACTGCGATCCTCATACCTGCGCCCCCTCGTCTCCGTCCCGGTGGTAGATGGTGACGGCGATTTTGCCGTACCGGTAGGTCCGGCCCATGCGGTAGGGTGCGGACAGGGCCGGCAGGACCTTGTCCACCGGATGCTCCGCGATCATCATGCCGTGAACGTTCAGCAGGTCATGGCGGGCAATATGGGCGATGGCCGTCTCCAGCAGTTCCGTCTCATAGGGCGGGTCCAGAAAGATCAGGTCATATTTTTCCCGGGCGGCCTTGAGAAATTCCATGGAATCCCCGGCCACTACCCGGCTCCGGTCCGTCAGATCGCAGAGCTTCAGGTTTTCGCGGGTCAAAGCTGCCGCATCCGGCCGCCGGTCCACAAACACAGCGGAAGCCGCGCCCCGGCTGAGGCACTCGATGCCCAGCTGGCCGGTGCCGGCAAACAGGTCCAGGACCTTACGGCCCTCAATATCAAATTGCAGGACGTTGAACAGCCCTTCCTTCACCCGGTCAGTGGTGGGCCGTGTCTCCATCCCCTCTAATTCTTTCAGACGGCGGCCCCTGGCGGAGCCGGTGATGACGCGCATGGTGAGATCCTCCTCATCAGATTCTAACTCAGCGTGTCAAAAAAGTCTTTTCTCCCCGCTGAGCAAGTTTTCAGAACTTTATAAAAGTTCTGAA
>OLGI01000204.1_pt1 | contig 63616 bp, 32 predicted proteins | sample 1605221 | NCBI WGS metagenome assembly OLGI01 (sample SAMEA3888915, study PRJEB22519) | human gut metagenome | biome: human gut; feature: human-associated habitat; material: faeces | place: Denmark | collected 2010 | reverse complement strand
GCCGCTTCGCTTGCCCTGGGCTATGTGCTGTTGGCCTTTCAGGCCGTACCCGTCTGAATCCGAAACTTAAGTAACATAATAAATAGTGTACAGCTTACTTACTTGTCAACCCGTTAACTTGTTAACCCGTTAACCTGTCAACCCGTTAACCTGTCAACCCGTTAACCTGTTAACCCGTTAACTCGTTAACCTGAAATTACAACGGCAAAAGCCCCAATCATTAGCCAAAGTTTAACGCCTGACGCTAATGATTGGGGCTTTTCTGTGTTTTTTTCGTATTTTTGCAGTGTTATGGATAATCCGAGCACACCACACATACTCATTATATACACGGGCGGCACCATCGGTATGATTGAAAATCCCGAAACAGGTGCGTTGGAGAACTTTGATTTTGAACAGTTCAAGCTCCATGTGCCCGAACTCCGCCAGTTCAATTACCACATCGATGCCCTGGCCTTTGACCCGCCGATTGACTCGAGCGATATGGAGCCGCGCTACTGGATAAAGATGGCGCACATCATAGCCGACCATTACAACCATTATGACGGTTTTGTGCTGCTGCATGGCACCGACACCATGGCCTACACCGCGTCGGCCTTGAGCTATATGCTCGAAAATCTGGGCAAGCCCGTCATCATTACCGGTTCGCAGTTGCCGATAGGACAGTTGCGCACCGATGGCAAGGAAAATTTGCTGACGAGCATCGAGATAGCTGCGGCACGCGACCAAATGGGGCACCCCGTGGTGCCTGAGGTGTGCATATTTTTCGAGAGCCGCCTGATGCGCGGCAACCGCACTACCAAAATAAACTCTGAGGGCTTCAATGCCTTCCGTTCGTTCAACTTGCCGTCGCTGGCTCATGCCGGCATTCACATCAAGTACGAAACGCACCTTATTCGTCGTCCGCGTCCCGATGCGCCCTTCCGTCCGCACTATTTGCTCGACAACAATGTGATGATTCTCACACTCTTTCCCGGCATTCGCAAGGAGGTGATAGACACCATGCTCAGCGTGAGCGGGCTGCGTGCGGTGGTGATGAAAACCTTTGGTGCGGGCAATGCGCCGCAGAAACCATGGTTTATTGAGAGCATTCGCAAGCTTGTCAACCGCGGCGTCATAGTGGTCAACATCACGCAGTGCTTCAAAGGCATGGTTGAGATGCACCGCTACGAAACGGGGTTGCAACTGTTGCAGGCCGGGGTGATAAACGGCTACGACTCTACTGTTGAGGGCATGATAACCAAACTCATGTTCTTGCTCGGACATGGCTATTCGCACAACGAGATAGTCAGACTGATGAATACCAATATTGCAGGCGAAATAACGGTGTGATGCTCGCAGAGCTCGCAGATGTGCAGATGCTTGCTTTATTTGCGGGTGTGCAAATACAGCGCGCGTCATATTGTCCCAACGCATAACAACGATGAAATATCTTTACATACTTATAGCCGCGTTGCTGCTTGCAGCGTGTAGCGCTCCCGCCACCCACAGCGGCGAGGGACAACCTGTCAGCCTCAGTCATGCCACATTGCTCGGCATGGCTGAGGCTGACAGCTTTGTGGTAGCTACTGTCAAAAATCCGTGGGACACCACCCGCACACTTGCCACTTACGTCATGGTGCCCGACTCGTTGCCCATGCCCAGCCACTTGCCGCAGGGCACTGTGGTGCGTACACCGCTGCGCCGTGCCGTGGTCACTTCGGCCGTACATCTGGCGTTGCTGGCCGACCTCGACGCATTGGACGGCGTGGGCGGTGTGACCGATGCCGGCTACATAGTGAGCCAGCGCATAAAGGACTATTTGCAGCGCCACCCCAATGTGGCCGACATGGGGCAGAGCATGCAGCCCAATGTGGAGCGTATGCGCATGAACAAGGTAGACGCCGTGCTGGTGTCGCCCTTCGAAAATGCCGGACATGGCGCGCTCGACAATGCCGGCATACCCCTCATAGAGTGTGCCGACTACATGGAAACGTCGCCCCTGGCCCGTGCCGAGTGGATGCGCTTTTATGGTCGATTGTTCGGGGTGGGGCAGCGTGCCGACTCACTGTTTGCCGTAGTGGAACAGGCTTACCTCGCTTGCAAAAAGCGTGTGGCCCGAAGGGGTAGTGGCCCTCGCCCCACGGTGATGAGCGACCTCATGCAGCGCGGCACATGGTACCAACCCAGCGGACGCAGCACCATGGGGCAGTTTATAGCCGATGCCGGAGGCCGCAACCTGTGGGCCGACCGCACAGAGAATGGCAGCGTGTCACTCAGTTTTGAAAGCGTGTTCCAACGTGCAGCCAAGGCCGATGTGTGGCTCGTAAAGTACGGACAGCAAACCGACCTCAGCTATGCACAGATGCTGCGCGATATGCCGCAAGCCGCACAGTTTGCCCCGTGGCAAAAGCATCGCGTCTATGCCTGCAACACCTTCAGCGTACCTTTTTATGAAGAAGTGCCCTTCCACCCCGAGCGCTTGCTGCAGAACCTTGCCGACATATTCGGTGGCCGTACCCCGCAGGGCAGTGATGTTTATTACACCCCTGTAAAGCAATAGCCCATGAGAGTCTCCATATCCTTGCTTCTCATGTTATCCCTCCTCGCCCTGTTTACCGGCAGTGTGAGTTTGACACCCGTACAGGTGTGGCAGTCGCTTTGTGGCGGAGGCGATGAGGCTGTGCGCTACATCGTGTTCGAATCGCGTATGCCGCAAATGCTCACCGCCATATTGGCAGGTGCCGCCCTGGCGGTGAGCGGACTTGTGATGCAAACCCTCTTTGCCAATCCGCTGGCCGACCCCTCGCTGCTTGGTGTCAACAGTGGCGCCTCGCTTGGTGCCGCCATAGCCCTGCTGGCGTGTGGTGGCAGTGTGGTGGTGGGCGGTGCCGCCCTGTCGGGGGTGATGCTCACCATTGCCGCCTCGTTTGTAGGCGCGTGTGCTGTCATATTGCTGCTCAGCGTGTGCAGCCACTATTTGCGTGGCACATTGGCGTTGCTTGTGGCCGGTGTCATGCTCAGTTTTGGCATATCGGCCGTCATTTCGTTGCTCAACTTTTATGCCACGGCCGACGGCGTGCGCTCCTATGTGGTGTGGGGCATGGGCGACTTTTCGGGTCTCACTATGCAGCGCATACCCCTGCTTGCCGTGTTGGTGGCAGTGCCCTCGCTCATGCTGCTGGCCGCTGCCCGTCCGCTCAATGCCTTGCTGCTCGGGGCCGATTATGCCACCAACCTTGGCATACGTGTCAAGCGTGTGCGCACCATTCTGCTTCTGCTCACCGGACTGCTCACTGCGGCAGTCACCGCCCTGTGCGGCCCCATTTCGTTCATAGGCTTGGCCGTGCCGCATATTGTACGCTTGCTCATGCACACTGCCGACCACCGCCGCTTGTTGCCCGCCACCTTGGTTATGGGTGCCAACGTGGCATTGCTCTCATTGTTGCTCACCCATTTGCCTGGCGAGCGCGGCACACTCCCCTTGTCGGCCATCACCCCGTTCATAGGCGTGCCGGTGGTGGTGTACATCTTGTTGCGCCGGCGCAGTGGGTGAGTGCTTGATAGCTCTTGATAGTCATGCAAACGGACTCAAGCGCCAAACGCTGCCACTAATGGGGGCGACGCGTCCCGCGTCGGTTTTTTCAGCAGCTTCGTCCCGCGGGGAAATGCAATGTTCATACACTAAATAAAGGCTCGCAGACAGTTCTAATTACACTTTCTGTCTGTGAGCCTTTGCCTTAATTCCGACGCGGGACGCGTCGCTCCCATTTGAGGTAGCGTTTGGTGCTTGAGTTCGTTAACCTGTCAATCAATAATTCTGCCAATGGGTTATTGCAGCCCCTTCGTCAAGAAATGCCGCAAGTGAAGGTGGGTAATGCCGTTATAATCGTTCTTAGTAAGTAAGGGTGTCATCGAGATGACGTATTTGGGATAGTTGTCTTTGATGGCTCGCAGGTTGCCAAACTCCCGTTCGCGTGTGGCCTCGTCGGCAATAATGTACGATGCCTGTATATAGGCGCGTTGCCCGTCGGCTTTGGTACACACAAAATCGATTTCGGCAGCTTGTAATTGTCCCACACAAACCTTGTAACCCAAACGTACGAGGTGCTGGTAGATAACGTTTTCAATCACCTTTTCAATGTCTCCCTCCCGTGTGCCTCCTGCAATGGCATTGCGTATGCCGTTATCTTCAAAGTAAAACTTGTCGTTCGTTTCAAACAGCCGTTTGCCGTGAATGTCGTAGCGGTTAACCTTGTGTAAGATGTAGGCTTCGCAGAGATATGACAGATAGTTGATGATGACCGACGAGGTGATGCTCTCGCCTTGCGACTTCATGAATTTAGCTATGCTGTTGGCCGAAATGAGTTTGCCTGTGTTGTCGGCCAAGAAGCGTACCAAATTTTCAAGGAATGGTATGTTCCTGATATTATTGCGCATGATGACGTCTTTCAACAAAACCGTGTGGTAAATGTCCATTTGATACTCACGGGCGTCGTCCTCGTTGAGCCCTATGCGCAGCAGGCCAGGCAAACCGCCATATTGTATGTATAGCGCCAGTGACTCGTCGTTGTCGGCGAGCTTGTGAAATGTCAGAAATTCAGCATAGCTTAGCGACTGTATATAAATTTCCTTGTAGCGTCCTCCTATCAGTGTGCTCAGTTCGTTGCTCAGCATGCGTGCGTTGCTACCAGTAATGATGATGTCCGTGTCGGGCTCAGTGCGATAGCTGCGCACCGTGCGCTCAAACTCATCAATGTCTTGAACTTCGTCAATTAAAATGTAGTTATGTTTGCCTTCAACCCATTGGGCTTCGATGTACTGGTTGAGGTCTTGATAGTTCTTGATGGTATCGAATGCACGTTTCTCTTTGTCAATGAATATTACGTTATTGCTTGAATTCGACATCTTGGCGTCGCGAACCATTCTCAGCATATAGCTCTTGCCCACACGCCGTTGCCCTACTAAAACGATAATCAGCCCTTTGCCAAGGTGCTTTTCTATCTGGTTGATGTAAAGTGATCTCTCGATGCTTTCCATGCTTTTATCTTTTATACTTACAATTATTGGCAAAAGTAGCGATTTTATCTTTTATAATGAACAAAACTCTCCGATTTAGTGATTTTGTTCATTATAGAAGATAAAATCTGGGGCTTTGCCCGCATGGCAGTTTGTGGCGAATAAAACAGTAATAGACGCGGCATAAAGCGTAATTTGCTGAAAATGTGTAATTTTGCACACCTCATTTAGATGAAATAGTATATTATGCAAGGATTTATTGAAACCGAAGAAATAAAGGCCGAAACCGCCATATTGGTAGGTTTGATAACCAAAAACCAAAATGAGCGCAAGACCAACGAATATCTTGACGAACTGCAGTTTCTGGCCGAAACGGCTGGGGCAGTCACCGTCAAGCGCTTTACGCAAAAGCTCGACGGTCCCTCGTCGGTAACCTATGTGGGTAAGGGTAAACTCGAGGAGATACGCGCCTACATCGAAGCCGAGGAGGACGCCGAACGCGAAATAGGTATGGTGATTTTCGACGATGAACTCTCGGCCAAACAGTTGCGCAACATTGAGCGCGCCTTGGGTGTGAAAATTCTCGACCGCACCAACCTCATTCTCGACATCTTTGCCATGCGTGCCCAAACGGCCAATGCCAAAACACAGGTTGAGCTGGCGCAGTATCGCTACATGCTGCCCCGTCTGCAGCGACTCTGGACTCACCTCGAGCGTCAGGGCGGCGGCTCAGGTTCGGGTGGCGGCAAGGGTTCGGTAGGTTTGCGCGGACCGGGTGAAACGCAGCTCGAAATGGACCGCCGTATCATTCTCAACCGCATGGCGCTGCTCAAACAGCGTTTGGCCGACATCGACCGCCAAAAGAGCACACAGCGCAAAAACCGCGGCCGCCTCATACGTGTGGCGCTGGTTGGCTACACCAATGTGGGCAAATCAACACTTATCAATCTGCTGGCAAAGACCGACGTGTTTGCCGAGAACAAATTGTTTGCCACGCTCGACACCACTGTGCGCAAGGTCATTATCGACAACCTGCCATTCTTGCTGGCCGACACCGTAGGGTTCATACGCAAGCTGCCCACCGATCTGGTAGAGTCGTTCAAGAGCACCCTCGACGAGGTGCGCGAGGCCGACCTGCTGGTGCACGTGGTAGATGTGTCGCACCCCGACTTTATGGAGCAAATTGAGGTGGTGAACAACACCCTGCGCGATTTGGGGTGTGCCGAAAAGCCGCAGTTGCTCGTGTTCAACAAAATGGACGCCTACACCTGGACCGAAAAGGATCCCGACGACTTGACTCCCGCTACCCGCGAGAATGTGTCGCTCGACGAACTCAAACACACGTGGATGGCCAAAATGGGCGACGACTGCATCTTTATATCAGCCCGCGAACGACAAAATATTGACGAACTCAAAGAGCTGTTCTATGCACGCGTCAAGCAGTTGCATGTGCAGAAATACCCTTACAACGACTTCTTGTTCGAGCACTACGAGCAGCAGTAAGCTGTTGCGATGGGGCATTATTACGGTTACGGGAGGGCGTTTTCCCGGTTGCGGGAGGGCGGCGTGCCGATTTCTCCGACAAAAATTCCGTCCTCCCGCCACCGTAAAACGCCCTCCCGCCACGTGTGGCAACACCCCTCGCCAGCGGCAATGCGCGTCCGCCACGTGGCAGAATTTTGAAATGCAAAATACTTAACTCAAGTTTCGGATTTAGTAAGGGCGGGCTGAAAGCCCAATGGAGCACTTAGCCCAGGGCAAGCGAAGCGGCACCCTGGGTATCGCGTGTTGGAGCAGTCGCGCCCTGTAAGGGCAAAAGCTCTAAGACATGGCGTAGGTGTTGAACAAAAATACATACGATGTTCCACTTTAAGACCGCTAAATCAGCTATCAAGTAAGAATAACAATATAAAGGGCTAAAGCTTTTGCCCTTACAGGGCGCGGAAACTCTACTATGCGGAAACCCCAGGGTGTCGCTTCGCTTGCCCTGGGCTATGTGCTCCATTGGGCTTTCATTGGCATCATCGGCTGCAGCTCAGCAATTCAAGCAAGCTTGATTGCATTCGCCTTGCACGATGATTCAGCCCGTCCTTGCTAAATCCGAATTTTGAATACTTAACAACCAATCATTTAGTGAAACCTTTAGTAAAGCGGCAGTATATTCTGCCCTTCGTGCTCATCACCTCCCTCTTCTTTTTGTGGGGGGCGGCACACTCCATTCTCGATGTGCTCAACAAGCACTTCCAGACCGTCATACCCGGCATGAACCATGCCCATTCGTCGATGGTGCAAGTCATGTTCTACCTGGGCTATTTTGTAATGGCCATACCCGCGGGCATTTTGATTGACCGCCGCGGCTACCGCACGGGCGTGGTTGCGGGTTTGCTGCTCTACGGCTTTGGCGCCCTGTTGTTTTGGCCCGGCGCACAAGTCATGTCGTTCAACTTCTTCCTTGTGTCGCTCTTCATCATAGCTTGCGGACTGGTGTTTCTTGAAACGGCAGCCAACCCCTACGTTACCGAACTTGGCGACCGTGAGACTGCCCCCTCGCGCCTTAATCTGGCTCAGTCGTTCAACGGCCTTGGCTGCGTGTGCGGCCCTCTGTTTGGTGGACTCCTGTTGTTTTCCGACGGTGGCGGCAACGAGCGCATAGCCCTGCCCTATGTGGTGATGGCGGTGGCGGCCCTGCTCGTGGCAGTTGTGTTTGCGCGTGTCAAACTGCCCGAAATTAGTCATGCCGACACCGATGCCGGTGCTCCCAATGCGGCACAAGGCCATGTGCTGACCCGTTTGTTCAAGAACAAAGCTTTCATGTTCGGCCTCTTTGCCCTGTTCAGCTACGAGGTGTCGGAGATATCCATCAACAGCTTCTTTATCAACTATGTGGCCGATGGCGGCTGGATGACCCCGCGCGATGCCAGCATAGCCCTGTCGTTTGGCGGTCTTGGCCTGTTTATGCTCGGCCGTGTGGTGGGCAGCATTGTCATGCAGCATGTGGGCAGCGAGCGCGTGTTGCGCTTGTGCGCCATAGGCACCTTTGCCACCACCTTTGCCGTAGTGCTCAACCTTGGCGTGCTGTCCATGGCAGCCCTTGTGCTGGTGTATGTGTTCGAGAGCATCATGTTCCCCACCATCTTTGCCCTGTCGCTGCGCGGGCTCGGTCCGCTCACCAAGCGTGCCTCGTCGTTGCTCATGATGACCCCCGTGGGTGGTGCCGTCGGCCCCCTGCTCATGGGGTTGGTGGCCGATGCGTCCACCATGTCGGTGGCTTTCATCGTGCCGTTGGTGGGTTTTGCCAATGTGGCCGCCTTTGCCTTTGCACGCAGCAAGCAAACGTGCTGAAAATGGCCTCCCCAATGCCGTGCAGACGGGGTAAATAGGGCAAAATAGCAATTTGTGCGTAAAAAATGGCCGAATAATTTGGCCCGTATTACAAAAGTGCGTATCTTTGCACTCGCTAAACCGCCACAAGGCAGTGAGGCAATGATACGCAATGCGGAAATAGCTCAGTTGGTAGAGCACAACCTTGCCAAGGTTGGGGTCGCGAGTTCGAGTCTCGTTTTCCGCTCTCAAAATCGAAGCACAGTCGTTCCATTCGTAAGGAAAGACTATTTCGAGCGAAACAAACTTTTATACATTCAAATTACAAACTGGAGAGGTGGCGGAATTGGTAGACGCGCTACTTTGAGGGGGTAGTGACAATTGTGTCGTGGGAGTTCGAGTCTCCTCCTCTTCACTTGTTTTTGACATGTTGCGGAAATAGCTCAGTTGGTAGAGCACAACCTTGCCAAGGTTGGGGTCGCGAGTTCGAGTCTCGTTTTCCGCTCTCAGGTCGCTCGAATGGTGGAATGGTAGACACGAAGGACTTAAAATCCTTTGGGCAGAAATGTCCGTGCGAGTTCGAGTCTCGCTTCGAGCACACTATTGTTATACTATTAAGCCGCCACGTTACAAGCGTAACGCGGCGGTTATTTGTTTATAGGGCCAAATGGGTGGGGGATAGGTGCGCACCTTGCGTGCAATTTACCCGCCGCTCGGTCGTGGAGTCGGGGGCTGAGGCTGAGGAGAGATGCGCACCTTGCGTGCAATTTACCCTCGTTTTTTGTCAACTTGTACAATAAGCCGGGCATCTTATACATGCAGTGAAGAAATAATTGGAAACCGAAACGGGCATCACTAATTTTGCGCTGTCAAATAACAAATGTATCACATTAAAACGACAGAAAATTATGAAAAAGTTTTTCTTCACAATGGTGCTCGCTGCTACTGCATGCACCGCAACTTTTGCTAACACAACAGTACAACACGACAATGGCGATGACAATGTGCTTGCCACCACTCTGCAACAAGTAAAGCAGAGAATAGCCGGTGCACCGTCGGGCACCACCTATGGCGTGGTGAGTGCCAAAAACGGCAATGTGGTGGTAAACACGCCCCTTGGCAAGTACACCATCAAGCGCGCAAGCGATGGCACCTACTCGTTTATGGGCATGACGGCCCGCATCGTTTCAGTGCGAAATGGCGTATACACCATCAAGACATCACTCGGCACATGGGTGGTTGATGTGCCCAAAGGTACGGTAAGGAAAAAGTAACAGGGTAGTGCACGCTGGCCGGTGGCGATTATAAATGGCGGCAAGTAGTATGAAGGGGCGATGCTGACAGTTAAGGCATTCGCTTATAGTATATGCTTTGGCGAAATTAGTAGACAAGTTGACAAGTGAACGGGGTAACAGGTAAGTTTGCCAGATTCCTTACTATTTAGACTTTAGGAGGATAAGTAGTGTATGGCATACTTACTTGTTAACCTGTCAACTTGTTAACCCGTTACCAAGAATTCCCCAACGGGTATAGTATAGATTTTGAACACCTGCTTATGGAATGGCTTAAAATATCTACATCAACAGAACTTGTGCGTATCCAAACAGAGGATATAGCGTTCATATCTGCCGATGGCAACTATTCGGACGTATATCTTACCAATGGCAAGCCGCACAAGATGACCTTCAAGCTGCATTTCTTTGACGAGAAACTGCAGTTGCTTGCCGACAAAATGTTTGTACGTGTGGGCAAGAGCCTCATTGTCAACCGCAATTACATTTATGTCATCAACACGGTAAGTCAGGAACTGTTGCTCTCTGGCAATCGCTTGAGAGTTGACTTTAAGCTGAAAGCATCGAAGGAGGCACTCAAACAGTTGAAAACTTTAATGGAAAAGGAGGAATGGCAATGACAAACGACAATCGCATGAATGATAAAACAGTTATCATAATAGATGAAAAGCCTGATGTCATTCCCGGACAGCCCGAAGGTGAGGTGCCTGTTATTACCATTGAGGATGGTGGCTCGCCTCAAATCGCACGGTCTGCCAAAATGCGGCGTGGTCGCAAATGGCCCACACTTGTGGCTGCTGCCATAGTTGCCATAATGGTGTGCGTGTGTGGCTTTGGGGGGTGGAAGGTTTACCGCTATTTTTATGATTTTGGTGTGCCTGTCGGCATATCGCCCTCACAGAATTTGGAAAAACTTGAGCGGACATCGGCAACCAAATCGGTAAAAGGCCGGATAGAGGTGACCAGCGACTCGATACTGGGTGTGGCCATGACCTTTTACAAAATAGACAACCTTAAAGCCGAGATTGTGCTGTCGCCACCCGACACTGCCGATACCAGCCTTATGCTTAGCACCCGCTGCGCAGATTTCACTGCCGAGGGACAGTATCTGGGCTCTCTCGTAGTGGACGGCAGGGTGTTGCAAACCGACCGCTCCCGTGCGGGCTATTGTGCCATGGCTAACGGCAATGTGGTGATAGGCGTGTCGCGCAGCGAGAAGCTGAAGGACTATTGTGCCGAGCGGGGCGGGGCTTTCTTCCGCCAGTTTGTACTTGTGTCTGATGGTGTGTTGCCCAGCCGTTTTGTGCTGCATGGCAAGGTGGAGCGCAGGGCCTTGGCGCGCATGTCCGACGACAGCATCTGGTTTGTCGAAACGCGTCATAAGGAAACCCTGTGGGACTTTGCTGATGCGTTGCGCGAGTATGGCTTTGTTGATGCCATATATATAACAGGCCGTTCAAACCGCTCGTGGTATCGCTCAGACGATGGTGCCGTTCACCATATCGGGGCGGGTGATGAAAGTTCTAATGTAGCTAACACAAAGGCCACTGTGCCCTGGTTGGTGTTTAAGTGTAAATAACAAGTATGGCGTTGATGCTTGTCGTAGAATAGTAATGCAGAGTGCATTGTTATTCGGTTGCGGCAATCATCAACGCCATTTTAAGTAGGTGTGCAAAATTGGCTTCAAAAACGGGAAAACTTTTTTGGGGGCTGAAACGTGCTGCAAGAAACGCAAGCGCTAATGGGGGGCAACGTGTCCCGATGCTGCTGAAAAATTCTCCGATGAACGCGCGACGCGGCTGCTGAAAACACCCCGACGCGGGACGCGTCGCCCCCATTAGTGTTTGCGTTTCTTCAAGCACCAAACGCTACCACCAAACGCTAGCTCTAATGGGGGCGACGCGTCTCGCGTCGGGGGTATTTTTCAGCAGTCTCGTCCCGCATTTTTTCAGCAGCCTCGGGACGCGTCGCCCCATTGTGTCGCTACACAATGGGGCGATGTGGTGAGAAAGTCTACCTGTTGTGGCGCCATGTGCGCCACTTGTGCAGCAGCCACCATTGGACGCGCAGCATAGCAAAACTGTGTAACGGCCAGTAAAATGGGTGCAGCTTGATGCGCCAGGCGATGAGGCTGCGGCTGAAGGTGGGCAACACCCGCGCCATGCGTTGTAGCACCTCGCGGCGTTCGGCAGGCGTAAAGTGGGCTTTGTTGTCGAGCAGAAACAGGTAGCTGCCAATCATGTTGCACCACCGCTGCGTTTCGCACAAGCGTAGCGCCTCGGCAGCGTGGTGCGGAATATGCCCTTGGGCCGCCTCGGCCTCGATGGCCCGCCTCTTGTCCAGGTCGGCCTCAAGACACGCAAAGCGGCGCATGGAGCAGGCACGGGTGGTGGAAGCCGGGTTCTGGCGGTAATAGTAGCGCCCCTGACACATCACCACGCGGCGGGCATTAAGGTAGTGTAGGTGCGTCACATGGTCGTCGGTGTAGAGTATGCTCGATGCGTCGTAGGGGAAGCGCTTGTGCAGCGTGGTGCGCACCACATACACCCCGTGAATGGCCCAGTTGTCAAGGCTCAGCATAAAAGCCTCCTCGCCTGTCAGTGCCTCTTTGCCGCCAGTGTGCAGAGGGTGCTCCACCTCATGTCCGTCGTCAGGGTAGTACTTTATCAGGCGCATCACGGCACAATCGTTTGCCGGGTTCTGTGCCAGCGCTTCGAGAGCTTGCTCAAGTGCGTCGGGTGCCAACCAGTCGTCGCTGTCCACAAAGGTGGTAAATTCGCCCGTGGCAATTTGCAGTCCCAGGTTGCGTGCCGCGGCTTGTCCGCTGTTGTGCGGTGTGCGCAGCAGCGTGATGCGCGCGTCGCGCTGGGCGTAGTCTGCCAATATCTGTGGCGACTGGTCGGTTGAGCAGTCGTCAATACATATTATCTGTATGTTGCGCAACGTTTGTCCGCACAGCGAATCGAGGCATTGCGGCAGATATGGCGCGGAGTTGTAAACGGCAACGAGTATCGATATTTGAGGCATATTAAGTAGGTGTTCAAAATTATTTTATACAATCAGTAGGTGCCATTTTCACATTGAAAGCACATTCTCGAGACGCATCTGTCCCCTTCGGCCTCGGTCACATAGCCCGCTATGCTCCCTCACCCGAAGGGAACATCTGCGCCCCGATAATGCACTTTCAATGTAAAAATAATTTTGAACACCTACTTAGCAAGTTGTGATAGTTGGTGGTGGACAAGTGGGCTGTTGTCAAGTGAGCAGCTATTCAGTGGGCTGCTATTAAGAGGAAGTTATTCAGCGAACTGTCGTCAAGAGTTTGTTATTCAGTGCGCCCCCTCTTTAACCGTTGCATCACCTTGGCCACCATGCCCGTCTCCTTGTTGAGCTGGCGCAGCGATAGCCAGATAGAGGTCAGCGCCACTACGGCGCCAACCATGCAGCGCGGTGCAAGCGGCAGTTCAAGGGCGGCATATACCGCACCGCATAGCAAGGCAAACTGCACCGCATAGATGTGCCAGGTTTGGCAGCGGAATTGGTAGCGGTACTTGTAGCGGTAATAGCCATGTATGAGCAGCAAGTCGAGCAGTCCCATGACCGACAAAGCCCAGCCCGTGCCGTTGAGACCGTAGTAGTGGTAGGCCACAGGCACTGCGGCAGTGAGTGCTACATCGTATATCAACTCCATGGCCATGTAGGTGCGCGAGTGGCCCGCAGCTAACGGCAGATATGCGGCCGGCAGGGTGAAGGCTCTGAAAAACATGTAGAACACGGCACAGGTGGACATGCCCACGGCTGTGGCAAATTGGGCCGAAAACAGCAGCCGTACCACAAAAGGCATTAACAGCACAAACACTACCAGCACAGGCGACACCAACAGGGCGCACACCTCAATTTGTTTGTTCACCGCATCGTTCATCAATGTGCGCTGGTGCATCACGGCCGACAGGCGCGGGTAGTAGTCGTTTTCAACCGCCAAGAATACCAGCGAGGTGTAGCTCACTATGAGCATGTAGCCGCAGTTGTAAAAGCCTACCACGTCCATGCCGCCATCGCGCAGCAGCAGAGCACGCATGGCGTATTCGGCCCCCTGGCCAAAGGCGCCCGACACAATGTAGGCCACGCCAAGCTTGATGAATGGTACACCACGCCCCAGCGCCTTGCGGCTGAACAGCGGGCAGTGCCAGGGCATCACGCGGGTGGCGTAATATAGGTGTATGGCCATGATGAGCAAGTTGCACAGCAGCAGTGCCGGCACAATGGCCGCCATGCCCCACAGGGCGTAAAGCGGAATGTACACCACCACCGAGGCCACAGCCGCCAGCATCGACACAAAGGCCACACGCTTTAGGCGTTTAAGCCCCTTGAGTATGGCCATTTCGCCGCCAGTCACAGCCAGCATGCCCACCATGGGCGAGAGCAGGGCAATGCTCAGGGTGTAGTCGTGGTTGCCAAAGGTAAGCCAGCTGATGAGCGGGCTCAGCATGAGGCATACAGCCGTGCCAAACAAGGCCGTTATCATGCACCACACACGTACCGACTCCACACTGCGGCTGGTGGCTGCAACATCGCCCGCGGCATGGCATTCGGCCACGTCCTTCACGGCGCTGAACGACACACCCAGATTGGTGCACTGGCTCACCAAGCTGGCCATGGTGTTGTACAGATTGATGAGTGCAAGGCCCGACGGGCCAAGGAATAGTGCCACCACTTTGGTGCGCACCACACCGGCCAGCATCGACAGGCCTTGCACACTGCCAAACAGACCCGTGTATTTTAACACGTGTCCGAAACTCGTCTTGCCTTGTGTGTTGCCTTGTGTACTATTGCTCATGACACTCGTTTTGCTCGCAAATATGTTGATATGCAGATGTGCAGATGGGGCCGTTAACCAAGAATTTCGTCAACGGGCGTTAATGATATAAACGGAGGGGTGCGCAAATTTACGCTTTTTTGTAGCAGCGTCCAACAAAATACTTTGCGCACTCCGCTTTTTTCCCTAAATTTGCAGCATTATCGAAAATCATCAAAATCCTTACCACGATATGATATTGTTTTTTACAACTCCGCAGAAGAGCGTGATTGCCACTCAGGTAGATCACAAGCTCTCTGAGAACGAAGTGGAAGAACTGTGCTGGCTTTATGGCGGTGCCAAGCTTGAAGAGGCTGACGCGCTGAAAGGCTGGTTTGTAGGCCCCCGCCGTGAAATGATTACGCCTTGGAGCACCAATGCCGTAGAGATTACACAAAACATGAATCTCCGCGGCATTGCGCGTATTGAAGAGTATTTCCCTGTCAAGAGCGAAGAGGCCGATCACGACCCCATGTTGCAGCGTATGTACAATGGTCTTGATCAGGAGATTTTTACGGTCAATATCAAGCCTGCTCCCATTGAGTACATATCAGACCTCGAGAGCTACAACGAGCAAGAAGGTCTTGCTCTCTCGCCTGCCGAAATTGAATATCTGCATGGCGTAGAAAAGCAGCTCGGCCGCCAGCTCACCGACTCTGAGGTGTTTGGCTTTGCACAAATCAACTCTGAGCACTGCCGTCACAAAATATTTGGTGGCTCGTTCATCATTGATGGCAAGGAAATGCCTTCGTCGCTCTTCGCCATGATTAAGAAGACGACCAAGGAAAACCCACACCATATTATTTCGGCCTACAAGGACAATGTGGCTTTTGCCCAAGGCCCTGTAGTGGAACAATTTGCCCCGGCCGACCACGCTACAAGCGACTGGTTCCGCGTTAAGGATATTGAGAGCGTTATCTCAATCAAGGCCGAGACGCACAACTTCCCCACCACCGTAGAGCCCTTCAATGGCGCATCAACCGGTACGGGTGGCGAAATACGCGACCGTATGGGCGGTGGTGTCGGCTCATGGCCAATAGCCGGTACGGCAGTTTACATGACAGCCTATCCGCGTCTTGACGGTGGCCGCGAATGGGAGGATATTCTGCCCGTGCGCCAGTGGTTGTACCAGACTCCCGAACAGATATTGATCAAGGCCTCGAATGGCGCCTCAGACTTTGGTAACAAGTTTGGCCAGCCCCTCATTGCCGGTTCGGTGCTCACCTTCGAGCATCAGGAGAATGGCGAGAAGTATGGCTACGACAAGGTTATCATGCTGGCAGGTGGTGTGGGCTACGGCACCAAGCGCGACTGTTTGAAAGGCACCCCGCAGAAGGGTAACAAGGTTGTTGTGGTAGGTGGCGACAACTATCGCATCGGTCTCGGTGGCGGCTCAGTAAGTTCTGTTGACACCGGCCGTTACAGCAGCGGCATCGAGCTCAACGCCGTGCAGCGCGCCAACCCCGAAATGCAGAAGCGTGCCAACAACCTGGTGCGCGCCTTGTGCGAGGAGGACGTCAACCCCGTAGTATCTATCCACGACCACGGTTCGGCAGGCCACGTTAACTGCTTGAGCGAGTTGGTTGAGGAGTGCGGTGGACAAATCGACATGACAAAGTTGCCCATTGGCGACCCCACACTCTCGGCCAAGGAAATCATTGCCAACGAGAGCCAGGAGCGCATGGGCTTGCTCATACAAGAGGAGCACATCGAACATGTGCGTCAAATTGCCGAGCGCGAGCGCGCCCCGATGTATGTGGTGGGCGAAACCACTGGCGACGCACACTTCTCGTTCGTACAGGGCGACGGCAAGCGCCCCTTCGACCTCGATGTGGCACAAATGTTCGGTCACTCACCCAAAACGGTGATGGTAGACGAAACCGTTGAACGCAAATACAAGGACGTGACCTATGATGTCACCCACCTCGACAGCTACATTAACCGCGTGCTGCAGCTCGAGGCTGTAGCCTGCAAGGACTGGCTCACCAACAAGGTAGACCGTTCGGTAACGGGTAAGGTGGCTCACCAGCAAACACAGGGCGAACTGCAGTTGCCGTTGTCTGACTGTGGCGTGGTGGCACTCGACTACCGTGGCCGCAAGGGCATTGCCACCGCTTTGGGTCATGCGCCCCAGGCTGGTTTGGCCGACCCCGCAGCCGGTTCGGTGCTCTCAGTGGCCGAATCGCTCACCAACATTGTGTGGGCACCGCTGAGCGAGGGACTCGACAGCGTGTCGCTCTCGGCCAACTGGATGTGGCCCTGCCGCAGCCAGAAGGGTGAGGACGCCCGTCTGTACAAGGGTGTTGAGGCTCTCAGCGACTTCTGTTGCGCACTCGAAATCAACGTGCCCACCGGCAAGGACTCGCTTTCGCTTTCACAGCAATATCCCAATGGCGAGAAAATCATTTCGCCGGGCACTGTTATCGTAAGTGCCGGTGGTGAGGTGAGCGACATTCGCCAGGTAGTGTCACCCGTGATGAAGAACGATGCCAAGAGCACCTTCTATCACATCGACTTCTCGTTTGACCAACTCCGCCTTGGCGGCTCAGCCTTTGCGCAGAGCCAGGGCTATGTGGGCAGCGATGTGCCCACGGTTAAAAACCCCGACTACTTCCGCGAGGCATTCAACGCCGTGCAGCAGCTCGTTAAGAAGGGCTGGATAATGGCCGGTCACGACATCTCGGCAGGTGGCCTTATCACCACCCTGCTCGAAATGACCTTTGCCAACACCGAGGGCGGTATCGACGTCAACCTCGACAAGTTCAAGACTGACGACTTGGTACGCGTGCTCTTTGCCGAAAATCCCGGCGTGGTAGTACAGGTGGCCGACAAGCACAAAAAGGACTTCAAGGCCCTGCTCGACGATGCCGGCGTGGGCTATGTCAAGATAGGTAAACCTGCCGAGGAGCGTCAAATCATGGTAACCCTTGGCGATGCCACCTACCAGTTTGGCATTGACTACCTGCGCGATGTGTGGTACGAAACATCATATCTGCTCGACACCAAGCAGAGCATGAACGGTTGTGCCAAGCAGCGTTACGAAAACTACAAGCAGCAGCCGCTTGAGTATCATATCCACCCCGAGTTTACAGGCAAGTTCAGCCAGTTCGGCCTCAATCCCGACCGCCGCGAGCCTTCAGGCATCAAGGCCGCCATCATTCGTGAGAAGGGTACCAATGGCGAGCGCGAAATGGCCTATGCCCTCTACTTGGCAGGCTTCGATGTGAAGGACGTGATGATGACCGACCTTATCAGTGGCCGCGAAACCCTCGACGAGGTGAACATGATTGTGTTCTGTGGTGGTTTCTCTAACTCCGACGTGCTTGGCTCGGCCAAGGGTTGGGCTGGTGCCTTCCTTTACAACCCCAAGGCCAAGGAAGCCCTCGACCGCTTCTATGCCCGCGAGGATACCCTTTCGCTCGGTGTGTGCAACGGTTGCCAGCTTATGGTAGAGCTCAACCTCATCAACCCCGACCACAAGAAGCGTGCCCACATGTTGCACAACGACTCGCACAAGTTTGAGAGCGCCTTCCTCGGTGTGACGGTACCCACCAACCGCAGCGTGATGTTCGGTTCGCTCTCGGGCGACAAGCTCGGCATCTGGGTGGCTCACGGCGAGGGCAAGTTCAGCCTGCCTTATCCTGAGGACGACTACAACGTAGTGCTCAAGTATTCGTACGATGCTTATCCCGGCAACCCCAATGGCTCGTCATACAGTGTGGCAGGTATTGCCAGCCCCGATGGCCGCCATTTGGCCATGATGCCGCACTTGGAGCGTGCCTTCTTCCCCTGGCAGACAGCCTACTATCCCGAAAACCGTCTGGCCGACGACATCACTCCGTGGATGGAGGCCTTTGTCAACGCCCGCAAGTGGGTTGAGGCCAAGTTGGGAAAATAAAAAGAGTTGACAAGTTGACGGGTTGACAGGTTAACGAGTAAGTATGTCCGGCACTACCGAAAGGCAAAGTGTGGAAATCTGTCAAACTTACCCGTTCCCCCTTCACCCTGTTCCGCAGTCAACTAATAAATCCTATAAATAAGCGCATTGCATCTCATTTTGTATTGCAAAATGGGGTGTGATGCGCTTATTTGTCAATAGTAAGTACACAGCTTTGCGCTTGTTTTATCAGATGTGGCTTAAAGCCCGTACCTAAGTATTTGTATAGTGACTGGCTGGTCTATGGGCTGGCAGACATACTGAAAAAAACGACGCGAGACGCGTCGCCCCCATTAGAGCGCAATTTCCTGGTATAACAGTTCTTTCCATGGCTTCAAATCCGCTTTTTAACCTGTCAATCTGATAGAAAACGCAAGCACTAATGGGGGCGACGCGTCCCGCGTCGGGCATTTTTCAGCAGCCTCGGGACGCGTCCCATTAGTGCTTGCGTTTTCTTGCAGCGCGTTTCATACAACTCTGAATGCCCAAAAATAGTCTCGCTTTTGATGCCGATATCACCTCTGCTCACCTGTTTGTCAGGCGTTAGCACTTGGCAGTTGGCACACGTGTTACGGCATCAGTTCATTTGCGTATCTGTGTTGTTTCGGTCCAACTTTCCTTTCTGCAAGGAAAGATTTCGCCAAACTTTCCGTCCCAGAAGGAAAGTTTGTCCGATATTTTCCTTCTGAGACGGAAAGTTGCTATATTTGCACAAACATAAATACTTTGCCGTATGAATTTGCGAAACATATTTCAGTCGATAATAGCGTTGCATCAAGAGGAAATACCCTTGTCGCTGCACGAGCGCTCACTTCAACTCCCGTTAAATAAACAACGTATTGTGACGGTGACGGGTGTGCGCCGCTGTGGCAAATCGTCGTTGCTGCATTTGACTATAAACCGCTTGTTGGCATCGGGCGTAGATAAGGAGCAAATACTTTACATTGGTTTTGACGATGAGCGTTTGGCCAATATGGACGTAAGTGACTTTGACGAAATATTGCAAGCCTATCGCTTGATGTATCCGGACCGTCCCTTGAGCAGTGTGTATATGTTCTTTGACGAGATACAGATAGTGAAGGGTTGGGAGTTGTTCGTTCTGCGTGTTTACAAAAGCTATTGTAAAAACGTGTATGTTACAGGCAGCACGGCGCAGATGTTGTCGGGTGAAATGAGCTCTGCTTTGCGCGGCTGGCCTGATGAGTACACCGAATATCCGTTGAGCTTCAAGGAATTCATTGCCTTCAAAGGGGTAAAAGCCAACCGCTATACAGAGGAGGGGGCGGCATTGATGGCAAATATGTTTAAGTCGTATCTTTTAACTGGTGGTTTCCCTCAAGCTGTATTGGCCAATGTCGAGACCGAACGGGTGAAGCTGTTACAGGCATATTTCAACACAATGCTTTTCCGCGACATGATAGAACACTATAATATTAGTGCCTCTCCCTCGGTCGTGCGCTATTTTTTGAAACGTGTGTTCAATAATATCACAAAGCCCTCCAGTGTGAATAACATTTACAACGACCTGAAGTCGCAGGGGCTCAAATTGTCAAAAGATTCGCTTTACCAGTGGCTTGATTACGCGTGCAATATTTTTCTGCTGCATAAAGTGCCTAAGTATTCTAAATCCATCATTAAGCAAAGCACCTCTCTGTCAAAATACTATGTGGTGGACTTTGCATTGGCCAAGTCAGTATTGTTGCCGCAGAGCGAGGAGAAGGGCAAGGCTCTCGAAAATGCTGTTTATATGCATCTTGCCAGACATTTGAATGAAAATGAACAGATTTATTACTTCAACGAGGGGGCAGAGTGCGACTTTGTAATAGCAAATGACGAGGGTGTGAAAGAACTCATTCAGGTTTGCTGGGAACTTGACGAGTTTAACACACCACGCGAATGTGGGGGCTTGTGCGCAGCTTCTGCGGCAACTGGTTGTAAAAAGGCTTCAATTATAACATGCAATCAAGCGCAAAGCATTCATTATGGCGATTTGCAAATAAATGTGGTTGCAGCGTGGGACTTTATGCTCTGAGCCACAAGCACTTTGCCTGTTCATGCAAGTGCTGATGAGGCTTCGGCGTTTTATGTGGGTGAACCTCATAATAACAAGGGCGTGCAATAGAGCGATTGCACGCCCTTGCTGTGTAATTAAGTGCGCCATTACTACAAAAAGCGGTAATTGTAAGCGCATTAACATACTTTTACCCCCCCCAATGGGTATTCCGCAAAACGTGTGTATATTTGCGTTATAAATAGTGTATGTATCTGCGCATCAGCGCATTTCGAAATACACACAAATATTAGATAGGACAGATAGGACAATACAGTATGACGCAGAATGGTTGTATATTTGTCCAAGAGTTTAAGAACCTTATGCAAGTTAACACTTAGCTCGACTTTCGGGTTTAGCTTGGGCTTTCCCCGTCCTTTCGCAACCTGAAACTTCAAGCACTTAAATTTTTTTACTTGTTTTTTTATAATTCTGAGCGCAAAGTACTATTATATATGCGTTGGCGAAATTAGTAAACAAGTTGACAAGTTTACAGGTAAGTTTGCATAGCCTTTTCAGACATCCCGCCATCCTGCTTATTATGTTAAGGTGCCTGCTTGAATACAATAACTATAAATAAAATAACATGACATGGAAAACTACGTAATATTAGAAGCCAAGCCTATTAAAGACATACGCGGCACATTCTATATTCCTGCCTATCAGCGCGGATACAGATGGGAACGGACGCAAGTTAAAACGCTCCTCAACGACCTCTATCAGTGCATGGAGGCAAACGGACAGGAAAAAGATTATTGCTTGCAGCCCGTTGTGGTGCAGAAAAAAGGCGAGTTGCAGTACGACCTGATTGATGGGCAGCAACGACTCACTACCATTTACATTCTGCTGCGTTATGTCGAGCAGAACTTCTTCAAATTCGTTAAACCCGAATTTAGTTTTGAGTATGAAACAAGGAAGAAGACGCAAGCCTTTCTTGATAATATGGACCCGCAGCTGGCCCAAACGAATATAGATTTTTTCCACATCTATCAGGCATATACTACCATTAAGGACTGGCTGGAGGAGACTTTTCCTGACGACACGTACAGCCAGAGTTCTGCTCTGTACAAACTCTGTAACTACGTCAACGAAAGTGTAAAGGTGATATGGTACGAAGTGGGTGCTGAGGCCGACCCCATAGCGCTCTTTACGCGATTGAATATAGGCAAAATACAGCTGACCAATGCCGAACTGATACGTGCGCTCTTCCTTTCGGATACGCCCAATGGTATGGAGAACCGCAGAAAGTACGAAATTGCTATTCAATGGGACGACATCGAGAAACAATTACGTGATGACGATGGTGCCTTTTGGGCTTTTATCACGCGTAAGCGTGCAGAGGATTATCCTACCAGAATAGACATCTTGTTCGACCTCATGTGCCACAAGCAAGATGCAGAGAAGGACCCCCTCTTCACATTCTTCAAAATGGAGGAGCGCTTGAAACATGCTGACAGGGACAGCGTGTGGCAAGAGGTAATCAACGGGTTCTTGCAGCTGAAAGAGTGGTACAAGGACAATGTGTACTACCACAAGATTGGCTATCTGATAGCTTCGGGCAGTAATACAATGGCCGATTTGTTTGACGAGGCACGTGGCAAACGCAAGAGCGAGTTTAAGGATCGGTTAGACGAGTTGATTGCAGAATCCATTACATGGCGCACAAACGACAAAGACAGTTATTGGGATTTAGACTACCACAAGGATTATAACCGGATATGCCGCATACTCCTGCTATTTAATGTACAATCTATTATATCGTATTGCGTGCGACAGCGTTTCCCCTTTAATGAATATAATAACGAGAAATGGAGCATAGAGCACATTCATGCACAGAACTCTGAGGGACTGAAAACTGTCGAACTTCAGCTGGAGTGGCTGGAGTGGCATTTGCCATCATTGAAAGCTATTCATCTTGACGAGCCCGACAACGAGCTTGTTAGAGACGTGGAAAAAGTCATTGATGGTATAAGACAAAGTGGCCGCTTTATACGATCTGACTTCGAAGGCATCTTCCGCCGCGTGGTAAACGATCTGTCTGATACTACCGATACGGATTATATCAATACACTCCCCAACCTGGCCCTGCTCTCTTGTGGCCATAACACCTGTTTGAGCAACTCCACATTCGATGTAAAGCGCAATTTGATTATCAAAATGGACAAGAGTGGCGAGTTCATACCTTACTGCACCAAGATGACTTTCTTGAAATATTATGAAAACTCGTCTGATGTACAAGTGCATTTTTGGGGGCAGAAGGACAGAGAGGCTTATTTGCAAGCCATACAGCACGTGATAGCACCCTATTATGATCTTATAAAATTTAACGCATGATGAACACTATAGATTCTAAGAAATATACATTTATCGACCTGTTTCGTGGCACAGAGGGTGGGGGCGAGGCTTTGAATGGTATAGAAATTCCGCTCATTCAACGTGATTATGCTCAAGGACGTGATATGCCTAAGGTAGAGGACATTCGTAGACGCTTTGTTGGCGCGCTGAAAAAGGCACTCATAAATAATGAACCTATCACGCTCGATTTCGTTTATGGCGAAATTGACAATAACCGTACGCTCATTCCGCTCGACGGACAGCAGCGGTTGACAACCCTCTTCCTGCTGCACTGGTACATTGCCCGTCGTGAGGGTGTGAGCGAGGACAAGCTGGCCTTCCTTACAAAATTCTCTTATGCCACACGCTACAGTGCACGCGAATTTTGCAAGCGCCTGGTGTCGCCCGACTACCAGCCCGATTTCAACCGCTTCAAACTTTCAGAAGAAATAACAGACCAAAACTGGATGCCGCTTGACTGGGAAAACGATTCCACCATCAGCGCCATGCTGAGAATGATTGACTACATACATGTTATGTTCAATAACTCTTGTAACAATCTTTGGCCCCGTCTTGAGGCCGGGTGCATCTCCTTCTATTTCCTTCCCATCAAGCAGCTCGGGGCCACCGACGATCTTTACATCAAAATGAACTCAAGAGGCAAACCCCTTACCGAGTTTGAGAATGTTAAGGCTGAGTGGGAGGCAAGTATCAGGGCCATCAGTCCAAGCATTATGCCGCAGCAAGATGCTGAGCAGTTACAACACCGGATAGAGCAGAAGATGGACCTTGACTGGACAGATTTGCTGTGGCCCTACCGTAATGGGCAAACCGGCTCTTCGGCCGACGATGTGGTGGACGACAAATTCATACGCTACTTGCGTTTCCTTACAGACATCATTTATTATAAAAACGATGAGTTGGTAAAGGAATCTTCAGATATTCTGTCTATTGTCGAGTATCTGTTCATGGGCTCTGAAAAGACTCCCGCGCTTTTAGAGTTTGTTGAGCGAGGGTTCGACTGCTGGCTTGATGTTGACATAGAGCATCTGTTCAACACCTATCTCACCACCACCCCGACGGCATCAGACCCGCAAAAGTGTGTAGTGGCAGCCCCCGTCAACGTGTTTGCCCAGGCTTGTTACACGTATGGCGACATGAATGGCCGCACCCGTCTGTTCCCTATTGGGCGCAGTGTCATGCTTTATGCCTTCCTTTATTATTTGCAACACAAGGAGACGATAAGCGACACACAATTTGCACGCCGCATTCGCATCATTACCAATTTGATAAAGCAATCGGAATACGAATTGCGCGAAGACAATATGCCCAACCTGCTCCGCCAGACGGAATATATCCTCACCCATGGCGATGTAGAAGATGGTTATCTGAACTTCAATGCCAACCAGCTTGCCGAGGAGCACGAAAAGGCTGTATGGTTGCAAACGCATGCCGACAAGGCCGACACGCTATGCCGGTTGGAGAACCACCCATTGCTGCAAGGCGCCATTCGCGTGATAGGGCTCGACCACATCGATTTCACTGATCGCTTTTACTCGTTGTTTGCCTGCGACCATTCGCTTGTCAACCGCGCCCTCCTCAGCATAGGCGACTACGCTTTGCTCGTTAATAACCGTTTTCAGATAGGCTCGGGCTCGGCCGATTTCGACTCGTCGTGGAAAGCTATCTTCAGCACCAGCCAGCAAGGTATCGCGCCTAAGAGGGACATTCTCCTGGCATTGCTCTCTCAGAACCAGCATTTCACCAACGATATGCTACAGTCTGTCATTGACCAGTATTTACGCGAGACGCGTGAGTACGATTGGCGTCACTATCTTGTAAAGTACGACGCCATGCGTCCCGAGCGCTACGGCATGTACTTCTGGGATGAGAAGAATCCACACGAGAAACGGGGTTACTCCATACTTATGATGTGGACCGAAAAGAGCATTAGCGGCCGCAACTACAACATCTTCTTAAAGGCTCTCAACGACCGGCTTCTGTGCGATTTCCCCGATCTTGGCATCAGTCTTGGCGAGTATGCTTATTCAGGTGATGGCAGCGTGTTGAAGTTAACTTTTGCTGATAAATATCTTTACTTCACCGACGATAAGCTAAAGATTTGTCATCAAACTCCGGACGAGCAAGGCCACACAACTGAAACCATCGACATGGAGAAGCCTATTCCTCAAACCGAACAGGGCATCGATCTGGAGGACAGAGTGGAATTGGCTTACGAGGCTGTAAAGTCGTTGATGAATAAATAGTCTCTGCTCCTATTATACGAAAAGGCCGAGTCTGAACATTGTGATGTTCAAACTCGGCCTTGATGTTTCTCAGACGGGTGTCGTGTTAGAAGTAGAACGTCAAAGAGATATTGGCGCCAATATTCTTTGTGCCGAACTCAAATGCGCTCGACGAGGGCTCTTTCACATCAACATACTCCTCAATTTGCTGTGTGTGTACATTGTAACATTTAGAGCATAAAAAACGGCTATGGACTTATTCAATAAGTAACCATAACCGCTAAATCGCACGCGTTTTAGCACGCAATAAATTATAGTATGATGAAAGTCAGCATACTTCGTGCGCCTGATAGGACTCGAACCTACACGTCGTGAAACACCAGATCCTAAGTCTGGCGCGTCTACCAATTTCGCCACAGGCGCGCTATTGTAGTGCAAAGATACAAACTGACAGGCAATGGACAAAGCATTTGCTACAGAAAAGTAGAAAAGCTCGACATGGACAGAGAATTAGACAGAGACTAGGACAGGGAATTAGACAGAGACTTGGACAAAGTCTGTGTAGCGTCAGACGTCAAGTGTAAACATAACGAAAGCGTTCCGAAAGTGTCGGGCTTGTGCCGGACGCATTCGGAACGCTTTTAATGTGTATTTAGTTGTGTGTCGTGTCAGCCGTCAATATGTGTGCGGTGCTTGATGGGCGCCACACTCATGCAGATGACGCATGACTTAGAACACAACTTTCTGACCATTGATAATGTAAACACCCTTTTCGGCTTTGTTTACACGACGGCCACTGAGATCGTAGATGGTTTTGATGGTGCTGACAGGCACATTTACCACCTTGTTCACACCAGTGGGCAGACCGGCGCTGAGGTCGATGTTGAGAGTGGCGTTGGCAGAGATGTCGAAAGTAGCCACCTTGTTGTCATAACGTACTGACACCTGACGGTCAACGTCCAGGTTGTTGGTGATGCGCACTGCGGTGGCCTTGCCCTCGCTCCATTCCTCGTCAACCGTGTAGTTGCCTTGGGCCTTGAGACCCTTCACACTACCATTCTTCCATGAAGAAGGCAGGGCGGGAAGGATAGTGATGACATCGTCGTAGCTCTGGAGCAACATTTCGGCCACACCGCTGGTGCAACCATAGTTGCCGTCAATCTGGAAGGGTGAGTGTGCGTCGAACAGGTTGTAGTAGCAACCACCCTGACCGCCCATGGCGATGGTGTAAGACGTTGAGTGACGGAGCGCGCGCTGCAAGTTGTAGTGAGCCTTGTCACCATCGAGACAACGGGCGTAGGTGTTTGTCTGCCAGCCCATTGACCAACCGGTCACGTCGCCCTTACGGGCAATCATGCCGTTGTAAGCTGCCTGGAACTGCTTCACGCTGTCGGCGTCTGTGGCAAATGCGCTTACCTGGTTGAAGGGGTAGAGACACATGAGGTGTGAGAGGTGACGGTGATCGGGATCTGAAAGGGGAAGGTTCTTCCACTCTGAGATGCAGGGCTTGGCCTCTGACCAATTTACGCCGCCAGGATTGTAGTTCTCAACCCACACACCCTTGTCAAAGTTCTTGTAAAGGTCTTCGAGCTCAGCCATCTCGGCAGCAGTAACAGGTGATTCGCTACCGAGTTCGGCATAGCCTTCGAACAAGTCTTTCAAGCCCTGATAAGCTGTTTGCTGGGCAAAGGCTGTGATTTGGTTCCATTCACCGTGTTCGGGGCTCCATTCGCCTGTAATTACATACTGGCCATCGGTATTCTTTGTAGCGATGCTCTTGGTAAAGAGGGCATTCTGGTACATTACGGGAAGTGCCTTCTTAAGGAAGTCGCGGTCGAGCGTGTACTTGTAGTAGCGCCACAGGTGGTCGCAATACCAGGCACCGAGTGCCTTCATGTTGCTGTTTTCCCAGGTTGAGGTGCCACCGAAGATGTTGTTCTCAACAGCTATCGTCCAGCCCTTGGCACCGTTCTTAACCTTCTGTGCCAAAGCTACCCAAGGAGAGTTGGGAGCCGAAGCCAGGTCGATGATGTTGTAGAGGAAGGGCAAGTGCATCTCGCTGAGGTTGGTGGGGTCAGCGGGCCAGTAGTTCATCTGTACGTTGATGTCGGCGTGGATATCGCAGTGCCAGAAGTCGGTGTTTGAGCGGTCGTTCCAGATACCCTGCAAGTTGCTGGGGGCGTGGATTGAACCGTCGAGGTTGGCTGCGACCGTCATGTAACGGCCATACTGGAAGTAGAGGCTCTCGAGGTAGTAAGCATCGGCAGTGCTCTTGTTGGCAGCGGCGGCATTGTAATAGGTGAGGAGTTCCTCAGTAGTCTTGTTTGTGCAAGCCTCGGCAATGTTGAGGTCGGCACGGTTCATGTAGCCGCTGAACTTGGCCACGTGGTCATTGAGCAAGGTGGCATAGTCCTTTGCAGTAGCTGCAGTGAGGCGGCCCTGCACGGTGGCGGCAATGTCGTCGGCGGTGGCACCGCTCTTGCAGCCAGCCTTAGTGGCATCAAAGTCGGTGGCGGCAGCGAGGAACACGTTCACCCATTCTGCGCCAGACACGTGAATGCCTTCATTGTCAGTCGTGATGTTTGCGCCTTCGCTGGCGAGCACCTTGTAGGCAGCGTTGTACGACACGAGGGTCATCTTGCCGCTGAAGGTTGCACCACCATCGGCGTAAGTCACATTGCCGGCACCAATCTGGTTGTCGGGCATGAAAGTCACCTTCAGATTGAGCTTGTCGGTACCCTTGGCCTCGTAGTGTGCCACGAGCACCTTGTCGGTGGCTGAAGTGAAGTAGCGGCGGCTGTAAGTGGTGGCATCGTCGCTGCTCTTGTAGTTTACACCACCCACACCATTGACGATGTCGAGGTAGCGCACATAGTCCTTCACAGGCTTGGTGTCGTCGGCAAACGAGAATGCCTTGCTCATGTCGGTCACCATTACCGAACCGAAGTTCTGGTACCAGCCGCGCGAGTTGTTCTCGCCACCGCCATTGCCTGTGCTGCCCTGCCAGAGGGTCTTTTCGTTGAACTGGAGTTCGTCCTTGAAGATGCCGCCGCGGATAGTGGCGCCAAGCTGGCCGTTGCCCAAGGGGAGGGCGTATTCCATCCACGTGTCGCTCACACCGGTCTTGGCCACGGGCACATTGTACCACAGGGCATACTTGCTGATGTCGGTGGGACGTGTGCCGGGCTGTACAGTGTTGTACTCGGCATAGAGAATGTCGTCAGAGGGCTGTACTTCGGCGAATGTGAAGTTTGAACCTGCGTCACCGCCGTCACCGGCTGCAGTACTGTTCCAGAGACCGAGGTTGTCGCCGCGCTTGTTCCAGTAGTTGTGGGCAGAGCCAGCCAACTTAACCTGGCTTACACCGCTGCCGTCGAGCTTGATAGAACCGTCAAAGTAAGTGGTATAAGTGGCATCGTAGTTTGTGAGGGCCGGGCTCTGCAGGGTGGCGCGGGCATCACCCTCGCTGCCATTGCTGGCGAGCACCTTGCCTGCATTCTTGGCATTGATGAAGCGGTAAGTGCCGTCAGCCATCTTCACCACGTGCCAGCAATAATTGAGACCGGCTACTGAAGAGCCTTTCAACACTACATTGTTGTCTTCAGCGTTAAGATAGCCACCCGAGGCCACCTTGACAGTGTAGTACTTGTTGTAAGCGGCAAGCACATCGGTTGCATCTTCCAAACGGAATTTTGAGGCTTCGGCAGCTGTTTCCCAACGTACCACACCGTTCCAGTTAACCATGTGCAAGGCATTGCGGTTGGCTGTTCCGCCTTCAACATAGATGTTGCAATAGCCGTTCTTGCCGGCGTAAGCCACGGTGTAAACTTGTGCAGATGCCTTGTCGGCCACGAGGGGAACGCATTTGTCATTTTCGCCAGGAATGGCACCTATGTACATGCCCGACTCGGCATTCTTTATATAATAGGTGTTGTCCTTGTCTGCCTTTTCAAATACCCAGGCGTGGTTGAGCTGCCAGCCGCTCTCGTCAGAGCCGAGTGCGTCATATCCATTCCAAACCTGTGCACCCACGTACATCTTGCTATGCTGCAAGTTGCCGATGAAGAGTGTCTTGCCGTTGAGGTCGGTGCCAAGCACGCCTTCGGCAGAGTTGAGGTCTTCGATCTTAGTCTGCAATTTGGCAATGGCGGTTTCGAGTTCGGCCTTGGTAGCAGGTGCCGTAGCGGGCAAACTGTTAATGGCATCAGAAGCATCGTGATAGAAGTACTTCATGCCATTGGCAGCCTTGAGCTGCGCCACGTAACCATTATACACATTTTGAAGCAGGGGCACCATGGGCGACTCGATGTCTGTAGCCTCGTCAAGTGTGGCCTCCACAATCGTCAGGCGGTTGCCATCATCGGCAGTAGCCCAGCTGTTAACTACGCAACCAGCCGCATCACCGCCTTTTGCTTGCATATTGATGGTGTTTGAACCGAGCTTAAACAACCAAGGATTGTTGGCATTGCCCGTAGCTGTAATTGACAGCTCAGTGTTAGGGGCGCTTTCGTAATTGCCGTTCGACGATACGAATTTTTGGCACCCCACACTGTAAAGGAAGTGCTTGCCGCCTACGGTGTAGATGGCAAACTGCTGTGCGGCGGCTGTGGCGCTGGCAGTACCAGCGTCCTTTACGCCAGAACCTGCGCTGCCGGCCAACTTGTCCGTATAGTTTGCACTATACAGCAGATAGCCACGCGCACCCTTGATGTTGTAAACTTTGCTGTTGCTCAAATTGCTGAGGTCGGTCACCACGTCACCGGCTTTGGCAAAGGCAGCCTGTGGCGGGACGCCCATCAGCAGGGCGAACAACGCAAACAAGAAAAGTGAAAATCTTTTCATAGAGTTTGTTGTGATTGGTAATTATTAGATTGATTTGTATATTGTTTTGCTGTGTGTTGCAATAATGCAAAATACATGCAGCAAAAGTACAACAAAATCAGTGGTTTTGCAAACTTTATATGCTGAAAAAGCACTTTTGGGCGGTTCTGATAATTCTTCTGAGCATTCGGATTATTATTTGCTTAAATAGGAACAGGTGCATTGCTTGCCTTGAAAAACATATTTCATTGCTCGCGCAACCCACCTGAAAAGTTATATTGCAAATTACCTGCATCTTGCACTTTTTGCCTGCACTTCGCTGATTATCAGTTCGTTACGTGGTGTAGGTAACCTTGTTTTTTGCCTACACGCTGTTTGCACTACCTGCACTTATTTGCACGCTGTTTACACTTATTTGCACGGTGTTTGCCCCTTATTATACACGTCCGTATCTGTTTGCATGATAGGTTATGCCACTTACACTTTTTGGCATAGGGGGAGCGATTTTTGGGTAAGAGCAACCGAAACGACTGCCTCCCGTTATTGTTTAACCGTCCTCGCGCGGTCGTGGCGTCATGCTGCTGTGGCTGCAGAGCAGTGGTAGTGTTTACGTGTAGGCAAGTGCAGATAAGTGCAGGCGGAAAACGATGTTACCTACACTCTGTAATGAATTGATAATCAATGCAGTGCGTGCAAAAAGTGTAGGGTGTAGGCAAATTGCATGATTAACGAAATATTGGTGTGATGTGGTGGATCACTAAACGCTATCACTAAACGCAAGCACTAAACGCAAGCACTAAACGCAAGCACTAAACGCAAGCACTAAACGCTATCACTAATGGGGGCGACGCGTCTCGCGTCGAGCATTAAGGCAAAGGCTCACAGATAGGCGTGTAATTAGTGCTGTCTGTGAGCCTTTATTGGGTGTATGAACATGACATTTTCCCGACGCGGGACGCGTCGCCCCCATTAGAGGTAGCGTTTTGTAATTAAGCTGTTCGTAAGGTACGATTAGGGGCGGGCCGGTGAGATTACTCTCAACCAGCCCGCCCCTAATTACGTTTTAATAGTATTTATGTATTTGTGGCGCTGGACGGATAGACGTGGCAAGGGGACGTGCATCAATCCGTCAAGACCAGCACGTTACTACATTTGTGCCGTCAGTTCGACAATCTTCACCACCAGTTCTGACGCCTTCTGCATAGAGGGGATAGGCAAGAACTCGTGAGGCCCGTGGAAGTTGAGCCCGCCGGCAAAGATATTGGGACAGGGCAAGCCCATGAATGAGAGTTGTGCACCATCGGTGCCACCACGAATGGCACGCACCCTTGAGGGTATGTGGCATGCTTTCATGGCGTCGAGCACAATGTTTACCACATGGGGCACGGGTTCAATTTTTTCGCGCATATTGTAATATTGGTCGTTGATGGTGACCGTCACCGTGCCTTGGCCATAGCGCTCGTTGAGCCACTCGGCAGCCTTTTGCACAAAAGCTTTGCGCTGCTCGAAGCGCTGGCGGTCGTGGTCGCGTATGATGTAGCTGAGAGTGGCGTGCTCCACATTGCCCTCAATGCCAAGCAGGTGGTAAAAGCCCTCATACTCCACAGTCTGTTCGGGTGTTTCGGTCACAGGCATTTCGGCCGCAAATTCGGCGGCCACACGTGCGGCATTGATCATTTTGCCCTTGGCATAGCCCGGGTGCACGCTCACACCACGCACCTCAACCTTTGCACTGGCAGCATTAAAGTTTTCGTATTCAAGTTCGCCCAGTTCGCCACCGTCCATGGTGTAGCCCCATGCGCAGTCGAACTTTTTCACATCAAACTTGTGGGCGCCAAGGCCAATCTCCTCGTCGGGGTTGAAACCCACGCGCACACGTCCGTGCTTGATTTCGGGGTGATTGATAAGGTAGTCCATGGCCTGTACAATCTCGGCTATGCCGGCCTTGTCGTCGGCACCGAGCAGGGTGTGGCCGTCGGTTACGATGATGTCCTGTCCTACATGGTCGAGCAATTCGGGAAATTTGGCGGGCGAGGTTACAATCCCGGCCTCGGCATCGAGCACAATGTCGCCGCCATCGTAGGCCTTGACAATGCGGGGCTTGATGTTAGCCCCCGAGCAATCGGGACTGGTGTCCATGTGCGAAATAAAGCCAATGGTGGGCACCTCCTTGTCGGTGTTGGCAGGCAGAGTGGCATACACATAACCATTCTCGTCCATCTCGACATCGGTCATGCCAATGCCCTTGAGTTCGTCGCGCAGATATTCAGCCAGTTTAAGTTGCTTGGCTGTGCTTGGCGTGGTGTCAGCGTCCTCGGCACTTTGGGTGTCGAAGCTGACGTAGTTCAGAAATCTTTCTACTATATCCATAGTGGTCTGTTATTTGAAGTATTTTTCGAGTTTCTTGATGCCACCGCTCAGGCAGAAGGCCACCACGGTGTCGCCGGGCTTGATGAGGGTTGAACCGTTGATAAGTTCGCCATGTCCGGCTCGCACCAGACCGCCAAGGGTGACGCTCGACGGCAGTTCGAGGTCCTTGACCGGTTTGCGGGTGATTTTGGCCTCGGCCGACACACTGAACTCCGCCACATCGGCATTGGCCACAGTCAAACTCTTGACCGACGTGATGTCGGCTTTGAGCATCATTTGGTAGATGTGGCTGGCGGCAAAGGTCTTTTTGTTGATGATGGTGCCAATGTCAAGGCTTTCGGCCATGCCTATATAGTCGGTGTTTTCGACCATGGCCACCGTTTTGCGCACACCGAGGCGCTTGGCGGCCAGGCAGGCCAGGATGTTGGTTTCGGAGTTCTCGGTCAGCGCGCAGAAGGCTTGTGCCTTGCGTATGCCTTCCTCCTCGAGCAATGCCAGGTCGCGTCCGTCGCCGTGTATGATCATGGCATGCCGGTTGGTCACCACCTCGTTGAGGCGTTGGGCACGGTGCGCATCAGCTTCAATTATTTTGGCGTGCATATAGTCGGGCATGGCGTTGGCCAGATGCACGGCTGTGCTGCCACCGCCCATGATGAACACGTTTGACACATCGGGGTACTCCTCCTTGCCGGCAATGTCGCGTATGTAGTTGACGTACTTTGGCGTGGTCATGAAGTAAACCACATCAAGTGCGCGCAAGCAGTCGCCGCCATGGGGTATGACGGTGTCGTCGCCACGTTTAACCGCCACAATGTGATAGGGCGATTCGGGGCCGCAAAGGTTTTTGAGCGGTTGGTCAAGTATCTGCGCATTGGAGCGCACCTTTACGCCGAGCAGAATGAGGGCGCCGTCCTGCACTTCCCACCATTGGCGTATCCAGCTGCGCTTGATGTTGTGCAATATTTCCTGTCCAGCCAGCATTTCGGGGTAGATGATGGAGCCGATGCCCACCGTTTTGAAAAATTCGCGGTGCTGCGGCAGTGTGTACTCAAAGTTGTCCACTCGCGCCACCGTCTTTTTAGCACCAAGTTTTGAGGCCAGCATACAGGCTGTCATGTTGTGTGCCTCGTCGGGGGTGACGCCAATAAAGAGGTCGGCATTTCCCACCTCAGCCTCTTGCAGTGCCGATATGGACGATGGTGGAAGCGGCAGGGTGAGAATGTCGAGGTTGGACGAGATGTCCTCCAGCTTTTCGGGCGACTCGTCCATGAGTGTGATGTCGTGGTTTTCACGCGACAGGAGCTTGGCCAGGTGTGTGCCCACGGCGCCGGCTCCGGCTATGATTATTTTCATTGTTCCTTAAGTGGGTGTTCAAAATTATATTGTACAGTCAGTAGGTGTCATTATTGCATTGAAAGCTCGCTCCCGAGGCGCAGATGTCTCCTTCAATGTAAAAACAATTCAGAACCACCTACTTTGTATTTTGTGCTGTCTTTGGCGGCATCATGTTGTGCAACAAAGTGTGCAGTGAGTCGTCCTCGCCCACAACCCAAATGGCATCGTGGCGCACAATGACGCGTTCGGCTGTGGCGGGTTCGATATTGCCATCGGCGTCTTCAAAACCTACTGCCATGCAGTGATACTCTGAGCGTATGCCGCTGTCGCGCAGTGCGGTGCCTATGAGCGGACTGCCCTCGCGTACGAGCAGACGGCGCAGCAACAATTTGCTTGCGGTTTGCGGCAGCACAGCCAGCTCGTGGGTCATGCGCTGCTGAAAATGCTGCAAACTTTCGTCACTGCCAATGGCCTCGATGCGGTCGCCCGGAAATATCATGGTGTCGCCATCGGGCACATTGATGCGGTGGCTGCCACGCACAATGGCAGCTATCATCACCCCGTCGTGATGGCTGAACCCAAGGTGGCGCAGGTGGCACCCGCCCCAAGCGGAGTCTTCGGGCACCTCGAGTTCGGCAATGTGAATGTTGCGGCTGTTGAGCCGGCCGGCATAGCCAGGCTCACCTGCCGTATTGGTTTGCGCCATCACCTCGCGCGAGCGCAAATTCTGCAAGAACACGCGCTCCATTTTGATGCTGACCCACTTGACGTGGCGTGAAGCGATGATGAGCGCTACTACCAGCACCGAGGCGAGTGTGTTCCATACCCACCAGAAGGGTGACAGAAAGTTGATGACATAATATATGGCTGCCGTGGCCAGTGCATATCGCACACCAAATGTAACCCACAGCCCGACATGGTTCATGCGGCTGCGGCGTCGCAACTGTTTCCATTCGTCAGAATGATTTTTGCGCATGACGATGGCGCGCAAAAAGGGCGAAGCCACTAACACTGTGAGCAAGCCGCACGCCACATTGCCCGGCCAATGGCCTAATGCGCCGCGGCACAGGGGTAGCAACACAGTGAAGGATATGAGTATGACGGCCACACTGAGGGTAAGATAGGCCCCCACCTGGCTGACCAGAGCCATTAGCAGGCGTTTCCACACACCATCGGTGGCTGCAACAGCAGATTGAGCCCCGGTATGTGTGCCGCGTTCCATCAAGCGGTGCATCACATTCTGCGGCACCACACGTTCAAGCAGGCGGCATGCAGGCTGAGCGGCCCTTATCATGTAGGGGGTGAAGAAAGTTGTGATAATGCTGACAGCTACCACTACGGGGTAAAGGAAGTCGCTTGTCACGCCGAGCGATATGCCAAGCGAGGCTATAATAAAGGCGAACTCACCGATTTGTGCCAACGAGAAACCGCCTTGCACCGCGATGCGCAGGGGTTGGCCCGAAAGCAAGAAACTGGTGGTGCCAAACACGGCCTGCCCCACAATGATGGCGATGCACAGCACCACTATGGGCAGCCAATAGGCGACCAGCACAGCGGGGTCGACCAACATGCCCACCGACACAAAGAATATGGCTCCAAAGAGGTCCTTGACGGGTGACACCACGCGCTCTATCTTTTCGGCCTCTACCGTCTCGGCCAAGATGCTTCCCATCATAAAGGCCCCAAAGGCTGAACTGTAACCGACCTTGCCGGCTATGACGACTAACAGGAAGCAGAGTCCGATGCTCACCACAAGGAGTGTCTCCTTGTTCAAGAACCGGTGGGTGCGGCGCAAAAATATGGGTATGATGTACACGCCCACCACAAACCATAGTATGAGGAAAAAGCCAAGCTTGAAAAGGCTGCCTACGAGTTCCATACCCTGAAACTGGCGCGACACGGCTAACGCGCTGAGCACTACCATGAGCAATATGCCGAGTATGTCCTCTAAGATGAGTACGGAGAGCACCTCGCCCGCAAACTTTTGCTGCCGCAGCCCGAGGTCGTCAAAGGCTTTGTAAATGATGGTGGTGCTGGACATGGCAAGCATGCCGCCAAGGAACAGGCTGTTCATGCTGCCCCAGCCAAACAGGTGGCCCACCATGTTGCCCACACTCATCATGCAGAACATGACACTGCAGGAGGCTATGACGGGGCCGATGCCCATCTTGACTATTTTTTTGAACGAAAACTCGAGGCCGAGCGTAAACATCAAGAATATGACGCCTATGTCGGCCCATGTGTGTATGCTGCTCATATCGCTCACGCTGGGGGTATAAGGCATGTGTGGCCCTGCTAAAAAGCCAGCCACAATATAGCCTAACACCAATGGTTGCTTGAGACGCTTGAACACCAGCGTCACGAGGCTTGCCGAGATGAGTATGAGCGCAAGGTCGGATATAAACGATTCCATACAGGTCTACAAGTTGAAAAGTTGACAAGTTGAAAAGTTGACAGGTTGACAAGTTTACGGGTAAGTATGCAGTACTCTACTTATTATGTCAAAGTCAGACTGGTAAGAACCTTAAAAGCTTGACAAACCTACCCGTAAACTTGTTACCCCGTCAACTTGTTCGCTAACATCACATCACCACAACCTTGGTGGCCACACTGGTTTTGCCATCGGCTGTTGCCACCATGATGTAGTACACACCGGGAGCTACGCGCTTGCCCGTGTTTTGTTGCGACAAGTCCCATTGCCATGAGCCGCCCACACTGTTGCCACGGGCTACTAACTGCTGCGCACTGCTCAGCACTTTTACCTCAGCATTCTCTGTCAGGCCGGTGATGGTAAGGTCGCCGCTGTATTCAGGACGCACGGGGTTGGGATATGCCTTGATGTTGTTTTTGTGCAAAGAGGGCTGTGCCTCGGTCACACCGGTGTCGTAGGCACAAAGTCCATCTTCGGTGGCAATGTACAGTTTGCCCGTTTTAGAGTCGAGGGCCATGTCGTTGATCACATTCGATATCAATGGCGAATCGTCCGCCGTGCAATGGCCAAGCACCTCGGTGCCGTCCTCGTTGACGAGGTAGATGCCAGCCCCCACGGTGCCAATCCACTTGCGGTTGCCGCCGTCCACCACGATGGCCGACACATTGGCGCCATTGAGCAGGTAGTCGGCATAGTTGGTGCCATCGTTGCGCGGCACTTTGGGTTGTACGGCATAGCAGCGGTTGTCTGAGAACCACGCATCGGGGTCATCTATCATATACACGCCCGTGGTGCAGCCAAACCAAATGCGGCCATTTTGGTCCTCGGCAATGGTTTTCACCTCGCGAATGTCACAAGGCGCGTTGTCTTCGTTATACACTGTATGGCGGAAAGCCGAGCGGTCGTCGGACGTGCTGTTGATGGTGCCGCCAAAGTCGAACGCCCCCAATCCACTGGTCTGCGAGCTGGTGGTCAGACGCACACTCACCCAGGCCCAGCCACGCGAGTCGAACAATATCTTTTCGGCACGTTTGTGTCCGTCCAGTGCCTCACATGGCACCGCTTGCCAGTCGCCGCCACGTGTCTGTACGGCCAGCAGGGTGTGCGAACGGTTGTTGCACACCCAATAGTTGCCTTCGCTGTCGAAAGTGCCACCTCCCACAAGTACACGACCATTCTTGGTTGCCTCATTCGATGTGGCACTGGCCAACACGTCGTTGGTGGTACTGCAGTTATAGATGTTGGCAATTTTGCCGTCCTTGTAGTCGAGCACACCTGCGCCATAACTTACTGCACGCACATGGGTGGCGTCAGCCGGGTCGACGTCAATATTTATCATCGACATATAATATGGTGCACGGTTGTGCACTTCCTTCAGTCTGGCTATCACATTGTCCTCGTCCATGTCGCTCCATGTCTGCCCGTCATAATAACCCAAAAAGCCCTCGCAGCCCTCGGTGCCGAACAAGCCTCCCGACACATACAAACCGCCGTCCACCACTTTTAGGTCGTAACTTTCCTTATGGCGCGGTCCGAAGTCGCCCATCTTGCCCGCAGCTGCAGGCAGTTCTACGGTACTTCCTTTTTCAGAGGCTGGCAGGTTGTAGGCATTCAGCCCGTCGTACTGTTCGGCAAAGTAGAGCGTGCCGCCAGCGGTGCGTGTGATGCTCGGCACCGTGCGCCCATTGGGGGTGGTCACATTGAGTACCACCTTGTCAGTAGCATAGTCGGTGTCGACAAGCACGGCCACATGCAACGGACTGATAAACTGCACATATTTGCCATTGGCCGAACCGGCCAATACATGCTCGATACTTGATATTTTGGTACAGCTCGGTGTGCCGTCGGCAGCCTCCTGCATCAAATATATGCCGCCGGTTTCCATGATATACACACCGGCCTGACTGCCCACAAAGCCGCCCACCACGTGTCCGGTAAGCACGGGTTTCCATTGGTTGGGGTCGTCGTAGTTGTAGGGGTTGCCAACCGTCATGCTACCGCATACCACCTGGTTGCTCCTGGCGGCATACACCCGTCCGTTTACCACTATGGCGTCGACCACATCGGAGCCTATCTGGTAATAGCCCTGTATGGTACGGTCTTTCAAGTTGACCACAATCACGCCCTTGTTGGCCACAATGCAAGCCCAGTCGCCATACACATTCATGCGGCTTGTTGTCACCTGATCGTCAATGTAGTTCTTTATCTGCGGTATGTTGAACACACTGAAACGCCCCGTCGCCCCATCGCCCTTGTCGGGATAGATGAGGTCGACGCTGTTGTCGTCGTACAAGGCCACCATACACTTCTGGCTGTCGGACCACCCTATGCTGCTAATGCCCTTGCGCACCAGACCGCACGACATTTTGTCTATTTCGTAGCTGCTCTGCGTGTCGGCATCGTAAGCCAGCAAATTGCCGTTGAACAGGGTGTACACCACATTGCCCACAGCAAGGGTTTGGGTGGCATTGTGGTACGACAGATAGTAACTCCAGCGCGATGCCGACTGCAAGTCGTTGCTTGCCGCAACGGGCATGGCTGCCGGTGCGGCTGACAACATGGCTGCCAATAATATGAGACGTGATATTTTCATATAACTTAATAGTCTGTATTGCAAAAAAAGTCAGAGAGAAAGCCCGAGAGAAAACCACACCACGCGCTCTCAGTCCATCAGACTGAAACACAGGGTGCTTGTCGCTCTCCTCAACTTCCTCTCTGCTATTTAACGATTCAAAAAGTCAACAAGTTTGGCCACGGCACGCGCACGGTGTGATATGCGGTTTTTCACCTCCACGCCCAGTTCGGCAAAGGTTTTACCCATGTCCTCTGGCATGAACACGGGGTCGTAGCCAAAACCTTCGGTACCGCGCTTTTCGGTAGCTATTTCGCCACGTACCACGCCTTCGAACACGTGCTCCTCGCCATTCTGTATCAAAGCTATGGCTGTGCGGAACTGTGCCGTGCGGTCGTCGGCATTTGACAAGGCAGCCAGCAGTTTGGCGGTGTTAGCCTCAGGGTCGTGGCGGTCGGGATAGGCATAACGTGCCGTGTGCACACCTGGTGCACCGCCCAGAGCCGTCACTTCCAGCCCAGTGTCATCGGCAAAGCAGTCGTAGCCATAACGTTCCTTCACCCAACGCGCCTTGATAAGGGCATTGCCCTCAAGCGTGTCGGCTGTTTCGGGTATGTCGTCGTGGCAGTTGATGTCTGCCAGCGACAGTATGTTGAGCTTGTCGCCAAAGATGGCACGTATCTCAGACAATTTATGCGCATTGTTGGTGGCAAACACCAACGAGGCTGTTTGTTGTTGCATGATGTGCGATATTACGATATTAAGCAGACAGCCATACATGATGCTGCCTCGTTCTTATTTTGTCTACTTTCAAGGCATAGCCAAACTGTCAACCCGTCGGCATTAGAGCTCTTTCAGCCATTTCTTGCCACTCCGCGTATTAAGCCACAGGGTGAAGATGGCCAAGACTACTAATAGTACGGCAAATGTCATTATCAAGCTGTTCATTTGTGCTTTATGATTTTATTGCCCAAATATATAAGCCCTTATTCAAGTTTCGAATTTATGTACGCACGGCCTGAAAGGCCAACAGCACTTAGCCCAGGGCAACGCCCTGGGTAGGGTTTCGTTGAGGCTGTCGCCCTGAAAGGTAGGGTGTTCAAAATCGGCATCAAAAGCGCGACTGTTTTTGAGGCATTTTAAGTTGCCTGAAACGCGCTGTAAAAAACGCAAGCACTAATGGGGGCGACGCGTCCCACGTCGGGATAGAGAAAGGAGGGAAATACGAACCTCTACTAAATAATAGCTGCATCTTTTCCCGACGCGAGACGCGTCGCCCCCATTAGAGGTAGCGTTTTGTGCTTGAGTCCGTTCGCATGTTTACTTTTCACCGAATAGCAACAACAACGAATAGAATGCCCAAAAACGATCTCATTTTTGATGCCGATTTTGAACGCCCCACCTGAAAGGGCAAAAGCATTCCCGAATTCATTTCAGGCTTTTGCCCTTTCAGGGCGCAAACCCATCGGAAATCGGTTACCCAGGGTGTCGCTTCGCTTGCCCTGGGCTTGGTGCTTTTGGCCTTTCAGGCCGTTCCCGTCCAAATTCGAAACTTGAGCCCCTTATTCCTTATCGCTCTGAGGTTTGGCCTTTACCTTGATGCGGTCAAAGCCCTCGCCAAACACGCCGATTACCTTCGACTGCGAAACAAAGGCATTGGGGTCTATGCTCTGAATGATGCGGAATATATTGGTACTCTCACGTTTTTTGGCCAATACTACAAGCACTTTGCGCTCTTCCTTGGTATACCAGCCCTGACCGTCGAGCACCGTCACACCGCGGTGTGTGGCACTAATGGCCGCTGCAATGTCGTCGTATTTACGCGAGAATATTAAGAACTGAACCGACTGGCGGCCCCGGTCAACCACATAGTCGAGCATGAGGTTGACAATGATGAGCGTGCAGTAGCCGTAGAGCAACTTGTCTACATCGCCATCGGGCAGGAAGAAAGCGGTGGTGATGATAATGATGTCGCAAAGCATCATCATCTGTCCCAGCGTCACGTCCTTGTACTTGTTGATAATAGAGGCTATGATGTCGGTGCCGCCGGTTGAGCCGTTGTGCAGAAATACAAAACCTATGCCCACGCCCTCAATGGCTGCACCCAAAATGCACGACATGAAGGCATTGCCTTGCACTACCTGTGGCAGATGGCTGCGCGGGTTGATGTCGGGAAACATGTCGGGGTGCGTCTGACCAAGATGAATCATGATTTCTTGCACAATGCCCAACAAGAAGGTGAGCATGAACACAGCGTAGATGGTTTTAAGGCAAAAACGCCAACCCAACACCTTGACGGCCACGCACAACAACAGGATATTGACAGCAAAAAAGGTGTATTGCACGGGGAACTCCGTGGCATAGAATATCACTGCTGCCGCACCGGCCAAACCACCTGTGGTAATTTCGTAAGGCAGTTGGAAACAAGTGAACCCCATGGCATACATTATCAAGCCAATGGTGATGATTACGTAGTCGCGAATGTCCTGCGCAATCGTCGTTTTGAATTTGGTAACCAATGTTGTAAAAGGTATTTTAAGTAGGTGTTCAAAATTAGTTGATATGAATTGGTGCAGTATTTCGTTCAGAAACATAGGTCGAAGAGGGAGCGTAGCGGGCTACGTGACCGATGAAACCTATGTTTATGGACGAAAGAATGCGCCAAGGCATATCGACTAATTCTGAACATGATTATATAAACTAATTTTGAATACCTACTTATCATGCGCCGGCAGCATGCCGCCGGCGCATGAGTTGAGGGTGTTACTTCACTACAATGTTTACAATGCGACCGGGCACCACAATCACCTTCACCACTTGTTTGCCTTCGAGGTGCTTTTGAGCCTGCTCTGATGTCAGGGCTGCCTCTTGAATGGCCTCTTTGGTGGCGTCGGCAGGGAAGTCGAGCGTGAAGCGTGTCTTGCCATTGAATGAGATAGAGAGGGTTTGAGTGTCCTCCTTCAAATACTGCTCGTCATACTTGGGCCACTCGGCATCGCACACCGTGGTGGTGTGGCCAAGGGTGTGCCACAGTTCCTCAGCAATGTGGGGGGCAAACGGGGCAAGGAGTGCCACTACCTGCTCGAGCACGGCACGGCTGGTGCACTTTTGCTGGGCCAACTCGCCCACGGCTATCATAAAGGCGGGGATAGACGTGTTGTATGAGAACACCTCAATGTCCTCGCTCACCTTTTTGATGAGTTTGTGCAGTGTTTTCAGATTATCCTTGGTAGGTTCGGCATCGGTCACCGCCCATTCGCCATTCTTGGGATAGAAGAGGTTCCAAGTCTTGCGCAAGAAACGGAAACAGCCGTCAATGCCGTTTGAGTCCCAAGGCTTGCTTTGGTTGATGGGGCCAAGGAACATTTCGTACAGACGCAGGGTGTCGGCACCATACTTCTCTACAATCATGTCGGGGTTGACCACATTGTACATCGACTTCGACATCTTTTCAATAGCCCAACCGCACACATATTTGCCATCTTCGAGCACAAACTCTGCCGTGGCATATTCGGGACGCCACTGCTTGAAGGCCTCCACATCGAGCACATCGTTGTGCACAATGTTCACGTCCACGTGTATCGGCGTGGTGTCGTACTGGTCCTTCAGTCCAAGGCTTACAAAGGTGTTGGTATCCTTTATGCGGTACACAAAGTTGGAACGGCCCTGTATCATGCCCTGGTTAACAAGCTTTTGGAATGGCTCGTCCTTGCACGACACGCCAAGGTCGAAGAGGAACTTGTTCCAGAAACGGCTGTAAATCAAGTGTCCCGTAGCGTGTTCCGAACCACCGATATACAGGTCTACATTCTGCCAATATTCATCAGCCTGCTTGCCCACGAGCGCCGTATCGTTGGCGGGGTCCATATAGCGCAGGTAGTAAGCCGACGAACCGGCAAAGCCTGGCATGGTTGAGAGTTCGAGGGGGAATACCGTCTTGTTGTCAATGCGGCTGTTGTCAGTCACACAGTTGGCCTCAGTGTCCCAAGCCCAACGGGTGGCGTTGCCAAGGGGCGGTTCACCAGTTTCGGTAGGCAGGAATTTGGTCACCTCGGGCAATTCGAGCGGCAGACATGCCTCGGGCACCATCTGCGGCATACCGTCCTTATAATATACGGGGAACGGTTCGCCCCAATAGCGCTGACGCGAGAAGATGGCGTCGCGCAAACGGAAGTTCACCTTAACGCGACCCAAGTTATTTTCGGTTACAAACTTCTTAGTGGCAGCAATAGCCTCCTTCACGCTCAAACCATTGAGTGTGAAGCCATTAAGCGTTTGCTTGCCATCGGCAGGCGAGTTCATCACGATGCCTTCCTTGGCGTCAAAGCTCTCTTCGCTCACATCGGCACCCTCAATAAGCGGCACGATGGGCAAATCAAAGTGGCGTGCAAAGGCATAGTCGCGCGAGTCATGGGCAGGCACGGCCATAATGGCACCTGTGCCATAACCAGCCAGCACATAGTCGCTCACCCACACAGGTATTTCGTCGCCCGTAAAGGGGTTGATGGCGTAAGCACCCGTAAACACACCCGTCACGCGGCGGTCGGCAATGCGCTCACGCTCTGTACGCTTTTTGGTAGCATCAAGATAGGCATTCACCTCAGCCTTTTGCGCCTCGGTGGTGAGCTGCTGCACGAGTTCGCTCTCAGGAGCCAGCACCATGAAGGTTACGCCAAAAATAGTGTCGGCACGTGTGGTAAAGATCGTGAACTTCACATCGCTGTCCTTCACCGAGAATTGCATTTCGGTACCCTCGCTACGACCAATCCAGTTGCGTTGTGTCTCCTTGAGCGAGTCTGTCCAGTCTATTTTATCAAGTCCATCGAGCAGGCGCTGTGCGTATGCCGACACACGCAGGCACCACTGCTTCATTTTCTTCTGCACCACAGGGTAGCCGCCGCGTTCGCTCACGCCGTCCACCACCTCGTCGTTGGCCAGCACGGTGCCGAGTTTCGGACACCAGTTCACCATTGTTTCGCCGAGGTAAGCAATGCGGTAGTTCATCAGCACCTGCTGCTTCTCCACCTCGCTCATCTGCTTCCATTCGTCGGCAGTAAAGTGCAGTTCCTCGCTCTGTGCCAGGTGTGCGGTGCAGGCGCTGCCCTCAGTTTCAAACTTCTTGATAAGTTTGCTTATAGGCTGTGCCTTTTCGCACTTTTTGCAGTAGAAGTGGTTAAACATCTGCTCAAAGGCCCACTGTGTCCAGTGGTAGTATTTAGGGTCACAGGTACGCACCTCGCGGTCCCAGTCAAACGAGAAACCTATTTTATCCAGCTGTTCGCGATAGCGTTTGATGTTTGTCTCGGTTGTTACAGCCGGGTGTTGTCCTGTTTGAATGGCATATTGTTCAGCAGGCAGACCATAGGCATCATACCCCATGGGGTTAAGCACATTGTAGCCACATTGGCGCTTATAGCGTGCGTAAATGTCTGATGCGATGTAACCCAGAGGGTGACCTACGTGAAGGCCGGCACCTGAAGGATAGGGAAACATATTGAGCACATAAAACTTGTTTTTTTGCTCATCTATCTCCACATGATATGTCTTTTCAGCGGCCCAAGTCTTCTGCCACTTCTGTTCAATGTCTCTGAAATTATATTCCATCTTTATTCTTTGTAGTATTATTGATGCAAAGTTAGTGCAAGGTGAGCGAAGTGCAAAATGAAAGTTTCAAAACTTTCATTTTCAGTTCCGAACCGCAGCCTAACTTGACGAATGAAGAGTTAGTGCAAACCGAATGCAGAACAAAGTGAAAAACATGATTTTTTCACTTTGCTCTGCTGAGGTGCAATGTGATGGCGCAGAAAAGTAATGAAGTTAGGATATAGTGCCGTTTCTTTGTTTGTAAGTTATGAAATCTGCCGCTAACGCGGAGGACATAAGAACAAAAGGACATAAGAACAGAAGAGTTTCAAGACATACGGGCATGGACTTATGTCCTTATGTTCTCCGCGTTAGCGGCTCGCTACGGCGTCAGCCCTTATGTTTCTTGGGCCACGCGGACGTTAGTCCGTGGCCAGCCGCGCAGCGGCCTTTTGTGTATCTTATGAAAACTTATGTTGCTTATGTTTTCCGCGCTAAGCGGCTAACACAAACGTTATATCTTTTGTTCTTATGTCCTTTTGTTCTTATGTTCTCCGCGTTAGCGGCAAATCTCACAGAGCACCACAATATCCTGATTCCATCACTTTCTGCGCCATTGAATGGCGCGATCACCATGGTGTTGCGCACCAGTTTGCTCACGGGCACAAACCCTTTGTCCGCCTGGTCGCGCCATTGCACCTCGGGCGTGCGGTCAAGCATATTATAGCGCGTATCGCACATCTCGTCCATAAGGGTGATGGCTTGTTCTGTCAAACCGCAGTCAGTGTCGTTGCCCATGCGTTTTTGCGGCTGGGGTGTTTCAGTGTTTTTAGTTTGTGGTTCTGGACTATGTCCGATAGCGTCTATCAGTTTGTCAACGCCACGTTTCACAATGGCATCGACATAGCGCAGCATTCTGTTAAGCATTCGTTTCATGGTAGTTACTACAATTTGGTTTAGTACAAAAGTAAAGTGCTGCAAAGGTAACACCAAGGCATTGCACCCCACAAAAAAAGTGTACAATTTGTACACAAATATTTGTACCCTCCCCGTCTGCCTACATGTAAAAGAGTGCGTGTGTTTTTACTGCCATCTTACACTTTTTGCACGTAACAAGTTGATATACAGATGTTTCAAGAGTGTAAGATGATTTCAAAGTATCTTACACACCCTTGCATACATCTTACACACCTCACTCCGCTGCCTTGCAGTCAGTTTTGTCGTATTCGGTGGATTGTACACCACAGGGACGTAGAGAGATCTGTCGGAGCAACAGACTTTTCTGTTTCCCTATACTGTGATATTGTCCTCCTGTGCTTGTACCGTGTGGCAGCATGTAGACTGTGTAGGTTGTGTGTATGTAAAATTTGTAGTATCTTACACTAATCAAAGTGTTGATAATCAATAAGTTGCAGTGTGTTAGTGTAAGATGCAAGATACTCGGCGTGTAAGTTGTTGTAGTATAGTAAAAGCCCCCCCAAGTGCAACTTTCTCGTCTTGGCCTTTTTATAAATTATTGCTGTTCAGTGAAACGTAGCCATGCGAATGGATTCAAGCACCACGCGCTATCACTCAATGCTACCGCCAAACGCAAGCTCTAATGGGGGCGACGCGTCTCGCGTCGGGATAATGAAAGAAAAGAATACAAACTCTACTAAATAATAGCAGCATATTTCCCCGACGCGAGACGCGTCGCCCCCATTAGTGCTTGCGTTTCTTCAGAGTGTAGTTCATAACAAACAATGTGCGAGTGCAAACGTAGTCTGCACTCGCACAAAAAAATACTATATAATTCTCAACAGAATGATGCACGAACAAGCCCTGACGAGACTAATACGTGTTCATTCATGAGCAATTACTGCAGTTTCTGCTTAACCTCAATTTCCTGGAAGGTTTCAATCATGTCACCCTCCTTAATATCGTTGCAGTTGGTGAGAGAGATACCACACTCAAAGTTGGTGCTAACCTCCTTCACATCGTCCTTAAAGCGTTTCAACGCATTGATTTCGCCGGTAAAGATTACAATACCATCGCGAATGACGCGCGCCTTGTCGCTGCGCTTCACCTTGCCATCGATCACGTAGCAACCTGCCACATAACCAACCTTGCTGATGTGGTAAACCTGGCGCACCTCGATGTTGGCAGTAACCTCCTCCTTGATAACAGGCTCGAGCATACCCTCCATGGCCACCTTGACGTCCTCAATGGCATCGTAGATGACTGAGTACTGGCGGATTTCGACACCGTCGCGCTCGGCCAATTTGCGGGCCTGCTGTGACGGACGCACCTGGAAACCAATGATAATGGCCTCTGAGGCAGCTGCAAGTGTTACATCGTTCTCGCTTATCTGGCCCACACCCTTGTTGATAACCTTCACCACAATATTCTCGGTAGAAAGCTTGATAAACGAGTCGGCCAAAGCTTCGACCGAACCGTCCACGTCGGCCTTGACAATGATGTTGAGCTCGTGATATGAACCCATCTTGAGGCGTTTGCCAATTTTTTCGAGCGTGAGCACCTCACGGGTACGCAAGTCTTGCTCGCGCTGCAGTTGTTCGCGTTTGTTGGCAATTTCGCGGGCCTCCTGTTCAGTCTCCATCACGTGGAACTGGTCACCGGCCTGCGGAGCGCCATTGAAGCCGAGCAATGTGGCAGCCATTGAGGGACCGACATTGTCGATGCGCTGGCCACGCTCGTTGAAGAGGGCCTTCACACGACCATAGTTGGTACCTGCCAGCACGATGTCGCCCTGGTGGAGCGTACCGTTCGACACCAAGATTGTGGCCACGTAACCACGACCCTTGTCGAGTGACGACTCGATAACCGTACCCGTAGCCTTGCGGTTGGGGTTGGCCTTGAGCTCAAGCATATCTGCCTCGAGCAGCACCTTTTCGAGCAGTTCCTTCACACCCGTACCCTTCTTGGCACTGATGTCCTGGCTCTGGTACTTACCGCCCCATTCCTCAACGAGGAAGTTCATGGCAGCCAGTCCCTCCTTAATTTTGTCGGGGTTGGCGTGCGGTTTGTCCACCTTGTTGATGGCAAACACGATGGGCACATTGGCTGCAGTGGCGTGTGCAATAGCCTCCTTGGTCTGAGGCATGATGTCGTCATCGGCAGCAATGATAATGATGGCGATATCCGTCACCTGTGCACCACGGGCACGCATGGCGGTAAATGCCTCGTGACCCGGTGTGTCGAGGAAGGTGATGTGGCGACCGTTGTCGAGTGTGACATTGTAGGCACCAATGTGCTGGGTGATACCGCCAGCCTCGCCGGCAATGACATTCGACTTGCGAATGTGGTCGAGCAACGATGTCTTACCGTGGTCAACGTGACCCATAACGGTAACAATCGGTGCGCGTGGTTCGAGGTCTTCGGGGCTATCCTCCTCCTCGGCAATGGCCTCCTGCACGTCGGCGGCCACATATTCTGTTTTGAAACCGAACTCTTCGGCCACGAGGTCGATGGTCTCGGCGTCCATACGCTGGTTGATGCTCACCATGATGCCAATGCTCATGCAGGTAGCAATAACCTTTGTCACAGGCACGTCCATCATTTGTGCCAGCTCGTTGGCAGTTACAAATTCGGTGAGTTTGAGCACTTTGCTCTCGGCCTTGGCCTCGCGGCGTTCCTCCTCAGCACGCTGGTGCTGCTGTTCGCGTTTTTCCTTACGGTACTTGGCGCCCTTGCCACCCTTTTGCTTGCTGGTGAGGCGTGCCAGTGTTTCCTTTACCTGCTTGGCCACGTCCTCTTCGCTCACCTCAACCTTTTGCTGCTCCTTGGCGCGGCGGTTGCGGTTCTTGTTGGCACTCTTGCCATTGGCAGCGCCCTGTTGGTTGTTGTGGTTGTTCTGTCCGTTCTGACCGTTGGCACCCTGCTGGTTGCGCTTCTTGCCATTGTTGTTGCCATTCTGCTTGGGCTGGTTGGCAGCATTGTTCACATCGACACGTTCGCTGCCAATGCGGTTACGCTTTTTGCGTTGTCCGCCGGCCTGTGCCTGCCCGTTCTGTCCGGCAGCCCCCTGCTTGTTGTTGCGTTCGCGGCGGCGCTCCTCCTTCGACTTCTTTTTGGGTCGTGTAGTAGAGTTAATGGCACTGAGATCAATGGTGCCGAGCACCTTGGGACCAGTAATTTCAACCTGGGGGTGGAGTTTGAACACACCGTCTTCCTCCTCGCCAATGGCTTTGGCGCGCTCTTCGCGTTGTACTTTGGTGTTTTCGGTAGTGCTTTGGTTCATGTTTTGGGGGTTGGAAGTAGTTTGGTTGTTGGCATGTGCCGGCACTGCTTCCTCGGCCTCAGTCTTTTGGGCAGGGGCTGCGGGGGTGTTTGCAGCAGTGGCTGCGTTAGCCTGGGGCTTATTTATGCTTTTAGCCGGAGCTTTTGGAGCCTCGGCTTTTGTGTTGTTGGCAGATTGTGTGTTGCTCTGTGCCTTGGCGGGTTTGGCATCGAGGTCGATGTGGCCTACAATGTGTGGTCCCTTTACTTCGGGCACCACCGTTTCAACCATGGTTTCCTCGGCCTTGCGCGTTTTGGCAGAGCGTTTCTTTTCCTGACGGTCCTGCATACGTTCCTCAGCCTTGTCGCGCAGCGTTTTGTCGGCGCTGAAGGCATTCTTAAGTAGTTCGTACTGCTTGTCGTCAAGCTTTTGGTTAGGGTCGTTGCTTGCCACGGGTGCTCCTTTTTCCTTCAGGAGGTCGGTGATTGACTGCAAGCCGACGCCAAATTCTTTGATAGCTTTATTTAATCTGATACTCATGCAATAATGTTAGTAAGGTTTGCTAATGCGATTGTCTCAACATAGGTAAGTGGGCTGGCATGCCCCATAGCGGCCATAGCGCGCCGCACGGGGTGGAGTTTTCAAGGTTCTGGCCTTGTTGGCTGATTATGCTTTGCCTTAAAAAGACTCCACACCGGCTGCGTGATTATGTGCTTTAGCGTGTGTGCGCCGCCCGACTTACGCGTTGTGCATTAGCTCTCCTCGCCTGCCGGCTCTGCAGCAGGCTCGTTAGCGTCGGCCGGAGCCTCAGCAGTTGGTTGGGCAGCGGGTGCCTGGGGTGCGTCGTTCTCAAACTCGGCACGCAGCACGCGCAATACTTCGTCGACGGTAGACTCTTCGAGGTCGGCCTTTTCGATAAGCATTTCGCGGGGTGCGTTGAGCACGTCCTTGGCTGTTTCGAGACCGATGCCCTTGATGGCGTCAATCACCCACTGGTCTATTTCGTCGGCAAACTCGTCGAGGTAGATGTCCTCGGTCATTTCTTCGCCCTCAACTTCACGGAACACGTCGATGGTGTACTCGGTGAGCATTGAGGCCAGCTTGATGTTCATACCACCCTTACCAATAGCCAGACTTACCTCGGCAGGACGCAGGTACACCTCGGCTTTACGCTCCTCTTCGTGCAGCACAACGTTCGACACCTGTGCGGGGTTCAAGGCACGCTGTATGAACAGGGCTGTGTTGTTGGTAAAGTTGATCACATCGATATTTTCGTTGTGCAACTCGCGCACTACACCGTGTATACGGCTGCCGCGCACACCAACACAGGCGCCCACGGGGTCGATGCGGTCGTCGTAGCTTTCAACGGCTATCTTGGCGCGTTCGCCCGGAATGCGGGCAATGCGGCAGAGGCGGATGGCGCCGTCGGCAATTTCGGGTATCTCGTTCTCGAGCAAACGGCGCAAGAAATCGTTCGATGTGCGCGAGAGGTAGATTTTAGGATTGCCATTGGTGTTGTCCACACGGTCGATAACGGCTGTCACGGCATCGCCTTTGTGGAAGAAGTCGCGGGGTATTTGCTGCGATTTGGGCAGGTAAAGCTCATTCTTCTCCTCGTCCATAAGCAGCGTCTCGCTCTTCCAGGTTTGGTACACCTCGGCAGTGATAAGTTCGCCCACGCGGTCCTTATATTTATTATAGAGGGCATCGTGTTCCAGCTCGAGAATTTTGCTGGCCAAAGTCTGGCGCAGCGTCAGTATGGCACGGCGTCCGAAGTCGGCAAAATGAATCTCTTCAGACACATCTTCGCCCACCTCGTAGGTGGCATCAATCTTTTGTGCCTCGCTCAATGATATTTGCTTGTTGGGGTCTTCCACCTCGTCGTCGTTCACCACCACGCGGTTGCGGTAAATTTCGCAATCGCCCTTGTCGGGGTTTACAATCACGTCAAAGTTCTCGTCAGAGCCAAAGATTTTGGCTATCACGCTGCGGAAGCTCTCCTCGAGCACACCCACCATGGTGGTGAGGTCAATATTTTTGTTTTGCTTAAACTCAGCAAAGGTTTCTATCAAGCTTGCTGTTTCTTGTTTCTTCTTAGCCATATATTGAGCGGTATTGTGTATTGTCTTATTTATTCAACTTTCGGATTCAGCCCGTTCAAGTTAAAACCGAAACTTGAGCTATTTATTATATGCGTGCGCGCGGCACGTCGGGCAGGCGTTCAAACTTTTGTTACGAAGGTGCGCCCGCCAGAGTTCTTACTTAAAGTCGATGACGTACTTGGTGCTTTTTACTTGGTCGAAGCTGAAGGGTACTTCGCGTTCTACCAGTTTGGGGCGCTTGGCACCCTCTTCGCGCACTTTTTCCTCGATGGTGAGCGTAAAGCCCTCGGGTGTTACACCGCCCAAGGTTCCCTGCAACTTTTTGCCCTCAGTGGTGAGCACCTCGACACGCTCGCCTTGGTGAATTTCGTACTGGCGCAACACCTTGAAGGGCTGTCCTATGCCGGCGCTGCCCACTTCGAGTTCAAAGTCCTCCTGCTCGCGGTCGAGATGGCTCTCGATGTAGCGGCTGAGTTCTACGCAGTCTTCAATCCACACGCCCTCTTCGTGGTCTATCTCTACCACGATGCGGTCGTCGGTACTGATGGTGAGGTCGGTCAGGAAGTAGTCTTTACCCTCCAACCACTGTTCCACCAGGCTTTTTACAAAACTTTTGTCAATCATTCGTTATGCTTTCAGATGTATTTTAACACCTGCAAGGTGGCCAATATTCCTCCTTGCCCCCTTGCCTTTGGTTATGCTTTATAGCGTGTTGTAAAAACAAGTGAGGAACTTCTTTCGAAAGCCCCTCACTCAATCTTGCTGCAAAGATACAAATATTTATGTGTGTTTGCCAATAGTTTGGCGTTATTTTTTATGGCAATATGCTAATGCTAATATGGAAATATGCTAATGTGCTTACGCCGTTGCGATACTATATGCTACGCTGCGGCCTTCGCAAATTGACGCACTACTGTGGTCTTTCCTACTTGGCGTGCACCCTTTATGAGCAGTGCTTTATTCGCGATGGTTTTCTTCCATGCTTCTAACTTGTTGGTTATCTTGCGTTTTAGCATAGTTATTACAACTTTTTTCCGGCCTTTACATGGCTTGCTTGCAACTTTTTTCCAGTCTTTTGCTTGCGATATTGCAACTTTTTTCCAGCTTTTCGGCCGTCAACTTGCAACTTTTTTCCAACAGCATGATGCAGCATCTGCCCAGGAGCCTGTGTTTTGATGCCGCTCACACATAGCAAAACGGGGCTGCGCGAATCACTTCGAACAGCCCGTATAATGAAAAAAACAGCTGATGCGGACAGGGAAGGCTGGATAACAGTCAGCGGTAGGTGTATGATGTGGTATCAAATATCAAATAAGGCTTGAACTGCGTTGAGGGGTGTTTGAATGTGTTCCAGGCCATTCCCGCACCAATTTATTCAAAATAGGCATCAATTGCTACTAATGGAATGTTCTCCAACCACTCTTGGTCAACATAACCTCTCATTGAAATACGCAGTCCTTTCAGTCCGGCATTGTCTTTTACAAACTGTGACAAAGAACGCGCACGTACGTTTTCCTCGGCCTTCACTTCTATCGGGATAACCCGTTTGCCATTCTGAATAATAAAATCAATTTCGGAAGGGCTTTTGCTATTGCTCCAATAATAAGGCGTAAAGCCTATGGCCTTGAGCTGTTGCATTACATATTGCTCTGTAAACATTCCCTTAAACTCCGTGAACACATTGTTGCCCACAAGCATTTGGTCAATAGGAGCCTCGGCCATACATGCCAAAAGTCCGCAGTCTAACATAAATAGCTTGAATGCATCAAAATCTTCGTAAAACTTGAGCGGCATCTTAGGTTCATTAACCCGGTTTACCTTATATATAATGCCAGCATCTAAAAGCCATTGTATGGCAAGTTCAAAATCCTTAGCCCTACTGCCTTTGCGAATAGCACCATAAACAAACTTTTTATTCTCCTTTGCCAGCTGGGCAGGAAGTGAGCCCATTACTTGACGAATTCGGACAGACTCACTCGCGGAGGTGTGTTTAGAAATGTCTCGGCCATAGGCTTCCAATATTTCATGCTGCAATGTGCGTACTTGTTGCAAGTCTGCATTTTTTACGAACTTGCTCACAACGCCTGGCATACCTCCCACAAAGTAGTATTGACGCAACAGTTCTACCATTTTTGGCATCATCGTCTCTATCAAAGTCCAATCCTTGGAATGCAAAATGTCTATCCAGCCCTCATGGCCCGTTGCATACAGAAATTCTTCATAATCCATCGGATACATAGACAGCATATCGACCTTACCCACAGGGAATGACTCACCCTTGCCTAAAGTAACGCCGAGCAAGGAACCTGCCACCATCACGTGGTACATTGGTGCTTTTTCGCAGAAATATTTCAAACTATGTAGCCCTCTTAGCACCTCCTGTATCTCATCAAAGACAATCAATGTGTCGCCAGGCGTGACCTTGACACCCGTAATGGCTTGCAAGGTCATCAATATGCGGTCAATATCGTAATCTAAGTCGAAGAGTTGTTTCATTCGTGGCTCGTCATCACAATTGACGTACGCCACCTTCTTGTACTCTTGTTTACCAAAGTGTTGCATTATCCAAGTCTTGCCAACTTGCCTTGCACCAAGCAACATCAAAGGCTTTCTATCTTCGTTCTCCTTCCATTTGATTAGTTTTTTATATATCTTTCGTTTCATAACAACCTTGATTTATAAGTACTTACGTCGCAAAGTTACACTTTTTCGAGGATAGTTAGCGCAAAATACCACACTTTTTCGAGGATAAGATACGCGGATTACTACACTTTTTCGAGGATAAGCTGCATTATCTTATTGCTGCATGGTAAAACTGTTCAGTGTTCGGTTATCGTATTGGAATAATTTTACCAGACTGCAATATAACAGTTCGGAGGCAATGATATTGCATTTTTTACGAAGGCGTTTACGCTAATTATGCGGGCAAAAGCTTAACTTTGCATCAATTCTCCTAACAAACAACCTAACCTGGGCAGATGTTCGAAAAATACGCTTCTGATAGCGCACAAAGCCCTATTTCAGAATTATTAGAACCACCCTTTATGGTTTGCCGAATGTCTGCTTATACCGGTGTACACAGTTCTCCCCCTTATGAAGAGGCATATACTCAACTTTGTGCTTGTGGTGCTTGTGCTGCTTGTGGCAGCATGCAAGGGCCATGAGGCCGACACGTTCAAAATAGGTGTGTCGCAGTGCAGCCAAGATGCGTGGCGTGAGCAGATGAACCGCGAAATGCAGCGTGAAACAATGTTTTACAACAAGAATGTAAAACTCGACATACGTTCGGCTCACGATGACAATGCACTGCAAATAAAACAGATAGACAGTTTGGTAAACGAGGGCATCAACCTGCTGGTGGTGTCACCCAACGAGGCGCGCGCACTCACCCCCGTGGTGGAGCGTGTGATGCGCCGTGGCATACCGGTGATAGTGGTTGACCGTAAAACACTCTCCGACAAATATACGGCCTATATCGGGGCCGACAACCGCAGCATAGGCAAGGACATGGCCGCCTGTGTGGTGCAGGAGCTCAAGGGGCATGGCACCGTGGTGGAGCTGACTGGCCGCATGGCCGGCACAGCAGCACGCGAGCGTCATGCCGGACTGACCCACATGCTGGCACAGGCACCGGGCATAAAGGTGCTGGCCAGTGTTGAAGTGGGGTGGGAGGGGCCACGCGTGCAACAGCAGGTTGACAGTTTGATAGCGGCCGGCGTTGTGCCACAAATTATTACAGCCCCCAACGACCGCACCGGCGTGAAGGTGCACCAGGCTTTGGTGGCAGCCGGACACCCCGAGGTGAAGGTGATTGGCGTTGACGGTCTGTCGACCAAGGGTGGCGGACTTGACAATGTGGAGCAGGGTGTGCTCACAGCCACCTTTGTCTATCCCACAGGCGGCGACAAGGTAATACAAACGGCTATGCGCATATTGCGGCACGAGCCTTTCAAGCGCGACACGCGGCTGCACTCGGCTGTAATCAATGCCACCACGGCACGCCTGTTCCGCATACAGAGTGACCAGGTGCATGAGAGCGAGCAGCGCATTGACCAGCTTGGCACGCAGATGGACAAATTTCTGTCGCGCTACTCCATGCAAAAGATGCTGCTCTTTGCCTGCATAGCCATTATAGTGCTGATTGGGGTCGTGATGGCCATGGGCATACGCTCGTATTATGTGACCATACGCCGCAACGAGGAGCTTGACAGCCAAAAGCGCAAACTTGAGGCGCAGCGCGACCAGTTGGTAAAAATGTCGAAGGAACTGGAGGAGACCACGCAGAGCAAGCTCACCTTCTTTACCGAGGTGTCGCACGACTTGCGCACACCACTTACCCTCATATTGGCGCCCGTTGAGCAACTGCAGGGGGCGGACAACCTGACCGACGAGCAGCGCGGACTGCTGCAAGTGGTGCGCACCAATGCCGACATATTGCTGCGACTGGTGGGGCAGACACTCGACTTCCGCAAGTTTGAGACGGGCCAGCTGAGGCTCAATGTCAAGACGGTGCAGCTGAATGAGGCCCTCAAGCAGTGGTGCGACCCCTTCCGTGCCCTGGCACGTAAAAAGATGGTGCGCTACCATGTGCAGCAGGCCGATGTGCCCGATGCGGCATGGCTCGATGTGATGCTCGACGATAAAAAGATGGAGAGTGTGTTGTACAACTTGTTGTCTAACGCTTTCAAATATACGCCCGAAGGGGGTAAAATAACGGTTACGCCAAGCATAACCGATGATGCCGAACAGGGCCGGTGGCTCAGCATTGTGGTTGAGGACAGCGGACAGGGCATTGACCGCGACAAGCTGCCCCACATATTCGACCGCTTTTATCAGGCCGACGCGAGCCACGATGGTTCGGGCATAGGGCTGGCCACAGTAAAGGCTTATGTCGAACTGCATGGTGGCACGGTGAGTGCCGAGAGTATGCGCGGCAGCGGCACGCGCTTTGTGGTGCGCATACCCTGTCAGCACGATGTGGCTGCGGCTCACGTGTATGAACAACCTGACGCCATGCAACCCGACGGGGCCGGTGTGGTGGCACCGCACATTGATGCCATTGCGGGCGAGGGAGTGCACACGGTGCCAAACGCGTTGGCTGCCTCGGCAGATGCCGCACAGGCGAGGGGCGGTGCTGCCGAACCGCGTCCCACAGTGCTTGTGATTGACGATAACGAGGACATACGTTCATATCTGCGCCTGCTGCTTGCGGACGGCTATGTGGTAGAGACGGCTGCCGACGGGCAGGAGGGTCTGGCCAAGGCGCGTCAACTCATACCCGATGCGGTGGTGTGTGATGTGATGATGCCTGTGATGGACGGCTGGGAGTGTTGCCGCAGATTGAAGGACGAGTGGCAAACTTCGCACATTCCGGTGATGATGCTGACGGCCTGCACCCTCGACGAGCAACGTGTGGCAGGATTTGACTGCGGTGCCGACTCTTACATAGCCAAGCCGTTCAGTCCGGATATGTTTAAGGCCCGATTGCGCAATCTTATTGATAACCGCCGCCGTTTGAAGGCTTTCTTTGGCGACAAGACATCGCTCAAAGCCTCGAACGTGAGTGAGCTCGACAAGGGTTTTGCTGCGCGATTGCGCGACATGATAGAGAAGAATTTGTCGAGCGAGAATTTCTCGGTTGAGGGCATGGCGGCGCAGATGGGCGTAGGGCGCACGCAACTTTATCGTAAGGTTAAGTCGCTCATGGGCTTTTCGCCGGTAGAGTTGTTGCGCATAGCACGTCTTAAAAAGGCTGCCGAATTGTTGCGCCGCACGGAGATGACTGTGGCCGAGGTGGCTTATGAGGTAGGATTCGCATCGCCCAGCTACATGGCCAAATGCTTTAAGGAGTATTTTGGTGTTAATCCTACGGAGTATAAGTAGTTATTGTTGTTCGGTAAAACATAAACATGCGAATTGGCTCAAGCCTCAAACGCAACCGCTAATGGGTTTAACTTTCTCAAAAGAATCGTCTGCAACGCCTGTTTGTGGACATTGCGGATAGGCTCTCAATGCTATTTTGTGTTTTGCCTGGCAGCAATGGCTGCACGCATACAACGAATAAAGCCGTTGATTATAAGTGAATGTACTTAATAATCAACGGCTTTATTCGTTGTCGGGGCGACGGGATTCGAACCCACGACCCCCTGCTCCCAAAGCAGGTGCGCTAACCGGACTGCGCTACGCCCCGTGCAAGATTAGTGCAGAAGTGACTGCTCTTAATCGTTTTGCGAGTGCAAAGGTAACAATATTTATGTAAATGCAAAATAGTTTGCCTGCTTTTTTGTGGTAATGTAGTGGTAATGCCTTTACACTTTGCCATGATTGGGCACGGAAGTGCCGTTTTGCTGCGTGGCAAGGGTGGGGAGGTGGTAAAAAGAAAAAAGCTACCACGCCAAAGCGATTGCCAGGTGAGACATCGCTCGGGAGTGATAGCTTTTTACCTGAACAAGCAGGTAGGAAATTCTGATTAGTTGACGCCTGCAGCAAGTTCGGCACCAGCCTTGAACTTAACCACCTTCTTGGCAGCGATCGTGATCTTTTCCTTTGTTGCGGGATTGATACCCTCGCGGGCAGGACGCTCGTTGATAGAGAATGTGCCAAAGCCGAGGATTGCAACCTTGTCACCCTCCTTGAGAGCACCTGAAATGGCATCGAGCACTGCGTCGAGTGCTTTCTTAGAATCTGCCTTGCTCAAGCCCTGGGCTGCAATGGCATTTACGAGATCAGTCTTATTCATACTGTGTAAAATTATTTAATGATTTTATCTGTTCGTTGGACTTGCGCGTGATGGCATTTCCACTATTAAAAATGCCCACTTGCCGTGTGTTAATGGGGCTTTGTGCGCATTTTCATGGCAAATATAGGGCATGGAGGTTAATGGTGCAAGCAATTCGGTGCTTTTTTTATAAAAATGAGTCAAAATGGCGTGTTTATGCGGTGTGTGAGTGCATGCAAGTGTGCTTTTGGGGACCTTCAGGCCCTTTTTAAGTCCCCTTACTATTCAGGCGTTAAGTAATGTATGGCAAACATACTTGTCAACCTGTTACCCCGTTAACCAAGAATTCAGTCAAAGGCTGGTCTTATGGCTTGTTTTATGCGACATTTGCTCAAAATAAGGCCGCACGCTTTGGCCATTTGGCGCCGAATTGCTACCTTTGCGGGCACATACCGATATCCAGATTTCGGGCCAGATTGGATTTGACAGCGGGTTGGAGTGGTATGTAAGCACGCAGTGCGCCTGGAGGTGGGCACTTAAATATCGGCCTTCGACAATTTAACTGGCGAAAACAAGTTTGCTCTCGCTGCCTAATCGAAGTACAGTAGATAGGCTTTATTCCGGCACAAGGTGCTGGAACGAGACATCACCCAAGAGCTGTTGCTCCGAAGCGTCTTGACAAGGTGGTGCAGGTAAATCGGCGCTGGTCAGAGTTGGCCTTGCAACTCTGGCGAGATTTTTAGAGGATAAGGTGCTGGTTGGTGGCACTGGTCTTGCCAGCACTCGAAAATCAAGTCAGTGATAAGCGTGTAGAAAGCATATTATTTCCCTGTTTGGACGAGGGTTCGAGCCCCTCCTGGTCCACAAAAGAGCGCTGATAATCAGCGGTTTGGAATATCGCGTGCTAAAATGCGTGCGACAAATTAAAGGTATTAAGGCCATGACTTTGTTCTGTTGAGCAATGCCATGGCCGTTTTCTTTATGTGGCGGTACCATTCTTTCAGCCAGCATTCGCAGATAAATGTGTATATTTGCAAGCCGTTAGTGTGGCATGGCAGTAAGAATGCCACATTGCGCAGTTAAATATGCTAAAATAACGTCATGCTTAACATACCTATTATATATAAAGCCCTTGGCACACTGTTGCTGCTCGAGGCACTGCTCCTTGGCTTGTGCTTCGGCATGGGTTTCTATTTTGGTGAGGTAAACCACCTCACATTCGGTCTGCCCTCGGCCCTGGCTGCAGTGATAGGCGCCTTGTTGCTCTACTTTGGGCGCCATGCCGAAAACCGCATGGGGCGGCGCGACGGGTTTCTGATAGTGTCGCTCACCTGGGTGGTGTTTTCGTTAGTCGGCATGCTGCCGTTTATAGTCAGCGGCTATCAGCCCCGTGTGGCGGCCGCCTTTTTCGAGACCATGTCCGGCTTCACTACCACGGGCGCCACAGCCTTTACCGACATTGACGCCCTGCCGCACTCCATCTTGCTATGGCGCTCCATCACCCACTGGATAGGCGGTATGGGTATCGTGTTCTTTACCATAGCCGTGTTGCCCAACATGGGCGGGGGCGATGTAAAGCTCTTTTCGGCAGAGGCCACAGGTTTGAAAATAGGCAAACTTCACCCCCGCATCAGCACCACCGCGCGTTGGCTGTGGAGCATTTACTCGTTGCTCACCATCACGTGCATGGCAGCCTATTTCTTTGGTGGCATGGGGCTGTTCGATGCGTTGTGCCATGGTCTGTCAACCATTGGCACGGGCGGCTTCTCCACCCACACCGACAGCATAGCATGGTTCCAGTCGCCGCGTTTGCAATGGATAGCCACCCTGTTCATGTTCCTGGCCAGTGTCAACAGCACGTTGCTTTATTTGTTCTTTATCAAGCGCCGTGTGCGCGATGTGTTACATGACGACGAGTTGCGTTGCTTCCTGGTAATATTCTTTGTAGCCGCATTCAGCATAATGGGCATTCTCATGTATGCCGACCACATGGATTTTGCCACCGCTCTGCGCAGCGCGTTCTTCAACACCGCGTCATTGCAGAGCACCACCGGTTTTAGTGACGAGGACTTTATGAAATGGCACCCAACCATCTGGCTCATACTCTCGCTGATAAGCATCATTGGCGCTTGTGCCGGTTCAACCAGTGGCGGCTTGAAGAGTGTGCGTGTGCTCATGGTGTGGCGCCTGACCAAGGCCGAGTTCAAAAAGATGCTGCACCCGCATGCCGTGCTGCCGGTGCGCATCAACAATACGGTCATCACATCGCAAACCGCCCGCACCGTGTTCGTGTTCTTTGTAGTCTACTTCATGCTCATCATGCTATCCACCTTTGCCATGGTGGCCATGGGTTTGTCGCTGCTCGATGCCTTCGGGCTGGCCATATCCTCGTTCAGCAACGTAGGTCCGAGCATCGGCCACCTGATAGGCCCGTTGGGTTCGTGGGGAGTGCTTAACGACGCCATCTTGTGGATAAACTCCTTCCTGATGCTTGCCGGACGCCTTGAAATATTCTCACTATTGTTGCCGCTCACACCTGCCTTTTGGCGTGACGAATAGTTCAGACAATGCGCAAAATGGCTCCATCATGTTTGTTGGAACCAACCTAAATTAAACTTACAGGTAACACTTAGAGTGCCACAAACGAAAGTTTTCAGACTTTTGTTTGTGGCATATGTATATTTGAGCTATTTTTGCACAATAAAAGACACATTGGCTGCGCTACCTGTTCGCAGCCAAATCTATCTTGAGTTAAAGCGTAATCTCCCAATGTTGCTGACAACCTGCGCCAAGTGGGGAGATTATTCGTCATAAAGTACCAACTATGTGCCATATAGTGCCATAATAGTTACTACGCACTATATAGTAATTGAAAAACAAGTAACAATAACATGGAGACAAAATCCATCAATCCGCAAGAGCAACAGGACGAGGAGATGCAGCTTATTCCCTTGTTGAAGTTGTGCTACCACCAATTTATCAACCACTGGGCATGGTTCGCTTTATCGGCCGTTGTGTGCGGTTGCATAGGGTGGTACTATCAGCAGTGCCAGCCCCGCGTTTACCAGCGTCAAGCCGTCATGCTTATCGAGGACTCCAACGGGTCGTCGACAGGCGGTCTGCGCCGTACATCAAAGAACAGCGGCATGAACACCCTGCTCGAGCTTAATGGCGTGAGCGTAGGCGACAACCTTAAAAACGAAATATTCATTATTTCGTCAAAGCGCCTCATGTCGCGTGTGGTTGACAAACTCAATCTTGATGTAGACTACACCACCAAGGAGAAATTGCACAGCATCACGCTGTATGGCAAGGAACTGCCATTCCAGGTATTATTTCAAAAGCAATACAAGGGCAAACGCGGGCAGCATATCGATGTGGTGAAGAAAGGCAGCAACACTGTCACCCTTAAAGGCATGACCGACCGCATGGGCAACGATGTACCCGATGTTGATGTGCAACTCGGCCAGATGACACAAACGCCCTACGGCCCATTGTGCGTAGTGCGCGGCCCAGGGTTCGGCCGTTGGACAGACGAAACCATCGAGGTAGACCGCTTGTCGAAGGAAAAGGCCGCAGCGCGTTTCTTAAAAATGCTCTTTGCCAGCGAGTACGACAAGGAGACATCGCTCATTGTGCTCAACTGCAACGACACCAATATAGAGCGTGCCGACCAGGTGCTGGCCACACTCTATGACACGTATAAGGAGGACGTGGTTGAAAACAAAAACCGCGTGGCACTCAACACTGCCAAGTTTATCGACGACCGCATACAAATCATAGGCCGCGAACTCAGCAGCGTCGAAAACCAACTGGCAAGTTTCAAAAAGCGCAACCAGCTTGTCGATTTCGACAAGACACCGCAGGCCATGATCGACGAGAGTTCGACCGCCCGCCAACAAAGCCTGCAGGCTGAAACGCAGCTCAATGTGGCCAAATACCTTGACGAGTACCTGCACACACACTCAAACAGCCACGACCTCATACCCGCCCTCAATGTGGGAGATGCCTCGTTCAACACCCAGATTGCGGCCTACAACGACCAAATGAACAAGCGCAACACCATGGTGGCCAACTCAAGCGAAAACCAGGCCGTGGTGCGCGAAATGGACCGCCAGCTTGCACAGATGCGTCAAGCCATAGCCTCGTCGTTGCGCAGTTATGTTAATTCGCTCGAAGTGCGCTTGCAGGCTGCACGTGCCAACGAAAACATGCTCACAGGTCGCATGGCTGGTGCTCCCGAACAGGAGAAGCAGGGCCTCGACATACAGCGCCAGCAGTCGCTCAAGGAGGCACTCTACACCTATTTGCTCAACAAGCGTGAGGAGGTAGCCCTGCAGCAGGCCATCAACGAGGCCAATGTGCGATTGGTTGAGGGCCCCATTGGCAATCAGCAAGTCAGCCCCCGCAGCCTTGTCATTCTGCTCGTGAGCCTTATTATCGGACTCTGCATACCGGCCTTCGTGTTGTGGCTCCGCTATATGCTCGATGTAGCCATACATGGCCGCAAGGACGTTGAAAACGCAACCACCATACCGGTGCTTGGCGAGGTGCCCCGCATGAAGAATGCCAACAACAACAAGTCGCTCATTACCGACCTCAGCAGCGACGACCCCGTGGTAGAGGCATTCCGCATCATACGTTTCAGCCTTGGCTACATGCGCCATTCAACGCAGGTGATGATGACCACCTCAACCACTCCCGGCCAGGGTAAGAGTTTCGTTGCGCGCAACATGGCCGCCATCTTGGCCATGGCAGGCAAACGGGTGCTTGTAATCGACGGCGACATTCGCAAGCGCACGCTGAGCGAGAGTTTTGGCCACACATTCGGCCTTACCACCTACCTTTCTGACGACCACACACAGGTGGCAGACCTCATTCGCACCGATGCCGTTGTAAAGGGAGTAGACTTCTTGCCGTCGGGCCCAACACCGCCCAACCCCACAGAGTTGCTCATGAGCGATCGTCTGCACCAACTTATGCAGCAGTTGCGCCAGATGTACGACCACATCATCATCGACTCAACTCCAATGTTCTCAGTGGCCGATGCCAGCATCGTCAACCGCGAGTCAGACATCACCATCTTTGTGTTGCGTGCCGGAGTGCAAAATCGCGATTTCCTGCCCGACTTTGAACGCATGTATCAGGAACACCGTTTCAACAACCTTACCGTTGTGGTTAACGATGTCAATGTCGACAAGCGTTACGGCTATGGTTATGGCTACGGTTACGGTTATGGCTACGGACAAAACAAGAAGAAGAGTCGTGTGAAGCGCATCATAAACCGCTTGCACAAGTAATAATTCAAGACAGAAAAGAGAGAAGAGCAAGGTTAGCACAACAACGCAATGTGCCCGCCTTGCTCTTCTCTTTTTTATGCAAATGTCCGGGCTGAGGCCGGTGTGCGGAAAACCTTGTCCTGTGCTTTAAGGGCTGTTCGCCCTTGTGGTGCTTACCGCTAAGACATAAGTGCAGATGAAAAGCAATGAAGTCAAGAAAAACGCAAGCTCTAAACGCAAGAGCTAAACGCAAGAGCTAAACGCAAGCGCTAAACGTAAGCGCTAAACGTAAGCGCTAAACGTAAGCGCTAAATGCAAGCACTAAATGCGAGCACAAAACGCAAGCAGTAATGGGGGCGACGCGTCCCGCGTCGGGATTTTAAGGCAAAAGTTCACAGACAAGCGTGTAATTAGCGCTGCGTGTGAGCCTGTGTGTATGAACCTTTGCCTTAATGCCCGACGCGAGATGCGTCGCCCCCATTAGAGGTAGCGTTTGTTGCTTGCTTGCATTTAGTGCTTGCATTTAGTGTTTGAGTATGTCCCGCGGAAATCAAGTCATAAGCTTACAGACATGAGTGTAATATTTGCCCCCTCCCCGTCAGCCCCCTTATAAATGAGTGTGTGTACTTTTACTTCCATCTTACACTTTTTGCACGTAACAAGTTGATACACAAATGTTTCAAGAGTGTAAGATGTGTTCAAAACATCATACACACCCCTGCACACATCTTACACATCACACCCCGCTGCCTCGCAGTCGGCATGCACGTATGTGGTGGGTTATACGCCACAGGGACGTAGAACAATCTATCGGAGCAACAGACTTTTCTGCTCCCCTATGCCGTAATATCCTCCTCCCGTGCTTGTGTCGTGTGGCAGTATGTGTGGTGTGCAGGTTGTGTAAGTTGCGTGTAGGTAACATTAGCAGTATCCTACACTAAGTAAAGCGTTGATATCCAGTGAGTTGTAGCGTGTTTGTGTAAGATGCAAGATACTCGGTTAGTAAAGTTATTGTAGTATAGGAAAAGCCCCAAATGCAACATCTCTCGTTCTGGGCTCTTTTATAAATTAGTTCCATCGGACAGTAATAACAATTTCAAGTTTCGGATTTAGCAAGGACGGGCTGAAAGCCCAATGGAGCACATAGCCCAGG
>OLGI01000196.1_pt1 | contig 64721 bp, 48 predicted proteins | sample 1605221 | NCBI WGS metagenome assembly OLGI01 (sample SAMEA3888915, study PRJEB22519) | human gut metagenome | biome: human gut; feature: human-associated habitat; material: faeces | place: Denmark | collected 2010 | reverse complement strand
CGTCTATCATGGATATGACGGGGCTGACGGCAGAGGAGATAAAGCTGCTGAAAGCGGAGATGTAGATTACGAATATCACCATATAATCAAGGGTCTATACACCACCTTTTCATCGTGGCATATAGACCCTTGTCGTTTCCCGATTTGCAATCAGCTTACTTACCAAGCCTCCCACTAAGCAATGTTATTTGCCTAGTAGTCTGTAAAGTCTAAAAGTTGGGTAAGATATATATACTGCATCATTGAATATCAACAAAAATGGATGTTGTTTTATGCAACTTTTAGACTTTACAATCTACTAGTGGGGGGCTTAATATTTTTGGGGGATTGCAAATCCCCAAAAGAGTGGTTGGGACATTTTTTAACGACGGAGTACAAATCCGTCGAAACGCCTAACGGAACATTCGACAGAACGGAAAAGTTGTTCACTGTCTTGGAGTAACGAGAAGGCGAAGCGTGATGGATGCGTGATGGATGCGTGATGGATGCGTGATGGATATTGTAAACATTCCATCAATCCATCACGCTATACATATAGAATAAAACCTTCATTTTCAGCACATTAACTTTTTAGAATCAGAAAACGTGAGGGATGTGATGGATAAAAAGAGAAAAAAATAAGAATCTATACGCCATCTTTTCATCGTGGCATATAGACCCTTATCCTGTCACATAAAAAAACGCAATCTCTAACTTTTTCTGAAACTTTTCCTAGAAATCTCTTGCGGGTTTGAAAATAAAGTCGTAACTTTGCGGCATGGATTTTTAATACAGATGATTATGAAGCAGGTAGAAATGAACCAGAAAGCCCTGGATATTGTCAGGAACATGCTTGCTGATGGCGTTGACATCAATCTGATTATGAAGTATTCCGGACTTACCCAGGAACAGATAGAAAATTGAAATAAGATATTATCTTAGAGGTAACAGATAAGAAATTCCCCCATCCTGCTTTCTCAAGCTGGATGGGGGAAATTTCTTTAATCATATCTATGATATCAACTTTCTGATTTCTTCTTGGGTTAAACCCGTTATTTCCATGATGGTATTTTCATCCATGCCCTTTGCCAACATTTTTCTGGCAATTTCCAGGCTTTTATGATGGCTACCTCTTGCTTCACCTTTGGCAATGCCCTTGGCTTCACCTTCATCAATACCATTCATGTAATAACTCATCAGGACGCCGTAGTAATCATCGGCAGCCTTTAAGCTCTCATCATATTTTTCTTGCTCTTCCTGACTCAGGCAGTGGGAATCTGCCAGTTCAGCGAGGCGCTTGAAAATTTTCTTCTGTGCCGTAAAAGGCATTCTCTCTAATGCTTCCATATGTTTTAATACATAAATCCATTTGTCAAAATCACTATCACATTCTTCTGCTTTCTTGTCGAAGAAAGGAAGAGATAAGTAGATGAAGTGAAGATTGTCAGAAAAGACATCTCGACTTCCTTTTTCATACAGGGCAACATCGGTTCTGAATTTCGTCACCGTATTGTCTTTTGGCATGAAGTTCATCAGGCAGACTACATACACGGGCATAATCTGATAGAGTGCAGGTTTCTGCTCTTTTGTTTTCTTACGTTGCCCGACAATAGCCTTGCTGGCATAATAGATGGAGCGGTTTACGAAAAACGGAACCCATCTGTTTTGCATCTCAACGATGAAATGTTTTCCATCGTCGGTTTCACAATAAATGTCAAAGATGCAGCCACGCAAATCTTTTGCATCTGCCAGCTGCTCTTTGTCCTTGAAGGTGACATCCCTGATATGCATTTCGTCAACCAACAAGTCGTTCAAGAAACTAATCAGCAAGTCTTTGCTGAATTCTTGTCCGAAGAGGCGTTTGAAGCCCCAATCGGTAAAGGGGTTAATATATTTACCCATGGCCAAATATTGAGATAATTAATATCTGTCGGCAAATATACGTTTTTTCTCTGAAAATACCAAGGAAAAACTGTTTTTTTTTGCAGAAACGCTAGTATATAGTTTAAATTTTCCATCTGTCAGGAGAGTCTGACAATACTATAACAGCCCTGAAAATTTGGAAGTTACAAATATTCAGCGTATCTTTGCAGAAGATTGTGCGGCGCTCGGCAATCAGAAAGCAAGCTTTCATTGCGCTCGCTGGCATAATCTTTGCATAACAAATAAAAACATAAAGCGTATGAAGCAGGTAGAAGAAAGATACATCAGCTTGCTGACCGACTTCGGTTTCGACCGCCTCTTCGAGGAAGGCGAGATAGCCAAGTTCACTCCGCAGGAAATGACAAGGGTCTATACGCCACCTATTCATCGTGGCATATAGCCCCTTGTGTTTCCTGTGAGGTGCGGTAAAAGGCGCTGTATTATGCACTTATGCCGCCTCTTCTTATTTAGCAGCAAACGCCTGCATATAACTTATCTATTGGAAATATCAAATCCCAATTCTTTCCCCAAACGATATTACCAAACTCTATCTTGAACTTTTTGAATTTGTTTCATTCAAGTAAGAGTTATATTGCGGAAGGAAGTATAAGATAACAGAGAGGGTCTATACGCCACGATGAAGAGTGGCATATAGACCCTTTTTGGGGATGTTATTGTTTTGGGGCATACTGCACGGTGCATTGGTCTGTCTTCCATTTGGCAGGAAGAAGACCTGCAGTTACCAACGCATTGTAGGCAGCCTCATCTAGTACTATTAGCTTGCGAGATGCGGCACTGGTTCCGGCTTTTGACAACCAACTTGAGAACCCAACACTTTTTATTTGGTCGCTTGGTGCCAACATCTTAACAGAACTCAATTTCTCACAACCACAGAACATACCATTGTAGCAGTATTCTGTCAATTCTGTTGCTGGTAAATCTGGCGCTGTTTGAAGAGAAGAACAATAGAAGAACATACTATCGTAACATCTTGTTGCCAATTTCAAGGCAGGTAATTTTACCGGTCCAGTTTTAAGGTTCTTACAACCATTGAACATAGTTGTATAGCAGTATTCTGCTAATTCTGTTGCTGGTAAATCTGGCGCAGCTGTAAGAGAAGTACAACCCCAGAACATAGCATGATAGCATGATTTCTTTAAAGACATGGCTTTTAGCTCTGGAGCTGTTTTAAGCTTTGTACAACCCTCAAACATGTTCTTGTAGCAGCTTTCTGCCAATGTCGTAGCAGGCAGTTTTGGACCTCCTTCAAGAGAAGTACAACCCGTGAACATATTGAGGTAGCAATTTTTGAACATTGTCTTAGCAGGGAGTTCGTCTGGAACATTTTTGAGGTTAGTACAATTTCGGAACATACCCATGTAGCAGCTTTCTGCCAATGTTGTGGCAGGTAATTCTTTCGGTCCAGTTTCAAGTTTACTACAACCAGAGAACATGTGACTATAGCAGTCATCTGCCAATGTTATGGCAGGTAATTCTTTCGGTCCAGTTTCAAGTTTACTACAACCAGAGAACATGTAACTATAGCATCCATCTGCCAATGTCTTAGCAGGTAAATCAGGAGCTGAGGTTAATTGTGTGCAATCTTCAAACAAATGGCGGAATCTAGCAGACTTTGTTGCAACATCTTTATAGTTAGTATAGTCCAACAATGTGCGAATATCGCCTGTGCATGCCACATTTACATCAGTTTTACCGAAAGAAATTTGAGAATATGCACTGTACTGTTTTGATGTGCCCTCCAGATTATTCTTACCACGCAAACGGAGAGTACCGTTATTATTACCACCGAAGGTAACAGCTTCGCCTGTCACAACTTTTTTCCATGTACCATTATTCACAGAATACTCAAGTCCTGGGATTTTGTAGCTGTTTTTGGCGCTCATTATAAACGTTTGTTCCTCGTCTGCCGTAAAGGTGACGTATGGGGGAGCTTTATATTCTGCTTTGCCACCAGTAATTTTTCCACCAGTCCAATCTGCCACGGTGATACCGGAAACGGAAATCTTGTTCTTACCAACGGTGAGCTTATAGGTATAGCTATTGCCGGCTGTAAGCTCAGGGATGCCGGTGAGCTTTTCTATTGTTTTACTTTCTCCTTCTGCTACATCAAGAGAGATGAAGGTTGCGGAGTTTTGGGCAGTGCATGGCTTGATAAGGGCATAGAACTTGTTATCGGTGTGCTTATACGCTTTTATACCACAGATGCTGAGGCTATTTACTGTAGCTCCGGCATACTGGTCGTTGAAGCCATCAATCTCTACTACCACTCTCGCCATTTTTCGCTCCATGATGAGAGAAAGTTGATTGCCTTTGGTATTGCTTTGCTTGCCGCTATACGACATGAAGTCGTTGGCAGCAAGCGAAGTCTCATCATATTCCTTAGGCAGGGTGACGTAGTCGAGGTTACCATCGAACGAAGCAGGGTAGTAGGCGGTGAAAGTCATCTCATTGCTTTCCCATTTCAGGAACTTGCCGCCTTGCGGCTGCCATTCTGTGCCTACGAGCTGATAGGTCACGGCATCCTGGCCATCAGCCTGGACGCTGATCATATCACCTTCTTTAAACTTCTTCTGTGCTTCGGCATCCCCCAGCGGATAGCTGCGGGTGAAGCCATTGGCAGATGCTTTACCTACTTGCGCAGTGATGCGCACAGCGTTAGGGTCGCTGTGGAATGCAGAGAGGAGGTCTTCTGACTCGGAGCAGGCCGACAGCGCCAGAATGGCTGCTGCGAGCCCCATCATTCGTTTCATTATTTTCATTGTTCTCATATTATTATTGTTTATAAAGCTTTTGCCCTTACAGGGCGCCTTGCTGATTGCGATGTATACCCAGGGTGTTGCCCTGGGCTAGGAGCTTCTGCCCCTTCAGGGCGTGTGGGGCTTACTTGCGAAAGCTCAATTATTTAATATCTGTTCCGTTCGCTGCTTTGACAGTACAATTTTCTTTCTGCCAGTAGTCTGCGGGAAGAACACCTACGCTTACCAATTTATTATAGGCTGCCTCATCACTTACTATGAGTGTGCGGGAACTTACGGTTGGGTCGGTTCCGGCATTATCCAACCAATTATCGCAGCAATTCGAAATTTGGTCGCTTGGTGCCAACATAGTGACGGTTGACAATTTTGTACAACCACTGAACATATCATAATAGCAGTAGTTTGCTAACGTTGTAGCCTTTAATTTTGGGGCAGCTGTGAGACTTGTACAACCTTTGAACATTCTATTATAGCAGTAGTTTGCTAACGTTGTAGCCTTTAATTCTGGGGCAGCTGTGAGACTTGTACAACCATAGAACATACCATAATAGCAGCTTCCTGCTAACGTTGTAGCCTTTAATTCTGGGGCAGACGTGAGACCTGTACAACCAAGGAACATATTAAGATAGCAGCTATATACTAATGTTGTAGCAGGCAATTCTGGGGCAGCCGTGAGACTTGTACAACCAGAGAACATGCTATTATAGCAGCTTCCTGCTAACGTTGTAGCAGGCAATTTTGGGGCAGAGGTGAGACTTGTACAATTAAAGAACATGCCATCATAGCAGTTTTCTGCTAATGTTGTAGCAGGCAATTCTGGGGCAGAGGTCAATACACTGCAATCATAGAACAAATAACTGAATTTGGCATTTTGGGTATTTACTGTACTATAGATTCTCCAGTCCAGCAGCGTGCGAATGTCGCCTGTGCAAGCTACTTTCACAGTTTTATCAGTAAATGTGATGGTTGAATATCCAGACCATTCAGACGCTGTTCCATTAGTGTTTGTACCACGCAAACGAAGGGTGCCATTTGTTCCACCGAAGGTAACTTCTTCATTTGCCGCAACAGTCTTCCATTCCCCATAATTTACAGAATACTGAAGACCTGTGATTTCATAACCACCTTTGGCCGTCATCTTGAAAGTCTGAGGTTGCTCTGCTTTAAAGGTGACGTATGGAATCCCGGCTACTACTAAATCACCTGTCGTAGTTCCGCTGGCAGTCCATGCTCCTGCTGTGACTCCTGTTACTTTAATCTTTTCCTTGCTCACGGTCAGATTATAGATATAGCTGCTGCCAGCTGCGGTGACGTTTGTTGTCATCGTAAGAGGTTTTGCATCGCTCATATCATCGGTGAAATAAAGCTTGGCAACTACTTCGCCTGGGGCTACAAGGGCAGTATAGGTAGTGCCGACACTACCGATTTCACTTTCGCCATTTTGAGCAAATGGCGTGATGTCGATGGTATTTGCTTCACCCTCTTCCGTTGAAGCCTTGCTGACGATGCGCACGTGCTTGATGGTAGCGGTGGGTTCAAACTGATTTGTGAATCCGCTGATTTTGAGAATTATGCGGGCTGTCTTGCGCTCCAGATTGAAGTTGAGAGCTTCATCAGCTGTTTTGAGAGTTTTCTCTGCATTCATATAATCAGACTTCGCCATGAGTTCCGCTGAGCTTTGGTCAGCAGTCAGATAACCTACGGTGGCGGTGTTCTTGCCATCGGCAGGATACCAGCAGTTGAAGGTCAGATTGGATCTGTCCCATAACAGATACTTGTTGGCTTCGGCAGGAGCCCATGACGTTCCGTTATAGGTGTAGTCGGCCTGGTTACCATTGTTAGACACGGTAACCTGGTCGTTATTGTTGAATTTCGTCTGGGCATCATCTGTTGCAGCAGGATTGGTTCGGGTGGTGGCATGAGTCACCGATGCCGTGAAGTGAACGGCATCGGGATTGCTTTGCCAATCCATCAGCTTTGACATATCAGCTTCCGAACTGCATCCTGCCAGGAGCAGGCCGGCTGCCCATGTGCAAAGGAGTTTTATCGTCTTGTTCATGTTCTGTCTCTTTTTGCGTTATCTTTTCACTTTCTCTCTCTGAGGATGAACTTCCTTGCCGTTGTTGACTTATTGGTCATGTTCAGCTGCAGGGTGTATTGTTTGCCGCTCTCCAACGCCATCTCTGTGCCAGTCCATTCATATTCCCTGTCGCTGGTATGCAGCACAATGTTCAAGTCGGCGGTTTGCGGAATCACCATGCAGGAATATCTGGCTACGGCTTGATTCGAAGCACTGGCTGCCGGGGTGAAATTGCCTGGGGTAGGGATGATGCTGGCTGCCTCTCCTTTTGCGGTAATGGTAGGAGGTGCTGAGGCTAAATTGATATCAGCAGCAATCTTTGTTCCTTCTACCCTGATTCCTTGGATAGGATTTTCTGCAAGACCATTGGTTGCATTGAACTCGGTGCCGATGGTTACTTCGATATCAACCCGGCAGAAGGCATGATTGAATTGGATATCCAGTTTTTCTTCTTTCAGATCATTCTTCGGTACGAAATTGGCGCTATGATATAAGAGCAGGTCGTTAGCATCATTGTCTGTGCTCTGATCGGGGTTTACGCCATAAGTAATCGTGCCGATGGTGTTGTTCTCTTTTGAGTACACGCCGGAGAATGTATTGGCATCCGTTGCGGGATACAAAGCCACGATTTCAACCGGGGTTGTTAAATTCTGCCACAACAGTTTGTTGGTGCAGGTCCATTCGGTGCCGCTGCTCAATGAGAAGATCTCGTTGGCATAACTGTATTTATCATTCGTATTGTTCACCACAGTCAGCGAGAAATTTTGGGTCAATGCAGTAGTCGCCTCATCGCCGCGTGTCATGTCGTTGTTTACTCCGGCAGTAACACGGATGAGGTTGTCGCTAGGATAGCTGCCCGTTGCCAGTTCCTCCTGGTTGGAGCAACTGGCAAACAGGGCAGCCCCCAATGCCGTTATTGCGAAAAATTGTATTGCTTTCATCTCGCTATGTTTTTAGAGTTATGGGCGTTCCCCGTTAGGCGTTCCGCCGGGACGCCTGGCGGGGTTGCGCTCTTGGTTATTATTCTGTTATTGCATTGCCGTCTTTATCAAGAACGGTGCAATCGCCTATCTTCCATTTGGCAGGGAGATAATCTGTGTTATTTTTCAACGCAGTATAGGCAGCCTCATCTGTTACTATGAGTGTGCGGGAACTTACGGTTCCGTCGGTTCCGGCATTATCTAGCCAATAGATAAAATCGTTAGTCCACGATCCAATTTGAACGCTTGGTGCTAACATTGTGACGGTTGACAATTTTGTACAATTAAGGAACATACTAGAATAGCAGCCTTCTGCTAATGTTGTAGCAGGCAATTCTGGGGCAGACGTGAGACTTGTACAACCAAGGAACATACTAGAATAGCAGTAATCAGCTAATTTTGTAGCAGGCAATTCTGGGGTAGCCGTGAGACTTGTACAACCAAGGAACATACTATAATAGCAGTCATCTGCTAATGTTGTAGCAGGCAATTCTGGGGCAGAGGTTAATACAGCGCAATTTTTGAACAAAGAACAGAATCTGGCATATTGGGTATCTACTGTACTATAGTTTTTCCAGTCCAGAAGCGTGCGGATGTCGCCTGTGCAAGCTACTTCCACATTTTTATCAGTAAATGTGATGGTTGAAGATACATCCCATGTAGACGCAGTTCCATTAATGTTCGTGCCACGCAAGAAAAGGCTACCCTTTTCACCTCCAAACTCTACTTCCTTATCTTTCTCAACGGCAGTCCATTCGTTACCATCAAGAGAATACTCAAGCTTATCGATGGCATAGTTGCCTGAGGTTGTCATCTTAAACGTTTGAGCAGCATCTGCCGTAAAGGTGACGTATGGGGTAAATTCCGCTTTACCGCCATCAATCTTATCAGTTCCCCATTCTGCCACAGTAACATCACCTATAGTCACCTTGTTCTTACCCACAATAAGATTGTAGGTATAGCTCTTGCCGGCTTCCAAGGCTCCTGTCTTGACAACGAGCGGAGTCTCGGTGGATTCATCTGTAGTGAAATAGAGCTTTCCCTCTACTTTTCCAGGAATAACCAGGGCAGTATAGGTTGTGCCTTTTCCACCCTCGCCATTCTGCAAAGGCTTGATATTGACGATAGATGATTCGCTGGCTTCAGTAGATGCCTTGCTTGCGATGCGGATATGGTTGACCTTGGTGGTGCTGGCATCAAACTGGTCGTTGAAACTCTGGATGTTGAGAATCAGACGGGCAGTCTTGCGCACCAATGTCACATTAAGCTGGCGGCTACCAGGAATTTCTTTAAGGTCGGTTACCGCTGCCGTCATATAATCTGATTTCGCAATCTCCTCTTTGCTGCTCTGGTCTTCCTGGATATAGCCTTTGCTGAAGGAATTCTTGCCATCAGCAGGATACCAGCACTGGAAATTGAGGTCACTCTTATCCCATACCAGATAACTTCCATTACCTGGCTGCCAGTCGTTGGTACCTTTATTGTAGGTATAGGTGATTGATGTGCCATTATTGCTGACACCCATCACATCACCAGTATTAAAACTCTTCTGTCCGGCTTCATCTGCTGCAGCCGGATTGCTTCGGGTAAAGATGCTGCCCACCGAAGCCGATACGTGAACGGCATTCGGGTCGCTGAGCCATGTATTACTGTTGTCGGAATCTGTAGCGCAGCCAGCCAGCAATAAGCCGGCTGTTGCTACAAGACCCAATATCTTCTGATATTTCATAGTCGTTCTATTTTAAGTTCATATTCTTTAGTCTGTCTCAAGAGGCTTGTCACCAGTGTCTCCTTCTGTCCATGGAGAAGCGGAGATGCTACCATTCTTTAACAATACCACATCATTACCCATGCTAAGTTCGAGGGTATATTTGTAGCCGCTCTGCAGGGTAATCTCTTTATCTGAAGTCCATTCATAGAGCTTGCCGGCTGTCATCAAAGACACCTTGAAGGTGTTGGCTCCAACCTTCTGTGGGATGGCAATGCAAGAGAAGCGTGAGATGGCGTTCTTTTCTGGATCTGCAGCCGTGGTGAATGAACCATTGGTGGTGGTAATGTCGGTAGCAGCAGCTGTTTCGCTGGCTGTTACGACACTAGCAGCGTTTGTAACATTTACATTTGCCGCAATTTTGGTTCCTCCTAAGGTCACCTTTACGATAGGAGATGTTGTTGGAATTGACGGCTTGTTGAACTCGGTTCCCAAAGTCACAACGATGTCAATCATACAGAAAGCATGATTGAACTGGATACTCAGCTTCTTATCCACGAGACTTTTGCCAGGGTTGAAGCCTGGAGCATAATAGTACAACAAGTCGTTTTTGTCAGACGCTGTAGACTGGTCGGAAGCCACGCTATAAGCTATAGGCTGGATACTTCCATTAGCATAAACACCATTGAATTTGCCAGTTTGAGCCGGAGCAAAAGCCACGATATCTACAAGAGCATCGGATTTCTGCCAAAGCAGAGTCTCTGAGCAAGCCCAGTCGCCAGAACTCTTAGAGAACACCTTATCTGTATAGGTATATTTCGGTGCATTCTTGTTCACGATGGTCAGGGAGAAGTCCTTGTCCATAGCAGTAACGCCTTGTCCCTCAGCACGGGTCTTGGCATTGTTCACTCCTGCAGTAACGCGGATGATGTTATCACTAGGATAATTGCTCTGTGACAGTTCGTCCTCGCTAGAGCAACTGGTAATCATGGCTGCAGCCATGGCTGATATTGCGAAAAACTTGATAGCTTTCATAATCGTTCTGTTTTTAATGTTATGTTATAATCTTATCTTATTGATATTTCTTCGATTTTAATCGAATGCTTCGCCATGGAAGGTGTTGCCCGCTGCCCAATCAGAAATCTTCACTTCGTCGAGAATCACCTGGTCACGACCTACCTCCAGGTTGATGGTGGTAATCTTGCCGCTCTCAAACGTGAACGGAGTTTTGTTGTCGTAGATGAAAGTCTTATCGCCGATGGTGATGGCAATCTTCTGAATGCCATTCTGAGGAATGAGCACGGAAACATACTGGGTGTTGGCTGCCGTAGCAGGAACCTCGAAATCTGCCTTGGCTGTAGTCGTAGGAGTCACTGCCTTGGTGAGGTAGTTGATGGTAGCCTCATTTATGGCATCCGAAACCACCACGTTCTTTACGGTAGGAGTTCCGCCCCACTGGTTCTTGTAGGAAAGGTTCACCACCATCTTCGCCATCACGTGGGTGAATTCGAGCTTCACGGGGTCCTTGGCATCCTTGGTATAGGAGAGACCATTGGTGTTAACAGCCACCAGCAGGTCGCTTGCCGCCTGGTTTTCTGCATTGAAGGTATAGGTGTCGGCAGTAAGGTTGTCAACGTTCTTGGTAGGGTAGATGCCGATGAAGTAATGCTTATCCACATTGTTTTTCCACAACATCTGTGGGGTAGCCACCCAGACCTTGTCGGTGAGCTTGTTGATGGCATTGTTCACCACTCTTCCAGCGGCAGCAGGAACATTTTCTGCACTTCCTGTCCAGGCATACACGCTGATTTCATCTCCTTCAGAGAAAGTCTGTGTTCCCTTGGCGTCCGTAGTGATACGGGTCATCTTGCCGATGCTTGTAGAAACGGTGATTGACTTAGGCGCCTCGGTGCCTATTGTATTCTCGCTGTCTGAGCAGCTGCCCAGAGTCATGGTCATTGCTGCAAGAGCAATCATGTAATACTTTGTTTTCATCTTTATTCTTTATTTATAAATTATACATTATCTAATGGGTTCTGTTCTATTTTATTTCGGTGTTATCTTCTTTCTTCACGGTAGTATTTGTTGCATCTTTCTTCCAGTTGTCAGGAAGATAACCTTTGCCTTCCAACGCAGTATAGGCATCCGCATCCATTACTTTGAGTGTGCGAGAAGTAGCACTCGTTCCGGCATCTAAAAGCCAATTTAAGCAGCAATTAGTTGCTTTCGAAATTTGGTCGCTTGGTGCCAACATTGTGACAGATAACAAATTCTCACAACCATAGAACATTTTACAGTAGCAGGCTCTCGCTAATTCTATAGCAGACAATTTTGGGGCAGACGTGAGACTTGAACAACCAAAGAACATTTCATAATAGCAGGATTTCGCTAATTTTATAGCAGGCAATTCTGGGGCAGACTCGAGATTTGTACAATAGCTGAACATGGCACTATAGCAACAATCCTCTAATTCTGTAGCAGGCAATTTTGGGGAAGACGTGAGACTTGCACAACCTTCGAACATACCATCATAGCAGCTATCAGCTAATTTTGTAGCAGGCAATTCTGGGGCAGAGGTGAGACTTGTACAACCATAGAACATGTAGTGATAGCACTGCGTTGCTAATTCTATAGCAGACAATTTTGGGGCAGACGTGAGACTTGTACAACCACTGAACATACTATGATAGCAGTGCTCTGCTAATTTTGTAGCAGGCAATTCTGGGGCGGTGGTTAATACACTGCAATTTTCGAACAAATAACAGAATTTGGCATTGTTGGTCTCTACTATATTATAGTTTCTCCAGTCCAGCAGCGTGCGGATGTCGCCAGTGCAAGCTACATTCACATTATTATCAGTAAATGTGATGGTTGAATATGTAGACCATTCTGACGCAGTTCCATTAATGTTTATGCCACGTAAGCGAAGGTAGCCATTTGTTCCACCGAAGGGAACTTCTTCATTTGCCACAACATTTTCCCATTTGCCATTATTCACAGAATACTCAAGTCCTGAGATTTCGTAACCGTTTTGGGCCGTCATCTTAAACTTTTGCTCCGCCTCTGCCGTAAAGGTGATGTATGGGGTAGGGCATTCTTCTGTTTTACCTCCAGTAATATCCCCCGTAGTCCAATCTTTCACGGTGATACCGGAAACAGATACCTTGTCCTTACCCACGGTGAGCTGATAGGTATAGCTCTTGCCGGCTGTAAGTTCAGGGATGCCGGCGAGCGTTTCTGTTGTTGTTTTGTTTTCTCCTTCTGCTATATCAAGAGAGAGGAAGGTTGCGGAGCTTTCAGTGCATGGCTTGATAAGGGCATAGAACTTATTATCGTTGTGCTTATACGCTTTTACACCACAGATGCTGAGGCTGTTGACGTTATCAATCGTAGCTCCGGCATACTGGTCGTTGAAGTCATCAATCTCTACTACCACTCTCGCCATCTCACGCTTCATGGTGAGAGTAAGTTGATTGTTGTTGTCTTTGGTATTGGTTTGCGGACCGCTAAACGACATGAAGTCTGCTTTAGCAAGCGAAGCCTCATCGGTGTATTCCGTAGGCTGGTTGATGGTACCATTGAACGAAGCAGGGTAGTAGGCGGTGAAATTCATCGTCTCCTTTTCCCATTTCAGGAACTTGTTGCCCTGTGGCTGCCATTCCTTGCCGTCATACTTATAAGTCACGGCATCCTGGCCTTCAGCCTGGACGCTTATCTCATCATTCTCATTGAATTTCGCCTGCTCTTCAGCAGTACCCAGCGGATTGCTGCGGGTGAAGCCATCGGCAGATGCTTTACCTACTTGCGCAGTGATGCGCACAGCGTTAGGATCGCTGTGGAACGCAGAGAGGAGGTCTTCTGATTCGGAGCATGCCGACAGTGCCAGAATGGCGGCTGCGCATCCCATCAATCGTCTCATGATCTTCATTGTTTTCATATTCTTGTTATTTATGTTGTTATTATCTGTTTTTTCGGGGGTCTTTCCTTTAATCGGTTTCTTTCTTTTCACCGTTTTCACCATTTCCTGGGTTCCATGGAGCAACAGAGAAGGATACAGGCTGCACCTTGTCGTCTCCGGCTATCAGCTTGAGCGTATAGGCGGTGGTTGAGGCCAGCGTCAATTCCTTATTATATGTCCACTCATAGAGCTTGCCATCCACCTTGAAGCTGACAGTAAAGTTTCCGCTTGCGATGGTTTGAGGAATCAGAATCGCCTCATAAGTGGCAGTCGCCTTGGTGATGACTCCGTTTGTTTTGCTGTAAGGGGTTGTGCCGGTACAGAGTGGCGTGATAGACTTGACTTTACCATGTGAAAATGGTTTTATTATATAATTTCCCTTATCATCATTAACAAAAGAGAGTTGAGCTATTGTTCCACCAATCTTCACATCCGTAATTTTCTGGTCGATTTTATCGGTAAACTCATACTCACTACCCAGTTCGATGGTGAGGTTGATTTTACTCGTGATATGCTGAAACTCCACATTGATACCAGCTTTATTCGGTGTAACTTGAGTAATGGGCATGTATAGGATATCGGCTTTCTTCAGTTGCTCCACATCAGACTGGTCTGTTGGGAAATCAACTGATTCAATTTGGTTATCAGCTGATTCAATTTGGTTATTGTTCACCATAGCATTTACGGTTACTAGATCCGTCATATTTGCCCAAAGCATAGTAACCTCGTTTTTAGTCTGATTAGTAAAATATGCGTTAAGGTCGTAGGTCTTCCAAGTATCCCCAACCTTTTCTGCTAAAATGTCATAATTATATTTATCATTATGATTATCGTCATGATAAACCCACAACCAAAACGCATCGAGCTTCAAGTCATTAGAATATCCCGCACGTGTTGTTGGCTCATCCACGCTAACGTTGAGCTTGATAGGAGTATCTGCCAGGAAGTCCTGGCTGAATTCGCTGTTTGAGTCTGAGCAGCTGCCCAGCGTCATGGTCATTGCTGCGAGAGCAATCATGTAATACTTTGTTTTCATATTCATTAAATGTTTATAATTTGGTTATTACTTTTCATTGTTATAAATATAGCTTTGTTTCGAGAAAGGCATCCTAGTTCTCGGGATCAAAGATTTCACCATAGTATACCCAACCCTCAGTCCAGTCGTCTATCTTGACGCTCGTAAGGTTCATTTCCGGCTTCATCTCACTGTATTCCAGGTTGACAATATACTTGCCGCTCGGGGTCATCACGGGAGCTTTCAGGTCGTAGCGTGTGCTGTTACCATCAGGAGTTTTGAGCACGATAAACAGATTGGTGTTTTGAACACCATCGCACGTCGGCATCAGGTATATTGGTTTTGTTATAAACATGTTATCCAACATCGTTATTCCGGCAGGAATATCGCATTCTTTCTTCGTCCTTGTTGGCGTGCCGAAAGTACCATCTTCATTTTGCTGCAAGGCAAACAGTCCGGTGGCAACATTCAATACCTTTCCCGTGATAGCCGTATGCAGAGGAGCCCCTTTTATGTTGATGGTGAGCTCGGCAAGCACACGTCGCATTTCGCTTTTGACGATATGGTGCACATTTTCATGGTCTATGATAATGTCTGTTACACCATAATAGGCATGTTCGGGTGCTGCGTCCGTACCCGACAGACCGATTACCAGATTGTTCATGTTGTCAACGCCTCTAGTCTGCTCACTGATGGTGAACGGAGCCACCAGGTTGGTGGTAGTGAGAATGCGATAGTGACCTTTGGGCATGTCATATCGCTCGCTTGCCATTTCCGGCGCACTGCCATGCTGGCTTTGCTCCACCAGCGTGCCATCTTCGGCATTCATGATCCACGTCTTCACGTCCTTCACTTCCGTGCCCTCGTCGGCTTCGTCAGCCCAGTCGAGAGATATCGACAGGGCTCCGTCTCCTTCGACATCATGCACGTTGTGGTCGCAACTAGTCAATAAGCATGGGATGCATGCCAGCACCCATAGCCAGATATTTTTTTTTCTTTTTGCTTTCATTTTCTATCTTGTTTTATGGGTTACTGATGTTTTGTTGTCTCAACTCTGCTGGCTTTTTCATCTTTTGAGAGATTCACTCCCAGTCTGATGCCGCTTTCCCATACATAGTTATTCTTGTGCAGATACTCCGGCATACCATCCAGGCGTTTACCCGTGAGTCGGGTCAATCCCGAATAGATACCCAGTTTCAGGCGAGCATTCAGCTGATAGCCCACCTGCAGATCTGCTCCATATCCCAGGTGACAGTTGGTGGAACCCTTCTTTACCTCTTTATCATCCGCCAGGTTCTGGATATCAGCCTTGGTGGTGACCACATACAAATGAGGAGAGGCTGCCACCTCCCAACGGCAGTTTGCCGTCTGAGGTAACAGAGCCAGCAGATTGATATTGACTCTTGCCCCAAACTGTGCCATCCTGACATGGCTTTTCAGATGGGTATACTCCCAGCAATCCATGTTCAAGACATTTGCCTTATAGACTACGCCATCGCTTCCCAGCCAGTAGTTGCGTTCTGCGCAGCAGTCTTGCGCCGACAGGTTCATCTCTCCGTATTTGGCAGACACCTCAGCCGACCATATATTATTGAAACGATAGCCGCCGTAAAATCCGGCTGCCCAACCGAGTCGGGTCTTGTCGTGTCCGAAACTCGAGAAGGTAGAGAAGCCAAAAGGCATTCCTGCCTCTACACCGGCATACCAGCCTTGCGATCCAGTCATTCCATCTTCTTTTTCTTCTGCTTGCGCAACCGAAAAAGGAAGGATGATTGCAAGCATCGATATCAATAGCTTAATCTGTGTTGTCAAATAATTCACCATATTTATTTCTTTAGTTTATATTGTAAAGGTAAGAAACGTTGTTCTAACTTTCATGTTGCAAATATACAAAAAAAAATCAAAAGTGGCGTCAACAAAATATACTTAGGTGTCCATTTGCCTAGGAATGCGACAGCAATTTAAACAGAATTTACCCCCCCACAAACAAAATTTCCCCCTCTTTTTCTGCGTTTTTCAAATTAAACAAAGGGGCTATACGCCACCATTTTGTGGCATATAACCCCTTATCAAGACAAAAAAATGGCCTCACAAAACGCGAGACCATCATTTTTGTTATATAATAATCCTACTTCTCAGGAATAATCTCGAAGATTTCGGCTGAACCATCCAGCTGAATCTTCGCTGCCTTCTTCACTAATTCTATCTTGCAGAACGACTGGTCGATGAGGGTTGTTGCCAAAACCTTGCCCTTGGCATTCAGCTGGCGACATACCAATGATTTGCCTGGAGCCAACTTCAAGAGCAGGGTGTACCCCTTTACATCCTTCTCTACACCAAACGAAAGAACACCATCGTTGGTGAAAGAAGTGCATGGATTCTCATCAAAACCATACATCGCTGCCTGCAGATTGCCAGCCTCAACAGGGAAGCTCAGACGCTCTGGGGTGGTTGGGTTCACCTCGAAGGTACGGACAGCAGCCCAGTTGCGCTTGTCTGACTTCAACTTCTTGATGCGGATATAGCGAGCCTCAACAGGGGTGTCGGTCTTCCAGTTGATAATATACTGTTTTTTCAACTCGCCTGTGAGCGCCTTCCATTCCTTTCTATCCAGAGAATACTCCAATACGGTGTTGTCGAAGTAATCCACATCATCCACAGAGTTGCGGCCCTGGAGGATTCTTACCTCTGATACTTGACGCACGCAGCCCAGGTCGGCACCAATCCAGTCGCCTGTGTTCTGACCGTTGCCCGATGTATAATAGGTGGTAGAATCGTTGTCGAACATCGCCTTGCTTTGGGTGGTTCTCAATGTGGCGTATGTACCGATGCCCTTATAGAAGGCAGGAACCTTGCCGGTCAACTTCTTGAAGAAGCCAGATGCCATGTCATCCATCGACTGCTCGTAGAATGGCTGCAATACCATGGTACCAGACTTGTGCTTCTCGTAGGCAGCCACATCTTCCTTGCTCATGCGGTTGTTGACATAGCCATCCCAGAACGCCTGGTCGTTGCCAGCCTTATATTCCTTGATGAGAGTCATGGTCTTCAAGCCACGGTCGCCCAACTTGCCAAACTCTGTGAGCCATGGACGGAGTTCCTTCATCAGCAGGGCATTCTTGCAGTTTGCCTCCATTTGGGCAGGCGCATTCTTCACTCTTACAAACTCACTCTGCAGGGCATTGAACTCTGCATCTGTGAAGTTATCGATGCGGAAACTCTTGGTCTCCCATGATTCGATGCGGCGATAACCGGTCTCGGTATCGCAAGAGTGCATGGCGAAGGTGCGATATGCCTCGTGTGCTTCTGGGGTGAGATCTACCAGACCACGCTCCCAGTTGTCGAGCGGATTATAGTTGGCGATGTTCCAGGTATAGTCGGCTACACCGTAGAGTGCCAGTTTAGATGCCTCTCCGTGCTCCATCGGGTTGCTGACGAAACCGCAGAGATCCTTGTTGGTCAGGTCGGTCTGCAAACCGTAGGTAGGACCCTGCATGATGATATGGCGTGCATAATCAGTTACCGGGAAGTTCCACCAGTAATAAGCAGGGCGCTTGATACGGGAGTTCACCCAGTCGAGAGTCTCGCGGGTCAAGTCGCTACATACCACATCACCTGTCCAGAACACATTGATAGATGGATCGAGGGTATTACCGAAGATAGCCAGAGAACCGGTTGGTTTTGGATTTGCCCAGAGACGGGTATAATCGGTAGGACACATCACGAGCGGTGTAACATCGCCCTTAGCCTTCACAAACTCCTTAGCCAGGCGGTTCAAGAGTTCAGACTGCTTCACTGGGTTGGCACCCTCGCCGGAAATATCATCAAAGAAGATAGCGAAAGAACGTACACCGAGGTCGTACATCAAGTCGAGCTTGTGAACCAGATTCTGATAGTCTTCCTCGTTCCACTTGATATCCTGTCCAGGATGGATAGCCCATACGAAATCTACACGGTTGCGACGGCAAGCCTGTACGAGTTCGCTGATGTTCTTAGCCTCTTTCTCAGGATAAGGCAGGCGCCAGTTAGGGCAGCTGTGATAAGGATCATCCTTTGGACCATAGAGATAGGTGTTCATCTTGTTCTTTCCATAATAATCGATGAGGGAAAGACGCACCTGATGAGACCAAGGCTCACCATAGAAGCCTTCTACCACACCACGGTTTGGAAGATCAGGGTAGTCGTTGCAAGTGGTATAAGGCATCTGGCCCTTTGCCATCTCGCTGTTTACAATCTGGCGCAAGGTCTGCAAGCCATAGAAAGCACCACGCTCATCGTATCCCACAATCTGGATACCCTTGGCATCAGCCTTCAGGCTGTAAGCACCCGATACAGGCTTCACTCCTGCTTTAGCAGCAAGCTTCTCACCGAAATCGATGGTCAGGCGAATGCCCTTGGCGTTAGCGGTCAGGAATTTCACATCATCAGCAAACTTACCTTTCTTGTCAATCACCTTGACACCCTTCTGCAGGTCGAGTCGGTTAGCAGCATCCACATTCAGGAGATGTGGTGTAGGACTCACGATGAGTCCGTGATGATCCAGTTTCTTACCAGGAATCATGTGCACGTCCTGCTTTTCAGAACGCTGGCCGCTCAGGTCTTGTGCCTGAGTGCCCTGTGCAAAAGCTGCCATCAACATAGCAGCCAAAATCACTTTTCTAGTCATAATGAATAGTTTGGTTTTAATATTAAGCTTATAATTTTTATTATTTCATAGGGGAAAGACGCTTTTCTGATTTAATTCAGCTGAAAGACGCTTTCTACATTCTTATTCGTCTGTTCTGCGAATTCCTCCTCACTCACTCCGTATGCCTTCGCCAGAATCTTGAGCACTTCTATCACGAAAGCGCTTTCATTGCGCTTGCCACGATAAGGCACGGGAGCCATATAAGGACTGTCGGTCTCCAGGATGATGCGATTCATAGGAACCGCAGCCGGAAGGTCTTCTCTGAGATGACTGCTCTTGAAAGTAGAAACACCACCGATGCCCAGCACGAAGTTATCGAACGAGAGAAGCTCTTCTGCTTCCTTCTGATTGCCGGTGAAGCAGTGGAAGACGCCACCAGGCAGTTCTTTCTGATATTGACGGAGCAAGTGCACCATCTCATTCTGCGCCTTGCGGCAATGAATCATCAGGGGGAGTCGGGTTTCTATAGACCATTTCACCTGCTCCTCGAATGCCTCCAGCTGCTCGTGCTCGAATTCACGACTCCAGTAGTAATCCAGTCCGATTTCGCCAATAGCGATAAAGTCAGAAACCTGTGGAGAATCGCCTGCAGGATTGGCATTGCCTATCATACGATGTTCCTCTAATATCTTCCTGAGTTCAGCCAGCTGTTCCTTCCAATCTGCCTTCACCTCTTCAGGATGCAAACCGATCATCGGATAGGCATAACCCGGATATTCCCGACTCAATGCCAGGACAGAGTGCGTGGTCTTCACATCGATGGCAGGCAAGAACACCTTGCCTACCCCCGCTTCCCTGGCACGAGCGAAAACTTCCGCTCTATCCTCATCAAACTCTTCTGCATCGAGATGAGTATGCGTATCTATTACTTTGAACATTGAACTTTGAACTTTAAACTTGATGATTAGTACTGGCGCTTCATCATTTTCTGTGCATACTTCGCCAACTCTTCCTTGCGATCAGCAGGCACATTCACTGCATCAAGATACTTCTTGCTCTGCTCGAAGTAATAGGCAATCTTATCCTGTGCCATCTTGTCGATACCGATCTCATTATAGAGACGGGTAACAGCAGCTACCTTCTCATTGCGGTCGAATTCCTTGGCATCCACCCATTTCTGGAGTTCAGCATGCTGGGCATCATTGGCATGGTTGAAGGCATTGATGAGCATGAAAGTCTTCTTGTTGGAAGTGATATCACCACCAATAGCCTTACCAAACACCTTGGAATCACCATATACATCGAGGAAATCATCCTGCAGCTGGAAAGCCAAGCCGATCTGCTCGCCAAACTTATAGAGATTGTCAGCATCCTCAGCAGAAGCATCAGCCAGGATGGCACCAATCTTCAGGGCACAAGCCAGAAGCACACTGGTCTTGAGGCGAATCATCTCGATATACTCCTCTTCCTTCACATCATTGCGGTTCTCAAACTCCATATCATACTGCTGTCCCTCTCCAATTTCAAGGGCTGTAGTAGTAAAGAGCTTCATCACCTTGGCAAGATGCTGATCGTCGCACTGTGCCATTCTCTCGTAAGCCAACACCAACATACTGTCACCAGAGAGGATAGCAGTATTGGCATCCCACTTCTTGTGTACAGTCTCATGACCACGACGGAGGTCAGCATTATCCATCAGGTCGTCGTGCAAGAGAGTATAGTTGTGATAAGTCTCAAGAGCTATCGCATTCATCAGAATCTTCTCAGGATCATTCTTGAAGAGATTGTATCCCAAGAGCATTAAAACAGGGCGAATACGCTTTCCACCTAAAGAGAGTACGTACTTCACCGGTTCGTAAAGCGACAATGGTTTACGATTGTATGGGAGATTTGCCAGGAAATCATTCACCATTACCAATAATTCTTCTGATGTCTTCATATCTATCATATTTCTAATTTATAATATCTGATTTATAATCTGTCTTGAAATTGGGTACTTCGTTATTTAATCTTTTATAACTGGAATACCACCGGAATGGCAATCATGGTACGGCACACCTTGTTCTTGTCCATACCCGGTTTCCATTTGGGCATCATCTTCATCACGCGGAGCGCTTCAGCATCAAGGGCAGCATCCACCGAGGTACTTACCTTGGTATTGGCGATGCTTCCATCCTTGTTCACGATGAAGGTTACCACCACCGTGCCCTGTACCTTGTTGTTCTGCGCCACCTTCGGATACTTCAGGTTCTTGGTGAGCCATTGCATAAATGCCGACCAGCCTCCCGGAAACTCCGGAATCTTCTGCACCACGGTAAACTTGATAGGAGCCTCAGCCTGTGTATCTGCCGGATCCACCGCCGTCTCAGGAGCCGCCTCCTTCACGTCAGCCCCTTCTACCACGCCCGAGCCATCACCGATTACCAGCGAGCTGGTAGTAGTGCTGATCTTTTCCGGTGTCTTCTTGACCATTTGCTGCTCGGTAGGTTTCACCTCCTGGGTGATAGCCTGCGAGGCAGGTGCCTTCGCCATAGCCTCCGCACTCACCATATCTTTCTGATCGGGCGGAGTTGACATTTCCATATCTTGCGAAAGATCTTCAAAGTTCTCAGCCCAGTCGTCATCTCCCTGCGGATTTCTGGAATATTGCAATCCTACAAAAAGAAGCGTAAAGGCAATAAGGAGTCCCAGCAGGAAAAAGGTTACCCGCTTGTCCTCCAACTGTGCACGATCTGATTTCTTTATTTCCACAATATCTATTATCTACTATTTGCAGACTTGTTCACCCGTTTTTGGGGTCCAAACTGCAATATTTTACATTCTCTTTCGTTATTTTCTACGAAAACATTGCAAATTTACGTCTTATTTCTCAAAAAAGCCGTATCTTTGCCAAAGAATTAGATATTTTAAATGAAAAAAGTTGTTTTTTCCATTATATTGACGCTTTTCGCGACAAAAATGGGGGCTCAAGAGAGTCAGACGGGGTATAACTTCCTCCGACTCCCCGTCAGTGCCCATGCTGCCGCCTTGGGAGGCGATAACATCACCTTGATAGAAGATGATGCGGCACTTGCTTTCCATAACCCAGCCCTGCTGGTTTCGGTGAACGACCGTACCCTCAACTTCAACTACATGAACTATATGAAGGGGGTGAATATGGCTTCAGCTTCATTCAACCGCATCGCCGGAGAGAAGGCATCGTGGGCGGTATCGGCCCAGTATGTGGATTATGGCAAGATGAAGCAGACCGATGAGAACAACATCCAGATGGGTGAATTCTCGGCTAAGGATATCTGCCTGGCGGGTACTTTCTCCTACCTGCTCAGCGAACGCATCGTGGGTGGTATCACCGCCAAATTCATCACCTCGTATATCGGTGATTACAACTCCATCGCCATGGGAGTGGATCTGGGACTCAACTATTATGATTCGGAAGAAGAATGGTCGGTTTCCGCAGTAGCCAGAAACCTGGGTGGACAGCTCAAGGCTTATGATGAAGAATACGAGAAGATGCCGATAGACCTACAGGTGGGTGTCAGCAAGCACTTCATCAATACACCCTTCCGCGTTTCAGCCACTTTGGTGAATCTGAACCATTGGGATAAGGGAATCAGAAACCATGCGGTATTAGGTGCCGATCTGCTTTTGGGCGAAAGCCTCTGGGTGGGAGCCGGCTATAACTTCCGACGCCACGATGAGATGAAAATCGTAAACGGAGAAGATGAGACCAGCAGCCATGGAGCTGGATGGTCGTTGGGTGGCGGTATCAATCTGGAGCGCTTCCATCTCAACATCGCCTACGGCAAATACCATGTCAGCAGCAACAGTCTGCTGCTGAATATCGACTACAGATTATAGAATACTGATTATAGAATACAGATTTATAGAACAGATAAACTTTTCAGATTTAAAGATATGAAGAAGATTACAATAGCAATTGACGGTTACTCTTCTTGTGGAAAGAGTACCATGGCAAAGGATCTTGCCAAGGAAATCGGATATGTGTATGTAGATACAGGTGCCATGTATCGCTCAGTTACGCTCTATGCCCTGCGCCACCAGCTCTTCGATGAGGATGGCAAGGTAAAGGTAGCAGAGTTAGAGGCTGAGATGCCAAACATCCACATTTCTTTCAAGTTCAACGCCGAAACCGGTCGCCCAGACTGCTATCTCAATGGTGAGTTGGTAGAAAAGGAGATCCGCTCGCTGGAGGTATCCAATCACGTAAGTCCAGTGGCAGCCATCCCATTCGTAAGAGAGGCATTGGTAGCCCAGCAGCAGAAGATGGGCGAAGACAAGGGCATCGTGATGGATGGCCGTGACATCGGTACCACCGTTTTCCCTAACGCAGAACTGAAGATCTTCGTTACGGCAAGCTCTCAGGTAAGAGCACAGCGCCGTTTCGATGAGCTCAAGGAGAAAGGAATGCCTGCCGACTTCGAGGCTATTCTGAAAAACGTAGAGGAGCGTGACTATATTGATACCCACCGTGAGACCTCTCCTTTGCGCAAGGCTGATGATGCCATCACACTCGACAACAGTGAGATGACAATTCCGGAACAGAAGGAATGGTTGATGAAACAGTATCAAAAAGCCGCAGAAAAGTAACAAAAAGCTACTTTGTCGTAGAATGTCCAAAGACGATTGCAAAAATATATTAAAATTTCAGTTTAATATAAAAAAACTGCCATTTTAAAGAATTGGCTTTGCAAAAAAACGTTGTTTTATTTATCTTTGCAGACATCAATGACAAGGTAGTAATGATATAGATTATAAATTTTGAGTTAATTACTGTTTTTTGAAGGTGATAAGTCCTCGTGAGAAGATTTATCACCTGTTTTTATTTGATGAGATGAATCATCAGATTACCTGTTTTATGTTTATGATAAGGTATCCTTGATGATTTTCTCCTTGCATTCTTCCATCAGCCATTTAGGAGTACTGGTAGCACCACAGATGCCTACGGTATTCACACCCTTCAGCCAATCCATATTGATTTCTTCGGCACTCTCTATCTGATAGCTGTTGGCATTCACGCTCTTGCACTCCTTGAAGAGCACCTTTCCATTGCTGCTCTTTCTGCCACTGACAAAGAGGATGACATCATGCTTGCTGGCAAAGGATGCGATGTTTGGCATTCTGTTAGCCACCTGGCGGCAGATGGTATCAAAGCTCTTGAAGGTTGCGCCCTCTACGATATGCTCCTGGCAATACTCGATGATGCGATGGAACTCATCCAGACTCTTGGTGGTCTGGGAATAGAGATAGATATCACGGTTGAAATCCAACTTACCTACTTCCTTCAGATGCTCTACATCCTCAAACTTCTCTACCACGAGGGCATGACTCGCAGTCTGTCCTACCAGTCCCAGCACCTCGGCATGTCCCTTCTTTCCGAAGATGACAATCTGCGCCTCCGGATTGCTCACATACTGCTTCTTGATGCGGCGCTGCAACTGGAGTACTACCGGACAGGTGGCATCAATAATCTCAATATTGTTCTTCTCTGCCAGCGCATAAGTCTCAGGCGGTTCACCATGGGCACGAAGCAGCACCTTCACACCGTGAAGCTCCTTCATCTCCTCATGGTCGATGGTGATGAGTCCCGCCTCATGCAGGCGCTCCACCTCCATGCCATTATGCACAATATCACCCAGGCAGTAGAGTGTACTGCCCTTTTCCAACTCTTCTTCAGCTTTCTTGATGGCAGTGGTTACGCCGAAGCAGAAACCACTACCATGATCTATTTCTATCTGCATTACTTTACATTTATTCTAATTACAACTTTGGCATTCTCCGGATCATTGGTAATCATGAGAATACGAGGATGCTTGGCGCGCGACTTCTTCAGATCGGCAGCCACGGCTGTCACCTTCATCTTCACGGTCTCTCCCGGCTGAATCTTGCTCTTCTTCAACTGTACCTGCAAGCCCATGGTAAACATCTGCATGCTTCGGATATCCAAAACCGACTTACCCTGGTTGCTAACCAGGATTTCTCCCTTCAGCTTCTTCTTGCCGTTGAAGCTTCCCAGATTCAGATCGGTAGTAGAAAGTTCCACCTTAGGAGCCTGTTCCTTCTGCTCGGCAGTCAACTTGTCGAAACTTGGCAGGAGAACGGCAGAAACCACGATTTCCTTCTCTGGAGCAATCTTGTCACCAGGACGCTCACCCAGATAAACAGAAGTCTGATTCAAGCCGAAATCACGCAGCTTCTTCGAATCCAGCACGAAGGTAATCTCTGCAGAACGGTGAGGAGCCACCCTGGATGGCGAAACCGTCGCCTGGAGATAGTTAGGAAGATGCATTACCACTGGTTCCATCATCTCCTCTGTAGGATTGAAGATATGGATGCGCTGTACCGGACGGTCGCCACGGTTTACGTCATCAAACTCCACCTCCTGGGCATCCGACTTGAGTTCGCCAAGCTGTTCATTATATGGACCTGCGAAATCTACCACATTGCTCACTACCCTACCACGCATAGAGAGGATAAAAGGTTCCTCCGATGCATTGCTATAGAGGCATATCTGCTTGTGGAAGGTACCCATCTGCTTCGCATCATACACCGCCTTGACCAAGAAGCTGTCGCCAGGAGCCACACTGTTCTTCGGATACACCACTTCTGTACATCCGCAACTCTTATACACCTGATGGATGATCAGCGGTCTGCTGCCCTCATTCTTCATCAGGAACTCAGCGGTCACCGGCTTGCGGAATACTACCTGTCCACAATCCATGATCTCGTTCTGAGTACTTATCTTCTGTGCCGACGCAGACACCGCCAACAGCGATGAAAGCATCAATATATTCATTCGTTTCATACTATTCTATCCGTAATTATCAATCCTTATATTAATTATTAACTGTCATCTTATATGCCTCCGTACGCCCCCCAAACTCCGGACTGTAGGTACACTCTGCCGTGCAGGATCCCGACTGGTAGTCGCCCTTACGGTCAACATAATATTCCATTTCTACGAAATGCTTACCTTTAGATAAACGATCAAAATAGAAATTTGTTGTATTATCCTTAGGAGAAACATAACATTCCATTCCCCACTGGTAACCGCTCAGCTGATTGACAGGCTCCAGACAGGCTGCCCGCTTGTCCACAATCTTCACGAAATCGTAGTCACGGTCGGCGGTGATGATGAGTGTTACCTTCACCTTCTCTCCCACCTTCGCCTGCGCCTTGCCCCTGCCTTGCGATTCAGCAGGAACGATGACACGACGCACCTTGATGCCCGATTCGGCAGAGGCTATTTCGCTAAGCGGCTGCTTGAACTCTGCATATACGGCACCCCAACTGGTATAATCGCTTTTCTTGTTGATGCTCAGGGTAGATGCCTTACCCACCTTTTCAGTCTTGACATAACCCAGCGTAGTAGAATCCTGCGACATTGGCAACAACTTGCCATCCAGTTTCAGCACGGCATTCTCAGCCTTTCTGTTCCAGTTGCTCTCATTACCCTTCATAAAGGCATAGACGGCATCCACGGTGTTCACCGGCGTATCCCAAGACTGGGTACGCTTCGACATCAGGAGCCAGCGCTGCAGTTCCTCGATGGTCTGCTTGTCGTTCGGCTTCAGCATCTGCATCGCCTCTATCACGGATACCTGGGTTGGTATCTTATAGTTTCTCCAGCTGTACAATGCCTTGCGGGTATCGTAGTAGCGGCCCATCTCCTCGCGATAAACGGCATATTCGTTCACGCTCTGCAGATATTCGCCTGCCTTTTCGCGGTAATCGGCATTCTGCTGACAGTTCTTGGCGAGCACCACGGCAGCACGTGCCTTACCATAGATGGTGAAATCGCCGGTCATCTTCGACATCTTTTCCAGGAGATAAGTCTTGTCAGCCTCCAGATTCTGCTTCATCTTTCTGCCATCCATCGAGAGGATGTAGAGATAATGCAGCGCCTGCTCGCTAGGACTCACCTTATGCTTCTTCTCCTCCTGCTTCTTCATTTCTCTTACTTCCTGGGCAGTCTGCCAGGAGAGATAATTGATGGCGGAAGTCAGCATCTTGGCGGTGGATTTCTGAACACCGGCAACGGCATTCAGACGAACCATCATTTCGGCTACCGACGTTGTCATGTATCTGCTGCCCTTCATTCCCTTCCACCAGGAGAAGGAACCGTCAGCATTCTGCAACTTCTTCAGTTTCTCCACCTGATTCTGCAAGCGGATGGTCTCCTGAGAGAGATTCTGCTCTGGCTGTTTTTCCAGCGAGAGATGCTTCTGGATATGGGTGGTGATGGTATTGGCGTAGATGGCTGACATCAGCGAGATGGCATCCTCCTCATCCGGATTGCTGATAGACGGCAGCGCCTTCACCATGAGCCAACTTGGGTTATTGGTGTACTCGATGGTTACCTTTGCCTCTTCAGCTCCCTTCGCCTGCTTACCCTCCTTGTTCAGGAAGAGCCTGCTCAGGTCGAAACTCTGCTCGCCCTGCTGATGCAGGGTGATAGGCAGGGTATTCACCACGAGTTCACGATTGCTCAAGACAGGCAGATAGTGCTGCTCGCCATCGCTGTAGCCATTGCCGGCAGCCACCACCTTATTAATATATACACCCTCTTTCAGACCTTGAACATCGAATGAGACGGTAGCAGAACCCTCGGCATCGATGCGATAGCCCTGAGTCTTCTGCCAAACCACCTTCTGGGTTTCGGCATCCAGAATCTGCATACGGGCATTGCCATTCACCTTCTTGTCGGAAGTATTGAAGAGTTTCACCACGATGGTGCTCTTATCGCCCTCACGCAGGAAGCGAGGTATGTTAGGCTGCACCATCACGGTTTTCTGAGCCACAGCCTCATCTACCAGACAGCCGTTTCTCATCTCCTTATCATGCGCCAATCCCATGAACTTCCAGGTTGTCACGCTCTCCGGCAGAGTGAAATTGATAGCCACATTGCCCTGATTGTCGCTTTCCAAGGCAGGATAGAAGAAGGCGGTCTCGTTCAGGTTTTCACGCACCTGCACCTTGTCGAGGAACGGTCCTGCGTCTGAGCCAGAACCACCAACAAACTGCGGCATCTCTTCTACTACATCAAAAACCTTGTTGGCAGATGGAGCAACAGCTCCGACACGGGCCATCTGATTTCCACGAGATCTCATGACTTTCGCTTCATCTCGAACCAGCTCGTCTTTCACCGAAGAATGCTTTTCTATACGAACAGCCTCAACAGTTCCGCCATAAGAACGTTCCAACTTGCTCAGTTCCACCGCTTGCATATAAGCATAATAGCTAAAGAATTTGCCATCAAACTTATCTACATCCAACTCCTTTTCATCATAATACTTGGTAGGATAAGTACCAGCCAATCCCATCTTATAATACTTCAGATTGCTCTTCCAATAGCAGTCTGGCAACCACTGGCTGAATCCCAGTGACATTTCCCAGGTATGTTCAGCCAACTGGTCGAGCGACTTATCATAAAGCACACTCATCAGCTGTGCCTTGGCAGGCTTGCCGTCAGGAGTCGTAATATGCAAGGTCCACTTCTCCTTCTGTCCCGGAGTGAGACGGTCGCGGAAAGTCTTCCAGGTGATATTCAATTTCTTTTCCGGCAAAGGACGGGCGATGCTGATTTTTCTGGTATAGCATTCGCCGTTCTTCACGAAACTATAGTTGATCACCACACCCGAAGCATATTCCTCTCTGTAGGAGAATGGCAGGGTCACGATACTGTCGCCCAATTCCCAGGCGCCTTTCTCCAGCAGTTTGTTGCCGGCGATGATGGAATAAACAATGTGCGCTCCGTTTTCAGAAGAACCCACCTGCACATATACCGGCTTTCCATCACGAGGGAAGGTCTTCGCCGTCTGGTAATACCATTCGGTGGTTGGCTCCATCGGATGGGTATCCTTCATGCTGAAAAGGGTGAATTTCTGCTGCAGGGTGTCTTGTCCGCAGATTGCCTCCATCTCATGCACACCTGATGGCAATACAGCCATAGAAATCTGCGCATTCGCCTCGGCATCCTTCCATTCGCCCTTGTCGATGCGGTACTTCAGGTTGCTGGATATCTCCATACCGCTGGCATTGCGGTAAGCAAAAGTCACCGTTTTCAGACTGTCAGCCTCGATACGCTTAGGAAGATTCACCGTGAGGATGGTTGACTTGGTGCCCAGAGGCAGACTCATCACGCCCTCGTGGCTCTCGCCGCTGATGTCGGTAACGATGGCTGAGACCTCGAAGTTGAAGAAACGGGCGATGCGCATGAAATCGCTCATATCAGCCTCGTCTTTTCCTGACAAGGAAGCCTCCAGCGGAATCTCTACGTCGAAGGTTCCGTCCTCACGAGTCACGCAACTGTCTGTCTTTACCAACTGTCCGGCAGAGCCTGCGCCCCACCACCAGAGCTGATTTCTGCGGGTCACCTGATACTCCACCTTGGCACCCTGTACAGGCACACCGGCATAGGTCTTTGCCGAAGCCTTCACCACCACAGTATCGCCCCAGGTATATTTCTCGTTCACCTTCGGGAAGGTAATCTCGAAGGTTGGACGCTTATACTCCTCTACTCTGACATATTCTGTTGCCGTACCATTCACGGAGATGGAATACTGTCCCGTCTGTCCCTCCTTCGGCAATTCGAAATCCACCGAAGCCGTACCATACTCGTCGGTCGTAGCCTTCTGTTCAGCCATCTGCTTCCAGTTGGCATCCCTCAGGATAAACTTCAGTTCCATGCTCTTTCCCGGCACACTGGCATCCAAGCCTTTCTTCACTATATAGGAAACGGCAGTGGCATGCACCTTCTGTCCCGGACGATAGATGGCACGGTCGGTAAACAACTGATATTTCACCTCATCATCCTTCTTCTCGTAATAGCGGGCACGTGAGAGGTAGATATCCTTGGCAGGCGCAAACTTATCTGTAGAAGTGTAGATCAATACCTTTCCATCCACATTCTTGAAGTAAGCCTCGCCCTGGTCATCTGTCGTCATTCGGGCATGAACCAGTCTCTTCCACTTGCCCGTCTTCACATCATAATCCTTGTCATAGAGCATGATCTTCGCCCCGGCGATAGGCTGGCCATCTGTAGCATTCACCACTACATAGCGATGCCTGTCATCAGGCAACTGCTGAATCATCACCGCCAGATTGCTGACATAGAAGAGTTCTCGCTGCGGAGTGATGCCGGTATTATCCGAAGTCACCTCCATCAGATAGGCACCCAGCGGCAGATTGCCACCGATTTCGATGGAATCCTTCACCGTTTCATAATCCGGCCGACCGTAGTAGTTGCGGCTGAAATCCTTCTGATGCAGCTTCGTAGTCTTCTTCAGGAGCATCTTATAGGTAGCCTCATCCTGCGCATTATAATCGTTATCTGCCGTAATATTGAGGCGGGAGATGCTGATTTTCAGGTTCTGGAGATTGCGCACATCCAGCTGCACCCAAGCCTTCTCTCCAGGTCGCAACACCTGCGGCATATCCTTCACCTGGAACATCGGTTCGGTGAGTCGCTTCTGCGCATTCCTCAGCACATTCATTCTCGACCATCCGCCCCATCTATTCAGTGCATAGTTGATATAGTTGAGCTTATCCAGCGGTTTGGCATCGGTAGCACCTTCCATGAAGCGGAAGTGCTCCACGGCAAGTTCGCCTGCCTCCGGAATATCCTGATAGACGTGGATGAGAGAGTCGATGGTATTCAGATACTTCGACTTTCTGACCTCTCTTACGTCATCCTGGCGGTATTTCTCGATAAGCTTGTAGGCACAGAGACAGGCTGCACCCCGATTTTCCACCTTATTATAATAGGTGTACATCAGCAGATACGCCTCCTTGCTGTCAGCCTCGAAACCGATGAGATGCAGCAAATCGTTATTGAAGGAACTGCCATCCACACCCTTCAGCGTCAGCGGCACATACCCGGTAGAAGCATGCTTGGCAAGAAGCTCTGGGTGCGCCATCGCTTTCTTGAAGAACTCCCGGCTCTTCTTCAGGTTTACCTTTCGCTGACTTTGATAATAAGAAGCATCCTCCCTTTGTTCCAAAGAAGCCTCATCCACTTCTATTCCATAAGGATTATCATGATATACCTTGCCGAGCACAGCATATCTCACCGCTTTCAGCATTGGGTCATTTGTCTTCAAAGCTTCAGCCTCCATCCGCTTCACATTCGGCGTCAGTGAGTCTGCAGAAATCTCTTTCCAGAGTATCACCTGCCTTATCTCAGCCGCCAGCAGCTGGCCGTAGTCTTTTGCCGCCGAAGCCTTGGAGATGATTTTCTTCATCACCCCTATCTCGCTCTTAGGCTGATCCTTCTGAGCGATGATATCAGCTTGTTTCCACAAGTTGTCGTAGGTTTGAGCCGTTGCTTGCAGCATGGCAAACACGGTTATGAGGAGTGTTATCATGTTTCTTTTCATAAGCCAATTGTATGTTATGTTAATCGCAAATTGTTAAACATCTAACTTTTCAATGCAAAAATACAAAAAATATCTGTTTTCTAACCTATAAACTGAAACTTTTTAGTATCTTTGCACCAAATTCATGCAAAATTCTAAAAATACACATTAAAAAAACAATGGCAGAGAAAAAGTACGGTCATTTTGATAACGGTTTTTAAAAAGAAAGAAATAACAAAGAAAAGAGATAAAAATGAAGAAGATATTATACTTTGTGGCAGCCTTGGCTGCCACATCCTTTATCACGACGATGGGCACAAGCTGCAAGTTTGCACCCGATCAGCACGACGGCGACACTGTAGCCGCCAGCGAATTCTATCCGGAAGATACCGCTGCCATCCACGCCAAGAAGATGGCGAAGATGGCTGCTGTCAAGGCAGGCAAGGATAGTGTGGGCATCTACTACATAGGCAGTGGTTCCACCAAGGACATCATCCAGCTCGTCTCCTACCCTTCCCGTCGTGATACGATGATATTCAGCAAGACCCGCCACGTAAAGGTGAAGGGTAATGCCGATATCAACCACGTGGTTAGAGTGGATTACTACCTGCTCAACGGCAAGGATTCATTAGTGAAATATGTGGAGGAAGTGGAGCTCAAAACAAAGGAATAAAGCACCCCAAGCACTAAAAAAGGCTAGCATGCACAAACGCACGCTAGCCTTTTTCATATTTCATCCAATCAGGATTTCAAATCACTTGTTTAGCGAGTAAGGGATGATGATGAGAGGGGGATGGTTTGTGATTGTTTGGCGAGTAAGGGATGATGAGAGGGGATGGTGCTTTTCATTGTTTGGCGAGTAAGGGATGTTGGGAGGGAGGGGATTCGGAGGGATTCGGGGGGATTAATTCTTTGAACCGCCTGGTGATGAGAAGTTCTTCAGAACCAAATCCTTCAGGGGAGCACTGAAGAGATTACGGTGATGATACGAGATGTGCTCACTGTCTGACAACAACGCATCCAGCAAAGATAACAGCAACTCTACTCGCTGCTTCTCATACTCCTTCTCCTCTCGCTCCGTCGGATGATCCGTCACCGGAAAAGCATGATCCAATAACCAGACCGTCATTCGAATCGCATCACTCAACAAGGGGTCGAAATCGTCGTTCATGCCACGACGAATGAAACCTCCCGATACACCATAGGCAGCTGGAAGATCCTTGTTGTTCAACACCCAGGTGTGATGAGGATCCTGAAGACTGCCGTTGTTGACGGCTTTCTGTACCCCATCATGTACCAGACGGAGTAAACGGTTGAACACTTCGAGGGAACGGGCTACGCCTTTTTTTTCCCTGCAAACTGAATGGCTGACGCCATTGCTTTCTTAACGAAAACTAAAACTTTCATTTTTATTTAAATTTAATTTAACGGTTTCCGATATGCGGAAATCGCGTTTGGTTATTTCAAACCTTTGTCTTACCTTTGTGCCCAGTTGACAATCACGTCAAATCATACGCTTATGTGAAGGGGGTGGCTTAACATCTTTGATATAACAGCGTACGCGAAAGATAAAAGAAATGAATATCAACTAGTTAGATACTGTTTTTAACAGTGCTTTAACGCTAGTTTTTTCATATCCCCCCTTCACACACCTGTATCCTTGATGCCTTTATCAGCATAAACACTTACAATTTTAAACAATAGTAATGATGATACCAACAACAACAAACAATCAAGAGAATGCAGAGGCTATCTTGCCCTCTTTCTTCTACGCTATCGCATCAAGTGAAAGTCGTCCTCTCACCAACTGGGAGGAGTTAGAGAGAATCATCACCAAGGATCCTCTCACCCAGGCACGTACCCTGGAGTACCGTCAGCGCCTCGCCATCAGCAAGCAGCTTGCACAGGAGGTGAAAATCCAGATGCCGGGCATCACTGTGGCTGCTCTGATGGATGGTTACGGCAAGGAGATGCGAAACATCAAGAAGGTGCTTCGCAACATCGCCCTGGATTACGACCACGTGGACGCACAGCTCATGGAAGAGTGCATCCGCAAGGCGAAGGCGGATCCGCACACCAAGGTGCTCTTCGTTACGGCAAGCGGCCGTGGATTCCGCATCATCGCCAGCTACGACAGCGTGGATGATGATGAGCTCTCGGCTCTGGAACTCTTCGAGGCCAACCTGCAGAAGGCGATGGAGTACTACAATGCGCTGCTCGGCATCACTGCCGATGACAAGTGCACGGACATCACCCGCATGTGCGGACTTGCCTACGACTCCCATGCCTATTTCAACTGGAATGCCCTGACCTTTAGCCTGAATCTGAAAGACCTGAAGAAGCTCTATACCAAGAAGGCGCTGCAGGCGAAGTATGCGAAACGCACCCGCAAAAAGCCATCCCAGAAAATGATTCTATTAGCAAAAGGTGTGCCTAGTATGGAACAAGCCGCTGAAAAGATCCTGAAAATGATGGATGAACAGGGTTATATCTTCCAAAGTAACAGCCACAACGAGTATGTCTGCCATTTCGGCAACATCTGTCTGAGATACGGCATCGACCAGCAGGAGGTGCTCAACTATGCCACCGAGCACTTCAGCAAGGACTATCCCGATACGGCGAGCGTAATCAACTCCTGCTACAAGCACGTGGAGAGAAAAGGCACCTGGCACTTCTACGAGAAGGGTGAGACCTACGGCAAACGCCCTTCTGCCAAGGTAATCAAGCAGTGGCTCAGCATGCGATATGAGTTCCATCACAACATGGTGACCGGATACTATGAGATCCTCAGCCTAAGCCTGAAAGGCAAGTTCCATCACTGGACGCAGATAGACGACAACATCGAGAACTCCATCTGGTCGAAAATGGATGAGGAGGGGCTGGCGATTACCCCGCAGAAGCTGCACTCCGTGATCAACAGCGACTTCAGCGAGCCTTGGGATCCGATGTACGACTATCTTTCGAATCTGCCCAAATGGGACGGCAAGAAGGATTACATCTCTGAACTTGCCGACAGAGTGACAGTGGCTTACTGTCCGGGCTACGGTCATACCCAGGAGCGATTCAGATATTACTTCAAGAAATGGCTCGTGGCGATGGTGGTGGCATGGGTAACGCCGAATGTGGTGGCGCAGACCATGCTCATCTTCGTGGGCAGGGGCGGCATTTTCAAGACTACCTCCTTCTACTACACCCTGCCTCCTATCCTGCGCAAGTACTTCATCAATGAATCTACAGCCAACTATACCGACAAGGATGTGATGGAGGCATTCGCCAGCAAGGCGCTGATGTGCTGCGATGAGCTGGACCAGGTGACGGGAAAGAACCAGAGTGCCTTCAAGAGCAACGTCACCAAACTGGTGTTCTCCATCCGTCGCCCCTACGACAAGTACCGCTCAGAACTGATGCACCGTGCGGCGCTCTGCGGCACCAGCAATACGATGCACCTGATTACGGACCCTGAGAACCGCCGCTACTGCCCTTGGCTGGTGGAGAACATCGTGAGCCCTATCAGCAACCCGATCGACTATACCCACGTATATAGTCAGGCGGTGGCTCTGGGCAAGGAGGTGATGGAGCGACAGAAGAAGAAGGAGGACGGCTGGGTATATTGGCTGACCAACGAGGACATCCAGGAGATGAAGGCGCACAACGAGATGTTCATGGGCGTGAACCTGATGTCCGACCAGATCCTGCGCTTCTATCGTGTGCCTCAACCTGACACGGATCCGAGTCTCATCAAGTTCCGCTTCTCTTCCGAAATCATGGAGCGCATCGGCTGCTGCAATGCGATGAACCACAATCTGGCTCAGCAGAACCTGGCGAGCGTGATGATCAGTCTGGGATTCAGGAAGATTCACCGCTCTTACGGCAACGGATGGGCGGTGATAGAGAAGCAGCCGGGCGAAATCAACATCGAGGCGATCATCTCGCCATCGGAATGGGACGGATGCCAGAAGAATAGTTATCTGATGGATCTGACTATCAAAATGCAGGATGATAAGAAGAAGAAAAAGTAAGTGACGTTCTGAGAGGTCGCCGGAATGCTTCTGACGATGCGTCAGGATGCTTCTGAGGGGTGCTCAGTGACGTTCTGACGACCTCTTGGAGACGTTCTGACGACCTCTCAGTGACGTCTTGAACAATGAAGAGTATCATTTCTAAAAAATACCTATCACATGAAGATAAAAATATACAATAAGTTCGAGCTGGCATGGCTCTACTATCCTCTGCAATCCAAACATGTGGCTGTGAATCATCTGATGAGACTCATCAACCACTGTACTCCACTGGTAACGGCGCTCAAGAACGAAGGCTATCATCCCAGGGACAAGACTTTCAGCCTACGGATGGTGATGCTGATCTACGAGTATCTGGGCGAGCCATAAGGGGGCTGACCACCCCTAAACCGTACTCAGAAAAGTGGTTTTGCCCATTTCGGTGACTATCGTACTACCATCGTATATCCATCGTACTTTGGGGGGTTGGCAATGTTGTATCTTTGCATCGTGATTCAGAAATACTTCGCGGACCGGTCCCTTCCGCCGGTACTCTGTCTCATAGCGCAGCGCTTAACAGAAACACAACAACAACCAAAACCTTTAATGCCTTATGATCGAGTACGATTTAAAGAAAAACAACAACAAGAAGAACGAGAAGGCTTACGGCAAGTATTATGCCAAGCCTCACGTTATTGAGACGATTGACCTGGAAGCTCTGGCAGAACAGATGCACACCTTCAATTCGCCTTTCTCTGCCGGCACCATTCAGGGCATCCTGACTGATGCCGTGGTACACATCAAGGAGCTTCTGCTCGCTGGTAAGAACGTGAAACTGGACAACCTCGCCATTTTCTACATTGGCATCAAGAACAAGGAGGGTGCAGCTACTGAGGATGATTTCTCGGTGCTCAAGAATGTTCTGGGCGTGAGAATGAGAGCACGTGCTACCGGCGACTTCCGCTTCGTGAATCTGAACTTGGATGCTAACCTGAAGAGACATGCACCTAAGAAGAAGAAGAAAAATGCCTCTGATGATGGTGGTGGCGGTACTACTACCGATCCGAACGGTTCGCAGGGAGGATCGGGAGGTTCCGAATCTGGTGATAACGTAAGTCTCTAGATTTACTAACTGATTGATTGAATGAATCTTAAAGAACTCTAAACGATGGTAACTGAAAAATTTCCTATGACCATTGGTGATGAGGAGGTGCTCAATGAGCACCTTCTCCTTGCCTACAACGAAGACGGCAAAATGATGGATTCTCCCCAGAGTGTCCGTTTTCTGGTGATTCACTGCAGTGCAACGAAATGCAACCGCAACTATACGGAGAAGCAGCTTCTCCGTGACCACAAGGCTCGTGGTTTCCGCACCGTGGGGTATCACTTCTACTGCAGAAAGGATGGCAGCCTGACGCAGTTCAGAAAACTGCTGGAGGTGGGTGCTCATGCCAGACCTTACAACAGATGTTCTATCGGTATCTGCTACGAGGGTGGCTTGGATGAGGAGGGTCGCCCTGCCAACACGCTGACGCATGCTCAGTACAGGGTGATTCGTCATCTGCTGCTACAGTTGAAGATTCTGTTTCCTCAGGCTGAAATCGTTGGGCATAGGGATTTGCCGGGTGCCACTCCTAAGGAGTGTCCGTGCTTTAATGCGGCTGAATTGTTTCCTTTCTGATTACTTTATGATTCTCAATGATGAATGATTATTTTCCTATAAATCTGATTGTGCCTATGAAAAAAGAAACTCTTAAAAAAATCATTGATTTGATTATTACGGTTTTAACCGCAATTGCTTCTGCAGTTTGTGTCCAATCCTGCAGAGGATAAAAAGAAGAGGGTGTGTCATAAGTCTATGGCGCACCCTTTTTTACTTTTTCAAGAACGCAAATCCGCCGGGGTTACGTTCTTTGAGGCACCTAGGTACTTGGGGGCTTTTAGCCCGTCCTCGGCTGCCATTTTTACTCCAATCGCGAGAGGCGGTGGAGATCGGTGCCTACGAAATCATACATCTGCCACTTCAGAAGCTGACGGCAACGCTTCTGAACTCGCTCTCCATACTGCCCCTTCAGACTGAACAGGTTGCGCTGGAACTTGATGCCCTGAGACTTCAATGCCTCGTAATCCTCTTTCTTCATATACAGATAGCGCTCGGGATGAGCAAGAATCGGGGTATAGCCTTTATTCTTGATGCGCTCCAACAAGCCTCGGAAATTCATCGGTGGGGCGAATATACTAGTCTCTACCAAGAGATACTTTTCGGCTAACGGAAGAAGATCGTTCGCCTTTAATCTACGCTCGAAAAGAGCATCCAACATATTCTCGGCAGCCAAATGCAATTGCAACGGCTCTGCATCGGTCGCAGAAGATTGCTTCTCTCCTTCTGCTCCTGATGTCTGACATCCAGGATGTCGCTGGGCAAAATTCTGAAGATACTTCTCCTTGAAATCTTCGAAGATGCGGCGGAGATCGGCGGTCTCGTTCGGCACATCCTCCATGATATGAGGGGTGAACCACACTTCCTTCATGCCGCTCTCCTCATAGATTCTCAACTGCTCCAGACTCTTTTCCGGATCCTGAAATCCGTCATCTACCCCTGGAAGGATATGACAATGAAAATCAATGCCACCAGGGAGAAGCTCTCGCTCCCCTGATGGCATACTCTGATTAAATATTTTCTGGAAGAATTTAAACATTTGTTTCTATTATTCTATAATCCAATTATTTAAGATTTTGCCCCCCCATTCTTTTCCTTATTATAGTTATAGCCATAACCATAGCCGTAACCGTAACCGTAGTGACTGCCATATCTGCCGCCATGCGCCTTGGTTCCGTTCAGAATCAATGTCATGTTCTTGAACTTCTTCTCCTTGTAGAGGGTATTCACCTCAGGCAACATACTACGCTCCATCAAGCCGGCACGAACCACGAAGATTGTACGATCGGCAAACTGTTCGTATATTGGGGTATCTGCGACGACCTCGATAGGTGGACAGTCGATGAATACATAATCATACTCCTCGCGCATGGTCTTAATCATCTGCTCAAGCAATGGAGTGAAGAGAAGCTCGGTTGGGTTGGGAGGAATGGTTCCAATAGGAATCACATCAAAATTCTTAACCAATCCGTTTTCTTCACCCTTATAGAGGATGTCGTGGATGTCGGCGATTCTACCATTCAGGTAATCGCTCAATCCCTCGCCCGGACTATGAATCAACATAGAGGTTGAACCATGGCGGAGGTCACCATCTATCAACAAAACTTTCTTTTTCTTGATAGCGAGCGACATCGCCATATTGGCAGCAATATGACTCTTACCAGAACCAGGATTAAATGAAGTGAACACGATGACATTCTGCTCCGGATGGGTTCCGATGGTGAACTCGAAGTTGGTACGCAATACGCGGAAAGCCTCGTTGACGATATCGCGCTTGCCTGCCTTCACCACAATCATACGAACCTCTTTAGGTTTCTTCCAGAACTTGATGCGCTGCTCGAGAGTTGGACGGTTCTTGCGGCTGATAGAGAATGGAATCTCGCCGAGGAATGGTACGTTGACCTTCTTGAAATCCTTACGGCCACGAACGGTGGTATTTGCCTTCTCACGGATATAGATGACTACCATTGGAATAAGGAAGCCCAATACCAAAGCGATGAGCAAGATCTTGCGACGAACCGGCTCCACAGGGGTGTTGTCTCCTGTTGGAGGGGTGATGATACGGGTATTGTATGCGGTAAACGCCTTAGACAACTCGTTCTCCTCACGCTTCTGGAGAAGGAAGAGATACAACGCCTCCTTAACTTTTTGCTGACGGCCAACAGTCTGCAGGTACTTCGCCTGGTTAGGATTGCTGGCAATCTGAGAAGTAGTAGCAGCCTCGTTAGCCTGGAGGGTGCCCAACTGAGTCTTCAGGGTTACCACGAAGTTATCGAGACTAGCAGAGATGCTCTTGCGCATAGAGGCAAGGCTCTGATCATAATCTGCTACCAATGGGTTCTGCTCGCTGGAGTTGGCGACGATATTGTTGCGCTCCAACTGACTCTTATTGTACTCGGTAATCTGCTGTTCGATGCCAGGGCTCTCGATACCGGTATTAGTTGGAAGAAGCTGGTTCTTGCCAACCTTACCAGTAAGATAATTTCGGATATACTGAGCGATGGCGAGACGGGAATTGAGATCCATAATCTGCTTATCAACCTCGGTGCTCTTCTGCATATACTGCTGTGCGGCAGCCTCTACATCAGGCAGGAGATTGCTGCTCTTGAAGGCTGAAATATTCTTATCAACATCGCCCAACTCACGCTCGATGACGCCCAATCGCTCAGTGATGAAGTGAGAGGTGGAGATGGTCATCTGGTTCTTATCCTCCAACCAGTTCTTGCGGTAAACGATGATGATGTTGTTGATGACATCTTCTGCACGCTTAGCAAGCACATCCTTATAAGTAAGGTCGATGACGGTAGATTTCACATCGCTCAGACTAGCAGAGAGTGAACCCTTGATGCGGTCGGTCATTGCATAAACATTGGAACGTGATACATAGAGTACCGGTTCATCTTCACCAGAAACAAACTGTGTGAAGGCAGGAGCCTTATCCACCTTAATCTTACCCAATGGAGTGCGAATGATCTGTCCGATTCTACCGGTGATTTCATCACTGTCATCTACTGGGAGATTATCACGGGTAACTCCCTTGAGCTTACTGATAACATAAGAGCCATCGCCCTTGAGCTGGAGTTTAAAGCTTCCGCTCTGCTCATCGGTGAATCCTACGAAATCTACTGTGACTGGGAGATCTGCGCCATAGAGTGCCTCCTTATGGAAACGTCCATCGATGGCATAATCCACATCAAGTTTCAATCTCTTACCAGTCTCGAGGAGAACGGCTGGTGACTGAATGGCAATGAGTTCATTGTTTACATTGCTCTTCATGTTTCCCATACCCATATCGGAGAACATGGAAGCTACATCGCCGCCAATGCCCTGCGCCTTGCTCTCATCCTTGATCATCAGGGATGCAGTACGCTGATATACATTAGGGGTGGTGAGGTTGTAATAAATGGCGATGCCGCAGGTTACAACCAGTGAGAGGATGAACCAACGCCACTGTGTCAGACAGAGATAGAGGAGATCCTGAATACGGATGAAATCCTCTTCCTGGTTAGGTCGAGCCATCGGATTTGGCTGTGCTGGCTGATTCGCCGGAGTTGTATTCTGTATCATTTTTTGTTGATATTAATTAACTTTCAAGAATGTGAGAATGGTAACGATGAGAGATGAGATGCTCATCCAGAATCCCGTAGATTGCACAGTATTTCCATTGAGAGTAGAGCTTCTCTTCTTGGTATCGTTAGGTGTTACATATACCACATCGTTCTGCTGGAGATAGTAAGCAGGAGAACTGAAGATATCCTTGCCGGAGCAGAGGTCGATTTTGTAAACTTTCTGGTGGCCGTTTTCCTGACGGAGTACCATCACATCGTTTCTGCGTCCCTGGATAGTGAGATCGCCTGCCTTACTGATGGCATCGAGGATGGTTACCTTTTCCTCTTCGATGGCATACTGACCTGGCTTTGCAACTTCGCCCATCATGGAATAATGGAGGTTGCTGAGACTTACAGTCACTGTTGGGTCTTTCACAAGACTTGCATCAACCAATGACTTCTTTACCTTTTCGGCAATCTGCTCACGGGTTAATCCTGCAACCTGAATAGTTCCTACTACCGGGAAATCAATATTGCCCCTGCTATCTACAGTATAGTAATAGGCATCCTGCGACATATTGTAAGTACCACCGCTGTTTGTACCGCCTGTAAGATTGAAGAGCTGTGAGATCTGCGGATCCTTGCTCTTTACTCCGATATAGATCTTATCAGTAGGCTTTACAGTAATCACTTTGTTCTGCAGGGTGATAACGGTATCAGGATTGTTGTTTAAATCCTGAAAGTAGGCTACATCCTTCGGTGTGCCGCAAGAAGTAGCAGTTAAGAGCGCTACCCCTAGGGCTCCTAACAGCATAAATTTACGAAATTTCATTTTTTTATCTAGATAATGCATTTTTTTAATCATATACCTTTATCCTTTTCTTCATTTATATATTTCTATTTGTAAATGATAGAAGATTATCCCTTCCCAAAGGGAGCTCCACATTCTAACCAAACCTTCCTTTCTCTGAAGGGAAGGATGTAGCTGGCTCTGCTATAGCGCCGCCAGGATTCTGAGCGGGTTTGCAGCCAGAATGCTTTTTCCGGCTGCAAAATTAATGGTTTTTATTGATAATAAAGAATATATCACTTTACAAAAGTGATTTTTAACAAAAAAAAACAGTTGATTTTAAAATAATTATTGAGGGGGAGAACAGGAGGGATTTGCGGAGGGAAAAAAGATGGGGAAAAGTTTGGGGAATTCAGTTTTTATTGCTAACTTTGCGGTCGAATTTACGAGGAATTTATATTCTAAGAAGAGAAATCGAAAAATTTAAATTACATATAATTTCTTATGGAAAAAAACATATATAAAGGAAACATACTGATTAGAAGGTTGGTGGTCTTAGTTGACTTCATCATCCTCAACAGCTTACTATTGGGCTTTATCAACATCGAATTCATTCATGTTCCCGACTACCTAGATCTGAAAACAAAGATTACATTCTTTATAGCAAACGTTGCTCTCGCCATCGGCGAATACAACTACTGTACTATCATTCATGTAAGACGAATCGGTTTGCAGCAAGTACTCAAACGTACTTTCTTCCTGGCACTTTGTACTACCTTCTGTTTCATGGTCTTCCTGAAATTCTTCAGTCATGGTGGAGAAATATTTACGTTCGGATTCTACTTCGGCATCTCTTACTATCTTGCTCTGATCATCAGTCGATTCATCGAGCTCAAGGTTCTGAAATATCACCGTGCCAGAGGTAGAAACAGTCGTACCGTGATCTTCGTGGGTAGCGATCCTGCCGTAAGAGAAATGTACATTACCATGACAGAAGATCCTTCTGCGGGTTATATCGTAAAGGGTTATTATGCCAATGATGACATCGACGGAGCGCCACAGGAACTGAAAAAACTGGGTACCATGCAGGATCTTAACAAAATTTTAGAGTCCAAGATGAACGATACCATCAACGGTTCATGTTATGGTCTGGATGAGATTTTCTGCAGCTTGTCGCATAAGGAATCTGACCAGATTGTGAAGATCATGCGTTTCTGTGACAAGAACGTGGTGCATTTCTATTATCTGCCTCGTCTGTTCGGCGAATATAAGTTGCATCTGGATTCCAAGAACTTTATGGGTAAGACGGTTTACACGAACCATCGTGAGCCGCTGTCTTCTATCTCAAACCGTATTCTCAAGCGTGCTTTCGATATCGCCGTGAGTGGGGTAATCTGTCTCTGTTTCTTGCCTTTCATTCCAATCATTGCGCTGATTATCAAGATTCAGAGTCCGGGTCCTATCTTCTTCCGTCAGGCTAGAACGGGTCTGAATGGTGATACATTCATGTGTCTGAAGTTCCGTTCGATGCATGTGAACAAGGATTCTGACAAGGCTCAGGCGACGAAGAATGACCCAAGAAAGTTTGCGTTCGGCAACTTCATGAGAAAGACGAATATTGATGAGTTCCCTCAATTTATTAATGTATTAAAGGGCGATATGAGTATCGTAGGTCCTAGACCTCACATGTTGTATCACACTGAGGTTTATGGCAGTTTGATTGATAAGTATATGGTTCGCCACTTCTCGAAACCTGGCATTACCGGTTGGGCCCAGGTAACGGGTTTCCGTGGTGAGACGAAGGAGCTCTGGCAGATGGAGGAGCGCATCAAGCGTGATATCTGGTATATCGAGAACTGGTCGTTCTGGCTTGACATCCGTATTATCCTCCTGACAGCCAAGAGTATTATCTGCCCGGATAAAAACGCTTATTAAAAATCTGGGGGACATCAATCACTCCTCTAATGCCTTGATTTGCTTTTTAGGAGTTACACCCAGATTCTTCAGGCTCTCTACCCTTCTCATTACATTGCCGGTACCATCATAAAGCTGCTTTTTTGCTTTATCATAGGTACCGGAGAGGCGGGTTATCAAATCGCCGATTCCTGTAAAGGTATCTTCGAAAGTCGCTACCTTATCATATAGATCAGCTGCCGTCTTCACGATTTTCTCTACATTCTTGTTCTGACGGTCATACTGCCAGAGATTATACGCCAGCTGCAACGCCATCAGGAGATTGCTCGGAGATATGATGATGATCTTCTTCTGATAGGCATAACGACTCAAATCCGGCTGCTGCTTCATCGCTGCGATATAACTCGTTTCGTTCGGTATGAACATCAAGACGAAACCGATGGCATCTTCTACCAACTTCGAATAATCCTTCTCCGCTAACTCATCGATGTGCTTGCGCACACTCAGGGCATGCGACTTCATCAGCCTCTCCCGCTCCTCATCGGTCTCTGCCGCCAAGGCATCGGTATAGGCGGTGAGAGATACCTTGCTATCTATCACCACGCTCCTGCCTTCCGGGAAGCGGACGATGACATCTGGACGGAAGTTCTTGCCGTTCTCATCCTTGGTGTTCTCCTGGATAAAGAACTCCTCGTCCTTGCGCAAACCGCTGTTTTCCAGGATAGTTTCCAATACCATCTCGCCCCAGTCGCCCTGCATCTTGCTGTCGCCCTTCAATGCCTTGGTAAGGTTGGCGGCATCGGAGCCGATCTTCGAAGTCTGCTCCTTCAGACTTGTTACAGCCTGCTGCTGTTCCTGCTGGAAGAGTTTCATCGTAGCCTCGAAGGTACTCTGCAGTTCCTTCTTATTCACCTCGTTCTGGGTCTTGCTCTCTTCTACCGATTTCTTGAAATCGGCAAACTGCTCCTTGATAGGTTTCAGGAGTTCATCCATCTGGAGTCGGTTGTTTTCCTGGAGGGCAGACTGCTTGGCAGCGAGCTGTTCGGCAGCAGCTTTCTGCTGTTCGATGGTCATGCGATGCATCTCCTGCTTCAGGCTTTCGAGTTTCTGCGCCCACTGCTGGTCGCTTTCAGCACGGAGCTTTTCGGCAAACAGCCGTTCGTTCTCCATCTGGGCTTTCAAGGATTGAAGTTCAGAAGCATGATGCTGATTGCTCTGGTCAATGTTTGCCGCCAGCACCTGAGCCTTTGCTATGAGCTGAGTTTTCTCCTCTCCCGCCTTTTTGGCTTCCATCAGTTTGCCAACGAAGAATCCGATGGCAAGACCTATAACGATTCCTATTACTATTTCCATTTATCTTTGTTTTAAATGATTCTGTATATCTGCTAAAATTATGATGTGCAAAATTAATGCTTTCAAAACATAACACCAAACATCATGGGGGATTCTTGTAGATATTTAACTATTATGGAAAAAACAAGTAGAAATATGAGATTAAATGAAAATTTTGCATTATCTTTGCAGCATAATTAATATATAAGATATAGACTATGATCAAAAGATTATTATCCTTTTTAGACGCTTCGCCAGTGAACTTCCTGGCTGTGAAGAATATCTCCAAGGAATTGGAGAAAAATGGGTTCAGACGATTGAACCCTCAGGAGCCGCTGGGCAAGGTTGTGGCGGGTGACAAGTTCTTCGTTACCAAGAACGACTCTTCTATCTATGCTTTCCAAATCGGAAAGAAGGCGCTGGCGGATGCCGGCTTCCACATGATCTGCGCTCACTGCGACTCCCCTACCTTCCGCATCAAGCCTAACGCTGAGATGACTTGCGAGGGCGGTATCGTGAAACTGAATACCGAGGTTTATGGCGGTCCGATTATGTCAACCTGGTTCGACCGTCCACTCACTCTGGCGGGTAGAGTAATCGTAAAGGGCGAGGATGCGATGCATCCGAAGACTCTCCTGCTCCATATCCAGCGACCTCTGCTGCAGATCAGTAATCTCGCTATCCACTTCAACCGACAGGTAAACGATGGCGTGAAACTGAGCAGGCAGAAGGATGTACTCCCTATCCTCGGCATCATCCATGATGAACTGGAGAAGGGTAATCTGCTGATGAACGTGATTACCGACGAACTGAATATCCAGAAGGAGGATATCCTCGACTTCGATCTCTACCTGGCTGATGCCACTCCTGCCTGCACCTTCGGTGTGCACGATGAGTTTATCTCTTCGGGAAGACTCGATGATTTGTCGATGTGCTGGGCGGGCGTAGAGGCTTTGACGGCGGCTGATGCCCAGAATACGACCCAGGTGCTGGCGATTTTCGACAATGAGGAGACGGGTTCGCAGACCAAGCAGGGTGCGGGAAGTCCTTTCCTCTCTTATATGCTGCAGCGCATCGCTCTTGCACAGAGCGGAACGGAGGAGGCGTATTATCAGGCAGTGGAGCGTGCCTTTATGATTTCTGCGGACAATGCGCATGCCTGGCATCCTAACTACAGCGAGAAGTTTGACCCAACGAATCATCCGATGCTGGGGGGCGGTCCAGTCATCAAGTTCAATGCGGCACAGAAGTATGCGAGTGATGCGGTATCTGCAGCCATCTTTGCGAATATCTGTGAGGCAGCCGGTGTGCCTTGTCAGCGTTTCGTGAACCACAGTGATGTGGCTGGCGGAAGCACTTTGGGCAATATCCTCGCCTCTTCCATTCCATTGAAGGGCGTGGACATGGGTAATGCCATCCTCGCCATGCACAGTTGCCGCGAAACCGGCAGCGTGATGGATCACGAATACTGCGTGAAGGCTTTCACGAAGTTCTATCAGTTATAAGGGAGTTAGGGGAGTTAACTCCTTTAACTCCCTTAACTTTCATTTCTTCTCATACCCCTTATTCTGCACGAGCTTGGGATTCTGGTCGAGGCATTTCTGAGGAATCGGGAAAAGAATACTGGCTTTATCACCCTTGCAGACCTTTGCCTTCTCCTTCATCAACAATACATCGGGATAACAGAAACGGAAGAGCGGCTTGAGATGCTCCGTTTCTACCAGATGGGAACCACCATTCTCACGAAGCAACCTTGCATAAGTGGAACTATTGAATATCTCATTCTCCTCCAAGCCATATCCTTCTGCGGCCAATTTATCACAATAGAAGATACAGGTTTCCCAAGCATTCAACTCCTTGCTGCGATTCTCACCAGCCGTTCCACCATTGAGCAGAGAAGCACCATCGGCGGTCTGAACCACAAAGTGGATTTTCTTACCTTTAGGACGTTTCTTATATCCTCTGGTCCAATCATCAAACGTATAGATTTCAGCATTGAAAGCCAACTTTGCCAACAGGAAGTTGATTACCGGTTGCGTGATTCTTCCCTCATACACTCCACCATTGGCGCTATGCTCATTCGGAAGGTAAGGCAACGCCTGCTGCAACTCACTGAAGATAAAGCGGAACACCTCGCTTCTTTCGCTTTGCGCACAGAGGTTGACATCGGTAAGCGAAGCCACGGCAATGCCTGAAGCCGCCTCATAGATGGCCGCCTCGCCAGAAGACAGAATCACGGGAATCCTGCCAAAAAGCTCCATCGCCTCGTAATACATCATAGCTCTGATGGCACGCACCTCAGCCTTAAACTGGTCTTTTTGATTCACAGAAAGCAAATCCGACTTGTAATCGATGATATCAAGCGACTGATTCGCCTTCCCTATCACCTGATAGAGATGACTCCACACTGCATAGAGCGAGTCTTCCTCCTCGCTATGCTCTACAAAGTCTATGTCCTGATAGAGAGAAGATACGGTATGGTTGTAGATTTCAGACGCAGAACCATACATGGCATTCCCGTCGAGCTGCTCCTTAGGATGCTCATTCGCACAAGAAGAGAATACCATGACAGTCCCCAGCATGAGGACCCAAATGCAAATACGTGAAATCTTCATAACCATATCTACAGTAATTTGGGTAAAACATAATCCAACTGCAAATATACAAAAAAGAAAGATAGAAGATGTAAAAAAGACAGAAAACTTACGCAAAATTTGCGTATAGGCTGAAAGAAACGGAAAAAGGAAGCCAAGACAAATACAAACTTGTCCGACTTCCTTTTGTTTCATTTATATAAACGAGAACCACTATACCAAGGTTCCGTGCTTATCTATGTTAATTATCTCTTCACTCTCAATCCATTCTCGATGCTAGAGAGTTCATCGAAGAACTCGGCATCAATCTTCAGTCGCTCCTCTACCTTGGCGCAACTGTGGATAACCGTGCTATGATCGCGATTACCAATGAGTTTGCCCACTCTGGAAGCAGGCATCTTGATGAGTTTCTGAGCCATGAACATCGCCACCTGACGCGCCTCCACGTACTCACGCTTGCGGCTCTTGCTGTTGACTGCAGCCACCGTTACCTTGTAATGACTGCAGACTGCCTCCACGATTTCATCGAGGGTGAGCACCTTGTTGCTCTCCTCAACCTTGACGGCACGCTTGATGACACGCTCAGCCAATCGGATATCGATGCTGCTGTTATATACGATACTGTAAGCCAGCAAACCATTGATAGCACCCTGGAGATCACGCACACTGCCGTTGCAGGTCTGTGCGATGAAGGAAACCACATCCTTCGGAATCTTCAGTCCATCCTTGCGCACCTTGTTGCTCACGATATCGACGCAGAGTTCCACATTCGGCTTCTCCAACTCCGCCACCAGTCCACAAGAGAAACGGGTGATGAGTCGGTCTGGCATATCCTTGAGTTCTACCGGAGGTCGATCGCTCGCCAGAATGATACGCTTTCCGTTGCGGAAGAGATGATTGAAGATGTGGAAGAAGGTATTCAAGGTCTTCGCCTTGCCTGCCCAATCCTGCACATCATCCACGATGAGCACATCGATAGACTGGTAGAAATTGATGAAATCATTGCTCGCATTATGCAGCACCGCATCGGTATATTGTGTCTGGAAGAGGCGGGCACTGACATAGAGCACACGCTTCTGCGGATACATCTGCTTGGTTTTCAGACCGATGGCATTCACCAGATGAGTCTTTCCGCTACCAGAAGGACCATAGATGAACATTGGGTTGAACTGCGTGGTATTCGGATGCTCAGCGATAGACAATCCCACCGAACGTGGCAGCTTGTTGCTGTCACCCTCCATATAATTATTGAAGGTGAGTTTCGGATCAAGTTGGGTGTCAATGTCTTCAGGCTGCTGTGGTTCTACCGGGTTAGCCTGTGTCTGTGGCTGCTGTGCCAATCTCTTGCGCTCAGCCTCATCAATATCAGCCGGATCAGCTTCCACATCCTGGGTCAACCTGTGTTCCTTATCCGTTACCACACGATAAGTGAGCCGGATGCCATCGCCGAAATTGCGATGAAGGACCTTGCTCAACAAGCCAACATAGTTCTGTTCCAAGTATTCATATACAAATGGACTTGGAACTTGAACCAACAGAGTCTTGGTCGAAGGCTTGTACGACTCAAAGACTATCGGTCGAAACCATGTATTATACTGCTGCTCTGACACATTATCCTTTATAAGCAAAAGACTATTGTCCCAAAGCGCTTTTGGACTTGCTAACATTGACACTATTTACTACTTATTTTAATTGATTTTTTACCTTAACACTACATCAGATTGCACCACCTGATGCAAATCGACTGCAAAATTACAAAAAAAAGCCCAAAGTAGCAAATCGGGCTATTTATAATATTTTAAGACTCCCCTGATAACTATCTCATAATCAAGCATCTAAGAAAGTTATCCACAATTGCGTTTTAGGGGCGGTGAAACAATTTTGAAACACCCCGAAATAGCTAAAAAACAACAAGTTCTGTAGCTATTCCGGGGCGTGAAACATTGCCTTTGTTATTTAGACAAAATTTATTTTGGCATTTTTCTCAAAGAAGCCTTTAAAACGGCATATCCGAGTCTCTACTTGTCTTTCCTTCCAAAAACAGAGAAGTGAACATAGCGCTTTGGATGCGCCTTGAGATCGATGACCAGAGAGTCGGCATGCGACATGGTTGAGTTCAGATTCTCATAGAGGCGGGTATCGTTCATGAGGAGACCGAGGCTACCCTTTCCGCTGTTCAACTGCTCGGTGAACTTCTGTGCACCATCTAGGGTGGCATTCACACGGTCGAGTGTGCCCTGCACATCGAGGCTCGCCAGATTAGAGGTGAGTCGGTTGGTATTGTCGAGAACGCCATTCGCCTTCTTCATCATACCCGGAACCTGCTTGTTCAATCCAGCCATCAGGGTATTCAGCTCACGGGTGGAAACGGTGAGGTTGCTGGTGATGGTCTCCACATTGTGGAGGGAAGCAGCCAGGGCAGGATCAGCCAGGAGTGCATTCACACTGGTGAGGATGGAATCCAGCTTAGGCAGCATCTTCTCAACTACCGGAATCATTTCGGCAGCCTTGCCCATCATACCGGAATTCACCATACCAGGGATGATGCCGCCCGGTTCGATACGCTCACGAGGATTGTTGGCAAGCAGGAGACTAACCTGGAGATTGCCCATGATATCCTTAGAAATCTCTGCGGTACTACCCGCAGGGATTCTCAGATCCTTGTTGATATCCACCTTGACCTTGATGGGACCCTTTCCTGAATAGTCGAAATCCAGCTGATCCACGGTACCCACCTTGTAGCCATCGGCATAGATAGGGGTAGAAGCACCCATACCCTGGATGTCATCAAACGTCATATAGTAGGTGTTATTGGTAGAGAACAAGTTGATGCCTTTCAGAAAGTTGATTCCGAAATACATCACCAAGATACCTACAATAGCGACCAACGCTATCCTAATTTCCTTTGTCAGTTTCATATTTATCTATTTTTGTTCTTTTTATTATACCTATTTATATAGAGCGAATCACAGACTGCCCGAGAAGGGAAGGAACTACCGGTTGCGGTTCTGCTTGAACTCACGGATAGCCTGGTTCACGTCATATTTCTGTCCGTTCTTGAAGGCGATGATGAAAGCCTCCGGAAACTTATCCAGCTTTTCCTTGCGCAGGCGATAGATCTCGTTGTAATTGGTGGATGCACCCAGGGTGTATTTCACCAGATTGCCTTCCTGGAAACTATCGTAATCGGTTTCGCCCTTGAAATGAGCATCGCCCTTGCGAAGGTTTCTACTACCTACAAAAATCTGAAGCTTGAAGACCGGCGCATCGGCTACCTCAGCCTTCTTCACTTTCTTCTCCACCCGCTTTGGCTGTTCAGGCGTTGCCTCTTCACGCTTCGGCTGCTTTCCCCTCGTTACGACACGAGTCTTAGGCGCAGGTTCCTGATCCGGAACAATCTTCGGGATATTCACTTCCTCGGAATCCTTGGCACGATAAGGAACGGAAACCGATCTGTCGTACTTATTCTTGTATTTTGCGAAAGCCTCGTAGATGCCACGGGCGATATCATCCACTCTGCTGTCATTGTTGAGCAGGCGCTCTTCATCAGGAGTGGTGATGAATCCCAACTCAATGAGGCAGCCCGGCATAGAAGTCTCTCTCAAGACCAGGAATCCTGCCTGATGCACGCCCTTATCGGGACGATTGGCACCATCGCAGACACCTCGCTGAATCATTCGAGCCAGTTCTACGCTGCGCTCCATGTTCTTGCCCTGGATGAACTCGAAGATGATATAGCTCTCAGAAGATCGGGGATCGAAGCCCTGATATCTCTGCTGATAGTCCTTCTCCATCGAGATGACGGAGTTTTCCCGCATCGCCACATCGAGATTGTCCTTGGCACGGTGCATACCGAGGGTATAGGTCTCGAAGCCACGAGCTATCTTTCCTGCCGGCAAGGCATTGGTGTGCACGGAGATAAAGAGATCGGCATTGGCACGGTTGGCGATATTCGCACGCTCATTGAGCGGGATGAAAACATCCGTCTTGCGGGTATAGATGACTCTTACCTCCGGGAGATTCTGCTCCACATACTTACCGAAGCGCAAGGCAACGGCAAGATTGATATTCTTTTCCTTGGATATGGCTCCGAGTGCTCCGGCATCATGACCACCATGACCAGGGTCGATGACCAGCGTGAACCGCTTATTGGCAGCTAACGATGTCATTACAAACATGCACATCAAAGCCCATATCAGTGTTACTTTCTTACACATACTTTCTGATGATTTTGCAAAATTACTACTTTATTATCAGAAAACCTAATTCTAACTATAAGTTTTATCATTTGTTAATACAACCTCTACCCCTGCGCCGTCGCTATCGGCCCCCATCGGTGGATTCACCTTGGTGATAGAGAGTTGGAGTTTCTGGATTTCCGGGAAATCGGAAAAGAGTCTATGGGCGATTCTGCCTGCCACATGCTCCAGGAGCTTGCTGGGCACCGCCATTTCTTCTTTTACCTTCTGATAGACCTCGGCATAATTGAGGGTTCCCTGAAGATCATCGGTTTTCATGGCAGAAGAGAAGTCATAATCCAGCACCAGGTTGACAAGATAATCGTTGCCAACGATTCCTTCCTGCGGCAATACGCCATGGAAAGCGTGGAAACGCACATTCCTGAGGTATATCTTACTGCTCATCAATTTCATCTTCAGTCTCCTTATAATCTATTCCGTTTTCCAAGTTATCTATTCCATTTTCTTCATAGAGGTACTTCTTCAAGGCTCTTTCCACGCCCACCCGCCAGGTGTTGAGGGTTTCGGAGGTGAGCTGAAGCTGATTGACCAGCTTGATGACGTGGGCAACCGGCATGCGATAGCGCAGAACGCCGGATATGAGCTTGGCATAGTTCCAATACTCGGGATTGAACTTCTCGCTCAATCCTTCGACGGTAATCTTGTAGCCACGCTTGTTGACAAACTGGAAATCATATCGTTTCTGTCCTTCCGGGAGCACCGTCTTGATGATCCTGCCCTTGGTGACAGACTTGGGGAGCATGATGCCTTCATCCTCATCCTGCAAACCGGTGAATATCTCGTAGGGATGTCCATTGAGCAATCCGACCAAAGCCACCCATTTCTCCTTATTGTTCTGGTATCTTACCACATCGCACTCCAATTCCTTAGGTCGAACCTCAACCACTTCCGGGCTGCCGATTGATTTCTGTGTTTCTTCGGAAACAAGTTTCGCCAATGGCTGATGGAGCTTATGCCAATCGACATTCTGAGCATCGAAATGCTCGTGCAGGTCAGCCAATCGGGTCTTCAAATCTTTCATCAAGGCGTGGCTCGCCTCTTCGAAAGTCATATTTTCAGTATATTCCATATCAAACGTTTAATAATTAGCTGCAAAATTAAAACAATATTTCTAAAATATGAAACGTTTGAGCAGATATTTCATCAAAAAACGCACGAAAAGCTCATTATGAAGCAAAAAATGTAAAAGAACCGTGTCCTTTTTGGGAAACTTTCATTATCTTTGCATAAGATTTTAGAAATATAAAAAAGAAACAAGATATGGAATCAATCAAGAAAAGAACCTCGATTCGCAAATATGCTGACAGAGAGGTAACAGATGAACTTTTGAACAGTTTGCTGGAAGAGGCGATGCGAACTCCTACCATGGGAAACCTGCAGCTCTACAGCGTAGTGGTAACCCGCAGCGAAGAGGGAAAGAAGGCTTTGGCACCTGCCCACTTCAACCAGCCGATGGTGACAGGCGCTCCTGTGGTACTCACCATCTGCGCCGACTACCGCCGCACCACCCTCTGGGCAGAAAACCGCAAGGGAACCCCGGGATACGACAACATCCTCTCGTTTATGAATGCGGCTACCGATGCCCTGCTCTTCACGCAGACTTTTACCAATCTGGCAGAAGAAGCGGGTCTGGGAACCTGCTTCCTGGGCACCACGGTGTATATGCCGAAAATGATCATTGACACCCTGAAGTTGCCGAAGCTGGTAATGCCAGTGGCTACCCTTACCATCGGATGGCCGGATGAGCAGCCTGCCCAGAGCGACCGTCTGCCATTGCGCAGCATCATCCACAACGAGCATTTCGAGGATTATACCCCAGAAAAGATTGATGACTTCTATGCCGAGAAGGAAGCACTGGAAGAGAACCAGGAATTTGTACGCATCAATAACGTAGAAACATTAGCCCAGGTTTTCACCGATATCCGATATACCAAGAAGGATTGTGAAGCCATGAGCATCGGATTCCTCGATGCCCTCAAGCAGCAGGGATTCCTCAAGTAAATAAAAAAGCGCATCAGAATTCTGATGCGCTTTTTTATTTTACTTTCAGTTTTACTTATTGAAACCTGTAATCTCTACGTATGGAGCCTGACCTCTGCCATCCTCATCACGATAAGATACCTTGATCGTCTTGCACTCATTCGGCATCAGACAGAAATAGTTATCGCTGTAGATAACTGGAAGAATCTGCTCACCATCACCACCCTTCAGGTTCAGACGAACCAAGAGGGCAGGTACATTGCCGGTATTGCGGATCTCTACCTCGCCAACCCACTCTTCGCCCTGCTGAACGAAACGCTTGCCGCTGACAGCAACATCTGCCTTTGGCAATTTAGAGAGAGCCTGGAGATTATCCTCTTCCTTACCCATTACATAGAAGTTGTCAGAAACCACCTGGTTGTTCTGCTCCAGAGTCAACTTGATGTAGTAAACCTCCTCATCCGGTTCGCTTACGCTAACGGCATCGAGGGTCTGGTCTTCCGCCACATTCACTTCCTTACTCTCCTCCTTGATCAACTTTCCGTACATATCAAAGACCTGAGCCTTGGCAAGCAAGCCATTCTTGGCACCACCGGCAAAGTTGACCACCTCGGCAACCTTCTTCACCGGATTATACTGGATATGCAATGGCTCACAAGCCTTCTTCACACCAAAGTATGCTGCAGTTGGCTCGAAGTAATAATCATAGGTACACCATACCATGCTTGGCCAGCAGGCATGACTCATCCAGATGAGCAGACCAAGACGGTCCTGCTGAGAAGACTCGTACATCGCACGGTAGCCATCATAGTTAAGCCACTGTGCCCACTTGGTAAACTGCTCAGCACTCTGAGGCTTGCCATAACGTTTTTCCATGATGTTGTTGAAAGACTCACCTCCCTGGGCGCCCTTCAATGTATAATCATGCTGTCCCCAAGCATCACTCTGTGGCCACAGATGCTCCGGTTCCATCATTCTGCTCAGAGACTCGAAGGTAGGCACATTCGGCATACCACGCTCAGAATGCAGCTTATGGCTCTGGTTAGCGAAGTAGAAAGATGGCGACTTCATCTGGTAAGGACCATGACCGCTCACACCCAGGTCGGCAGAGCTAGGAATATAGCCCAACTGTGGATGGATATCCTTGACCTGCTCTCTCAGCACCTTGTCGATGGATGCAGGAGGGAAGCCCTCGTTTCTACCGCAATAGATACCGATACAAGCATGGCTGCGGATGCGGGAGATGTAATCGGCAGAGTTCTCGAGGAACATCTTGTCGTCATCAGGATCCGGTCCGTCCCATGGGTTAGCCAACCAGAAGTCCTGCCAGATCATGATACCATACTTATCGCATGCCTCATACAGTTCCTCATCACCAATCTGACCCACCCAGTCGCGAATCATATTGTAGTTCATCTCCTTATGGTAGCGAACGGCAGCATCGTATTCACGTCCACGGTAGTTGAGGTTGGTCTCAGAGAATCCCCAGTTACCACCCAGTGGGTTCAATCTCTTGCCATTGATATAGATCTTGGTCTGGGTATCCAGGTCGACATAGCTCATCTGGCGGATACCCGCCTTATAGTTGACCTCAGAGATTACCTCGCCTGAAGCCTTGTCAGAAACCTTGAAACCGGCATCATATAAATAAGGAGAACCATAGCCGTTAGGCCACCAGAGATTCATGCGCTGGTTCTTGAGCTGAGGATAATCAGCTGGAGCGAAAGCCACCTCACGCTTCTCGTTTGGCTGCAGGCTAACTTCCTGCTCGAACTGGATCTTACCGATAAAACCGGAAAGCTTCACAGTCTTAGCCACGGCATCTGCATTCTTCAGGAAGACAGATGGAGTCATGGTTGCCAATGTATCCGGCAGATTCAAAGTAGATGTTACCAGCGGATCGGAAACGCTCACACCGTTATCGTGGGTGAGATAGACATCATTCCAGATACCGATTTCACGACCTGGGGTATTGGTAATCCAGTCCCAACCGATAGATGCGTGGAAGGTTGGGTTATCAGCACCCAACTCACCACCATTGAGGTCGGTATTCTGGAGATTTTTCTGCTTCACCACGCCGAAGTGGGCATTCTTGATGACATGCACCTCGAGCTTGTTGGCACCCGGCTTCAACTTCTTGGTCACGTCGATGCGAGAGCGGATAAAGGCACCGTCGATTCTGCCAATCTTCTCACCATTCAGAAGGATATCTGCCTTCCAGTTGATACCATCGAAGTTAAGATAGGTATGCTGGTTCTTGTTGGCAGATGGCTGATGGTTGATGGTAGTACGATACCAGAAATCAGAATTGAAGAACGACTCGGAAATCTGTCGCATATTATCATCGTAGCGGTTATCAGGCACCGCACCGATATTCATATAGCTGGTAAGCACGGTACCAGGAACGGTAGCCTGAATCCAGGCATCACTTCCCTCACGGCGCAGCTGCCACTGGTTGAGCATCAGCTTGCCATTCTTAGAAGCCAAAGTGTTGGCTGCCTCGGCACGCAAGCCACCCTTACCCATCACCTGCATCTCAGACAAGGCATAGCGACCAGAAGCATCCGGCTGGGTTAGCAGCAGTCTCACATATCTGCCATGCCCCTTGCAAGCCACCTTCTCGGTCAAGCCCTTCTGCTGACCCAGGGTAGCAATATCACTCCAGTTTCTGGCATCACTGGAAACCTGAATCTTGCCCTGGCGAGCTTTGTTGACCCAGAAGAGATTCACCTGATCGAAATCAGCCACAGTACCCAGATCTACATAGAGCCACTGGGCATTCTTTGCCAATTCAGACTTCCATACACTGGAGAAGTGCATGGATGGACGCCATGAAGTGGTATTATCGATGAGTTTGACGCGCCACCACGCTGCACCCGGCATAGTAAATTCGATGCGTACGTGCTCGTAGTTGCCCGGTTTCTTCAAAGGAATGGAAACATTCAGCTTGCGGAGCGGCAGGCGCACCACATCCTGGAACTTGTTTGGGTCGGAACTTACCTGCTGTTTGGTAGCCTCGCCAGGAAGTCCGGTGCCTTTCTCTTCTCCCAGCACCTCCCATTTCGTACCATTGTGTGAACCCATCACACGAATCACATACCCCTGAGTAGCCTTGTCCTGATAGTAAGCCAATTCACCTGTAAACTTCAGGTTTCTGAGGTTTACCTTCATGGTTTCCCAATTGAACTCAGCAAAAGCCTTCTCGCCCTTGATATACTGACTGGTGACCGTGTTGCCATCAATCATCTTCTCCTTGTCACGGTTGGATAACTCGCCTTCATTCGTTCTTACACTCAGGAAGGAAGGAGCCTTGCTGGTGATGATACCATCTGTTACCAGATGACCTGTAAGATTGAAATCGGCATTCGAGGAAGTATATACCATACGGTTCAAGGCAATGTTCCTATAGGTATCATCCTTCACCATTTGAGGAGCCGTAAACTGAGACGGGCGTCCCGGATACTGTCCGATACCCCTTGTCCCAGTCTGATCATCGGCATAAGTCAAGCCCAGAGCCTGACTGAGTAAAGCTATAACCACAACTGCTTTCTTCATTATTTTTTTAAGTTTAAGTAATATACTAAGTTTTGTGCAAAGTTACAAAAAAAAACTATACGTGCAAATATTTTAAACCAATTTATTTATTCTTGCGTATTTTAGGGGCAAAAAATACCCAATGCCTTATAAATACAAAGAAAAAGCGCAACAGGCAAATCGTCTGTTGCGCTTCTATCATTAAATTTCAATTGAACTAGTACTCATTTCATCTTTAATCCTGGTAATAAACTCTCTTCACTCGGTTGCTGATGGTAGTCAGCACTTCGTAAGGAATTGTCTCCAGAATATCACTCAACACCTGAACAGGAAGATGCTCGCCGAAGATTTCCACGCTATCACCTTCCTTACAGTTGATACCGGTGACATCGATCATCGCCACATCCATACAGATGTTGCCTACATAATCTGCCTTCTGACCATTGACCAGACAGTAGGCATGGCGATTGCCGAGACGGCGGTTCAAGCCATCAGCATATCCGATAGGAATGGCAGCGATGACACTATCCTTATCGAGGATGGTCTTGCGACTGTAGCCCACACTATCGCCCGCCTTCACGTTGTGCATCTGGAGAATGGTAGTCTTCAGGGTGCTCACGCAGTTGATGGTCTTGTTGTTGCGGGAGTTGATGCCATAGAGTCCGAGACCCAGGCGGCACATATCCAACTGGCGCTCCGGGAAGTGCTCGATACCTGCCGAATTGCAGATATGGCGCAGGATCTTATGGTCGAAGGCAGCCTGCAACTGTCGGCTTCCCTTATCGAAGAGTTCAAACTGATGGGCAGAGAAATCATCGAAACTATCGTCATCGCTTCCCACGAAATGAGAGAATACGGAACGAGGGATGATGGCATTCTGATGCTTCAGCTTACCGATAAGCTCCTCCATATCGTTTTCAGGATCGAAGCCCATGCGATGCATACCGGTATCGAGCTTGATGTGAACAGGGAATCCGGTGACACCCTCCTTCTCTGCAGCCTTGATGAGCGCATCGAGCAATCGGAAAGAATACACCTCAGGCTCCAGGTCGTAATCGAACATGGTCTTGAAGGCTGTCATTTCCGGGTTCATGATCATGATGTTGCTGGTGATACCGTTCTTGCGAAGGGTGACACCCTCATCGGCAACAGCCACAGCCAGATAATCTACACGATGATCCTGCAGGGTCTTGGCAATCTCTACCGCTCCGGCACCATAGCCATCCGCCTTGATCATGCAGACCAGTTTGGTTTCCGGCTTCATGAAGGCACGGTAGTAGTTGAGGTTGGCAACCACCGCATTCAGGTTGACCTCGAGGGTGGTTTCATGCACCTTCTGCACCAGCAGTTCGGTAAGCTGATCGAAACCAAACTGGCGGGCACCCTTCAGGAGGATGACCTCATCGCGGAGGGAGGCAAAAACCTCGCTATTGATAAACTCCTCCACATTCGGGAAGAAGAACTTTTCTGAAATCTGAATCGTATCATGCTGTTTGCAGAGTTCCGGACCGATACCGATGAACTTCACTACGCCACGCTTGCGGGCGAGATCGCTCACCTCTTTATATAGAGCATCAGGCGTCTGACCGCTCTGATAGATATCGCTCAAGATTAAAGTATGGCGACGGCCACGATGATCAGGACGGCGGTTCATGAAGTCGAGAGCGATGTCGAGTGAGTTGATATCGCTGTTGTAACTGTCGTTGATGAGTGTACAGCCATGCTGCCCTACCTTTACCTCCAGTCGCATCGCAACCGGTTCGAGCAGTGCCATACGCTTGTCGATATCCTCGGCAGAGAGTCCGAGCTTGGAAGCGACAGCAGCACAGATGATGGAGTTCTGGATGGAAGCATCATCGATAAAAGGAATGGAGAAACTATCCTCTACACCTTTATATATATAGGTGATGACGCTCACGCTCTGCTGCTTCTCTATCTTCTTGACATAGAAAGGAGCCTCAGGGTTCTTGAGCGACCAGAAGAGTTTCTCGCCTTTATAATCAGGATATTCAGCCACCACCTTGGTAATCACCTCATCATCGCCATCATAAACCACGGTTTCAGCATCATGGAAGAGGATGAGCTTCTCACGGCACTTCTCCTCCAGAGAAGAGAAGTTCTCCTGATGGGCTGAACCCACATTGGTTAGAACGGCGATGGTAGGCTGGATGATGTCACGGAGGGCAAGCATCTCGCCAGGCTGACTGATACCCGCCTCGAAGACACCTACCTGGGTCTGCTCGTTCATCAGCCAGACAGACAATGGCACACCTATCTGGGAATTGTAACTGCGAGGGCTGCGGGTAACGAACATGCTTGGCGAGAGCAGCTGATAGAGCCACTCCTTGACCATCGTCTTGCCGTTGGAACCCGTAATACCCACGATAGGGATATTGAATTCATCACGATGGCGTTCAGCCAGACGCTGAAGAGCCTCCAGCGTATTGACCACCTTCAGGAAGTTAGCCTCCGGATAATCAGAAGCATAGCCCTTAGGGACATCAGTTACCACAAAGTTTTTCACACCTCTGCGATACAGTTCAGGGATGTAGTTATGACCATCATTGCGCTCAGACTTGAGTGCAAAAAACAGAGTTTCCTCTGGGAAACAAAGAGAACGACTATCGGTCAGGATAAAACCGATGTTGGTATCATTGTCTCCATAGCGACGCGCACCTATCAGTGTGGTTACCTTTTCAATAGTATATGTCATTGTCTTAATACTTTAAATGTTCTACATTATGCTTTTGGGCTTTCAGCCCGTCACTAACCCATACTTTTTCTCGAACCATCTTTTCCTTTCTTCCGTTCTGGCGATGAACTTCTGATGTTCCTCGCTATCGGGGTTGAAGGGCTTGTGTCCGAGGGCTTCCCGGATGGGACGCCAGTCTTCCAGGAACAGCTCGGCAGCCTTGCCGAAATAGGTTTCCCGGAATTTCTCCCAGATATATTCTACTGCCTGATCGCTTGGGTGCAGCATATCTTCCTTGTAGAATCGGTAATCACGAAGTTCATCGTTCATGATTTCGTAAGCTGGAAAATAGCTCAACACACCAGGATTCGCCTTCACCAAGCGGTCTGCAGCCAACTGAAGCGTAGCCTTCGAAAGCTGACTTCCATGATAGCCGTATTTGGCATAACGGATGGGACTTACGGTTATGATTACCTTCAAGCCGGTATCGAAAGTTTCATCTTCCGATGTTTCATCTTTCAAACCTCGTTGCTTCAGCAAATCAATCGCCTTTTGCAGATACGCAGCACATTCCTCTACACTCAGTTCCCTTTCCTCGAAAAGGCGCTGGGGGCGCTTCTGGCAGTTATCCACAATCTCGCCCGTTTCCTTCAGAATATACACGTGGTTCGTACCCAACGTAAAGACTGCCACACGAGGATGCACCTCGGCGCATTTCTCTACCGTATGGAGAATGCTTGCCGGATTATACATCACACCGAAGGGATTCACCGTAGCACGGAAGCGATTCTCCACGAATCGGCGACCCAGATTGTCGGCAAAGCAACTGCCCACGAAGAGCATCAGCTCTGCCGGCTGTATCTCGAAGTCGGCCTTCGGAATATCAATTTCTGTTCGAAACAGCATCTGTCTTCTTGCGCTTTTTGATTTCCACTCCTATACCTATTATAATAAGGAGTACCAGAACACTATAGCCGATATAAGCTACCATCTCTGTATTCTTGAGCGACTGAGGATGGAAATCGAGTACCACTTTGTGGTTGCCCGGTTTCACGTTGATGGCACGGAGGATATAATCCACACGTCCCAGTTCTACAGGCTGACCATCTACGGTAGCAGTCCATCCAGGATAGTAAATCTCAGAGAAGACGATGACGCCACCCTTGCTCGACTTCACCTCGTAGGTGAGGTTGTTTGGTTTATACTGGATCATCTTCACCACCGAAGTATCATCCTGCTTTACGCTCTGAGCCAACTGCTCCTTGAACTTGGCATCAGCCACCGCCACATGGCGGAGGTTGACCTTGCCCACGCCATCAATCTCCTCGTTGGCATTATTGACATACTGTACCTCATCCACGAACCAGGCATTGCCGTAGGCGTATGGATTCTGTACAGGAACCGTCTGACCGCCCTGCAAAGGCAGGATGAAGTATTTGGTATTGAGCATGTTCAATACAGGGAAGATACTGTCGCCATTTACCTTGGTCATATCACCCCCTGCCTCAGCCACAGCCTTCATCGTCTTCTGCATCTCAGGAGCGATATGTGCATCAATCATCTCCTGATAGCGACGGAGCTTGGCAGGATGATAACCGCCGATGCTCTTGTGGTAATAAGAGGTCTCGTTCTCATTGAAGGTATTGGAAGCGAGATTGAGCACACGGTAATCGAGCGCCTTATCGCGGCAGATAATCTTATCGGTCTCCGTCATCTGCTGAGGAGTATCGCGCACGTTCTTATCTACGAACATATCATCGTAGAGATAACGCTTGTTCACCATCCACATATCCACGAGACAGAGCACGGCGATGCCGGCAATCATATACTCAGCACCCAACTTCTTCATCTTGTAAAGCAGCAGGAAGGCTGAACCGATGACGATGACCCAGAACGAGCGCCAGCAATCAGAAGTAAAGATGCTCTTGCGAATCTCTATGAGATTGCTCATGAGCGGACCCTGGTATTCTGTCGGCAACTGTTGCAACGCCTGAGTTTCCTGAACGGAAATGAAATCAGGGAAGAAGACACTCGGCATCAGGGCAAAGAGCAGACAGTAGCCTGCCGTCAGACCAAAGCTGGCATATACCAGTTTGATCTTACTGGTGAGTATCTCCGGCTCATCAATGATTTTCTTCAAAGCCATCATGGCAAGCAACGGAATGGTGAACTCGGCTATCACGAGGATAGAAGCCACCGTTCGGAACTTGGCATACATCGGAATGTAATCAAGGAAGAAATCGGTGAACGGCATGAAGTTTCTACCCCAGGAGAGCAGGATGCTCAGGATGGTGGCAGCCAGCAATGCCCATTTCATCGGACCCTTGACAATAAACAAACCGAGAATGAAGAGCATACATACGAATGCTCCTACATATACAGGACCGCTCGTACCAGGCTGGTTGCCCCAGTACTGTCCGAGCTGCTGATAAATCTGCACGAAGTTAGGATCCGCCTTCTCCATCGCCTGCGTATTCTGGGCGAGAGGTACGGAAGCACCACCCTTGGCATCAGGAATCAGGAGCGTCCAGGTCTCATCAATACCATAGCTCCACTGGGTGATATAGTCTCTATCCAAACCACTGCTGGTCTGGTTGGCAGTATTCTTCTTCACCAGTTCGCTCTTTCCACGCATGGTTTCCTGACCATACTGCCAGGTATGATACAGGTTGGAGAGGTTGAGCGAGATACCGATGAGGGCACCCACGACACATACCGCAGTCGCCTTGCCGAAGCGGGCGAGTTCCCCCTTCTTGATGGCATCTACCAGGAAGGCAATTACCATGAAGAGGATGATGAAGAGATAATAATAGGTCATCTGCACGTGGTTGGCATTCACCTCGAAAGCCGAGAAGATGGCGGTGAGGAGCAGACCTTTCAGATACTTACCCCGATAAGCCAGTACCACACCCGCAATCATAGGAGGCAGATAGGCCAAAGCCCATACCTTCCAGATATGACCTGCAGCAATGATAATAAAGAAGTAGGATGAGAATGCCCAGATGATGGAACCCAGCGCCGCCAGCGATTGTCGGAAATCGAAGGCACGGAGCATGATATAAAAGCCCAGGAGATAGACAAACACATACCATACATAATCAGGCAACCACAGATGATAAGCCTTCGTTACCTGGCTGAGCACCTGGGTACTGCCGTACGAAGGCGACATCTGATAGGTTGGCATACCACCAAACACAGAGTTGGTCCAACGGGTTGTCTCGCCAGTCTGCTGTTGGAAAAGCTCTTTCTCATGTCCCAATCCCTTGCTCGCCGCCGAGTCGTGTCGGAACAGAATTCGTCCGTCCATGTCGGCAGGCATGAAGTACACGAAAGAGATCACTGCAAAAACAATCACTACCAGAATATCCAGTAGATACTTCTTCAATAATTTCATCTTTTTCTATAAACGTTTATAATTTGGTGCAAAGATAATGAGAAATGAAGACACTACAAAATAATAGAAGAAACTTTTTACTTTTTTTATCGAAGAAAAGACGCAATAGGGTTTTCCCCCTATCATTATAGGGATTCTCACGCTGCAAGATGACCGAAAATCCATACCTTTGCACCAGATTATAATTAAAATCACATCAATATGAAAAGAATCGCATTTATCATGATGGCAATACTCCTGACAGTGATACCATCAACAGCTCAGAACTACAAGAATAGTAGATATTACAACAAGAAGACGGGTCACCTCGACTACAGATACAACCACAATTATGGTGCTCCATACTTCGGTTTCCGAATCGGTCCGGCATTCACCTACGTGAATTCGGATGATCCCCGTCTGGATGGTGGTGACTGGCAGACGGGTCTCAACGTAGGCGTTGTTGCCGGCATTCCGCTCACGGATACAGCGCCTCTATATCTGGAGACGGGTCTCTCCTATATTGAAAAAGGTGGCAAGAAGGATCTGGTTTCCGGCAAGAAGATGACCTACGACCTCAACTACCTGCAGATTCCTGCGGTGTTGAAATACAAGTATGATGTAGATGACCACTTCTCCATCCAGCCACAATTCGGCGGTTACTTCGCCGTGGGTGTAGGTGGCAAGATCAAGAACTTTGCCGAGCGAGAGGCCCAGAGTTCCTTCCGCAGCGACAACTTCCGCCGTCTGGATGGCGGTCTGCGCATCGGTTGCGGCATCGGCTACGATATGTTCTATGCTGACCTCACCTACGACATCGGCCTTGCCAACATCTGCCACGACAGTTTTGACAAATCGCACAATGGAGCCCTCTTGCTCAATTTTGGAGTGAACTTCTAACAGAACCCTACATTTTTCGTAGTTTGCAATATCATCATGTAACATTTCTCTGCCTATTATAAAATATAGGTGGGGAAATGTTTTTTTATGGGATTTATTTTGTAACTTTGCACCCAGAATAGAAATAAATCGATATGAAAATAGGAATTATCGTTGCGATGGACAAGGAGTTCACGCAACTCAAGACATTATTGACAGAATCGCAGACAGAGCGAAAGAATCACAAGGACTTCGTCATCGGAAAAATCGGCGAGAATGAAGTAGTGATGCAGCAGTGCGGCATCGGAAAGGTGAACAGCGCCATCGGAGCGGTGGAGATGATTGATAACTATCATCCCGACCTCGTCATCTCTTCGGGTGTGGCTGGAGGCGCTGACATCAACCTCAATGTTACCGAAGTGGTGGTAGCTACCGACTGTGTATATCACGATGCTTACTGCGGTGACGAATGCGAGTATGGACAGATTCTCGGTATGCCTGCCCTCTTCAAGACCCCTAAGGAGTATGTAGAAAAGGCACTTGCCATCAATGAACAGCCAGACAACCAGCATCCAAAGATTCATGCCGGACAGATTGTAAGCGGAGAATGGTTCGTAGATAGCAAGGAGAAGATGCGATCTATCCTGGAGCACTTCCCTCACGCTATGGCTGTGGATATGGAAAGCTGCTCCATCGCACAGACCTGCCACATCTACAAGACTCCTTTCATCTCCTTCCGCATCATCA